>TARA_R110000868_G_scaffold124021_4_pt1 | contig 11777 bp, 10 predicted proteins | sample TARA_R110000868 | Tara Oceans TARA_R110000868 (sample SAMEA4397489) | marine metagenome | biome: Polar Biome; feature: [SRF] surface water layer (ENVO:00010504); material: water (ENVO:00002006), including particulate matter (ENVO:01000060) such as... | depth 5 m | reverse complement strand
GCGGTATTGATGAACAGCGCGATTGCCCATGCACAACATCCGATTTTGATGGGCGAGGCAATGAAGCACGCAATCATCGCCGGGCGTATGGCCTATCTGGCTGGACGCATGCCGAAGAAACTCTATGCCAGCGCTTCGTCGCCGCTGGATGGCCTGATCAAGTAAGAGCGCGTTTACGCTTTGCTGCGCTTCGGCCCTGCTGCGTTAAAAACAGGCTCGGAATGCTCATTTACAACTCGTAAACTCCGCTTCCTCGCCTGTTTTTGCCTTGCATGGCTCTAGCTCGCGAAATCGTAAAAGCACTCTAAAAGCACTTTAAGAGCACAGCATGACTGACTTGCCACAACAGCCCGAGCCGGCTGAAGACACCTCCAAGCACCGCGCGATCAAAAGTTTTGTCATGCGTGCCGGGCGCATGACTGAAGGGCAGCAGCGCGGCCTCGATCAAGGTTGGCCGAAGTTTGGCCTGCAACTGGAGGATGGCCTGCGCGACTTCGACCAGCTGTTTGGTCGCAGTGCGCCACGCACGTTCGAGATCGGCTTTGGCATGGGTCACTCAACCCTGGAAATGGCCGCCGCCTCGCCCGAGCAGGACTTTATCGAGGTTGAGGTGCACCGTCCCGGCGTCGGTGCGCTGCTCAACGGTCTGATGACGCAGAACCTCAACAACATGCGCGTGTACAGCTGCGATGCCATGGAAGTGCTGCGTGACTGTGTGGCCGATGCCAGCCTTGACCGCGTACTGCTGTTCTTCCCGGACCCATGGCACAAGGCCAAACATAACAAGCGCCGAATCGTCCAGCGGGCGTTTGCCGAACTGGTGCGGCAGAAGCTCAAGGTCGGCGGTGTGCTGCACATGGCCACCGATTGGCAGCCTTATGCCGAGTACATGCTAGAGGTGATGAATGTAGCCCCCGGCTATCAGAACCTGGCTGAAGATGGCCAGTATGTGCCGCGCCCGACAGAGCGCCCGACCACCAAGTTCGAACGCCGCGGCGAGCGCCTCGGCCATGGCGTGTGGGACTTGAAGTTCCAACGCATCAGCTGATTTCCCCCGCGCTGCAGCGACAGCGCTGCAAGACCATAAGCCAAGGATGATTGCACTAGATCGGAATAATCCGGCATTCGCTAGGACGGCGCCTCACCAAAACAACACATACACCTGGGCAGGATTGCCCGAGTCATAACAACAGCAGCCCTGCCACTGGCCAGGCTGCGAGGAGATCGCTGTGTTGAGAGTATTTACAATTCTGTTACTGGCAACCTGCGCGCTGCAGGCCCACGCCAAGGTCGACAGTGCCCAGGCCGCCCGCCTAGGCCAGGACCTGACCCCGCTGGGCGGTGAGCGCGCAGGTAATGCCGCCGGCACTATTCCAGCCTGGAACGGTGGCTTGGCGCAACCGCCGGCCAACTACCAGCCGGGCATGCATCATCCCGACCCTTTCAGCAGCGACCCTGTGCTGTACCAGGTCAACAGTCAGAACCTGGCGCAATATCAGGCGCTGCTGCCGGCTGGGTTGCAGGCGTTACTGGAGAAGAACCCCGAGTACTTCCTGCGTGTGTTTCCAACCCGTCGCAGTGCCGCCGCACCACAGCGCATCTATGACGCCACGCGTTTCAACGCGCAGGCTGCCGAGCTGATTTCCGGCGGTAATGGGGTCGATGGTGTGGCGGCCGGGATTCCTTTCCCGCTGCCGCAAACCGGTCAGCAAGCCATCTGGAACCACATCATGCGCTACCGAGGTGACCAGATCAGCTTTGTCACCAACCAGGCGGCGGTGCTGTCTAACGGTGCTTACAACCTGCTCAAGCTGGAGCGTGATATTTACTTCCTCTACGGTCGTGAGGGCGTCACGCCGCAGGACCTAGATAACACCCTGTTCTACTACAAGTACAAGGTCGTCGCGCCGGCCAAACTGTCCGGCTCGGCACTGGTGGTGCAGGAAACCCTCGATCAGGTGCTGGCGATCCGTAAGGCCTGGCGCTTCAACCGTGGCGAGCGCCGTGTGCGCCGCTTGCCTATGCTGGCCTATGACACCCTGCAGCCTGACACCAACGGCATGGCCACCGCCGACGTGGTCGACGCCTACAACGGCGCGCCGGACCGCTACGAGTGGACGCTGGTCGGTAAGCAAGAAAAACTGGTGCCGTACAACAGCTATGCCGTCCACCAGAAGGGTATTCCCTACGACAATATCCTGGGTCGCAACACCGTTAACCCTGACCTGTTGCGTTACGAGTTGCACCGCGTGTGGATAGTCGAAGCCGAACTGCGTAAAGGCTTCAGCCATCCGTATGCCAAGCGTCGTTTCTATATCGACGAGGACAGCTGGCAGGTGCTTGCCGTCGACCTGTATGACAAGAGCGGTGAGCTGAGTGGCGTGCAGGAAAGCCACCCGATCAGCTATTACGACGTGCCGATGTTCGGCAGCACCTTGGAAACCATCTACGACTTCAAAGGCGAGCGTTACTTTGTCGACGGTATGGATAACAACGAGCCGATGTACAACTTCAACGCCAAGCTGACGCCGCGCGATTTCACCCCGCAGGCGCTACGCCGCGAAGGAAACTGAGTTTCGGTTGCACGAAGAACCGCCTCTTCGTAGGCGGTTTTTTATTGACCACGGCTACCTGCGCGGGCGCAGGAAAAAATCCCCGCACCTCTCGGTGCGGGGATTCTCTTCAGCCATTACTGGCGCTGATGCGATGACACCTGGCCGTCCTCGCTTGTGGTGACTGGGCGTGAGTGTCGAGATAAAAAGAGCCCCATCGCGGTTCGAGTGAGCGCGTCGGGGGGGATGCGCCTGGCGGTTGTGCCGCGCAGGCGCCAGGGTTTAGGCGTTGGCGTACACCACCAACTCCACCAGCATTTCTTCGCGGGCCAGACCGGCGATGACCATCGCCGCGCGGTTTGGATAAGGCGCGCTGAAGTATTCGGCATACACAGCATTGACGGTGGCCAGGTAGCTACGGTCGGTGACGTAGATCAGCACCTGATTCACGGCGTCCATGCCCAGTCCGGCGCATTCCAGGGTGTGCTTGAGGTTGTCCAGGGTCTGCCGGGTTTGTGCTTCGATGCCGCCCGCCACCACCTGGCCGGTGACATCGATGGGGATCTGCGCGGTGTACAGGGTACCGTTGCCGATCACTGCCCACTCCAGCGGTGCTTTGGACGGAAACAGTTGGGTTTTCACGGCCTGCTTCATGGCGTGCTCCTAGGTTGTTGAGGGGATAAAAAAGAGGGAGCCGGCATGGACGGGCTCCCTCAAAGGTGGGGATTACAGGCCTTGCGCGTCAGCCATGCGGCGGGCGATCTGCGGTGCATTCCACAGTGCCGGCAGCAGTACCAGGGAGACCGGCACGGCGGTGATGACGATGAACGATTGCAGTGCGCTGATGCCGCCGGAGCCGATCGAGATCAGCAAGGCCGCCACCACACCCATCATCACGCCCCAGAACACGCGGATTTCGGTGCGTGGGTGATCGGTGCCGGTCATCACCATGGAAATGGTGTAGGTCATCGAGTCACCGGTGGTGGTGACGAAGATGATGGTCAGCAGCAGGAACAGCACCGACATCAGGTAGCCCAGTGGCAGCTGCGCGGTAATCGCCAGCAGTGCGCCGGGCAGGTTGAAACCGGCAAAGGCTTCAGACACCGAACCGGGGTTGCTCAGCTCGAAGGCCAGGCCGCTGCCGCCGACTATGGTGAACCAGAAGCAGGTAATCACCGGCGCGACAATCGCGATCACCGTCACCAGCTCACGGATGGTGCGGCCACGCGAGATGCGCGCGACAAACATGGCCATCAGCGGGCCGTAGCCGAGGAACCAGCCCCAGAAGAACACCGTCCACCAGTCCAGCCAGGCCGGGTCAGCGCGGAAGGTGGCCATCGGGATGAATTTATCCAGGTAGATGCCCATCGACTGCAGGTAGGCATCGAAGATAAACGCACTTGGGCCGAACACCAGAATGAACAGCATCAACACCACCGCCAGCACCACATTCAGCTGGCTGAGAATCTTGATTCCGCGGTTCACCCCGGATGCAGCCGAAAGGGTGTAGATGCCGACCAGTATGCAAATGATGGTCAGTTGGGTGCCGTAGTCATTGGTGATGCCGAACAGCTTTTCCAAGCCGAAGCTGACCTGCAGGCCGAGAAAACCGATCGGACCAATGGTGCCAGCGACCACGGCGATCACGCAGCAGGCATCGATCAGGGCGCCGAACCAGCCGGTCATGACGCGCTCGCCAAACACCGGGTAGAGCAGGGTGCGCGGCTTCAGTGGCAGGCCTTTTTCGTAGTGCAGGTGCATCAGCACGATACCGCTGAGGGTGCCGAGAATCGCCCAGGCGAGAAAACCCCAGTGCATAAAGCTTTGTGCCAACGCGTTGTAGGCCGCCTGCGGTGTGCCAGCCTCACCACCGTACAAAGGCGGCGGCGACAGGAAGTGCGCCATCGGTTCAGCCGCTGCCCAGAACACGCCGCCACCGGCAAGCAGGGTGCACATGATGATCGACAGCCAGGTGTAAGTCGGCATCTCAGGTGCAGCCAGGCCACCCAGGCGCACCCGCCCGGTTCGACCTACAGCCAGCAGCAAGCCGATGACAAAGGTCATCAGCAGTAGCACTTGCCAGTAAGCACCGAACAGTCGGGTTGAGGTGGTGAAAGCACTGTTGACCCAACGGGTCATCAGTTCGATATCCCACAGCGCGAGGATGGCAAACAGCAGCACGGCCCCGCCACTGATGAGAAATACCGGCATGTCTATGCTTTGCAGCAGCGTACTTTTGCTATTTTCGGCAGCCCCCAACGGGGCCGCGTGCGACTTGCTATTCATGCTGTTCTCCTGACAAGAATTTTGTACTTGTAGATTGTTCAGGAACGTTACGGGGCAGGCTTGAGGCCCTGCTCCAGGGTGTTGAGCCAGTTGAGGCCCATCACCTTGGCGGTGTCTTGGGTGTTAAAGCCGCGCTGCAGTAACCCTTGGGTGATGGCGGGAAAATCGCGGCTGTCGCCGAACCAGCCGAGCGGGCTGGGCCAGTCGGCGTTGCTTGCCGAGCCTTCGCCATAGTCGACCTGCTTCGACCAGCGGCCGCTGCGCATCCACTCCAGCACTGACTGCGGCTGGTTCTGGCACAGGTCGGTGCCGATGCCGATGCGCTCAATACCGATCAAGTCAGCCGTACGCGCGACCATGTCGCAGAACTGCGCGAGGGTGCAGTCCGAGCCGTTCTGCAGGTGGAAGGGGTACAGGCTGAAACCGAGCAAACCACCGGACTCGCCCAGCGCCCGCAGCACGTCTTCTGACTTATTGCGCTTGGCCGCGTGGAAGAACGCTGGGTTGGCGTGGGAGATGATGATCGGTCGGTTCGACAGCTCAATCGCCTCCAGGGTGCTGCGTTCGGCGCTGTGTGACATGTCGATCAGCATGCCAACCCGGTTCATCTCGGCGATCGCCTGCTTGCCGAAACGGGTGATGCCGCTGTCGCTGCTCTCGTAGCAACCGGTGGCCAGCAGGCTCTGGTTGTTATAAGTCAGCTGCATGATCAGCAGGTTGAGCTGGCGGAACACCTCGATCAGGCCGATGTCGTCCTCAATCGGTGAGCAGTTCTGCGCACCGAAGAAGATCCCCACCTTGCCCAGCTCTTTCGCCCGACGGATATCGGCGGCACCGGCCACCGGCATAATCAGGTCGCTGTGCTGCTCGAAGCGGCGGTTCCACTCACCGAGGCGGCTCAAGGTCTCGCGGGCATTCTCGTGGTACACCAAGGTGGCGTGAACGGCGCTGACGCCGCCCTCGCGCAGTTGGCTGAAAATCTCGCGCGACCAGTTGGAGTATTGCAGGCCGTCGATCACGATCAGGTCGTCATGCATGGCGCGATCCTCAAGCACGGATGTAGGTGGTTTTAACCACGGTGTAGAACTCGCGGGCGTACTGACCCTGCTCGCGCGGGCCGAAGCTGGAGTTCTTACGGCCGCCGAACGGCACGTGGTAATCGGTGCCGGCGGTAGGCAGGTTGATCATCACGCAGCCAGTCTTGGCGCGGCGTTTAAAGTCAGTGGCGACCTTCAGCGACTGGGTCATGATCCCGGCGGTTAGGCCGAAGTCGGTGTCGTTGAGGGTGGCCAGGGCCTCCGCGTAATCGGCAACCTTGATCACGCAAGCAATCGGGCCGAACACTTCGTCGCGGTTTATCTGCATGTCATTACGGGTCTCGACGAACAGCGCAGGGCGCATGTAGAAGCCCTCGTACTCTTCCTCGATACGCTCGCCGCCACAGGCCAGCACCGCGCCGTCGGCCTTGGCTTGCTCGATGTAGCGCAGGTTCTGTTCCAGCTGCTTGCCGTCGATGACCGCGCCGATCTGTGTGCCTTCGCGCAGCGGGTAGCCGACTTTGAGCTGGCCCATGCGCTCGACCAGCGCCGCGACGAAGCGGTCATGCACACCGGCGGTGACGATCAGGCGCGAGGACGCGGTGCACTTCTGCCCGGTGCCGAAGAACGCGCCGTTCAGCGCACATTCCACCGCTTGCTCCAGGTCGGCGTCGTCGAGCACGATCAGGGCGTTCTTGCTGCCCATTTCCAGTTGGCAACGGACGAAGTTGGCGGCCGTAGCGCTGGCCACCTTGCGCCCGGTTTCCACCGAGCCGGTGAAGCTCAGGGCCTGGATTTTGTTGGAGTGGATCAGCGCGTCGCCAACTGTGGCGCCGCTGCCCATCAGCAGGTTGAAGGTGCCAGCCGGCAGGCCTTGGCGGGCGATGATCTCGGTCAGCGACCAGGCGCTGGCGGGGACCGCGTTAGCCGGCTTGAACACCACGGCATTGCCGAAGGCCAGCGCCGGGGCAATCTTCCAGGCCGCGGTGGCCATGGGGAAGTTCCACGGTGTGATGATGGCGACCACACCGACCGGCTCGCGGCGGGTTTCGATTTCAACGCCGGGGCGCACCGAATCGGCGGTTTCGCCCATTTGGCGCAATACTTCAGCGGCGTAGTAATGGAAGAACTGGCCGGAACGGTAAACTTCACCCATGCCCTCGGCGAGGGTCTTGCCTTCTTCGCGGGCTAGTTGCTCACCCAGTTCGGCTTTGCGGGCGATTAGTTCGTCACCAATCGCCATCAGCACCTGGTAGCGCTGCTCAAGACCGCTCTCCTGCCAAAGCGCCTGACCGGCGTGGGCGGCGACTAAGGCCTGCGCGACCTGTTCGGTATCGGCCTGGGCATATTCGCCCAGTATGTCTGCGGTGTTCGCCGGGCTGATGTTAGTCAGGCTGCGGGTAGCGGTGACCCATTCACCGTTGATGTAGTTGCGGAACGTATCAGTGGACATGTGCGCCTCCTCTCAAGCTGTAGCTGAATGGTAGGCGCGGTCCGTAATAAACTAAAATTAGTAGTAAATATTGTTTGATAAGGAAAACTTACCATGCTGCCTGAGCTGAAAATCGCCCAACTGCGGCATTTCGTCTGGGTCGCCGAACTGCAGGGCTTTCATGCTGCAGCGGAAAAGGCGCACCGCACCCAGCCGGCCATTTCCCTGTCGATCCGAGACCTAGAGGGCAAGCTCGGCCAGTGTTTATTCGAGAAGCGCAATGCGCGGGCGGCGCGCCCGGAGCTGACGCCTTTCGGCGCGCAGTTCATGGTCTACGCCAAAGAGTTGATCGCCCACCACGACCGCGTGGTTAACGACATGAACCTGATCGCCCAGCATAAGTCCGGTCATCTGCGTATCGCCTCGGTGCCGTCGATTGCCAGCCGCCTGCTGCCGGATATCCTTGCGCGCTTTATTGGCGATGCCACCGACCTGCACGTCAGCCTGTTCGATGACAGCTCCGAGGCGGTGCTGGCGATGGTTGAAAATCAACAGGTGGACTTTGGCATTGCCAGCCTTTGGGAAGCTGACAGCGATATTCGTTTTACCCCTATCTGGGAAGACAGCATCGGCGTGGTCTGCCGTAACGACCATCGCCTGGCCGGCGAGATCGAGTTGAGTTGGCAACAGTTACGTGGTGAGCGCCTGATTGCCAACGGCACCTCACGCTTGCTGGCTGGCACCGATGCTGAAGAGCTGGTGGCCGATTCGCAGTTCTATATGTCCAACATGATCTCGTTGTTGGCCATGCTTGAGGCCGGCATGGGTATTACCACGTTGCCGCGTTTCGCCTTTCCGGCCGGGCATGAGCTGCTGCGCTTTATTCCCCTGAGTGACCCGCTGATCAGCCGCGATATCGGTATTGTCTGTGCCGCTAACCGATCATTGCCGATCGCCGCCAAGGCCTTGTTCGAGTTCATCTTGCGCGACGCTGAGCTTAATCCGGCTAGAGCCGATAACGATTCTGCTTGATCAGTTTGCCTTTCTAAATAAGTTTCACTTATCGGCTGATAGGTCGATCTGAATTGCTGCGAGCCAGACGTTGCACCACCATCGGCGTTAGATAAAAACAATCCGTCGTACCCGTCGAGGCAACGCCTATGAGCACTTCTTCCAGCATCGATATCAGCATCAGCGCGGGCCATGCCCTGCACATGCGACCACCCCACGTGGTGATGGATCTGGAACGCCTCGGGAGCCTGCACCAGAGTCGCCTGAGCTTTATGCGCAGCTTAGTGCGCAAGATCATGCGCGAAGGTTGGCGGATTGAGCCGCGCCGTTTTGACCTGGACGCTGAAGGCTACGGTACGGTGATTTACCGCGTTCAGACCAACGTTGACCTGTTCAGCTTCGTACTGTTTTCCCAGTACCTCGACCCGGACAAGCGCAACGACCGGGTGATCGCCAGCGAGTGGGATCTGACCATGTCGCTTTGCGAGGGCGAGGTGGACGATGACTATGTCGAATACCTGCGCCTTAACGTACCGCTGCAAGAAGCCGGTCGCTTGGACGCCAAGGTCATGGTGCTGTCGCGTGCTAATCGCAGCGTGCGCAACTTCGACAGCGTGGTGGCGGCGCTGAGCGCCGGTCGCCAGCCGGAAGTGGAGCAGATTGCCCAGGTCGGCTATCTCTATCGCACTACTGCCGTGTATGGCAGTGGCAAGCTCGGCATGGCCGACTGGGAGAAGGTCAACGGCAAACACCCGGACTTCGCCCGGCCCTTCGCGGCGGAGATGTTCAACTGCTTTATGCTGCGCAACTTTAGCCTGCAGCAGGCCGAGCACATCGCCCGCCAGCGTGCGCCGGAGACGGCCGTGCCGATGCATCCGCCACTCAAGCGCTTCTTCGGTATCGGTAACTCCACCGGCCTGGGTATGGCACCGTACCTGATCAACCACCCGCAGCTGATAAGCCGCTGGATCGAGATGCGTGAACTGGCTCTGGCGCGGGTGCGCGGCTTGGGTCAAATCACCGTTGAACGACTGGCACGCTTGCACAGCCTGGTTGAGCGCGGCGTTCTGCATATCCAGCAAACCGTCACCGAAGACGCCTGGCAAACCGACAATAATCGGCAAGTGTTGGACGACTTCGCTGCTTTGCAAGACTGGCTCGGCAGCCAACGTTTAGAGAGCTGGGCGCCGCTGCTGAGCTGGGCCGAGGCCTCGCTCAGTTTGCAGGCCCAAGAACTGCTCAACTGTATTCTTTTGGAGCTCTATCCAGAGCTGGTGGATAATCTTGAGGATCGCTTCGCCCTGGCCGAGTCCCTCGACCTGCAGCCGCAGATGCTCGCCAGTGAGCTACTTAGCTTGATCGAGCAGCGCTATGCCTGGGCGTTGGCCATCGACTTTGAGGCCGACGGTGCCACCGAAACCTTCTGGTACCGCTCCGAAGAAAAGCAAGAGCCGCGCTTGGGCAACTGCAACCTTGAAAACGGCAGCGACAAGCAAATGCCCCTGGGTATCGGCTACTTGGCGCAGCAGTGCCATCACCAGCTTAGCGCCTACCTGGCCGAGCACCCCGAGCATTGCACCGCCAGCTTCCTGCTGCGTCATCCCGAGCAGCGCGGCATCGTCCGGCGCATGCAGAGCATGGCCAAGACGCACTATGGCGAGATCCAAGCCAACCTGCTTGATCGCGAGGTGCTGCCGATGCACCTGCTGCGTTGCAAGCTGGCCTTCTTTGGCGTGAGCAAATTCGATCCGCGCTCGCGGTTGTGGGTACGCAACACTATGTTCCAAGGCGCACCGCTGCTTGAGGATATCGGCCAGCCGTTCGAGGACGACTGGTTCCTACCGCTGGCTCCGACGCGGGAGGTCTGCTGATGCAGATTTCGTCGAATGAGCTGACCTCCCTGCTCAAGCGGGTGTTCGAGGGCATGGGCTATCCGGTGGGTTACTACGAGGATGCCGCCGGCCTAGTGAAGTGGCTGCAGGTGCATGGTGAGCAAGGTTTTGGCGAGTTGCAACGCGCCTTGCCCTTTGTTGCCGACACGCAGCGCCCGGCGCTGCAACTGCTGGCCGAGGAGAGCCAGGCGTTACTGTTTGACTGCTTTGGGCGCAGTGCCTTGAACTGCCTGCCAAGTATTGTCGAGTTGGCCGCCACCAAGGTACTCGAGCAGGGCTGCGTTAACGTCAAGGTGCGTAACTGCCATAACCGCAAGTTCGTCCTCAAGTTGCTCAGTGACTGCGCCCGCCAGGGCATCAGCGTATTGGCTTACTGGCAGAACGGTAAGCAGCCGATCAGCGAGCATGTCGCCAGCATTGCAGCCGGTGCAACGCACCCAACTTACAGCGAGGCGCTGCTCGGCGACGGCAGCATGCCCGACACCCAGACCCTGACCTTAATGCTGAGTACTCGCATCGATCTGCTTGGCCAGCTGCATGGCAGCGCTAGCCAGCGCAGCGGCTTTCGTCAGATCAGCCCTGAACAGTTCGCCCGTGCCGGCCAAAGTAGCCTTGAAGGCGGCATGGTTATCGCCATCGAACTCTGGCAGCAGCTCAATCAGCTGGCTGAGGCCGTGCTGGTGGAGAGCTCTGAGCAATCGCGCAGTGGCGCTGGCGGACGCTGACAGACCCGCGTCGGACGGGAGTAGGCCGTGCTGGAGTACAGCGGCAGTGAGTGCCTGACACTGTTGATCGTGCTCGGCGGCAGCCTGGTGCAGGGCTTGCTGGGCATTGGCTTCGGCCTGCTCGCCGCACCGCTGTTGTACCTGCTGGACCCCAGCTACGTACCCGGGCCGATCCTGCTGCTGGGCTTTCTCCTGGCTTGCTGCATGCTGCTCGGCAACCACCAGGCGCCGGCCTGGCGTCGGCCGATGCCGGCGATTCTGGCACGGTTGCCCGGTGCGGCGGCCTGTTGCTCGGTTTACTATCCGGCGCTTGGCTCGGTCTGTTGCTTGGCGCTTGCGTGCTGCTCGCCGGTTACGCCCTGGCCCGCTACCTGGACGGCCGCTTCGACAAACACAGCCCGCGCCAGCTGTTGCTGTTGCTTTCTTTGCTGGGGGCCAGTGGCTTGTTGGGGCAAAGCCTGTGGCGGTTGTTGGTGTAGTGCCACGCTTCGTGCCCGCGCTAGAGCAGACACCACCCCGTAGGGTGGCGTTGAGCGAAGCGATACCCATCAAAGCAGATCCAGCATCGTTCGATTTTTCAGCGCCTACGCCAGCGGTTGGTGCGTAAGCAAATGACTGCCGCATAGATGCTGCGCCGCGAAAGGGCGATGGGTATCGCCACGCTTAACCCATCCTACTGCTTAAGGTCAGCGTTTCGTGTCAGTCCGACGAAGCTGCTTTGTGCATTGGATTTAGCCCAAAATATTGCGGTGTGTAGCAAGGTAGGCTGGGAATTATTTGGTGGGAAACGCTCCGCGGTTTTCCACCCGCCTCTGCGATTGGCCGGGTTGTTTACAGGCTAG
>TARA_R110000868_G_scaffold53928_2_pt1 | contig 11778 bp, 9 predicted proteins | sample TARA_R110000868 | Tara Oceans TARA_R110000868 (sample SAMEA4397489) | marine metagenome | biome: Polar Biome; feature: [SRF] surface water layer (ENVO:00010504); material: water (ENVO:00002006), including particulate matter (ENVO:01000060) such as... | depth 5 m | reverse complement strand
CGGCACATTGATGCCGACCATGCCGACATTGACCTTGGCGGCAAACTCACGCGCCGCCAGACCATTGCGGGTGAAGATGGCCACGCCATTGCCATACTGGTGATTGCTCGGCAGGGCGGCCGCTTCCTCAAGATTAGCAGCGCGCACGACCTGCAGCACGGGCCCGAAAATCTCTTCCTCATAGGATTGCATGCCCGGTTTGACGTGGTCGAACAGGGTCGGGCCGATGAAGAAGCCCTTCTCATGACCCTGCAGCGAGAAGCCGCGGCCATCGAGCAGCAATTCGGCGCCCTCATCGATACCCATCTGGATATAGCGCTCGATATTGGCGCGGTGGGCGGCCGAGACGACCGGGCCGTAATGCGCGGTGTCGTCGGTCGAGACGCCGATGCGCAGATTGACGGCCTCCTTCCTGATCCGGGCGACAAACTCGTCAGCCGTCTTCTGGCCAACCGGGACAGCGACCGGAAGCGCCATGCAGCGCTCGCCGGCCGAGCCATAGGCGGCGCCGAGGAAGTCATTCACGACCTGGTCCATATCAGCGTCCGGCATGATGATGCCGTGGTTTTTCGCACCGCCCATCGCCTGGAAGCGCTTGCCGTGTTTGGTGCAGCCCTGGGCGATGTAGTGAGCGATATTGGACGAACCGACGAAGCTGACGGCCTTGATGTCGTCATGCTCAAGAAGGGCATCCACGGCGGTCTTGTCGCCATGCACGACCTGCAACACGCCTTCGGGCAGGCCGGCTTCGAGCATGATCTCGGCCAGGCGCACCGGCACGGAGGGATCCTTCTCCGACGGCTTCAGGATCATCGCATTGCCGGTCGACAGCGCCATGCCCATGAACCACATCGGGATCATGGCCGGAAAGTTGAACGGGGTGATGCCGGCGACGACACCGAGGGGCTGGCGCATGGAATAGACATCGATCCCGGGGCCGGCGCTCTCGGTGTATTCGCCCTTCATCAGGTGCGGCACGCCGCAGGCAAATTCGATCACTTCCAGCCCGCGGATCAGATCGCCCTTGGCGTCGGCAATCACTTTGCCGTGCTCGGAGGAGAGGAGATGAGCAAGCTCGTCCATCTGATCCTCGACCAGCATCTTGTACTTCATCAACACGCGTGCGCGACGCTGCGGGTTCATCGCGGCCCAGATGGCCTGGCCCTTCTTGGCGCCTTCAATGGCGTGGGAGACTTCGTCGCGGGTCGCGAACTGGACGCGGGCCTGAACCTCGCCCGTATTCGGATTGAAGATATCGCCATACCGGCCCGACTTGCCGGTGAAAGCCTGACCGTCAATGAAATGATGGACTTCGCGCGTCATGAGTCTTGCTCCTGGACCAGTGCATGGATGCGGAGCGGATTCCCGCCCGCACCCTGATTGCGGCTGACTTAATACCCGCGCGACCAACTGTCGAGGCAGGGGCGCTGAAACGGGCGTGACCTTCCGCCGCGCAGCATGTGCTTTGGTCGACGCGGAAAGCGCTCTATGGCATACTGTCACGCTGCAGGAGCCGGACATGAAATTTACGCCAGGCCAGTCATGGCGCATCAAGGATATTGATCAGGAAGGCGCGCGCGCCGTCATCGGGCGGATCGAACCCGCAGCCCAGCTCGACGGGAAGATCGTCGTCCACTGCACGCTCTTCAACGTCGCGATTGTCGACATGGGCGAAGGGCCAGAAGCACTGGTTTTTGGCCACATCCCTTTCACGCTGAGCGCCTTTTCAGCATCAGCTGACGGCCTGATCGAGGCCGCGGCGCAGACAGCCGCCGCCTTCGACGAAGGATACTACCAATGGGCCGAAGCGCTGGGTGGCGCCTTCGACGTACCGATTGCACAAGCCGTCGGCGATGCCCTGCAGGCCGCACGCGACTAATTCCACCACAAGCTGTTTGGCCCAACGTCCAAGTCTCGGCTTGACCGCTTTTGAAACGCGTCGATACTCGCGACAAATGTGCGGTGGAGGGGACCCTGGCGTGGGGTGGCCATTGCGCGACAGATTGATTTCAAGGGGATAATCATGTCTCTCACTCCATCTTATGGCAGGGTTAGAAGCGTTCTGACAGCAAGCTGTTCTGTGCTCGCACTCCTGCTCGCCGCACCGCCGGCAATGGCACAAACCGAGGTCGGGACCATCGTCCCGGCTGACCCGAACACTCCCGACACCATCCTCGATGACGTCACCGACGTGACCGGCATTGGCATGTTTTATCGCGATGACGGCTATGTCTGCTCGGGCACGCTGATCAATCCACGCACCGTAATTTTCGCCTCACACTGCATCAATGATGTTGATCCCGGCGCCTGGAACGATTCCATCCACGCCGCCTGGTCATTCGGCAGCAATGCGGCGCCCGGCTTCGCCGACTGGTTCAGCAATGCCTTCGCGTCCAATCCCGACATGGCCGTGTTCAACGTCAACCAGATCCTCTTCCACGCCGACGCGCTCGCCCGCGCCGAGGCCCAGGGTTTCCTTGAGGCCGATGTCGCGATCTCCGTGCTCGATACGCCCGCGAGCCAGGTTCCGACCTGGGCGCTGCTGTTCTCGGCCCTGCCAGCGCCGACGAGCTACACACAGGAAACCGGCTCCGGCTATCATGTCGATATCACCGGCTATGGCGGCACGGGCACGGCAACAGCTGGGGCAATCTACGGCATCGACTTCCGCCGGCGCTCCGCCGAGAATTTCATCGGCGCGCTGGCCTCCACCGATGAGCGCAATCTTTTCCTGTTCGGCGATGCTTTCGGTGACATGCCGCAAAACCTCTACCGCGTCGATTTCGACGATCCGGACCGCACCAGCCCCTTCGATTTCGACCTCTGGTACGGCAATGCCTCAGCCTCTGAAGGTAGCACAGCCGGTGGCGATTCCGGTGGCCCGCTCATCCTCGATGCCGCCAATAATCCGGGTATTAGCGAAGACCTTGTCATCGGCGTCCTGTCCGGCGGCTCCCGCTTCTTCGGGCCACAGGCCTTCAGCACCTACGGAACCGAGAGTTTCTACCAGCCGCTCTACCTGTTCTGGGACTGGATCGTCGCCAACAGCCCCTACCGCTACGTTGCGGCGGCTGAGGGCAATGGCGACTGGGAAGATGCCAGCCATTGGTTGACCGAGATCGACCCGGCATTCCGCATCATTGATGCGAATGGCGATGTCGTGAACGGCCTGCCGGACAATCCTGGTGTCGGCATTGCCGGAACTGATCCAAGCTGGGGCGTCCTCTGCTTCGCGCCCGGCGGGGTCAGCGCACCGGGCTCGGAATGCCAGGATCTGGCAACGGGTGAGACCTTCCCCTATGTGGGAGAGACCGCACCCAACGCCCTTGCCGGCACCCATTCAATCGGCGCGGAGAATGGCGGCGAACTCAGCGGCACCGCGGGCCTTTTGGCCGAGGACGCACCGCTGGACGGGAGCGGCACCCTGGCGCTCGTCGACGGCGAATACACCAGTGACCCCCTGCCGGCCGCGACGATTGATAACGGCCTTGCAGGGGCGAGCGGTTTTATGCCGGACAATATCGAGCCGGATGTCGGCGCTGGCGTGAATGCGCGCTATTTCGACGTCAACCTCAGTGCAGACGGCACAACGACCCTCAGCAGCACGGTCGAGATTGACCGGCTCACGATCAGCGGCGACGGCGCCGGACTCGACATTGCCGTCTCGGGCGACCTGACCAGCCTGATCGAGATCATGCACCAGGCCGGCCGCGTCAATGTGGACGGGACGCTGACCACTTATGGCGACTACCTCCTGATGTCGGGCCTGCTATCCGGCTCGGGCACAATCAACACGCCCTACCTGACCAGCATCATGGGCGCGATTGCTCCTGGCGAGCTGGGCGGCGTCGGCACGCTGACCATCGATGGCAACCTTGTTCTGGCCTCGGCCAGCGGGCTCGTGATCGATTTCAACGAGACCGGCGCGGATATGCTCTACGCCACCGGCGGGGCCTCACTCGGCGGCTCGGTCCTGCTCAATCCGGTCGACAATTACATGCCCCGCTTCGGAGACAACCATGTCTTCCTGACCGCGGCGAGTGTCAGCGACGCCTTCATCGGCGTCATCGACCTGCCCGGCGTCCTCAAACCGGTCCTCTTCTACACCGGCACCTCCGCAGGCTTCCGGATCGACGCCGAGAAATTCAACACCCAGGCGAGCTTCACCAATGCCTTCCAGTCAGGCCTGGCCGGCGTCCTCGATGGCGCGCGCGGTACGGCCTATGACGACCTCTCGGAAATCTATGGCTGGCTTGACCTGCTCGAGGATGGAGGGCTCACAACTGCGCTCGACACCCTGTCTCCCTATGAAGCCGTGATGTTCGACCGCTCCATCCGGTCCCACTCCAGCGCGCTCGACCGGGCGCTTCGCGACCAGATCGGCACGCTCGGTGTCTATCTGGGCGGCGGGGATGACATCATGGCCGACGCCAAGCAGGCCAATGGCCTGGCCGGCATGAGCGATCTGGGTCTGCTGGCCCGCGCCATGGTGAAATCCAATGGCTCAACGGGCGGCACGGACGGCAATGACCAGCGTCGTGTCTTTGGCGCGTTCGGCCTCATCGATGCCACCGCCCGGACTGTCGCCGGCAGCCCGGATTCGCTGATTGACGGCGACTACTCGCTGATCGGCCTCGATGTCCCGATCTCGGACTCCCTGCGCTTTGGCGTCGCAGCGGGCTTTGCCAGCTCCGACAACACAGCGGGGGCAATGCTGGGAAACACCAATGTCAGTACGGAAACCGAGCGCGTATCAGCTTTCGGCTCATGGTCAGGCGGCCGGGTTTCGGCAAGCCTGGCAGCGAGCTATTCCAATCATGAGAGTGATGCCACTCGCATGATCACGCTTGGCAGCGTCCTCATCCCGTCGCAGACACGAACGACGGCCAATGAAGTCGCACTCGATGCCGCGATCCAGTACGACCTCTATTCAAGCGATGACGGCATCTCGATCACGCCGATGGCCAGCCTGACGTCCAGCCGGATCGAGTTCCAGCAGACAACCAGCCAGGCTGCCCTGGGCAGTCTCGATATCGCGGGCCGCTCCGGCTCCACCATGATAGCCCGCCTTGGCAGCGCCTTCGGACTCGACCTCGGAACCAATCTGCACTCCACCCTCTATCTCGGAGCGGCAGAACAGTCCGGCGATGGCTCGGAAGTCTATACAGCGGCCTTCCATGACGTGGCCGGCCTCAGCTTTACGGCGCCGAGCAATGTCGAGCCGGGCACGAGCTGGTGGGAAGTTGCCGGCAGCATCTCTGCCGATCTCAGCTTCGGCGGCACACTGACGCTCAGCCATGAGCGTCAGATCGATCGTGACTTCATCGAGAATGAGGTCACCTCGCTCTCCTACAGCCTGCCTTTCTGATCAAGACCAGGCATGCCAGAACAGACACCCGGTCGCCGACGCGGCCGGGTGTCTGCGTTTTAGCGGACCGGTGGCGACGGAAATCCGCCGTCCCCGCGTTCCAATGACGTTGCCCGCACCGCACTGGAGTCCCCGCTCAATGGCCCGTTTCCTTGTCCTCGCCCCGGCCGCCCTCTTGTTGTTGAGCGCATGCGCCTCACCAGCAGACCCCCCTGGCGGCAGACATGGCGGCGCGCCGGGCGGTGCGGGCGGCTTCAATATGGCCGTTCGCATGGTCGATCAGGGTCAGTACGAGGAGGCCATGCCGATCCTGCGCTGCGTCGCAGGCCAGGGGCAGGGCTTCGAGATCGCCCAGTATCTCGCCGGCTACACCGCTATAAGGCTCGCCGATGCGCCGGAGACCCCTGATATCTTGCGCGACGAATTGCGCACGGAAGGCATTGACCGGCTGGGCCAGGCCGCCCGGGCAGGCTGGCCGACCGCTCAAGCCGAGCTCGCCACCCAGATGGCCACAATCGACAATCCTGACGCCTTGGACCAGGCCGCCTACTGGGCCGCTGTCTATCGTCGCAATGTCCGCGACAGGGCGATGGGGCTCGACCGGCTTGATGACGGCGTCGAACGCCGCATTACCGAACGCACCGGTGCCGAACGCGAAGCGCAGATCGAGGAGCTGGCCAGCCGGTTTGCCCCGCAAGCCATGACATCCGTCCCGGCCACGCCAGCGTGTCAGCCTTTTCTCGGCGGCCCATCCTTTGGCGGCGGCCCCGGCGCCGGTCCCCGCCGCAGAGGCCCGCCTCCCGGCCAATCCGGACAATCAGGCACAGGTCGGCCCGGCGGTAGCGACGGGTCGTATTGATCGGGATGAGTTGAGGCTCTAGGAGGCCTCGCGGATGGAGGCTGGCCGGCCGGTGAGGTCGAGCTCGACCCCAATCAGCTCGGCGCGGCCATCGCAGCAGTCTGCGAGCAGAAAATCGACGAGGCGGCGCGTGCCCTCGGCATCGATCGAATAGAGCATGAAGCGGGAGCGGCGCTCGGAACGGACCAGGCCGGCGCGCTCGAGCGCCTGCAAATGCCCGGTCATGGTCGAGGGCGGCACGTCAAACACCTGCGCCAGGTCACCGGCCGCGATCCGCTCGGGCGAGCGCTCACACAAGGCCTTGAACAGCGCCAGGCGAACCGGGTGGGACAGGGCCGAGAATCCGGCAATGGCGAGACGATCTGACATTCTGCCGGATTACGGCGCGAGCATGAACGCTAGATCGAATTTATGTGAATATTTTGCGACATTTACGCTGGGAACGGATGAATTCACCGCGCCCGGCTGGCGAGCAGGCGTGTCCGGTTGGCGCTGCGCCAGCCAAACAGGGTGCGCATCACCCCTGCCACCAGGCCAGGCTTGAGCCCGCGCGGTGCGCGGCGAGGGTCCCCCGCCTGCGACAGGCGCGCCTGCAAATCGGCATCGGAGACGACACCGGTCTTGCGGAACACGGCGACATCGCCGGCGATCATGTCCTGGAGCGTCCAGGCCGGGTCCGCCATCAGGGCGTCGGCGAGACGCGCTGGCGATCCATTGCGGGTTCCCATCAGAACCAGAACCCCGCCAAGTTTCAGACGGGTGGCGATGGAGCGCCAATTGCCGGCCATGGTCGGAAAGCCGAGATCTGCGCCGATCAGGGCTGCGTCGAGCAACGCCTTGTTGGTCGCTGCCGACTGGCTGGGGCGCCCCTGCAGGCGATCCGCACGGACAGACCGGCGCTCGCACGCCTCCTGAAAGCCCTCAAGGGCCGACAGGGGGGCGATTACCTCGTGAAAGGCCCCGCTCTGCAGGAAGACCGTGCCGAGATCGGATCCACCGATCTGCAGCGTCTTGTCGCCAGCCTTCACGACCATCGACAGATAGTCGGCAACGAGATCATCAGTGATCGAAGCCCGTCTGTTTCCCAGCTTGCGCGTCGTTCCGGCATTGATTGCGGCCTGTATTGTCATGGCGCGTCCCATTCGTGAACAGTGTGTTAACGTCCGGGACCTGCTTCGCAAGCGGCGGGCCAGATCGTAAAGACGCCGTTAACTATTGCGCCGCACCGGCCCGCGAAATCGTCATTGCCTCACGGCCACAACAGGGCTTCTCTGCAGCGATGGAAACCAATGATTCTCCTCTGCCGGCAGCGCCGAAACACATCGTCGACGATCTGATCGAGGACCGTGCGCCTCGCCTCATCCACACGGCGCTCTGGCCGCTGATCAAATGGCTCGGCTACCCCATGCTTGGGTATCGCCGCGCCGTCGCCATGGTTGATGCGATCTCGGCCCGCACCGGGACGGATTGCTTCAACTGGTGTTCGGACTATCTCCATCTGGATGTCGGCACGAGCGGTCTGGAAAATGTGCCGGAGACGGGCGCCTGCGTGCTGGTCGCCAATCATCCCGGCGGGATTGCTGACGGCATCGCGGTCTGGGACGCCCTCAAGGCCAAGCGCCCCGACATGGTCTATTTCGCCAATCGCGATGCGCTGAAAGTCTGCCCTGGTCTGGAAGAACGGGTCATCCCGGTGGAATGGCGCGATGAAGCGCGCTCGCGCACCCAGTCACGCGACATGCTGCGCCGGGCCATCGAAGCCTTCAATGCCGGCCAGTGCGTGGTGATCTTCCCGTCCGGCCGCATGTCGGAATGGAGCTGGAAGCGCTGGATGCTGCAGGAAAAGCCCTGGCACCCGACCGCCGTCAGCCTGGCACGCAAATTCAACGCGCCAATCATCCCCGTCGCGATACGGCAACGCATGCCATTCCTGTATTACGCCCTCGCCCAGATCAATGAGGAGCTCAAGGACATGACCATATTCCACGGCTTCATGGGCAAGGCCGGCTCACGCTATTCCATCGCCCTGGGCCGGCCGATGTCGATCCAGCCGCAGGACGGTACGGATGCTGCGGTCACGCTGATGATCCGCGATGTCTGCGAGCGCACCGCCTGGGGTGGCGCGCCGCGGGAGGAGTGAGGCCGAGCCCCCTTCCTTCCTGGCCTAGACGTGCTGGTCTATCAGGATTGGATTGCCATCAGGATCGGTGAGCATGAAATGCGCCGGACCGGTCGTGCCGGGCTCGATCAGATCGCCGACCTCGAGGCCCGCCTCTTTCAGGCGCAGCTGCAGGTCGCGGACATCCTCGACGCCGGTCAGGGTCTCGCGGTCCTGGCCCCAGCCGGGATTGAAGGTCAGCATATTCTTCTCGAACATGCCCTGGAACAGGCCGATGACCTTGCCGTCCTGACGCAGGACCAGCCAGCCCTGATCAATATTGCCGCCGGTCTCGGTAAAACCGAGAGCCTCATAGAAGGCCTTGGACGCCTTGATGTCCTTGACGGCCAGGCTGATCGAAAAAGCGCCAAGTGACATCGCTCATCCCCTTGAGTGTGGGCCACCGCCGGACGGGTGGCTCTGCGGCGATATTAACCGGAGGGCCTGCCTTCGACCAGTATGGTCTCGGGCCAGCCGCCCTTCACGAGGGTGTGATCCCGCATCCAATCGCGCTTCGCAAGGCATCTCAGGGTCAACAACAACTCCTTGAGGACGCCGCGATGCAAGTGCACACCCTTTTTCTGCCACTGCTGGGCTCGCTGAGCCTGTTTTCCGTCGCTTGCGCCGAGATGCCCGATAGGCGCCTGGACGCGTGGCGCGAGGACGCTGGCGTGCAGGGCGTTGCCGTCGCGATCCATGGTGCGGGCCATACAGAGCTCGCCGTCAGCGGTGTCCGAAGCGAGGGTGGCCTGGCCCTGCAGCCCGGCGACAGTTTCAGCATCGCCAGCGTCTCGAAGACCTTCACCGCCGCGGCGATCCTGGTGTTGGTCCATCAGGGCCGTTTCGACCTGTCGGACTCGGCCGCGGCACTGAGCGGCCTCGATCTGCCCGCCCCGATCACGGTCGACCAATTGCTGCGTCACGCCTCCGGCCTCCCGGAATATATGGGCGGCGCCCTGAGCTTTGAGGTTTTCCTTGGCCAGCACGCGGAAGGCCGCGAAGCCTGGTCGGCCGACGACGTCCGCGATTTCGCGATTGCCGCGGCGCCGGCGGAGGCGCCCGGCTTTCAGTATTCCAACGCCAATTATGTCGTGCTCGGTGCCATCGTCGAACAGCAGACCGGCCTTCCACTGGCCGAAGCGCTCGACGCTCTGGTCTTCCAGCCCGAAGGCCTGTCCTCGGCACGGCTGATCCGCACGGAAGAAGACGATCCGGAGGCCCTTGGCCACTCAGCCGCGCTGGCGAGCATGCTGGGCTCGGCCCAACTCGATGCGCGTCTGAACCGCGAATTGGCGACGGCTGGCGATGCCGCCGGTGCCGTCGCGATCAATGCAGCCGATCTGGCGCACTGGGCCCATGACTATTTCAGCGGCACATTTGTCGCGGGTCTAGATTTCGACACACCGCTCGGCGGTGAGGCCTTCGGTCTGACCGCCGAGCGGATCGCCGTCGGACCTGGCAGTTATCAGGTCTCCTACGGCGAGCAGACCCTGATCCTGCACGGCGGTGACGGGCTCGGAATCACAGCCTTGGCCGCCTATGATCCAGCGACCGGCCGCGCAATCGCGATCCTGGTCAATGACGACACGGTCCACGCGCTCGGCTTTGGCGATGCGGGTTATCTCGATGCGCTGGCGCGGGAACTGCTCGCGGAGTGAGGCGAGAAGGCCTCAGCTCTCGCGTTCGACCAGCATGGTCTTGATCTTGCCGATGGCTTCGGCCGGATTGAGACCTTTCGGGCAGACCTGGGCGCAATTCATGATCGTGTGGCAGCGATAGAGCTTGAAGGGATCGTCGAGCTCGTCGAGACGCTCGCCCTTGGCTTCATCGCGGCTGTCGGCCAGCCAGCGATAGGATTGCAGCAGCGCGGCAGGCCCGAGATATTTGTCACCATTCCACCAATAGGACGGGCAGGCGGTCGAGCATGAGGCGCACATGATGCACTCATAAGCCCCGTCCAGCTGGGCGCGTTCCTCTGGCGATTGCTTCCACTCTTTCTCCGGCGCCGGCGTATCGGTCTGGAGATAGGGTTTGATCGCCGCATGCTGGGCGTAGAACTGGGTCAGATCGGGGATCAGATCGCGCACCACCGGCTGGTGTGGTAGCGGCGAGATGGTGATCGTGCCCTTGTACTCGTCGATGCCGGAGGTACAGGCGATGGTATTGCGCCCGCCGATATTCATCGAGCAGGAGCCGCACACGCCCTCGCGGCAGGAGCGCCGGAAGGCCAGGGTCGCATCGACATTATTCTTGATCCACAGGATGGCATCGAGAACCATCGGGCCGCAATCATCGAGATCGACCTTATAGGTGTCCCAGCTCGGCGGATTGCCGCTTTCCGGATCATAGCGATAGACGCGGAAGGTCCGGGTCTTGGTCGCGCCGTCCGGCTTGGGCCAGGTCTTGCCTTTGACCGGATCGGATCCGCGGGGAAGTGTCAGCTGAACCATTTTTTTCTTCCCTTAGTAAACCCGAGCCTTGGGCACGATGTACTCGATGTCGTTGGACATGGTGTAGGTGTGGACCGGGCGATAATCGATTTTCACATCGCCCTTGTCATCGCACCAGGCGAGGGTGTGTTTCATCCAGGTCTTGTCATCGCGATCGGGGAAATCCTCGCGCGCATGGGCGCCGCGGCTTTCCTCGCGATTGGCCGCACCATTGACGGTGACAGCGGCCTGGGCGAGCAGATTGTCGAGCTCGAGGGTTTCCATCAGATCGGTATTCCAGACCATGGAGCGGTCAGACACACCAATATCGGCCATGCCCTTATAGACCTGGCGCATCGCCTCGACGCCCTCATTGAGGACCTCGCCAGTGCGGAAGACGGCGCAGTTATTCTGCATGCCGCGTTGCATTTCCAGCCGCAGCTTGGCGGTCGGCGTGCCGCCCGAGGCATTGCGGTATTTGTCGAGGCGGTCGAGGGAGTTCTGGCCCTCTTCGGGCTTGAATTCCGGCTGGGTCGCGCCGGCGGTAACGGTCTCGCCAATGCGCAGACCGGCCGCGCGGCCAAACACCACCAGATCGATCAGCGAATTGGAGCCAAGACGATTGGCGCCATGCACCGAGACGCAGGCCGCCTCGCCGACCGCCATCAGGCCGGGCACGACCGTATCGGCATTATCGCCAACCTTGGTGAGAACCTCGCCGTGATAATTGGTCGGGATGCCGCCCATATTATAGTGGACCGTTGGCAGGACCGGGATCGGCTCCTTGGTCACATCAACGCCGGCGAAGATGCGGGCGCTGTCGGAAATGCCGGGCAGACGCTCATGCAGGACGGCCGGATCGAGGTGGTCGAGATGGAGGTAGATATGGTCCTTGTTGGGGCCGACACCGCGGCCATCGCGGATTTCCATCGTCATCGAGCGTGACACGACATCGCGTGAGGCC
>TARA_R110000868_G_scaffold393968_1_pt1 | contig 11794 bp, 9 predicted proteins | sample TARA_R110000868 | Tara Oceans TARA_R110000868 (sample SAMEA4397489) | marine metagenome | biome: Polar Biome; feature: [SRF] surface water layer (ENVO:00010504); material: water (ENVO:00002006), including particulate matter (ENVO:01000060) such as... | depth 5 m | reverse complement strand
AAATATTATTCAATATAACGGTATATTAACGCTAGGTTAATAATAAAAAAATTTGAAGATACTGGATTCAAGGTTATTGTAGTGAACTTTATTAATGAGGCTCTTTTTTGCGAAATGAAGAGTAATGAAATAAGGAAGAATGTGCTGAGTGATTTTAGTTATAAATGAACTTTAAAAATATTATATTTTACTTAAACATAAATGTAGTTTACCAATAAAATAAGCATAATTATTATTTAATATATATGGTCTTTCGATTTACAAACTCCATCATACCATCCTTTGCAAGTTCTCTACCATAGCCAGATTTTTTAGTCCCGCCAAAAGGCAATCTGGGATCCGATTTTACCAATTCATTAATAAAATAGGCACCATCGCTAACATTATCTACATATTCTAATGCCTTTTTTGTGTCTTTTGTACAAATAGTTACCCCAAGTCCTAATCTTGATTGCTCAGAGAGTTCAAAGGCTTGATCTATATCTTTTGCCTTGATCATGGCTGCCAAAGGTCCAAAGGTTTCTTCATCAAATGCTGCCATTCCTGGTTTTACATTACCCAAAACAGTAGGTTCATGATAACAATCTAATTGATTACCTCCAAGTAACAATTCAGCTCCTTGTTTTATTGATTCCTTAACTTGATTATTGAGTTGGTCTGCCAAATCTTTACGAGCCAATTGTCCAACTTGAGTAGTTTCATCCAAGGTATCACCAGATTTTAACTTACTAACGGCGTCTGTGAATTTGGAAACAAATTCATCATAAATACTTTCCACTAAAATAAACCGTTTTGCAGCAATACAGCTTTGTCCACAATTTAGCATTCTAGCGACAATAGCCGTTTTTACTGCTTTATCGATATCTGCATCTTCTAAAACAATGAAGGCATTGTTGCCACCAAGTTCTAAAACCGATTTTTTGATATGTCTTCCTGCAATTTCACCAACTGCAGAACCTGCTGTTTCACTTCCAGTCAACGTAACTGCTCTTACACCATCATGTGAAATAATTTGCTCTGTAAGGTTATGATGTACAATTAAATTTTGAAACACGTATGGTGGAAAACCCGCTTTTACAAAAACATCTTCTATAAGCTTGGCACAACCAAAAACGTTTGGCGCATGTTTTAATAATCCTGTATTTCCTGCCGTCAAAGTTGGAGCAGCAAAACGAAACACTTGCCAAAATGGAAAATTCCAAGGCATAATAGCTAGAACAGTTCCGATAGGGTCATGTCGTACAAAACTCTTCTGAGCATCGGTAGGAATGACTTCATCCTGAAGAAAAGTAGCAGCATTTTCAGCATAATAATCACATACCCAAGCACATTTGTTTACTTCCGCTCGAGACTCCTTGATGGGTTTTCCCATTTCAAGCGTAATCATTTTCGCGTATTCTTCAACATTATCTCGCAATACTTGACCCGCCTTTTTAATCAAAAGGGTTCTTTCTGCAAGAGGCACTTTACGCCAAGTTTTGAACGCTATTTGTGCATTATCGAGTTTTACAGTTGTTTCTTCTTTTGAAAGGGCGGTATAGAAGCCAACTTCCTTATTATTAAAGGGATTTATACTCTTAAATTCCATTATTATTTTAAAGATTTTATTTGGTAAGACTTCCTGTAAGAACTATTTCTTTTCTTTTGTCTTCAACTAACTCTGATTTATATTTTGAACGGATGGCTTTTATCCAATCTTTGGCCCTTTTATTCAGTTTAAAATCGTCTGTCATCATACGTCCTCTTGAAACCAATATTCCTAAATCGGCACCTTCGTAGATATAATCTCCTTTCTTGGCTATATGTAAAAAGAAAGCTTCATTTTCGGTCTCAACAGCTCTTCTATGCGTATCCATTCGGTCGAATTGAATATGCCCATTATCGAACATTTTATAAATTCCGGAAGCAGGGGCTTCGGAAACATATTCAATAGTGTCTTCAGTGTGTTTGATAATCAACTGACTCCATCCATCAATGTTTTCCTGTCTTGCCCAACGTGCATTAAGTTCTTTAACATCCAACTTATAATCCACATCCATCCATTCCAATATATGAAATACAAAAAGTGGGGCATCAGCTAATGCAAAAACAGCGTGATTGGTAATAGAACTTGCACCAGTAACTCGAGGATTTAGCTCACCAAGATAAATTTCTCCATTGTCTTGGTCGATTAGAAAATCTAATTCAAAATATCCTTTATAACCTTCTTTGCGCAATTGATTTCCAAATAGTTGTGTGTATTTGGTTGCTTTATCTCTAATTTCAGGAGTAAATGCATCAGGGTAAATCTCATTACCACACCAACCACCTTTATAAGGCGTCATTTCTTTGAAACCTACAAGCTCAGTCATCAAAGGCGCTACAATAGTTCCGTGTCTTGTAACACAGGCTTCAATCGCAGAACCTTTACAATTGATGCGTTTCATTACTTTAACTTCCTTCTCTTTTATTATTTCTTCTTCGTATTTTTTAAACTCTTCTTCATTGGAAATGAAAAACGTCGTATGTCCAGAATCTCCAAAAGGTGTTTGAATTACTAAATCTGTTCCAAGAGATTTCGATACTTTATTTAAGTGGGCATAATCCGTTACAGGAGTCAATACATAAGGCACACAAGGCACGCCCGCTTTTTCAGCGATACGGTTGGTGTTCACTTTATTATCCATGAACGTACGCATTTTTGCGCTAGGGAACATAACCTGTAAACCTAATTTTTTAGCTAATTTCTCTGTTTTTTCATCAAACATTAAGAACATGGCTTTACCTGTTGATCTTCCTGTTTTTCTTGTTTTTAAATAGTCTTGAACTTCTGGATGTTGTAGAAGGTAGTTGTTAATATCTTCAATACAAGTAAAATCGTCATGAGGAATTTCTTCTTTTGGTGAAAAAACGTTAGGATGAAGCCCATCAAAACATTCGATATGACAGATAAATTTAAAACCCTTTATCCATTCATCAGCACCTAACATATTGAAATTAGTAGCACTAATAAAATATAAAGGCACTTCATTTTTATGAAAAAATCGTCTTATATCTGCTACACCATCAAGCATTTCAGGTTGTTTTTTTACAGCAACTGCTTTTTTATTGGTAACAGTCGTTTTCTTTTTTGCTGGAATTACTTTTTTCGCACTCATATCTTAATTTTTGATTTTTTTAGAAATTTTATTCATTTTGTTCATACCCATAGAACCCATGGATGTTACTGTTTTATGGCGGTCTAATACATTTTCCTTGAATACTCTAAGTCCTAGTTCTGCTTTATAACCATGTATTTCGCTAACGTCTAATGCGGTTAGAAAATTAATGATTTCTTCACTCACAACTTGTCCTGGAACAAGCACTGGAAAACCAGGTGGATATGGAATTACAAAAGTAGAAGCCACTAGCGTTTTCCCTTTTTTCATAACCGACAAACAGCTATTAAGCGGTACGTATTCATAATTTTCTTCTTCGTATGCTAAAAAATAAGCAGCACGAATATTACCTCCAGGAACACCTGGAACCGCTTGAAAGGATTTATGGAAATAGCTAAAATCTGGTAATGGTGGTACTTCTTTGGTTAAAGAATGTATGCGTTTATGAAGTATTTCTACCTCTTTGGAATTTAATGATTTAAACTCCTCATCCAATTCATCAGCTATTCTTAATAAAGCATTGGTTAAATAGGTAATACTTCCACGAGTGGTTCCAATATTAGTCATAAAGAGTACCGTATTCCGAGATGTTTTATTAATCTGGATATTAAATTTATCCATCAGGTACTTGTTCTTAAACGTATCGCCATCAACGCCCGTTCTACCTACATATAATGTTATTTTGGTTGGATCTAAAACAAATTCGTCGTCTTCCCAAGCATCTTCCATTCGGTTCCAACCTTCTTCTTTAGTATAATATTCTTTTAAACCAGTTTGACGATAATTAGAAGGAATGAAATCTTTTACCGTTAAAATATCAAAATATTTACTTAATTGAGGATTGTCATTTATTTTGGCTCGTAGAACCATCGCCATTTCAATACTTTTTTCCACCAACTCAAAACCTTCTAACTGTACTTGACGACGACCCACATCCAAGGATGCCAACATTTGATAATTGGGCGAGGTTGAAGTATGCGTCATATAAGCTTCCAAAAAGGTTTCTTCGCTTTTTCGTCTAAAATCTTCATCCCAAATATGAATCATAGAACCTTGTCTAAAACTACTCAAGGTTTTATGTGTGCTTTGAGTGCCATATGCTCTAATACGAACTTCATCTGGATTAGGCATTTTTGAAATAGCATCACTAGGCAATGATTTTATATAGGTTGCATATTGTTTTTTATAGGCACTACTTTTATACTTTTGGTATAGTTTGTTGGCCACAAACATGGCAGTTCGCTGTTTAAAATTAGTGTTAAAACCAGCAAAAGCGAACCATGCTTCATCCCATAAAAAAATCATATCAGGCTTAATGGCAAGCACTTCCTCCATAACTCTTTCAACGTTATATACCAAACCGTCGAATGTGCAATTAGTTAATAATAACATTTTTGCCTTGTTTAGTCTTCCTGCATCTTTTAGCTTTAGTAATTTACTCTTAATTTGCTCCAGAGGAACTGCGCCATACATGGAATATTCTTCAATTGGGTAAGAATCTAAATATACTGGATAAGCACCAGACAATACCAAACCATAATGGTGTGATTTATGACAATCTCTATCAATAAGGACGACATCACCAGGCTGTACCAAAGCTTGCATCACAATTTTATTTGCGGTAGAAGTTCCGTTGGTAACGAAGTATGTGTGTTGTGAACCGTAGGCATCACTTGCCATTTCTTGTGCTTTTTTAAGCGGCCCTGTGGGTTGTAACAACGAATCTAAACCTCCTGTGGTTGCTGATGTTTCGGCTAAAAACATATTTCTTCCGTAGAAATCTCCAAAGTCGTTAATCCATCGAGATTTAAAAACTGAATTTCCACGGGAAATAGGCATCGCATGAAAAACGCCAGTGGGTTTTTGACTATATTCTACCAAAGCTGAGAAAAAAGGCGTGTTATATCTTTCAGAAATACCACGCATGATAGTCAAATGCAATTCTTGGATATCCTCGGTCTGATAAAAAATACGTCTAAAACTTTTTATAGTGCTATCTTTTAAATCGCCTAACGACGTATCTGTAACATAATAGGCATCTAATTCTGGCCTAAACTGTTTAATTTGAGTACCAATTAAAGGACCTAGTTCTGTTTCAGGTTTTGTTGAAAAATCCAGCTTTGTTACTTGTTGGATATAAGGTTTAATAAGCGGTGTAATGAGTTTTGAATAATAAGGTGGCGCATATCTAACAACTACTGCTTGTATATTATGATTAAAAAGTAAGGTTATCATGGCATCTTGAAAAGAGCGTTGTACAACAATACCATAAGTAAACTTATCACCTGGCGCCCGAAGATTACTAAAACTATTTTTAAGTTCGTTTTCTTCTTCCACAGACATATTATCTACAAACAGAACTTCAAAATGATTTTTTTTGACCGTATTAAACTGTTCGTGCTCCTCAACAGATTCTATGCTTTTTTCGTCATAATCAATAAAATCTGGGTTACTTTTGTAACTATCTCCAACTAATTGTTTTGTAGTTTCAGCAACCATATTTGATAATGCTGAATACTCCTTTCTATCAAGTGCCTTTTCAAGTTTCGAAATACGTGTAGTTCCTGGAGTGGCAAAAAAAACGGCGACACCTTTCAAATCTTTTAGAAGCGATTTGGCATCGATTATATGTTTTTTTGCGTTCGCAGATCCGTTGTTGCATCTTGCTAATTCGGAAGTAACAATTTTTAGCTTGTTCCAGTAATCAACCCGTAGTTGACCTATGTTGTAATATGGTGCACTTTTTGTCATTGTATGTATCACAGTTTAGTTTTTAGAATATAATGCCAGTTTGTTTCCTTGAGAATCAATAAAAATGGCAAAATACCCCATTTCTTCACTTATAAGCGTTTTAGGCATGACGATACGTCCGCCAGCTTGTTCTACTTTGTTTAGTACAGTGTTTAAATCTTTTCCAGCGTTTAGATAGATTAAAGGACCACAATCACTAGGCACATAGCCTTGGCCTGCGACAACGCTACCACCAATGCCTTTTGTTGTCGGGAAAAATGCCATAGCATTAACATCCGTACTATTTTGTTCCATAGTGATATCAAAAATGTGATTGTAAAAATTGACTGCCTGTTGAAAGTCTATTGCTGGAATTTCAAACCAACTTACATAATCTTTGCTTGTTATTAATTTCTTCTTTTTTCCTTGAGGTATACCTCCCATATATTTTATATTTTAGATTAAGCTATCACCTTTATAATGAATAGTTGAAGATGTTTGCGCTATTGCAGTTTCTTTAATTTTTAATTCTGTTAATTTGTCTAATCTAGTAGGTTTTATCAATGGCCCAAGCGAATCTAGATACGAACTTGTTGCTTTGGGTTGATAAATATCAAACTTGCCCGTTTTTAAATGATCTCTAAAACTTTTTAAAGGTTGACCTAAGCGTAAAATACCTAGTTCGCGACTTCTTTTAACGCGTTCAATATTTAATTCCAACGGAATGATTTCTTCCGTACCTTCAGATTGATGCAACACTCTTCCATCAGGTCCACAAACTATGGAGCGTCCACAACCTCCAGTGTCCAATCCGTTCACATCGAAAAAGTAGCATTGATTCACAGATGCCATGGCTCTCACTATAGATAATTCTATGTCACGATCAATAGTACCAGACATGGTTGGGTGCATAATTACTTCAGCTCCCATAGAAACCAATGTTCGTATAGTTTCAGGAAACCACATATCGTAACATATGGATACGCCAAATCTGGCTACTCCTGGAACATCGAATGTGCAAAAACTATCTCCTGGTGTAACACCAACTTCATAAGGGTAGAAAGGAAACATTTTACGATATCTGTTTACTATTTCTCCTTTAGGGTCTATAACCGTTGCGGTATTGTATAACTTTCCTTCACTTTTCTCAAAAATAGAACCGGGTAATAACCAAATGCCGTATTGCTTCGCTTTTGCCTGCATTTCAGCTTCAAAATTATTAGGGATTGGTTGAGCAGTATGGGTTAATGGGCCATAAGCACACAACTCGCTGAACATAATCATTTCTATCCATGGATAAAGATTCATGGTAATATCAATTTTCAACTTCATCATTTCCACATTGGAAGCGACTGCTGATACTTTCATTTGTATTCCTGCTATTGCGAATGGTTTCATAACTATTTTTTTAGGGCTTTTTTAATTTCGATTTCCAAAATGGATAATCCTTTATTCAATTGTTCCTTTGTAATGACTAGTGGCGATAAAATTCGAAGCACATTTTTATACGTTCCTGCACTCAACACAATCAATCCGTTTTGCGCACAACCTTTTACAATGTGCCCACAAATTTCTGAATTAGGTTGTCTTGGATCTCCGTTTTTTACAAACTCAATTCCTATCATAGCGCCAATGCCTCTTACATCTCCTATTTCGGGGCACTCCTTTTTGAGATTATTCAAGCGTGTTAAAATCGTGCTGCCAACCTCTAAAGCTCGTTTGTTCAGATTAATCTCTTTCATATATTTAATAGTAGCCGAAGCTGCAACACAACATACAGGACTACCAATATAAGTACCTCCAATAGAACCAGAGGCTGCTGCATCCATGATATGAGCTTTACCAACAACAGCTGCAATAGGAAGGCCAGACCCCATAGATTTTGCATACGTGCTTATATCAGGCTGGATACCATAATATTGCCAACTTGCCCAATGGCCAGTGCGACAGAATCCGCTTTGTACTTCATCCATAATTAGCATAATACCGTGTTCATCGCAAAATGCTCTTAATCCTTCCAAATATCTTTTTGGAACGGGCACAAAACCACCTTCTCCTTGAATGGGCTCAATAATAACAGCTGCTACACTTTTAACATCCACGAGGTTTAAGGCACTTTCGTGAAGCCTCTTTAGTTCGTCATCTACAAATTTATCCAAGTCTCGCTCTCCACCATATCTATAAAAGTTTGGGAATGGAAGCCTATAGACTTCTGGTGCGAAAGGACCGCAATCATACTTATAACTTACTTTACTAGTTAAGGTCATTGCCATCATAGTTCTACCATGGTAAGCTCCAGTAAAACAAAGTATTGCTGGTTTTTTGGTAGCTTGTCTCGCAATTTTGATTGCATTTTCAACAGCCTCAGCTCCTGTACTTACCAACATGACTTTTGTTTTCTCTCCATGAGGTAAAATTTCTGCCAATTCTTCACACAATTGTATGTAAGGCTCATAGGTTACTACATTAAAACTAGTGTGTAAATATTTACCAGCCTGTTCACGAATGGCTTTCACTACAGGCTCTGGGCAATGTCCTGCATTTACAACGCCTATACCGCCAGCAAAATCAATAAGCTCGTTCCCATCAACATCTGTAATAATCGCTCCTTTTGCATGTTTAACTGTGGCAGTATTGAATACCCCTACACCATTAGCTACCACATTTTTTCTCCTATCTAGAAGTTCTTGTGACTTGGTCAATTCTTTTATCATATTAATTTTTTTGTTTTTTAATAATATGGTCTAATTTATTTATACTATAAATTGCCGTTTCTCCATTTAAAATTTAAGACCCATTTTTATAAATTAAAACATTGAAGTCGTTCGTTGTAATCACTTAAAAATCTAAAAATATTATCTATAGTTTTTCTTGAGAATAGTATGTGAAAGATTATAAACTAAACTGAACACAATCAAAACTGAAGTGAATATGTCAAATTTAACTCTATATATTAACTAAAACAGCTACCTAGGTAGCTCTAGAGTTAAATTAAGAGTGTTTTTTATCAACAAATAGAATCGAATTTTAATGGTTCCTTTTAACCCGTTTTGGCGGTATACTTTATCCGTTTTTTGTATTTTAGAAGAATGTACTGTATGGATATTAAAAGGCAATAGGCTATTAGATTTCCAATCTCTGAAATTTAACAAATAAACAGAAGTCTTTTGTACACAAATTAAAACTGTGAATTCTCTTAAATAATTATCACATCTCTTTGGCAGTTTAATGGTCTATAATTTCAGTACCTTTCCATTATAATTATAAAAAAATAATGCTCAAAGACAACATCCATTTTCCGAGATATAAACAAGCTTTATTAGATTCTGCTTTTTACAGCAATTCAAATCCTAAAACTTTACAGGTGTTATTAGAATCTATGATTCCAGAATTATGGGTCGCAAAAAGTTTTAAAAGCAGCGCAGAGGTATCTTCGACGTTTCACTTCATTATATCAGGAAGACTCAAAGTATTTAAGTCTAACCCTGATACTGGAAGAGAACATACTGTATTCGTACTATCAGCAGGAGACGTTTTTGATGTATTATCTTTATTGGACACCAAACCCCATGATGTATATTGGGAGGCACTCGACCCCTTAGAAGTATTAAAGATTCCCATAGAGCAAATGAGGCATTGGATTAATAAAAACCCAAATGGGCATAAAGCAATAATGTATTATTTGGGCGAAAGAATGCAACAATTAATGAACGTCGCAACAGATGTTACCCTGCATAGTACCTTAGTTCGTTTGGCTAATTTGCTCCTTAAGAATATTAATGGAGAAACCAGAAAGTTAGAATTAATCAATAACCTTCCCAACGAAGAAATCGCAGGTTTAATTGGCACTACCCGAGCGGTAGTTAGCAGACATATTCAAGAGCTAAAAAGGTCTGGAGCCATTTCGGTAAGCCGAAAACAAATCAATGTTAAAAATTTAGAGCTTCTGCTTGCAGTTGCAGAGGAAAAATATATTGCTTAATTGCGTTTGTTGTCACTCAATTCTTTAAACATTATAACATTTTCCATCAGCAGTTTTTATCTTCAATGTGCTACTTGAGTAGTTGTGCATGGTAATCTTGAATAGTACTTTTAAAGTATTATTGTAAAGGTTACTAGGTATACTCGAAAATATTCTTTTCTAAAAGAACGTGTTCTTAGCTTCAACTAAAAAATTTAGTTATTGTCTATGTTTTTCTATTAATACTTAGTATTTATTCTATACAAATAAACCTATAGACTAATTATGAGTGCTTTAAAAAAAATAAAACATATATTGACTTCTCTGTTATTAATAAAGAGTCAAAACAAGTCCAACTTATCGAGTCCCACTGTCGTTAATGCCTTCAGAATAAAATACCCAAACGCTAATGCTGTTCAATGGCATCAGATTGAAGTATCCAGGTGGGCGGTTAACTTTACCTTTAAAAACAAGTGGCACTCGGCTTTATTTGATAGCCATGGCAATTGGTTAGATTCCATGACCTTAATATCTTTGGAATCTATTCCAAAAAACGTGCAAAAAACATTCCAAAAGAGTTTTTTAAAAAGTGGTATTAAAAACATTCACAAAATAGAAACACCCAATAAAACAATTTATGAAATCAAATGGACCAACGGTATTTTTATTTGGAAACTTTTATATGATTTTTCAGGAAAAATGGTTGGCAAGCTTATTTCCTAGTTTTATGATACTCTTACTGCTATTTGGAGTATAAAATTTGATTTAAAACAGTTATTATGAAGACATCCTTTAAGGTAGAGAAACTAAATTTCAATGCCATTCAAGAATTACCAAACTCTTGGAATAATCAAAATTATTTAGATTTGCTGGATTTGATGGACTTTGGCGACACATCCGAACTGGTATCAGAGGAATTAAAGGAATTTTGTTTGATGTCTCTAGCGGACAACGAGCCTGAAGATGCTGCCAAAATCGTGCTAGAGTATGTTTTTAAGAGCAGACTGAGTAAGGGGCAAATTGATAATTTATCTAACGAAATGTTAGACGAAAAAATATGGGAGGAATATGCAGATATATCCATGCATGAAGATTTTTTTAATGTAAACCAATTGCTATACCAAGCTTATAACGGTAAATTCCCAAATCCTAAAGCAGTCATGTTTCAAGTAAAGGTCACTGCAAATTCTAAAGAAGATTTGAGGGTTTTTAATAATTTTCCAGAAGCCTCCCTAATTCGGTTATTAGTAAAAGGTCTCTCTGAAAACACTTTGATATTTCGGTTATTTGAAGAACAGGTTGAAGGTTTTGAGTTTGCGGATGCAAAAGATATTATCTGGCAGCTTACCATTGATAAAAAAAATGAAGGAGCACTTGTTTTTAATATCATTTCATCATCATACTGGTTTCGTGATTTTAAACATGTTAACACATTTGAGGGCACAACTCATACTGATAAGATCTAAACTATATAAATAGTTTGACTCACTTTAGTAAACTTTTGAGAAACGAGGTAAATATTAGGTCTTTTCTTGAAAGTTTACTAAGCAATTCTGATAAAAATATATTCGATTAAGATGTGAAATTATTTTAGCCATTTTCTTCATTGTCCTCATTTTCCATATCTTTTAGAAGTTCATCCAAAGAAGTCGTATTTGTACCTTTCTCTTCATCTGTCATATTTTTATAGTCTTCTATAGTGCTTTCTATACTGTTTAGTTCATCTTGTATTTCTTCTTCTTCAAAACCCATAAAAGTCATTTCGTATAGGCAATGTGAGATTATTTCCAGTTCAGAGAAATGGATGAAACTTACTTGGCTTATTTCCATACCTAACCATTGATTCCAAGGGGTAAACTCAATAGCTTGTGAAAATTTTTCTTCTTCATTTTTCGGGTATTTATACGTTCCAGAAACATCCACATATTCTTCTCCATCAAAATCGTCTTTTTGATGTACGACATCA
>TARA_R110000868_G_scaffold102678_2_pt1 | contig 11797 bp, 9 predicted proteins | sample TARA_R110000868 | Tara Oceans TARA_R110000868 (sample SAMEA4397489) | marine metagenome | biome: Polar Biome; feature: [SRF] surface water layer (ENVO:00010504); material: water (ENVO:00002006), including particulate matter (ENVO:01000060) such as... | depth 5 m | reverse complement strand
ATGGCAGGGGGTTCACCACTCTCGACGCGCCGCGCGCCGTCGAAGGCCGCAACTGTTTGCGCCATATACTCAAGACCGACATAGGCAGGCACGCCGCGCCCGGCCCGAAAGAAACTCGACGACGATGCTATCGTCACCTCGCCCACAGCATGCGAGGCACTCGCATCGACCAAACGATCGATGAGCAGCATCTGACCACGATGACGCACCAGGTCTTCAACCGGCATCATCTCTTTCATATGAAATTTCGTATTCGACATCATGCGCGGGCCAAGATCAAAGCAGCGTTGTTGCCTCCGAAAGCGTAGGAGCAACTCATCATATAACGGTCCGCCACGCGCTCTCCAAGCTGATCTGCCAAATGAATGGCAGGTAATGCAAGGTCCCGCTCGCCATCCCAAAGATGCGGCGGCGCTTCACCTCGCATCAGCGCCATCGCCACAAACGCAGCCTCGTTTGACCCTGCCGCTCCCAGCATATGACCGGTCATCGCTTTTGTTGAACTGCAGGCAAGCTGATCGCCGAAAACAGAATGCGTCACACCCGCTTCCATCGCATCATTGAGCCGCGTCGCGGTGCCATGAAGATTGAGATAGGAAATATCCCGCGCGCTGATGCCCGCCATGTCGAGCGCACCGCAAATGGCCAATTGTGCGCCCGTTCCTTCCGGGTCCGGCGCGCTGAGATGATGAGCATCGGCACTCTCGCCATATCCGGCCAGCCGGATTTCCGCTTCATCACGCGTGACGAGAAACAGCGCACCGCCCTCGCCAATATTAATTCCGTTGCGATTGGCACTGAACGGATTGCATCTATCGCCCGCAATAGAGTCCAGCACCGAAAAGCCATTGAGCGTCAGCCCGCAAAGCGTATCCACACCGCCGGCGATGACAGCATCGCAGAGACCCGCGTCAAGCATTCGCGCCGCACTGGCAAGAGCCTTTGCACCCGACGTGCAAGCTGTCGAAATGCCGAAATACGGACCCTCCGCACCACAGGCCTGCGCCGCATAGGCAGACGCATCTCCCAGTTCCTGACGCGCGAGATAAAACCGCTCAGGAAGTGCGCCGGTGGACTTCCGCACCGCCAGCGCTGCTTCGATTTGTGAAATGCCCGACGTGCTTGTGCCGATGATCACGCCAACACGATGCGCACCATACCGGCTCTTTGCCTTTTCAATTTCTTCCATCAAAGGAAGAAGGCAATGCAGGACCAACCGGTTGTTGCGACTATCCCAATGCGCCTCTGAAGGCGGCAAAGCCTCCGGCTCAAAATTCAACCGGCCAACAGGAACGGTGCGTCCATCCTGCAGCAATTGACGTCCCGAGAGTCCGCGCACGTCACCGGCAAACAAATTTGCAGATACTTCCGTCCAATCACGACCCAAGCCATTGGCCACGCTCATCGCGGACAAAAACACGACACTGCTCATGGGTCGGCCCGTTGGCTTTGGATGCTCAACTCATAATCAAAGGCAAAATTCTTGAGGGTCGCACGTCCGTTCCAGATGTCATCCGCCGGACGGGTTACGGCGATGATCACCTTACCGCCCTGAACAAGCTTTCGTGAGCCGTAGCCGTCGGCTTCCAGCACGGCACCGTGCAGAGCTTTTTTCAGCACATCATCCGACGCGTAGACAAGCAACAGGTCCGCGAGCATGCGCTGCGGGGATAAGGCCACCGGCGCAATGGATTCTTTCTGCGAGCTTATATTTCCGCCGGACCAGTTTATTCGCATGATGCGCGGACCCGAGGGAACGGACATGACAATCCCAAGACGTCCCTCCCCCGATTGAATGAACGACTGAAACACCTGATGCTGGTCCTGGTAGCGCGCTTGCACCAACTGGTTCACAGCGAGACCAGCGGCAAACGTTGGCGCATCAGGCAATGTCAAGGTGACACCCGGCGCCAATGGCTGTTCCGCTGCAACATGCCGCGGCGGTGTCGCACATCCAAAGAGAAAAGACAAAAACCCAAATACGAAGATAAGTCTCATCAACACAGTTCAGCCAGCATATTGAGGTATTTGACAGGCTGCTTGACGAACGGGTTATTATCATCCCAGGCATAGCCAGCCAGCACCGAAGTGATCATAGCTTTGACCTTGTTCGGGTCAGAGGGACTTCCGAAAATAACCCGCTGCAGTGTCCCGTCGTACCAGCCGTTCACATAGGCGCGAAATGTCTCGACGCCGCGACCGAGAGGTTCGGCGAACTCTCGCTGCCAATCCGGCGTCTCACCATCAAGCTGACGGACAACCAGTTTGGACGCGAGCGAAGCAGACTTGAGCGCGATGGTGACGCCGGAGGAAAACACAGGATCGAGAAACTCGCCCGCATTGCCCAGCAACGCATAGCCATTGCCGCTCAGTTGACTGACCTTACAGGCATAGCCGGAAATCTGACCGACTTCACGAACGCGCTCTGCCTTGACCAGTAGTTCCGCCATATGGCCTGACTCAGCAATGAGCGCCATAAGCTGTTCTTCGTTGGTCGAGCCATAAGGCGCGAGATGCTCCGGCCGCCCGACAACACCGACAGACGTCAGGCCGTCTGCTAGCGGAATAAACCAATACCAGATCTCAGGGTTTTTCTCGTTGATCGTGACGATGATCTTGTTTCGGTCATGCACACCATGCGGAATATTGTCCTTCATATGCGTGAAGACAGACATGCGCTGCGGCACGGAAACCGGTGACTCGAGATCAAGCAGCCGCGCGAGAACCCGGCCAAAACCGCTCGCGTCCAGCACAAAACGCGCCTCAATGTTGCGCTCGTTGCCCGCCTCGTCGCGCACGGTCAGGCTCGGACGCATCGGATCGGGACGCATAGCCACAACGGTCTGCCCGAACTGAACACGCGCACCCGCCTTCTCGGCACCACGCGCCAAAATCAGATCAAATTTCTCGCGCTGCACCTGATAAGTGGTGGCCCAACCCGACGACGTTTTCTCGCGAAAATCATAACTCTCTTCGCGCGTCCCCCATCGAAACGCGGCACCGTTCTTATGCTGAAAGCCTGCCTCGATAACATCGCGCAGGAGCCCGGCCTCTTCGAGCCACTCCATCGCCTGCGGCAGCAGGCTCTCCCCGATCGAAAAGCGCGGAAAATGCGTCCGCTCGAGAACCTCCACCGACAATCCGGCATTCGCCAGCATAGCCGCAGAGACCGAGCCCGCCGGACCCGCGCCGATGATTACAACGTCAGTCGTCATTTGCCCCCCCGGGTGTTTGACCGTCCGCCCATCCTCTCACAAGCGGCGAAAATAGCAGAGAAATAAGTACGCCGGTCGCCACTGTCAGCCCGAAACTCCTGACGGGCAGGACGGAGCTTAAGCCCAAGAGACCCACGGAAATGCAAGTCATGGCCGCCGCCAGAACGATGCCGACCCTTGTCCAGTCTCCCTCGCGGCCCGGACTTTCCCATTGAAAAATGGCGTAATCAACACCGGCCCCCGCAACCAGAAAGAGGCCCATCGCCGAAAAGAAAGAATAAGGAATACCGACTATGGCCATGATCGCAGGCGTGACCGCAAGGGCCAATGCGGTCGGCAACAGAACCCTCAAAGACGAAAGCTGCCTGTAGACCGCAAGCAACATCAAACCTGTCCCGAAAACCGCACCAACAAGCCCCCAGGTCGCAAGCCAGCGATATTGCGCCAACAAATCCGAGTATCGCCGCGCGGGCACGACCTGCTCGACGCCAGCCAAATCAGGCAGGCCATCGACGGAACCACTAATGGGCGCTATAGACCAAAACACCCCGCCCGTTTCCCCACGTAATGCCTGCACGAAGCCCGGCAGCGGCACTTTGCGTCCCAAGTCTGAATAGGCGTTTGCATTGCCTCCTCCAAGCGCAGCAAGAATGCCCAAGAGATGCGGCTCGAGTAATTTCTCGCGGATGAGCGCCGCACCGGCGGCCTGAACGGCCCGCGAGGGGTCAAACCGACCGGCTGCCCAGACAACGGCATTTTCTTCGCCACGCTCATGCAGCGCCGCTAACAGAGCTTCTTCCCGTGCAACATTTTCATCACGCGTGTCGCCACGCACCAAGAAGAACGAAGACGATGGCGCAAAACCCGTGAGCTCGCGAATGCGCGCTTCCTCAGCCACCAGCTCTGTGGAAGGCGCCTGAAACCGCCTTACGTCATCGAGCGTTTCACCGCGCATATAGCCGATGCCCAACAAAATGAGACAGCCCAGTGAAATGGTCACGACAGCCCGAAACGAAAACCTCTGCGCCAAAAAGGTTCCGGCAATGCGCTTCACCCTGAGCGCACCCGGACCGACTTTCATCGCACCACCTTCGGCACGCGGCGTGAGGACCAAAGTGGCGACCCATGCCGCGACAAGACCGACGCTGCCGAAGAGCGCAATCTGACGAAAGGCTGTAACCGGAAAAAGCAGCAGCGCCGCAAAGGCCGCAACACTCGTCACCATGCCAAGCGTTAGAGGCTTAAAGAGCTTTGCCTTGCGAGTTTCGACACTCACGTCCTGCGATGCGAGCCCAGTCACCAAATAATAAGTTGTGTAATCAACGACCATGCCGATAAGCGCTGCACCAAAAACCAATGCCATCGCGTGAACACCGCCGAAAATGGCAAGCGCAGCTGCAAGCCCGATGGTGAGCGAGAACACCACCATGCCAACGGCAATGAACGGCGCGCGCAACGACTGAAACATCAGCCAATAAAAGAGCAAAACGGCAATGGTCGTGATGCCGCCGATAATCGTCATTTCGCTTCGGGCGTGTGCCGCGCCGTAAGTCGCATGAAATATCGCTCCCGCGCGCGACAGCGAAAGTCCACGTGCCGCTTCACTCGCCTGCCACGCATCTACTACCGACGCAATTTTGTCCTGTACATCGAGCCGGTAAATCGCACCTGTGATACTGCCGGTCAACAAGGCCGCCTCACCCTTGGGCGCAAGTCCGAAGCTCTGCGGTAACAAGCATCCAAGCAAACGGTTGGTGCGCAGCAATGGATCATTCTGCAACGCATCCGGGCTCACCGTCGTTACCGGTGCATACCACTCCATGAGAGCATTGCGCGCGACGATGCTGCCTTCACCTGCCTCAAGTTTTGCTCTGTCGCCGGCACAGAGGAGCGTGGCGCGACGGGAAAAAAGCCAATCCCACAATTCACGTGCGTCGGACGAGGCAGGACGAAAATATCCACTGGTCTCAAGCGCCGCCGCGAGTTCGTTCGCTGCCCTGCTGCGCTGCGCAGGCGTGCCGCCCTCTATAGCGAAAGCAACACGATTGGCGGCGTCGGAACTTGCTTTCTGCAAAGCGTCGGCCAGCACAGGATCATGCGCATCTCCCGGCAACAGAGAGAGAATATTGGTATCGATGCCCGTCGATAAGCGCGACGCGACAAATGCCGCTGACATTGCAAACACCAACAACGCGGCGATGACAAACAGTCGTGACGACATCATGGCGCAACGGTCTCAAACTCTATGTGCTCGCGATCACCATCGTCCCGCACGATATCGACGCTCGAAACATCGCGGCAGCCATGAACTGTGATGACGCCTAGGATTGATTTCAAACGATCATCGAGCGGCGTCAGACCGACCGTCCAATCGCCTTCCGACTTTTCCTCCGGCACGTCCACCGTGAACATGGCGCGGAGCGCCTCCCATTCGCCGCGCATCATCGCAGCCATTGAACGCGCGACCGACGCTGCAATTTCACCTGTGCCGGCACCAACCGCCGACGCCGCACCACCATCAACCGATTGGGTGATGCCGGACGGACCAATGATTGTTTTGACATCAAAGGGCTTCAGCATATGCCAGACAATCTCGTCGCTGCCGGCGGTCAGGCGCCCCTCTGATTTCAACGGCTTTTCCATGCCGGTCAGATACTTTTCCTGATGAAAGCCCCGGTCAAAATTCGAGGCACGCAAGGATGCGGGCGAAAGGCAGCCCGCTTGCGCGTGGCCAATTCCCGCCCACAGGATCAGACCAGAAAGGGCGCAAGCTTTTCGCGCAAAACCGGCGGTGTTTCCCATTGCATTTCCTTGCTGCGCATGTCGAGAGCGACATGCACTGTATGTCCTGTCGTGAACTTCTTGCCTGTCTCTTTATCTCGGATGAGATAGGTAATTTTAAGGCGGTTCTCCCACTCTGAAACAGACGATACGATTTCCGCCTCCTGTCCGAGTTCAAGAGACCGGTAATACCTCACATGCATGTCAATCACCGGCCAGGCGTAGCCCGAAGCTTCCATAGCGCGATAATCATAGCCAATCTTGGACAATAGAGCGCAACGACCCACCTCAAAGAACTTCGCGTAATTCCCGTGCCAGACAATACTCATCGGATCGAGGTCATAGAACTGGGCACGCACAGTTGCTGTGGCGGAGACGACGGGTTTCACAAACCATCCCCCCAAAGCACATCCCATGTCTGTTCGGCCTGTTCTGCACAAAGCTGTCGTAACAACCCGTCCAGTGGCTGGTCTTCGACCAGAAAAGATACACGCTCGCTCATGGCTGATACGAAGCTTGCCAGCTTGGCCGGAATATCGGCGATAACAATCTCACCTTCGCGCTGGCGCAAGCGAAGCGCCTGAACACAAGCAATCACATGACCAGCCGAAACCTGTTCAGTCAGTTCCAGCACACGCAACGCGTCGCGCGCCGCGATTGTGCCCATCGAGACCTTGTCCTGATTGTGACATTCGGTGGAACGCGAAAACACGCTCGCTGGCATGGTCAATTTGAGTGCTTCGGCCGTCCAGGCGGACATGGCAATCTGCAATGCCTTCAACCCGTGATTGATCGTCGCCCTCTCGCCCGTCGCACCAGTCAGATTTGCTGGCAGACCATTGCTGAACCGCGTATCGACAATCAGCGCCATTTGCCGGTCCATCAAATCAGCAATATTGGCAACCAATGTCTTCATACCATCCATGACAAATGCGACATGGCCACCATAGAAATGTCCGCCGTGAAGAATGTCGCCACTGTCCGGGTCGATCAACGGATTGTCGTTGGCACTATTGATCTCGGTTTCGAGAATGGTGCGGAATGTCGGCAGCATGTCCTCAAGCACGCCGATCACATGCGGCGCACAGCGGATCGAGTACCGATCTTGCAAGCGTGACGGCTCGTGGCGGGCGGCGAAGGAGGCCAGGTCTTCGCGTATACGCGCCGCGACGCGCGACTGCCCCGGATGCGGCTTGGCGCTGAAAAGTCGCGCATTGAAATGCGCCGGATTGCCCTTCAGTGCGAGACAGGCGAGCGACGTCAGCCGCGTGGCCAGCGCTGACAAGCGCTCGCTGCGGAGAAAAACAATGGCGGCAATGCCGGTCATCACGGCGGTGCCATTCATAATAGCCAGCGCTTCCTTGGGACGCAGCGCAATCGGCGTCAAGCCCGCGTCTGCAAATGCCTCGGCAGCGAGAATTTCGCGGCCCTTGTAGCGCACCAAGCGCTCGCCGACCAAGGCCGCCGCGATATAGCTCAATGGCGTCAGATCGCCGCTCGCCCCGACCGATCCTTCTGCGGGTATCATCGGCAGAATGTCGAGGCGCAACATCTCGGTCAGCAAATCAACGAGTTCAATACTGACGCCTGACCAACCATGCACCAGTGACGACAGGCGCACAGCCATCACCGCACGCGTCTCTTCCGCCGACAGAATACGACCAAGCCCGACGCCATGGAAACGCGTGAGATGCAGCGGCAGCGCCTTCACAAGTGCATCCGGCACACCCGTCGTGCAACTGTCGCCGTAGCCTGTTGTCACACCATAGATAACGCCGTCGCGGGCCAGTGTCTGATCGACGTGATTTGCCGAACGCTGGATGCGTGCGCGAAACGTCGCGTCTTTATTGACCGCGACAACAACCTGCCGCGCGGCGACGGCACCGACATCCTCGAGCGTCAGGTGTTTGACCCCGAAAATAAACTCTTTCACTTCACTCAACTTGCCATCTCGCTCTTTGAGCCGGATTGAACTTGGCCATTAGGTGCTTCAAGTCCCTCTGGACGCCAGTAGTCAAAAAAATTGAACCATTGCAACGGCGCAAGACGCACATAATGCTCCAACCGCGCAGCATATCGCTCGACATAGACCTGAAGGGCCGCCTCCCTGTCCTTACGCGGCAGATCGATACGGTCGGCAAAATGCTCGAAGAAAATCTTATGACGCGCCCCGATACGTACACAGAATAAAAGATATACCGGACACTTCAAAATTGATGCCAGAATATGCGGCCCTTGCGCAAATGGCGCGGGCGACCCGAAAAAATCCGCCCAGCAGACGCGTGTGGTGCCGCTCACCGGAATACGGTCACCGACAATGACAACGATCTCCCCGTCAGCTATTGCATTTTGCAGGATAATCGCAGTGTCGGGTCCAACTTCGGTCACCTCGATCATGCGCACTGTGGAGCCGGCGGAATAGGCCTGAATAAGCGCATTGAAACGCACGGCATGAGCCGTATGCACCAGCACATTCACACGCGCACGCTTTTTCAATGTGCTGATCGCCCGGATCACCTCAGGGTTGCCGAGATGTGCGGTGAGCACGAACGCGCCCTTGCCGCTTGAACGGACGACGTCGAATACGCTCGGCTCAACGCCATCAACATCTTCGGCCGGAATATTGCCGGTCCAAGCCGCAAATTTGTCAAGCGCCGCGGCACCGAACGACATGAAATGCCGGAACGACATGAACCAGCCCGGACGCGTCACCAGACCACCCGCCCGCCAAAGCCTCTCCAAAAAATCCCGCGACGCTTGCCGCTGGGTTCTGCCGGTCAGAAAGAAAAACAAGACCACCGGCGTCATCAGAGCCAGACTGACGTGACGGCCAAACACGCGAAAGGCCCCCGCCAAAATCCAAAGACCCAGTGCCCCGCCGCGCTCGCCCAGCTTCGCCCAATGCGTTGATGTGTCGTCGGTCGCCCACAATCGCCTCCACAGCAAGACAGGCGACCTCCACAGCATGCCGACAAACAGACGTGCATGCATTGCGGAGACGCCAAAGTTTTCACTCAGCTTGAAGTTGGAATGGTTCCCCGGCGGATAGGTCACCTGCACGGGTAAAGTTTTCACTGCGATGCCGCGCCATCGCAAGCGGACAACAATTTCGGTGTCGAAGCCCATACGTTTCGACATCAACGCGCTATCCGTCGCAGCTAAAGACGCACCCAACGGATAGACACGAAAACCGCACATCGTATCTATGACCCGCAGCGATAATGTGTTGATCGACACCCAGACATGGGTGATCCAGCGACCGATCAGTCGTCCGCGCGGAATACTGTCGTCAAACACTGGTTCGCCAGTGATGAGGGCGTCTGGAAACTGCCGCGCAAGCGCCAGCAAATCCGACACGCTGGCAAGGTCATGCTGCCCGTCGCTGTCCACCTGCAATGCATGCGTAAAGCCACGCTGTGCCGCGTGCAGCATCCCGTCAATCACTGCGGCACCCTTGCCACCGTTGACCTCGCGCCTCACCAATTCCACGCCCTCAAACCGACCGCAAATCTGTGCCAACTCCGTCGCAATCTCAGTGGCATTGCCATCATCCACGACGATCACGTCAAGCCTGAGCGCCCGCAATCGCGTGATGATGCGATCCAGTTCCTGGACGTGCTTATAGGTCGGCAAAATGGCACAGACGCGAATGCTCATAGTTCGAGCCCCTTGATCGCGCCGCTGGCCGTGATGTCGCCATCCACAAAATATTTGAAATCAAGTCTATCAGCCGAGGGCCGCGAAAGAACCAAAGTGACAAGATCGCCGGGCTGCATAACGCGACGAAATTTAACTCGCGCCATCTCCGCACCGGTCGCAACGATCCCCCATGTCTCCTCAGCCAACACCGACGCAATGTGCAATTGCGCCACGCCCGGCAAAATAGGTTGCTCGGGGAAATGCCCGTCGAACCAACGAAGGTCGGGCTGTAGCAAAAGTTCAAATGTCGCCAATACTTCGTCGGCATTGCGTTTCAGAATTTTCGGCACATCGCCTGATCGCTCTGCGAACAAACCGCGCAAGTCACTGACAGGACGTTTGCCCTGTGCATTTTCCGGCACGCGCCCTACAAACCGCCATAGGCGCGGCAATTCCATCGGTTCAAGTCGGACAGACAGTGCACGGCGCAAGACGCGGGAAAACCGGAATGCCCCCTGCTCATCGAATGCGCTCACAGCAGAACCTGCGAGCACGACAACGGCCCCGAGCACGCCGCCCCGATCGGGTAAGTCAATGACAGCGGCGTCAGCGACGTCGTCGAGCCCGCGCAATGCCTCCTCTACGCGTGGCAGAGACACGCGCTTGCCCTCGATCTTGACGATACGGTCGAGCCGTGCGTGAAGCGAAAACCGCCCGTCGGCATAGCGACTGACCTGATCACCCATGACAACAAAATCCTCGCTGCCGGTGAACGGCGAGCGCACCGTCAATGCGCCGTCAGCGTCAGATTCAATTTCGACTTGTGGCAATGGCGTCCAGAGTGCGCCCTCGCTCTCCTGCTGACGCCAGGCCACGCCGCCGGTTTCGGTGCTGCCCAGAACTTCGATAGGGGTGCGGCCTAGCTTTGCCGATGCATCCCGCGCCGACGACAGCGGCAACGGTCCTCCGGAAGAAAAAATATGTGTCGGGCGATGAGGAAAATCCAACGCGTCTGGAATGCGGCTCAGATGCGCCGGACTGGAAACAATGACACATCCCTCGCGCGCACGGAACGCAACGGCCTCCCACAACTCCTGTCGTATCGCGTCTACGGGCTTTCCGGCCATCAATGGCCAGAACACACGAAACAGCAGACCATAAATATGCTGGTGCGAGACCGTCCCTATGACCGGCCCCTGCGGCGCACCCCATAGCGCGAGCTGCACAGCCGTCTCCGAGAGAATTTGCGACTGTGTTTTGATGCAGGTTTTCGGCGCACCCGTCGAACCGGATGTAAAGAAGCCGACGGAGGGCAGAGGATCAATCGCCAGCTCGCCCGGCGACACGTCGGCCTCCGCAGACCTGACGTCAACCAACATCGCATCAGCAAAAAGGCCGGTAACATCGGCCACCACATTCGTATCGCTCGCACCGATTTCCGCAAGGTAGCCCCGCGCCGCATGACCCGGAAGCAGAACATCGCGCCCCGCACTCAGTGCCGCGACAAGACCCGCCAAAAAATTGCCGCTGTCTTCGCAATAGAGATACACAGGGCCATCGCCGCCGACGAGGCGCCGCTTCAATCGCGCCGCTTCCGCACGCACGTCACGCGCCAGACACACTGAATCGTCGCGCCGGACCATCGGGTCTGCACCGGCGAACTCATTCAAAAATGACCAGCCACCACTGCTCATGTCAAAGACTTCCGTCTGCGCACAATTCTGCGCACAAGATACTCAACACCCATCAAAGTTCCCGCGAGAGCATATGAAATGCCGCCATTATAGGCACCCCATTGCAACCACGTCCCGTGCAGTGCGGTCCATAGCGCAATTGAACCATTGACCACAAAAAAGCCCATCCAAACGAGCGTGACATATCGCGTATAAATGACGCCATGCCCATCAAGATCGGGGTCCGAGATCCGCGCAAAACGCTCGATCATGCTCGGCGGCTTCCACAAGGTCATGGCAAAGGCCAGAAACATTGTGACGTTCATAAAAACCGGATAGAGCCGCGCCGCCAATTCCGGATCAAACGCGCTCACCACAATTTCGCCGAATGCCACGGCCAGCAAGCACAGGGTCATTTCGACCGGCACAGGTGACGCGGACGGCGCGACCACGCGCGCGAGCAACACAGCGATCAGCCCCACTACAATC
>TARA_R110000868_G_scaffold10313_13_pt1 | contig 11801 bp, 11 predicted proteins | sample TARA_R110000868 | Tara Oceans TARA_R110000868 (sample SAMEA4397489) | marine metagenome | biome: Polar Biome; feature: [SRF] surface water layer (ENVO:00010504); material: water (ENVO:00002006), including particulate matter (ENVO:01000060) such as... | depth 5 m | reverse complement strand
GGCAGCCGACGAGATCGATACATCGAAGCTCGGGAATGCCTTTGTGATCTATCAGGGGCATCACGGAGACGCGGGCGCCCATGTAGCGGACGTTATCCTGCCCGGGGCTGCCTACACGGAAAAAGAAGGCACCTACGTCAATACCGAAGGCCGGGTGCAGCGGGGCAGGCGGGCGACGTTCCCGCCAGGCGATGCCCGCGAGGACTGGTCGATTATCCGCGCGTTGTCGGAAGTCCTCGGCAAGACGCTGCCGTATAACAATCTCGGCCAGGTCCGGACCCGGATGGCGGAAATCGCGCCGGTTCTGGACAGGATCGACGTTGTCGATCCCGCGGCCTGGGACGGTTTCGGAGCAGCGGGGCCGATGGACGACGACGCTTTCAAAGCCCCAATTGTGAATTTCTATATGACCGATCCGATCAGCCGGGCCTCCGCCACCATGGCGGCCTGCACGGAGACATTCGTTAACGCGGGCACGGAAAAGACGGGTACCGATGGCTGAGTTCTGGGACGTATACCTGCTGCCGGGCATTATCATGGTCGGCCAGATACTGCTGATCGTGCTGCCGATCCTCGGTTGTGTCGCCTATCTGACACTGGCGGAACGCAAGGTGATCGCGTCGATGCAGCTCCGCAAGGGCCCCAACGTGGTCGGCCCGTTCGGCCTGTTGCAGCCGGCGGCGGACGGTCTGAAGCTGCTGATCAAGGAGACCATCATTCCGTCCGGCGCCAACCGCGTCGTGTTCATCCTGGCGCCGATGCTGACATTCGTGCTCAGCCTGATCGCCTGGGCGGTTATCCCGTTCGATTCCGGGTGGGTCCTCGCCGATATCAATGTCGGCGTGCTGTATCTTTTTGCGATTTCCTCTCTCGGCGTCTACGGCATCATCATGGCGGGCTGGGCGAGCAATTCGAAATACGCCTTCCTCGGCGCGCTGCGCTCGGCGGCGCAGATGGTGTCCTACGAGGTGGCCATCGGTTTCGTGATTATCACGGTGCTGATGTGCGTCGGCTCCCTTAACCTGACCGATATCGTGATGGCCCAGCAGGGCGGCGGTTTCTGGACATGGTACTGGCTGCCGCTGCTGCCGATGTTCGTCATCTTCTTTATCTCGGCGCTCGCCGAAACCAACCGGCATCCGTTCGATCTGCCGGAAGCGGAAGCCGAACTGGTGTCGGGCTACAACGTCGAATATTCGGCGATGACGTTCGCGCTGTTCTTCCTCGGCGAATACGCGAACATGATCCTGATGAGCGGCATGACCGTCATCCTGTTCATGGGCGGCTGGCTGCCGCCATTCGATATCGAACCGTTCACCTGGGTGCCCGGTATCGTCTGGTTTGCGGCCAAGATCGCACTGTGCCTGTTCGTGTTCCTGTGGGTGCGGGCAACGTTCCCGCGCTATCGTTACGACCAGTTGATGCGTCTCGGCTGGAAAGTGTTTCTCCCGTTCTCGCTTCTTTGGGTAGTCCTGACCGCCGGCGCGTTGATCGCGTTCGACTGGCTGCCGAAGACGGCAGGTTAGGGAAGGGAAAGCTAATGTCGTTCCTCGGAAAATCTTCCCGCGCGTTGCTGCTGACAGAGCTTGTGTCCGGCATGGCGCTGACTCTGAAATACATGTTCAAGCCCAGCGTGACGGTGAACTATCCGTTCGAAAAAGGCCCGCTGAGCCCGCGTTTCCGCGGCGAACATGCGCTGCGCCGTTACCCGAACGGCGAAGAACGCTGCATCGCCTGCAAGCTGTGCGAGGCGATCTGTCCGGCACAGGCCATCACGATCGAGGCCGAACCCCGTGCAGATGGCAGCCGGCGTACGACCCGCTACGACATCGACATGACCAAGTGCATCTATTGCGGCTTCTGCGAGGAAGCGTGCCCGGTCGATGCGATCGTCGAAGGACCCAATTTCGAATTCGCGACGGAAACGCGTGAAGAGCTGATGTACAACAAGGACAAGCTTCTCGCGAACGGCGAACAGTGGGAAGGCCATCTTGCGCAGCGCCTTTCCGCGGACGCGCCGTATCGGTGAGGCACCCAGCATGATTATCCAGACAATCGCCTTTTATGCCTTCGCCGCCGTCACGGTTGCCGCCGGCGTGATGGTCATTTCGGCGCGGAACCCGGTTCATTCTGTGCTGTTCCTGATTCTCGCCTTTTTCAACGCCGCCGGGCTCTTCGTGCTGCTGGGCGCCGAATTCATCGCGATGATCCTGGTGATCGTCTATGTCGGCGCGGTTGCGGTGCTGTTCCTGTTTGTCGTCATGATGCTGGACATCAATTTCGTCGAACTGCGGCAGGGATTCCTGCAATACCTGCCGATCGGCGCGCTTGTCGGCCTGGTTCTGCTGGCCGAACTGGTCCTTATTTTCGGAAGCTGGGTGATTGCGCCGGACGTCGGCGGCCGCGCGGCCTCTCCAACGCCGTTATTGACGGAAACCACCAATACGCATGCTCTGGGGCAGGTCCTGTATACCGATTACGTCTTCCTGTTCCAGGGCGCAGGCCTGATCCTGCTGGTTGCCATGATCGGTGCGATCGTGCTCACTCTGCGGTCGCGGGAAGGCGTCAAGCGCCAGCGTATCGGCGCGCAGATCGGGCGGACCCGCGAGGAGTCGGTTGAGATCAAGCAAATAGAACCGGGAAGCGGGGTCTGACCATGATGGATATCGGGCTGTCCCATTATCTGACCGTCGCGGCGATCCTGTTCACGCTCGGCATTTTCGGCATCTTTCTAAACCGGAAAAACGTCATCATCATCCTGATGTCGGTCGAACTGATCCTGCTGGCCGTCAATATCAACCTGGTTGCGTTCTCGGTGTATCTGGGCGACCTCGTCGGGCAGGTATTCGCGCTTCTGGTGCTCGCCATAGCGGCCGCCGAGGCGGCTATCGGTCTCGCCGTCATTGTCGTCTATTTCCGCAACCGCGGTTCGATTGCGGTTGAAGACATCAACCTGATGAAGGGCTAGGGGCCGGATGTACGCGCTTGCCATATTCCTGCCGCTGATCGGCGCCATTCTTGCCGGGTTCTTCGGACACTGGCTGAAAGACCGGGGATCGCAGATCGTGACCTGCGGCTGCATGCTGCTGTCTGCGGTTATCGCCTGTGTCATTCTCACCGAGGTCGCGCTGGGCCATGCGCCGCGCACGATAGAACTGTTCTCGTGGATCAATTCCGGTGCGTTCGAGGTCAACTGGACGCTCCGCTTCGACACCCTGACCGCGGTGATGGTGTTTGTGGTCACGGTCGTCTCGTCGATGGTTCATGTCTACTCCGTCGGCTATATGAGCCACGATCCGCATATTCCGCGGTTCATGGCCTATCTCGGCTTCTTCACGTTTTTCATGCTGATGCTGGTATCGGCAGACAATCTGCTGCAGATGTTCTTCGGCTGGGAAGGCGTCGGCCTGTGTTCCTACCTGCTGATCGGGTTCTGGTACGAAAAGCCGGAGGCGAACGCGGCGGCCATCAAGGCCTTCGTCGTCAACCGTGTCGGCGATTTCGGTTTCGCGCTCGGGATCATGGGCGTGTTCCTGATGTTCAATTCCATCAGCTTCGAGACGATCTTTGCCGCCGCCCCGGGCAAGGCGGATGCCACAATCCAGTTCCTCGGATACGAGATGCACGCCATGACGACGCTGTGCGTGCTGCTGTTTATCGGCGCGATGGGCAAGTCGGCGCAGCTCGGCCTCCATACCTGGCTGCCGGACGCCATGGAAGGCCCGACGCCCGTGTCGGCGCTGATCCACGCCGCGACGATGGTCACGGCGGGCGTGTTCATGGTGGCCCGCCTGTCGCCGCTGTTCGAGCATGCGCCGGATGCGCTGATGATGGTGACGATCGTCGGCGCGACGACGGCGCTTTTCGCCGCGACGGTCGCCCTGTGCCAGACCGATATCAAGCGGGTCATCGCCTACTCGACCTGCAGCCAGCTCGGGTACATGTTCTTCGCCTGCGGGGTGTCGGCATATTCAGCCGGTATTTTCCATCTCACCACTCATGCCTTCTTCAAGGCCCTGCTGTTCCTCGGCGCCGGGTCGGTCATTCACGCCATGTCGTCGGAACAGGACATGCGCAAGATGGGCGGTATCTGGAAGATGATCCCGCTGACCTACACGCTTATGTGGATCGGCAGTCTGGCACTGGCGGGCATTCCGTTCTTCGCCGGGTTCTATTCGAAGGACATCATTATCGAAGCGGCCTTCGGCGCGCATAGCGGCGTCGGAATCTACGCGTTCTGGATGGGCATCGTCGCGGCGATCCTGACGGCGTTCTATTCGTGGCGTCTCATCATCATGACCTTCCATGGCGAAAGCCGGGCCGACGAACGGACCCTGGCGCATGTCCACGAATCGCCCAAGGTAATGATCATTCCGCTTCTGGTTCTGGCTTCCGGCGCGATTTTCGCCGGCTGGCTCGGCTACGAATACTTCGTCGGCCACGATATGAAGGAATTCTGGGGCAATTCGCTCTACGTGCTGCCCGGAAAAGACCCGATCGGCGCGGCGCATCACGTGCCGGGCTGGGTCAAGCTTCTGCCTATCATCGTCGCCGTGGTCGGCATTATTGCGGCCTATTACGCCTACATGATGAACAAGGACCTGCCGGGCCGGGTCGCGGCGCGTTTCCAGGGCATCTACAAGTTCCTGCTGAACAAATGGTACTTCGACGAATTGTACGATTTCCTGTTCGTCCGCCCGGCGCACCGTTTCGGCCGCAATCTGTGGAAAGATGGCGACGGCGCGGTGATCGACGGTCTGGGGCCGGACGGGGTGGCCGGCGCAGCACGCTATCTGGCGGAACGTGTCGCACGCCTGCAGTCGGGATTTGTCTATCATTATGCCTTTGCCATGCTGATCGGCGTCGCCGGTATCGTGACCTGGTATCTGTTCACGAGGGCGGGTTAGGGCCATGATTGATTTTCCCATCCTTACGCTGACAACGTTCCTGCCGCTGATCGGGGCGCTTGCAATCCTGATGATCCGGGGCGACGACAGGATTGTCGCCCGGAATGCGCGAGCAACTGCGCTGTGGACATCGCTTGCGACCTTCGTGGTGTCGATTTTCCTGTGGGTCGGATTCGACAATTCGACGGCGAATTTCCAGTTCGTCGAGAAGGTTTCGTGGATCCCGTCCTTCGGGATCAATTATCACATGGGCGTCGACGGCATTTCGGTGTTCTTCGTCCTGCTGTCGACCTTTCTGACCCCGATCTGCATCCTGGCGAGCTGGGAATCGATCCAGCACCGGGTGAAGGAATACATGATCGCGTTTCTCGTGCTGGAAACGCTGATGGTCGGCATGTTCTGCGCGCTCGATTTCATCCTGTTCTATATCTTCTTCGAAGCCGTTCTGATCCCGATGTTCCTGATCATCGGCATCTGGGGCGGCCAACGCCGGGTCTATGCGGCGTTCAAGTTCTTCCTCTATACGCTGACGGGCTCCGTTCTGATGCTGATCGCCATCCTTGCGATCTATTTCGAAACGGAAACGACGGACGTGCCGACACTGCTGAAAACCGCGCTCGATCCGCGGATGCAGCTCTGGCTGTGGCTCGCGTTCTTTGCGAGCTTCGCGGTCAAGGTGCCGATGTGGCCGGTGCATACCTGGCTGCCCGACGCGCATGTCGAGGCGCCGACGGCCGGTTCGGTCATTCTGGCGGGCGTATTGCTGAAAATGGGCGCTTACGGCTTCCTGCGCTTCTCCGTGCCGATCCTGCCTTACGCCACCGAGTACTTCACGCCGCTGATCTACACCCTGTCGGTCATCGCAATCATCTACACCTCGCTGGTCGCGCTGGCGCAGGAAGACATGAAGAAGCTCATCGCCTATTCGTCGGTCGCCCATATGGGCTTCGTGACCATCGGTATTTTCACCCTGACCTATCAGGGGGTGCAGGGGGCCGTGGTGCAGATGATCAGCCACGGCTTCGTGTCGGGCGCGCTGTTCCTGTGCGTCGGCGTGATCTACGACCGTATCCATACACGTGAAATATCGCGCTATGGCGGGCTGGTCGAACGCATGCCCAAATACGCCGTCGTCTTCATGGTTTTCATGCTGGCATCGGTAGGCCTGCCGGGCACCAGCGGGTTCGTCGGCGAATTCCTGATCCTTGTCGGCGCCTTCAAGGCCAATACCTGGGTCGCGGCGCTGGCCACGACCGGTATCATCCTCGGCGCGGCCTACATGCTGTTCCTGTACCGGCGGGTGGTCTTCGGCAAGCTCGAAAAGGACGACCTGAAAGCGATCCTCGATCTCAACCCGCGTGAAATCGCGATCTTCGTGCCGCTGATCGTGGTGACGATCTGGATGGGCGTGTACCCGGCGCCGTTCCTCGAAGTGATGGATGCCTCTATCGCCAACCTGATTGAACAGCACAAGACGGCGATGAACGCGCTCGGTTCCGTCAGTCTTGTGGGCAAATAGGCGGAAACAGAAGACATGGTCACAACAGCCGATATATACCCCGTCCTGCCGGAACTGATCCTGGCGTGCCTGTCGATGGCATTGCTGATGTACGGTGTTTTCCGGGGCGACAAGGCCGTCGGAAGCGTGTCATGGCTCGCCGTTGCGGCGCTCGTGATCACCGGGATCGCCATATCTTCCCTGCCGGACGCGACCCAGACGGCGTTTCGCGGACAGTTCGTGGTCGACCAGTTCGCCCGCTTCATGAAGTGGCTCGTCATTCTCGGCTCCGCGCTCGCGGTCGTCATGTCGATGAATTACAACGAACGCGAAGGAATAAAGCGCTTCGAATTTCCCGTGCTGATCCTGTTTGCGACGCTGGGCATGCTGCTGATGGTATCGGCGAACGATCTGCTGTCGCTTTATGTCGGGCTCGAACTGCAGAGCCTGTCGCTCTATGTGATCGCGGCTTTCCGGCGCGATTCCACGAAATCCTCCGAAGCGGGCCTGAAATATTTCGTCCTCGGCGCCCTGTCGTCGGGAATGCTGCTATACGGCGCGTCGATGATCTACGGTTTCGCCGGGACGACGCAGTTCGAGAAGCTCGCGGCCCTGTTCATCGGTCCCAATGCGGACCCGGGCGTCGGTGTGATCGTCGGGCTTGTGTTCCTGCTGGCGGGACTGGCGTTCAAGGTTTCGGCCGTGCCGTTCCACATGTGGACGCCGGATGTATACGAAGGCGCGCCGACACCGGTTACGGCGTTCTTCGCGGTTGCCCCCAAAATAGCGGCGATTGCGCTGCTGATCCGGGTCATGATCGGGCCGTTCGGCGAACTGTTCGCGCAATGGCAACAGATCATCATATTTATATCGATCGCATCCATGCTTCTCGGTGCGCTCGCGGCAATCTGGCAGACCAACATCAAGCGTCTGATGGCCTATAGCTCGATCGGCCATGTCGGCTATGCGCTTGTCGGCCTCGCCGCCGGCTCGGAGGAGGGCATCCGCGGCATCGGCGTCTATATGGCGATCTATCTCGCCATGAATATCGGCACATTCTGCTGCATCCTGTCGATGCGCCGTCAGGGACTACTGGTCGAGGGGATCAGCGACCTGTCCGGGCTGGCGCGCAATCATCCGATGATGGCGGCGGCTCTGGCGATCTTCATGTTCTCGATGGCCGGAATTCCGCCCCTGGCAGGGTTTTTCGGCAAGCTCTATGTCTTCATGGCAGCCGTGAACGAAGGGCTCTACGTGCTTGCGATTATCGGTGTGCTGACCAGCGTGATCGGTGCCTACTACTATCTGCGGATCGTCAAGATCATGTATTTCGACGAGCCCCTGGATGCGTTCGACCGCACGGCGGGACGTGAAATCGGCGTGATCATGACAGTCACCGGTCTGTTCACCTTGCTGTTCTTCATTTTCCCGTCTCCGATCGTGAGTGCGGCGAGCAAGGCAGCGGCGGTATTGTTTTCTGCCGGATAGCAGGATGACCGCGCGGCCGGAGGCGGCGCCGCTTCCCGACGGCTATCGTCTCTATCAATTCGACGAACTGGACGGCACCAATGCAGAAGCATTGCGTGCGGGCGCGGTCGCCGGGTCCGTCTATTGCGCGGCTTCCCAGACCGCAGGCCGGGGGAGGCAGGGACGGGCCTGGACATCGCCCCCAGGAAATCTGTACGCAACGATCTGCACGCGCCCGCCGGATAACCGCAATCCGTCGCAGCTGGCCTTCGTGGCCGGACTGGCCGTCTTCGATACGCTGAGTGAAGCTGCGCCCGGCGCAGGCTACACCCTGAAATGGCCCAACGATGTGCTGGCCGGCGGCCGAAAGGTCTCGGGGATGCTGATCGAGGCGGGGGAAGACGGGTATGCCGTGGGTATCGGCATTAATATCGTGTCGTCGCCGGCGGATGAAGAAGTGCGGTTCCCGGCGACCAATTTGCGTGAATACGCGGGCGTGAGCCCGGCCCCCGTCACCCTGCTTGCCGCCCTTTGCCGCCATTTCGACAGCTGGCGCCGCCGCTGGGCCGAAGACGGGTTCGAACCGTTGCGCGCCGTGTGGCTTGCGTCCGGGCACCGGATAGGCGATACCATCGCGGCATCGACGGGTGCTGGACGCATACAAGGCCGGTTTCAGGGGCTTGATGCGGATGGGGCGCTCGTTCTCGAAGAAGCCGGCGGAACAGTCAGAACAATCACCGCGGGCGATGTGTCTTTTCCGGGAGCCGACTGAATACATGCTTCTCGCCATAGATTCCGGCAATACCAATATCGTGTTCGCGCTCTATGAGGGCGAAAAGCAGCGTGGCGAATGGCGTCGCGCCAACGATTATCGCCGAACCGCCGACGAGTACGGCGTCTGGTTGCTGCAGCTGATGGCCCTCGCCAAACTGCACCCGGAAGACGTCGATGCGGCCATTATCGCGACCGTGGTCCCGGATACCCTTTTCAGCCTGAAAGGCCTGTGCGCGAACTATTTCCAGGTGGATCCGCTGGTGGTCGGCGACCCCGGCGTGGAACTCGGTATTCAGGCTTTGGTCGACACGCCGGAATCCGTCGGCGCGGACCGCCTCGTCAACGCGGTCGCGGCCCATGAAAAATACGGCGGCCCGCTGATTATCGTCGATTTCGGCACGGCGACGACCTTCGATGTTATCGACGAGAACGGAAATTACGTTGGCGGCGCCATCGCACCGGGAATAAACCTGTCCATCGAAGCGCTGCATCGCGCAGCGGCGATGCTGCCGCGGGTGTCGGTGCAACGACCGGCGACGGTTATCGGGAAACGCACCGAGCCCGCCATGCATTCGGGCATTTACTGGGGGTATGTAGGCTTGATCGAAGGACTTGTTACCCGCATCCGTGCGGAATACGGCGTCGATATGCGCGTGATCGCCACCGGGGGGCTCGCGCCCCTGTTCGAGGCGGCGACCGATGCGATCGGACTCGTTGACAGCGACCTTACACTGCGGGGGCTGGTCAGCATCCAGGCGCGTAACGTCCCGGCCGGGAACAGCTTTGTCCGAAATGCTTCTGCATGACCACTGACGAACTGCTTTTCGTTCCTCTGGGCGGCGCCGGCGAGATCGGCATGAATATGAGCCTCTACGGGTATGACGACCGCTGGCTGATGATCGATATGGGGATCGCCTTCGGCGACGATACGACCCCGGGTATCGATGTGATGACGCCGGACCCTGCCTTCGCACTGGATAATCTCGACCGTCTCGAAGGTCTGGTGATTACCCACGCGCATGAGGATCACCTCGGGGCGGTGCCGTATCTGTGGCGCAAGATCCGTTGCCCGGTTTACGCAACGCCGTTCGCCTGCGGGTTGTTGCGCCGCAAGCTCGAAGACAGCGGCCTGCTGAGCGAAATCGATCTGGTTGAAGTCCCCGTCGGCGGCGGATTCGATGCCGGCCCGTTCAGGGTCGACCTGATACCCGCCGCCCATTCGGTGCCGGAGGCGAATATCCTGGCCATCCGCACCGGCGCCGGAACGGTGGTACATGCGACCGACTGGAAAATCGATCCGGACCCGCTGGTCGGTCTGCCGACCGACGAAGATGCGTTGCGGGCGCTCGGCGATGACGGCGTCGTCGCGCTGATCTGCGATTCGACTAACGTCTTTGTCGAAGGAGAGGCAGGCTCCGAGGGCGCCCTGCGTGAAAGCCTGATCGAGATAATCCGGAAATGCACCGGCCGGGTTGCCGTGGCAAGCTTTGCGAGCAATGTCGCCCGTGTCGCCACGATAAACCGCGCCGCCATGGAAACCGGCCGCAATCCTTCGATGGTGGGGCGTTCTTTGTGGCGGAGCGTCGATATTGCCCGCGAATGCGGCTACCTGGAGGACATTGAGCCCTTCGTGCCGGAATCCGAAATCCGTTTCATCCCGCCGGACAAGGTCCTGATGGCCGTGACCGGCAGCCAGGGAGAGCCGCGCTCGGCGCTGTCGCGGATCGCCGACGGCTCGCATCAGAGCGTTTCGCTGGAAGCCGGCGATACGGTGATTTTTTCATCGCGCGAAATTCCGGGAAACGAACGGTCTATCGGCAAGGTCCAGAACCAGCTTGCCCGCAAAGGCGTCAACGTGCTGACCGAACATGACGGCTTCGTTCATGTGTCCGGGCACCCCGGGCGCAAGGAACTGATGGATATGTACCGGTGGATACGCCCGCAGATGCTGGTGCCGGTACATGGCGAATTGCGCCACCTGCAGGAACACCGGCGTCTGGCGCAGAAATGCCAGATTCCCCACACGGCGATTGCCGAAAACGGGACGATGCTGCGGATTTCGAAAGACGGGATTGCGCCGGTCGACCAGGTCGAAACCGGGCGCCTTGCCGTCGATGGCAACCGGCTGGTATCCATTGGCGGCCCGGTTCTTCGGGAACGGAACAGGCTGCGGATCAACGGTGCCGCGGTGGCGACCGTTGTGGTGGACAATAAGGGAAAACTGGTGGGCGACCCGCAGTTGACGGTTCAGGGTGTTCTCGACGATTCAGAGGACGAAAGCTGGGAAGAAGCGATCGATGCGATCATCGCTGCCGTGAACGAACTGTCCAAGAGCAAGCGGCAGGACGACGACGAAATCGCGGAAGCCGCCCGTATTGCCGTGCGCCGTTCCCTGCGGGGAACGATCGGCAAACGTCCGGTAACGGACGTGCACGTCGTGAGGATATAGGCGAATGACCTGGTTTTCCGCGGGACTGGTTTTTATCGTTGTGTGGTGGCTCGTGTTTCTGATGTCGCTGCCGATCGGCGCGCGTTCCTATCACGAGGCGGGGCAGGAGGTTGAAGCCGGCAACGTTTCGAGTGCGCCGATGCGCCCGCGCCTGTGGCTGAAGGCCGGTATCTCGACGTTGATCGCAGCGCTTCTGACTGTCGGCATATATTTCCTGGTGGAAAGCGGCTTGCTGGCGTTCGGGCCGACGGCGACCGGCGGCTGACGCGACGCTAAAGTTCGATGCGAAAAAGCGACGTCAGATAGCGACCTGGGCAATGGACCCGTCGAACCATACTTCATCGCAGTTTTCGCCGGGTCCGCCACGGTCGACGACAAGAAAGTCGTGATCGGGTACGAGAACCAGGAGCGGATGATGCCAGACCCCGCGACGATAGTTCACGCCCTGGCGGCCTGTGGCGCGGAACGCCCGCAAACTGCCGACATCCGGCGCCTCGCCCGCCGGGCCGACGACGACGAACCAGTCCGCGTCCCGTAACGGATAGAAAGCCTGGCTGCCCAGCGGATGCCGTTCGACCATCTTTATTTCAATCGGGTGCGGCCGCGGCTGGCCGCGGAAAATACTGACCAGAGGGGTACCGCCCTCAATGCCGGTATCTATCCCGGCGAGATCGTGGAACCGCTCCGTCGTCCCCTCGTTGATCGT
>TARA_R110000868_G_scaffold71114_2_pt1 | contig 11802 bp, 11 predicted proteins | sample TARA_R110000868 | Tara Oceans TARA_R110000868 (sample SAMEA4397489) | marine metagenome | biome: Polar Biome; feature: [SRF] surface water layer (ENVO:00010504); material: water (ENVO:00002006), including particulate matter (ENVO:01000060) such as... | depth 5 m | reverse complement strand
GGCCTCGATCAGCTTGCCCTTGTCGAGCACGATGATCTGGTCGGCATGGCGCAGATTGGACAGGCGGTGCGAGATAAGGATCACCGATTTGCCATCGAGCGGGCGCTGCATGAATTCGGCTTCGGCGGCCGGGTCCATGGCCGCGGTGGGTTCATCCAGGATCAGGATATCGGCGGCTTCATTGAGATAGGCCCGCGCCATTGCGAGGCGCTGCCACTGACCGCCGGACAGGTCATGCCCGTCGACGAAATGGCGCGACAGGCGTGTATCGAGACCGGCCGGCAATTCGGCGATCAGCTCGTCGGCAAGGCCAAGCCGGGCAGCGCGGGACAGGCTCGCCTCGTCGGTCTCGGCCAGCCCCATCCCGGCGGCGATATTGTCGCGCGCGGTCAGCTTGTAATTCATGGCGGGCTGAAACATCACACCCAGCCGCCGCGACAGCGCCGCGCGCTGCCAGTGCCGCAGATCCAGCCCGTCGAGCGTAACGCGGCCGCTATCGGGCGCGTACAGGCCGGTGGCGAGCTTCACCAGCGTCGTCTTGCCCGAACCATTGGCGCCGACAATGCCCAGCCGGCTGCCATGGGGGAGATGAAAACTGACCGCGTCGAGCGCCGGGCGTTTGCGGCCCGGATAGGTGTAACTCACAGCGTCAAAACGCAGACCATCGGCCGGATCGGGCCCGGCGGCGGCACCGCTGCTGCGATCCTCCCCGGGCAAGGCCAACACCGCGAAGAGATTGGCGACATAGAGCAGATCCTCAACGACACCATTGAAGGCCGCCATCAAGGACGACACATTCGCCTGGCCCTGTTTGAGCAGACCAACGAGCATCACCATCTGGCCCAGCGAGATCGCGCCGCCAATCGTCACCCAGACGATCCAGACCTTGCCGCCCAGAAACACGGCCGAGCTCAGCACGCCCAGCGCCGAGGCAATCCAGGCCTGGCGCGCGTGCAGGGTGCTGTCATCGGCATGCAGGGAGTGGAAGAGCTCGCCATAACGGCGCAGCAATTCATCGCCGAAACCGAAATGCAGACGCTCGCGCGCGGCGGCCTCGGTCGTGACCAGGCTTTCCAGATAGCTGCGCTCGCGCATTTGCGGCGACCGGCCGGTATAGAAGCGATAGGCCGTGCCGGCGAAATGGAGATTGCCGATAAAGAGCGGCAAGCCGCCGGCGACCACCAGAAGGAAAAGCCAGGGCGAAAAACCGGCCAGCAAGGCGGCGACCGAAGCCAGGGTCAGGCCCTGCTGGGCGGCATCGAACAGGCGATTGACCAGATTATAGGGCCGGCTGGCCGCGTATTGCCGCGCCAGCAGGAATTGCTGCTGGATCACCGCATCTTCGACCTGGGCCAGCGACAGTGCCGCCGACTTGCCGAGGATGAGCGAGGTGACGGCAAAGCCGAGTTCGGCGTGCAAGCGGGTCTTGTAAAACGTCAACAACCGCCGCGCGGCAAGCAATACGGCGAGAATGGCCGCTTCAGCCGCGACCCAGATCAGGGCCAGATCCCGGTCGGCGGGGCTGGCGCTGTCCATGGCCGTGACGACGCCATCCATCACCAGTTTGGACAGGTAGAGCGCCAGCGCCGGCAACAGGGCGACGAAGACGGTCAGGCCGGCAATCAGGATCGTCAGGCCACGGCTGGCTGACCAGGTCAGGCCAAGCGTCCGCCAGGCATGGCCGGCGGCCTCGGCAAAACCGGGAAGCGGCGGCGTCACGGCATGCTCTGACCGACCGGAGCTGGACATGATGATCTAGGCCACACGCGCCGATTGCGATTCGGCTTCGGCCTCGGCCGTCATCATCGCCGACAGGACCGCCCCCTTGTGCGGGAAAGGAGCCGCCGGGACCGGCCGGTCGAGGAATTCGGAGAGTTTGTTGAAGCCTTCACCGGAACAGATATCGATGATCAGAAGATCGTCGGGCCGGTCCTTGAAATACGCCATCACCGAACGAACATGCTCATCGTAAACATGGGAGAAGCGTTCCGGATCGAAATTATAGCAGCCATAGACCGCCGCGCGCAGGAATTGGCGCATCCGCAAATGGATGCCCTCATCGGGATCATCAAAATCCTTGAAAGCCGGGCGATTATACCAGTGGCGTGAACACGAGGCGAGCCAGGCATCCTTGTCGCGGACGGTGAGGATGAATTTGCTGCCCGGATAGAATTTGTCGAAATGCGGGTAGAAGGGAATGGTCGTGATATCGGTCAACCCGTCGAGATCGCGCAGCAGGGTCAAGTCATACTGCGCGTTGGACAGCTCGATATAGGTGTCCTCGTCGATCGGATAATGCGAGCAGTCGAAGCCAAGCATTTGCAGCGCACCGGTCAGGCTGCGCGTGCCGGTGCGGCTGAGGCCGAGACCGAAGACTTTCGGCTTCTGGGCGCTCTGGCCATAGGCGACGCGGCCGCGGTTTTCCACCAGCCAGGCGTCCAGCTCCTCGCGGGTAAAACGGCCCTTCTCCTCAAGCCCCAGACGCGCGATCTCGGCACTGGCATGCTGCGGCAGGGCCTCGATGAAGTCATGCACCTGCTTGGGCGATGCCGAAGCCGGCACGGCCTGGCGGGCGAACTCGACCGCATGGCGCGCCATGGTCAGGTCGCACATCGCCCCGTCTTCGGTCTTCCAGGCCCGCATCGCGCGTGTCAGGCGTTGCGACTGGACCTTGGTGCGGCTGCGCAATTGGCGCAGGGCATATTTCATGAAGACATGGTGATAGGACTGAAAATGGTCGTGCAGAATGTCGAAATTGCGGAATTGCTTGCTCGACCCCATCGGCTTCATCGCCAGATTGCGCAGGCGTGATTCCGGACGCAGCACGTATTTCAGATCATTCTCGGGCACTGTCGTCGCCGCCATCGCCCGCACCACATCAATGCGGGTGATATGGACGCCGCAATGCAGCCGCCCGCGGAAACGGTCACTGACATAGGCGTCAACATAGGGCGCATCGCACGCATCGATGAAGGCGCGCATATCCTCGAGGATCAGGCAGTCGGCATCGACATAGACGACGTAATCGCAATCATGCTCGATCCGGAGCATCTGATTGACGCATTCGGTGAAGGGGCGAACATCGTCGAGGATGAAGGTGTTTTCCGGCCGGATATGCTCCTGCGCCAGGGCCAGGGCGACGTCGCGCGTACGCTCGTCAATCTGCCGGAAAACCAGGTCAACTTTTGCCATAATATGCTTATGCTCCAACACTGAACTGAGCGTTCAACGGTCCGGCCAGATCTTCAAACAAAGCCAGATGCGCAGGATCAAGCTCCTGCTTCCATCGCAAATCGAGTTCAATCCCGCCGGAATGATTCTCGTAATAGGCACTGGTACGGTCCGTCAGGCTGACGAAAGCCTCGTCGGGATCGTCAAACCGCGTTTTCGCAGCGATGAACTGAGTGCCGCTATTACCGCCCAGCACATGGTGCGACTGTTCGGCGAAACGCAGCATGGCCGGCTCGAATTCGATCTGCATCATCTCGCACACCCGGCGCACCTCGTCCTCGGTCCGGGTCGACAGATTTTCGTAGCTGATCTGCAATTTGGGCCCCTCAAACCGGTCGAACAAGGCCTTGCTCAACTCCATTTTTCCCATCCATTGCAGGATCTGCGCCTCGGCACCGCGATCGGGGTATTTGCGGATCCGCGAATTGACAACGGCCCGGCCATCACGGGTCAGAAAAAGCAGAAAGGCCCGCCCTCCAGCCTGGTTCATCTCGGCGGCACGCGCTTCGATCCAAGCCTCGTCTTTTGTCGAATCGATGATGACTGGGCGATGAACGTGGGTGGCAATCTGTTCATAAAGCGGGCGGTCGCGATCCCAGCGAAACCCGGCCCAGACCTCGCAGCCTTCGCCGCAAATCTTGCAAACCCGCTTGCGCAGCGGCTTCCTCTCATCACCGAGATTGCGTACCTTGGCGCCCTCACCGGCGTAGAAGGCCTGTGAGTGGCTGCCAAGGATCATGCCCAGCAGCGTCGATCCGGAATGCCCGGCGCCACACATCATCACAGCCTTGAGCTCGTCAACGCGATTCATGCGACCCTCTTGATCGACCCATCCAGCCCGCCAGGGACCGATTGTCCCTGATCGGCGATGTGGAACTCCAAATCCTGCTCCACTGCAAGGTAAATTGCATCTCCATCTGCCAAACCCGGCAGGCGGCCGAGAGCGGCATGCTGCCACATGGCATTGCCTCGCGGTCGCACTATACCGGATACTCACGCCGCAAGCGGAGAAGAAATATGTCCCGAATTCTGTTGCCCCTCCTCGCCGCGCTCGCTCTGTCGGCTTGCAGCGATGATGCCGGCCCGGCCGCGCCAGCCAGCACGTCCGCTGCGGCCCAGTCGGTGAGCGCTCCGGGCAGCGCGGATCGTCCTGCGCCGGACACTGGTCCGAGCGTGCAAGACGTCGCCCTCACCACATCCGGTGCCGACCTCGCCAACGGGCAACGCCAGTTTCGCCGTTGCCAGTCCTGTCACACGCTCAATGAGGGCGGACGGCACACGGTCGGACCCAATCTACATGATGTGATCGACCATCCGGCGGCCAGTGCGGCGGGCTTCAGCTATTCACGTGCGCTGCGCGAGTCGGGGCTGGTCTGGGACCTGGAGACGCTCGACGCCTGGATCGAAAATCCGCGGGAACTCGTGCCGGGAAACCGGATGAGCTTTGTCGGGCTGCGCAATGCCGAGGATCGCCGCGACGTGATTGCCTATATGGCCGCAACGACCGCCCAGGGCGACTAGAAACGGCGCCAGACCGAGACGAAGGCCGCCCGCTCCTCGATCGTATTGCGTCCAGACGGGGTCATGGTCGCACCCATATGCCATTCGACCGCCCCGATTTCGCGGCCAACCGAAAACTGTAATTTGTGTTGCTCGAATTCGGGCACCCCGGGCCGGGCCGAATCCAGACTCCAGACGGAAAACGATTGTGCCAGGACATGCCAGCGGCGCGCCGGCTGCCAGCCCAGGGTGAGGTCAAACCGCGCCTCATCTGAATACACACCGTCACGCTGGCGGTAGGCAAGCTGGGCGTCGGCAAACACGTCATCGGCGAGAGCCGCGCCCCAAAGCGTGCGCACCTCCCAGGCATTGCCGCCATCGCCCAGGGGTTGATTGGAGATATTTTCGCCCTCACCAGGCAGCATCACCATCGCCTGCAGCGAAACCACCTGGCGCGCGTCGGAATAGAGCGCGCCGCGCAGGCCGATCTCGGTGGCCGCAAAGCCCTGGGCACTGTCGAAATCGGGGCCCCTGCGGCGTTCCACGGTCTGCCAGGCCGCCCGCGAAACCAGGGTCAATCGGTCGCTCAGCCCGTATTCGAGATAGAGGGCGAGCTCGTCCTTGTAGAAATACCCGTCATCGCGCCGCTCCCCCGCATCGTCGAAGGACAGGTCAGCGCGATCAAACAATGTCGTCGTAATCATCAATCCTTCGCCGCGCGGCTGCGGCCACGCCCCGGCCGCAGCGGGGGACGTGGCCGCGAGCAGCGCCAGCGCCAGGATCAGGCGTCGAAGCCAGGGCTTTCCCGGCGGACCCGGTCGAGCAGGGCCGCCCAGGCTATTTCCTTGAAGAACTCGTTGCCGGCGATCTCCGAGGACTGTCCAAACACGCGATCTTGCATCTTCTGATCCCATTCGATCAGCTCTCCGCCAGCTTGCGCCATCACCTGGATGCGGCACGCACGCTCCAGTAGGTAGATGCGAATATACGCGCTGAACGGGTGATCGCCAACTGCCAAAGTGCCGTGGCTCGACAGGATCATCAAATTCTTGCTGCCCAGATCGGCGACAAGCCGCTCTTTTTCGTCGGCTTCCAGGGCAATGCCTTCATAGCCATGATAGGCGACGTCATTGTAAACATTCATGGCAAGCTGCGAAATCGGCCTCAGACCGCCCTTCTGGGCTGCCACCGCAACGCCGGCATCGGAATGCAGGTGCAGCGCCACATGCACATCCTCTCGCGCCGCGTGAATGGCGGAATGAATGGTGAAGCCGGCCGGATTGATGCCATAGCGCGATGGTGGAAGCACATTCCCGTCCAGATCAACCTTGACCAGATTGGACGCCGTCACATCCTCATAGAGAAGACCGAAGGGATTGAGCAGGAAATGCTCTTCCGGGCCGGGCACGCGCATCGAGATATGGGTGAAGAAAAGATCATCCCATCCATGCATACGCACCAGGCGATACAGCGCCGCCAGGTCACAGCGCGCTTTCCATTCTTCGGCCGAAACCTGGTCCTGAACCGACATTGTCGTTTGATCGTCCATGCTCGTTACCTCCCGCAAGGTGTTGTCGTTTTATGTTTTGTGAGGGCAATCATCCGATGCCGGGCGGGTTCGGTCAAATGTCCTTTGCCAGCCGCAGGCCTGAAAACTGCCAGCGCGCCTGCGGCGGGAAGAAATTCCGGTAGGTCGGGCGGATATGCCCTTTCGATGTGGCGCAGGATCCACCGCGGAGCACATATTGGCCGCTCATGAATTTGCCATTGTACTCGCCAACGGCACCGGGGGCGGGCCGGTAGCGCGGATAGGGCGCATAGTCGGACCGGGTCCATTCCCAGACGCCGCCAAACATCTGGCGCAGGCCAATGCCCGGACCGCAGACATCGGGATGGGCCGACTGGCCCGGGACTGCAAAACGCCCGTCCGGGCCCGCAGAGCGCCGTGCGGCGTGTTCCCATTCGCGCTCCCCGGGCAGGCGGGCGCCGGCCCACTCGGCATAGGCGGCCGCTTCATAGAAGCTGAGATGCACGACCGGCGCATCGGGCCGCGGCGTCACTTCGCCATGCAGGGTGTATTCGCGCCACGCCCCGTCGTCCTCACGCCAGTAGAGCGGTGCCTGCCAGCCTTCGGCATTCAGGCGCGCCCAGCCATCGGACAACCACAGCGACGGTGTGCGATACCCGCCATCGCGGATAAAGGCCGCATATTCCGCATTCGTCACCGGCCGGTCCGCCAGGGCGAAAGGGGTCAGAAGGGCTTCGTGGCGCGGGCCTTCATTGTCGAACTGGAAGGGCAAGCCCTCGACACCGAATTCAAACAGCCCGCCATCAAATCCGACCCAGGACGCACCGCTATCATCGCACGCCGCGCCCGGTCCGGTGTCCGGAAACGCTGCTGGCGCAAACGGGTTGTGCGACAGCACATGCTTGATGTCGGTGAGGATGAGCTCCTGGTGCTGTTCTTCATGCGCCAGTCCCAGGCGCACCAGGGGTTCGAGCCGCTCCAGCGCCTCGCCTTCAAGGGTCGTGAGCAGGCGCGTCATTGCGTCATCGACATGCCGGCGGTAGCCCAGCACGTCTGCCAGCCCCGGCCGGGACAGGAAGCCGCGCTGATGGCGCGGGTGACGCGCCCCGATCGTGTCATAGTAAGAATTGAATAAATAATTATATTCGCAACTATATTCGCGATATCCGTCGAGCACTTCCAGAAGCAGGAATGTCTCCCAGAACCAGCTGGTATGGGCGAGGTGCCACTTGGTCGGACTGACATCGGGCATGGTCTGGATCACCATGTCCTCACAGTCGAGACGCTCTACCATTGCTTGTGTGTTCGCTCTAATGCGCGAATATTCAACCAAGAGTATTGGTTCGGACACGTCCTTCACTGTCAGTTGCCTCCCGGTTCAGCCTCATTAACAAGTTTTCAAGGCCGATCAGCCTTAATGCTACACAAGAACAAGCAAACTCATGCCAGGTCCATGGTCAGCAACTCTGCGCAAGCTATAGCCCAACTCGCACAATTGCGAGACCCCACCAAGCGTCAGCAGCTTGCGATGGGCGTCACGGATATGTGTCTGGCGCAACCGCTGACGCCCTCCGCGGAACCTGTGGTGGGCGAGTTGTTGATCACGCTATCGGGCGCGATCGACGCGCCAACCAAACTCGCCATGGTGGAAAAACTGGCGACATCGGAATGGGCGCCGCATTCCGCGATCCGGCATTTTGCCTTCGACGAAATCGAGACCGCCTGCGTGGTCATTCGCAAAAGCCCGCGGCTCACCCAGCAAGACATGATCAGCCTGGCCGAAACCGGCTCAGTCGACCACCGGCGCCACCTCGCGAGCCGGCCGAATCTCGGCCTCGCGGTAACCGATGTTCTGGTCAAGCCAGGCGAGGCCGTCATTCTCCGGGCCTTGGCCAATAATTGCACCGCACAGATCAGCGAATCATCGCTCGACATCTGCCTGAACGTCGCCAAAGACCATATGAAGCTGCGCGAGGCGCTGGCCCGCCGGCATGATCTCTCGGCCGAATATGCGACACAGCTCTGCATCATGTTGCCGGAAAACTGGCGTGAGGATTTGTACCGGCGCTTCGGCCTCGACAAGGAGTATGTCGAAGGCCTCGCCGTCAAGGCGGCCTTGAGCGCGACCTCTGCCGGCGTTGACGACGAAGCCATCCGGGCCATCAACGCGGCCGAGAAATCCGGTGCGCTGACCGGGAAGTACGCCCTGACGGCCTTGCGCGCCGGCAAGGCCGCGGTATTTGACCACGCGGTCGCCCGGCTTTGCGGTTTGACCCCGGCGCAATGGCGCGTGGCGCTGGCCATGGGCGGCGTGCGCGCGGCTGCAATGGCCTGCCAGGCTTGCGGTCTCGATCGCACTGACTACCCGATCATTCACCGGGCGCTGCAACGCGATGGCCGCATGCACCAGCAGCTCGAGGGCGAGGCCATGAATGCGGCCGCCAATATCTTCCGCATGTACGGGCCGGAGAAAGCTGCCAACACCTTGCGTCAGATGGGAAGCAGGTCTTGAATACGCGCCGGTCATAACGGACGCCCCCTTGCCCCCTACCCTCGCCTTTCTCGCCAGCCCCCGCCCCGACGCCAAGGCCGCCAAGGCCCGGCTTGAGCAGCAATACGGTCATGTCGATCTGAATGAGGCGGAAGTCATCGTCGCGCTCGGCGGCGACGGGCTTATGCTTGATGCGCTTCATGCGGCCATGAAGTCGGGCGCCAGCGTCTACGGCATGAATTTCGGCTCAGTCGGCTTTTTGATGAATGAGTTCCGCGAGGATGATCTGCTCGCTCGCCTGGGTGACGCCGAACACGCCCGGCTTCATCCGCTGCGGGCCTCCGGCGAAGATGTCTATGGCCACCCGTTCCAGGCGTTGGCGATCAATGAGGTCTCGCTGTTACGCGGCACGCGGCAGACCGCCAAGATCCGCATCAAGATCGACGGACGGCCCCGGATGGGCGAGCTACAGGCCGATGGTGTCCTGGTCGCCACACCGGCGGGCTCGACCGCCTATAATCTGTCGGCCCATGGTCCAATCCTGCCATTGAATTCGAAAGTCCTGGCGCTGACGCCAATCAGCGCCTTCCGCCCGCGCCGCTGGCGCGGCGCGCTCCTGCCGCACAGCGCCACGGTCGGGTTTGAGATTTGCGAACCACGCCTGCGCCCGGTTCATGCCGTTGCCGATAACCAGGAATTCCGCGAAGTGAGCTGGGTTGAAGTGGTCGAGGCCAATGATGTCACCTTGACCATCCTGTTCGACCGCGGCCGCGATCTGGCCGAGCGAATTCTGGCAGAACAGTTTGAAAGTTAGTTGTGCTTAGGGGGGTGTTAAGCACCCCGCCCTATAGTCAACGCAAGTAACTCAATTCGCACCCGCACCGGCGAGACGATAAAAATGGCGCTCGAAGCACTCCTGTCCCAGACCCGTATTCTGGTCGTGGACGACAATGCCGCATTGCGGGGCGTCCTCCGGGTCTCACTGCAAGCCTTCGGCTGCGCAAAAGTGGTCGAGACCGGTTCAGTGGCGCAGGCACTTGATATCCTGAAGACCCAGCCGATCGATCTGGTCATCACCGACTGGAAAATGAAACCGCGCGACGGGATCGACCTGGTCAGCAGCATCCGCTCACCGGTGTCCAGCCCCTGCCCCGGCCTGCCCGTCATCATGCTGACGGCCTATGACGGCACTGACAAGATCCGCCAGGCTCGCCGTGCCGGCGTCAATGCCTTCCTGATCAAGCCCGTTACGGCTGCCGCCCTCGCCAGCTGTCTGCGCGACGTGCTGACCGGCGATCAGGGCTATGTCGAAACCGATTCCTATGTTGGCCCCGAACGTCGGGAGGCCGACCGGTCTGACCGGTCTCATTCGGCCGCCCAGCTCACCGTTTCCCACTAAGAGGATCTCACGCATGGCCAAGATCAATCCTGATGTCGAAATGATTGCCGCGCCCAACATGCTGCAGATCAAGATCGGTGGGCCGATTGGTGCCGCCGACCTGCACCTCATCGAGAAGGCCGACAACGCGCTCAATGATATGCGATCGGACTTCGCACTCTGGCTCGAGGATGAGGTCGAAAAGCTCGAGAAGTCAGCCAGTATTGCGCGCAAGGAAGGGCTGAAGGGCTCGGAAGGTGAAGAGCTTTTCATCCGTGCCCACGATCTGCGCGGCCTCGGCTCGACCTATGATTTCCCGATCATCACCCGCATCGCCTCATCCATGACCAAGATGATCGACATGCCGGAGAAGCGCGCCGTGGCTCCAATCGGCCTCGTGCTGGCGCATGTGAATGCGATCCGCGCGGCCCTGGTGCAGAATATCCGTGACAGCTCCGATCCGGTCGCCGCCGAACTGGCTGATCAGCTTGAACTCATGGCAGAAGAATTCGCGGCACCCTGGAAGGACGAAGCTCAGCCCGCCGCCGCCAGGGGCTGAGCGTCCTCGGCGAAGCGCCGCAGCATGTAATCCAGATCTTCCTCGGGAATCCCCTGGAACCGCGTAATGGCCCGCTCCGCCAGGACGCGGCGGAAGTGTTCACGGCTCTCGCCGTCATGGGGCATCTCGGTGGAATGATAGACATCGAGCCCGGCCCGGATCGCCGGATAAAGGCGCGGCGGCATGCCGGTCCGGTCATAGATCGCGCGCAGGCCCAATGGCCCGGCATCATGAACCAGCAGCCAGGCCTTGGCGTGCGGCAATCCTGACAATTCGGCAAAGGCATGCTCCACGAAGGAGACATGCCCGCGAAACAGGGCCCGCAGGATCAGGGACGGCGTCAGCCGGCTATTCATCCGCAATTGCTGCACGAAATGCTTCGGATCATGCGCCAGGCCCGCCTGGTCGACCAGATCGATCGTCGCGCGCTCACGCGCGCCCTCGGCGATCTCGACCGCGAGCTGCGGCGGCAGGGCATGATTCTTGACGAGACGGTCAAGCGCCTGGTCACTGATGTGCGAAATGAGGCGTTCGGTGATATCGAGCGGCAGGTGGGACCGGGCGACAAATGCGTCCATCACCGCCTGGCACTCGCAGAATTCAGTAAAGGCCCGCTGATAGGCAGCCTCGTCGAACTCGGCACCGTCATTGGAGGCGGCGAGTCCCACCGCGACCTCATCCTTGGAGTCGAGAATTTCGTGCACCACAATCGCCGAAACCTGGTCGCGGGCGGCCACGGCGCAAAACTTCGCCGAACTCGCCCCGTGAAGGACTTCGATCAGATCCTCATCGGTCAGCGAAGGGCAGGATAGCAGCACGGGAGCAGCAACAGAGTCGACGTCTGATGCGAGCTTAACGGCAATGTCGTGGGGTAGGTTAGGCGACTGGCGCAGCGTCACTGCGAGCGACCGGCGAACCAGCTCGGCCGCATCGCGCGCGATCAGGTCAAGAATGTCATGGGCCGCTGCGCGCTCAACATCGGACAGGGTTGCAGCGTCGATACGATGGCAGATCTTGCGTGCCGCCAAGGCTCGCTCTTCATCCGTTTGTCCCCGCACCAGGCGGCGGACATCGGTTTCAGTCAGGCGGTTTCGCAGCGCAATGACGGTCATGGT
>TARA_R110000868_G_scaffold183767_3_pt1 | contig 11804 bp, 9 predicted proteins | sample TARA_R110000868 | Tara Oceans TARA_R110000868 (sample SAMEA4397489) | marine metagenome | biome: Polar Biome; feature: [SRF] surface water layer (ENVO:00010504); material: water (ENVO:00002006), including particulate matter (ENVO:01000060) such as... | depth 5 m | reverse complement strand
AACAACAAGCAAGTGAACGACATCTACACCAAGTATGGTGCCAGCACCAAGACCAACAGCAATGATTTTATCGGGCAGTTGGGTTTGGGCAGCAAGAGCCCGTTTGCGTATGTTGATGCATTTGATATCACTGCTATTCGAGATGGCCGCTGCGGGCATTACAGCATGTATCGCAACGAAAAAGGCATGCCCAGTGTGGCACTGCTGGCGGAGGTTGACACCGCAGAACCCCCGGGTGTGACTGTCAAAATGCCCGTGCGTGGCTCTGACATGCGAGAGTTTTTCGTGAAAGCGCAGCAAGTGTTTCAGTGGTTTGATGTGCCACCGCAAGTGACAGGTGCAAGTGATTTCCGCGTTCCCGAGCGTCGAGTTTTTTGGCAAGGTGCCCGCTGGCAACTGCTAGACACAGAAAATCGTTATGGTTCACGCCGGTCCAGCGTGGCTGTCATGGGCCGTGTTGCGTATCCCATTGCCACAACCAGCTTGGGCAACGTGAGCCGAGCAGTGCGAGAGTTTCTCAGTTGTCCGGCAGTGCTGCATTTTGGCATTGGAGAGTTGGAAATTGCAGCTAGCCGTGAGGCTCTTGGTTATGACACTCGCACACAAACGGCTATTGTGAAAGCTGTTGAGCAAGCAATAAGTGAACTGTCTGCCAGCGTGGCTGACAAGCTGGCTCAGGCTACTACTCTGTGGGATGCAAAGAAAACTTGGAACATCCTTCTAGGACAAGCGGGCATTTACAGCAGTGAAATGCGTGAAATCCTGGGGTCACGCAGTGTTGCATGGCGCAATCAAACTATCAGCAACGGTCACGTGAGCTTTGATACCAAGACTATCTGGGATGGAACCTGCCAACTGTATCGCAGCAATCCTCGTTATGCAGTTCTACGCCAGGTGTATCATCAACAGTGTGATATTGCCTGCCGCGACAACACCTTGATTATTGTAAACGATCTTGACCGCGGCGGGGCAGGGCGTGCCAATGCCCATGCAAAAAACTGCCCTACTAGGGATGTTTTGTATTTTAACCTAACCAATGCCAGCAAATCTCAAGCAGAGGTGCTGGACTTACTGGGTAATGCTCCTGTAACTTACACCAGCAGCTTGCCCAAGCCTGTTGCTGCACCCCGCAAAAAAGCCAAAATGCTCAAGCTGGCTGCGGATGGTCGCACATGGGAGGAAGTCTTGGTTGATGAAAAGCAAGGCGGTGTTTATGTGCTGCTTGATCGTAATAAAATCATGCGTGGTAATGAAAAATTTGAAGATTTTGCAGCAACATTCAACCAGGCTATTAACATGGGGGTTTGGGATGCCAAGACAGCTATCTATGCTCCCCGTAATGACTGGAAAAAGAAAATCCCTGATAACCCCGCTTGGAAAAGTTTTTGGTCGGTGCTGGAGACCTCAATCGTCAGCAAGTTTACACCTGCAATGTTGCAAAATCTGTCAGATACCGACGAACTAGAAGCACGCAACAGCCTAATTCGCCACCGCAACTGGTGGGAAAAGGATTGGAGTGTGCTGAACAGCAACAGTCCCTGGCGCATGTTTTGCCAACGCTCGTTTGATCTCAACAAAAACAATCAAAACAACCAAGGAGCAAATTACAAGAATATTTTGAATCTAGCGCGCGAGCTTAAATTGCAAATCCCGGGTTATCCGCATTATGACGTGGAAACTCCATGGACTTCCATCATGAAACGTTATCCCATGATGCGTTTCATTATCATGCAGTCCTATAGCAGGGTGGGACCAGAAGAGTATAACCATGCTCGGGATTACATCCAACTATTGGATCACGTCCACGAACAGGAACAGCCGCAGGATTATGTTTGGATGAACTAGCTACTTGACGTCTTGTCATCATCTGCTATACTAAGCTTACAAACAATCTGCTCAAGGAGAGCCCGTTAAAATGGCTATCACTGCTCACATCGTTGGTGCAAATTTTATCACTGTCATGGTTGATGGTTGCACTAGGACTATTGCCGACGACCATGTCAACTATTCCAAGATCCGCGAAGCATTCAAGCTTCGTGATTATCCCACTGTGGAACGTCTTATTGACGTTGTGGGCAGTGTGGTGAACTTTGCACTGGGCCGTGTGGCCATCCGTGATAGTCAGGTGTTTTACGGCGATTTTGCCGTGCAGGGCAGCGTGGTTGATCGCATCCTCCAAATGGTTCGTGAAGACTTTGATGCTCAGCCCATGCTGAAGTTTCTCAACAACCTCATGGAAAATCCCAGCAAGCGTGCTGTTGACGAGCTTTATGGCTTCCTGGAAGCTACCAAGCTGCCAATTACAGAGGACGGTTGTTTCCTAGCTTATAAAAAAGTCAACAACGAATATCGTGACTTCTACACTGGCAAAATAGACAACAGTGTAGGCCAGGTGCTGGAAATGCCACGCAACCAAGTTGATGACAACCGGGATCGCACTTGCTCACAGGGTCTACATTTTTGCAGCCTCAGCTACCTTCCACATTACCATGGTGGTCAGGGACGAGTTGTGATTGTGAAAATCAATCCTACTGATGTGGTAAGCATCCCCAGCGACTACAACAACGCAAAGGGCCGGGCTTGGCGTTATGAAGTTGTAGGAGAATACACTGCTCCGGAACGTGAAACTGAGGATTACTTTCAATCACCAGTTTACCGGGCTGACAGTTCTGGTGTAACACCGCATGTTGCCAAGAAGAAAAACCCCAGCTTGGAAGGCTACAATCAAGGTCGTCGAGACGGCGCCCAAGGTGCAGCTCGTGATCCTGGTAGCTGTGGATACTATGCACATCTAGATGCAACTGCTTATGCCAACGCCTATTACAAGGGCTACGACGTCGTGGCTGTTGGCAGGTACAATCGTGAATACGAACAAGGTTATGCTGCGGGACAACAGGATGGACAAGAGCAGTCCAATATTGGTGAAGAATATCAAGACACTTGCCCTGATGAACTTGTAAGCCTGCGTTATGCCGTGGGTTATCGACAAGGATATCAGGACCATTACCTTCCCGACTGGTTTGGCATTGCATATAAGCTAGGGGCCCATGACTCACAGGCATGTAATAGCTGGTTTGACCAGGCACCTCATGGATGTCCTGTTACTGAACACAAGGTCTTTGCTACTGGGTATGCAAAGGGCTGGCAGGAAAACAAGATCAAGCGATTTGACGCATAATAATTATGGAAAAAGGCAGCGCAAGCTGCCTTTTTCCATGTGTCAGTTGTATATTTGTAAGTCACACAGGGATTATTGAGGATAAGATTCTTTCGTGTGTTTTTTGACCTGCCAACCAACCCAGTGATACGCTTGCTAAACTCAACATAGCTGCTATCTATGCACCAGGTAGTGATTGTGGTTGTAAATACGTTATGACATGTGTGTTAGCTATACCTGGTGCATGGAGTTCACCAAGAATATATCAGTGGTTGAAACAAGAAATCGCATCAGTTACTTGGAAGTTCCTTGAGTTTGACAGCGCACAAAGTTTGACAGCAATATATAATAAGGCACTTGAGCATCAAGAGCCTTGTCACGTTGTTGGTCACAGCATGGGCGGTTTAATAGCTTTGAGTTTAGCTAGGCAATCATGGGTAAAAAGTATTACAACTATAAGCACGCCAGTGGGCGGATTAGACTTAAATGTTTTTCAAGTGATGTTCAGCCGCAGCAAGCTCATGCAGGAAATAAGCAGCACAAGTAGGTTTATTGAAACTTTGAGCAAATCTTCAGTAAAGCTGCCCTGTCAACATATTATCAGCACTCAGGGATTCAATCCCTGGATATATGTTCCCAATGATGGGGTTGTTACTGTGAAAAGTCAAACAGCACATGCATGGGGCCAACAGTGGATGGTATCTGCTAATCATTGTGAAGTTATGTTAGATCCACAAACTGTGAAAATCTTGGAAAACTTCTGGAAAATCCACGATTAACTGTTGACAATATTGGTTTTGTTAATAGGTATCTTGCATAATTAATCTAGAAAATAGTTTCCGGAAGGTGCTCATGCAACTAACAACTCAAGATGTAGAAAAACTACGCACATTTAGACTTCATTTTTGCGTGCCTTGTTATGGAGGACAGCTCACTGAAAACTTTTTCATTAGCATGTTGAAGTTTCTGAATATAGCCAACCAAGTGGGCATGAGCTATACAGTGGATACCATGGTAAATGAAAGCCTTATAACACGCGGTAGAAACAGTTTGGTTGCCAAGTTCTTGTGTTTTGAACCACGCAGCACTCACTTGATGTTTATTGATGCTGACATTGGATTTGAGCCACAGGAAGTCATCAAATTGGCTTTGAGTAATCAAGATGTGATTGGCGGGTTGTATCCCAAAAAAGCATTGCCTATTCAATATGTAGTAAACAAAGTGCCCAATGGTGAAAAATCTGGCAATGTAGTTGAAGTTGCTAATTTGGGCACTGGGTTTCTTATGATACGTCGTGAAGTTATCGAAACCATGATTGCCAGTCATCCCGAACTGCATTATCAAGATGAAATTGGTCTTGACCCCAAGTATGCTCCCTACAAGTATGCACTGTTTGATGGTTTGATTGATTCTGTAACAAAAGAATATCTCAGCGAGGACTATACTTTCTGCAAACGTTGGAGAGATTTGGGTGGCAAGATTTTTGCTGATCTCAGCATCCGGCTTGATCATGCTGGCTTCTATAAGTTTGCTGGAGATGCCACTCAACTGGCTCCACATCTATAATGCACAGTTGCCCACGTTGCCAAACTGTTATGCAGGAAGGTATAGGCATTAATCCCACTACGCCTGATCCTTATATCACTCACGAAAACATCAAGCTGGATAAAGTTTGGAAATTCTCTAGTTGCGGTCATAGCAAGGACATGACACCCTTACATGGCTGAAAAATTCATTGCACCAGTTGCCAACACCCAAGAGCAACTAACCACTTGGAACTTGCTGAGTTCCCGGTTTCAAAGACCTTGCCCAGCTGGCGAACATTATGCTCTTAGACTAGCTCAAGAACTAGAGCTTATCACTGCACTTAAATTTGCGCCACACTTCCTACGTGTGTTAGAAGTGCTTGAATTAACTAGGGATATTCCACATATAACACGTGGTAGCGCAGGCAGTAGTCTCATGTGCTATTTGTTAGGTATAAGCGATATTGATCCTGTTATACATGATATTCCCATTGTGAGATTTATAAATCCACAACGTGATGATTTACCTGACATTGATCTAGATTTTCCTCAGCCCTATCATCGAGAAGTTCTTGAGAGAATATATCGCCATTGGCCTGGCCGTGCTGCTAGACTCAGCAACTATGTGAAGTATCGAGAAAAAAGCGCTCGCCGGGAAGCAGCCAGACGAGTAGCCAATGTGAAGGGTAAAATCCCAGCTGATCAAGATGTAGGCAAACTAGTTCCTGATCATTTGCAAGCAGAATGGCAGCATTTAACTCACAAACTTATTGGTAAAAAACGCTGTATCAGCAAGCACCCGGGCGGAGTGGTTGTATTTGACAGGCCACCAGCAAAAAGTCTTATTAGAGCTGATAACCAAATATTACTGGACAAATATGAAGTTGAAGATCTTGCCTATTTAAAGATAGATGTGTTAAGTAATCGCGGCTTGGCCCAGCTTTTGACATGTAACAGTCGTCATCCCCGTGAATATCCCGAACAAGACGATGCCACTCAGCACTTGCTTGCAAATGCAGATACTATTGGTATTTGTCAAGGTGAAAGTCCTGTTATGAGAAGAACTCTCAGGGCTTTAAAACCCCAAACACGCACAGATCTTGCTCTTGCCTTGGCATTAATTCGTCCTGCTGCTATTACTGGTCGCAGTCAAGGTGTGTTCTTTCGTGAGTTCATGGGCCACAACGGCGTGCCTGGTGATTTGAAATATCGCAATGGCTTAGTGTATGATGAGGATGCTATCAATCTCATCATGATGGAACTGGTCATTGATCCCTATCAAGCTGACATGTATCGACGTGGCTTTGTCAAGAAAAACGAAGAAATCATGTTTGATTTTCTTGGTCGATTAGGCAATCACCCTGAACGCAGTCGTATTTTGAACTTATTAACAAACATTGATGGCTTTGGCTTATGCAAAGCACATGCGCTAAACTTGGCATACATGGTGTGGGCCCTGGCTTGGGAAAAAGCACACAATACCCAAATGTTTTGGTATAGCACTTTGACTCACAACAACAGCATGTATAGACCTTGGTTGCACATCGAGCAGGCTAAACGTGCAGGCTGGCGCATACAAGGTAAAAAACGGCCGTGGCTGGTTCGCGGCAATTGTCTTTACACTCCCGGCTGGCGACAACCGTTATTTGAAACTGCACAAGATCAACTTGAACGTCAGGGATTTTGGTGCCAAGACGAGTTCATGCCCGGTTGTTATTACACCGAGATTGGCAACATAGCTACATTTCGTGGTTTGATTGCCACACATAGGATTTACAACTCTGGATCAGGTGATCATTTAACCTTTGCAACATTGGGGTGTAGTCCTGATCAGGTTATTGATGTTCAGTTACCGGGAGTTGTCAAGTGCAAAAACTGGGCTGCTATTGAAGGACAAGCCACTATTGAATGGCGCGCAGGTGTCAAAAGCACATGGGTCAACAAGTTCCAACTGTTGACTGCTCAAGATCTAAGCTAGTTTGACAAAAGCAGTTTGACAACTGTTTGTGAGCTTGACATGGTGCAACTGATGCCAGTTGCAATGAACAAATGCATCTATAGCCAGCCTAGGTGAATATTGCAGGGGTTTTTCACCATGAGGCGTAGTATAAACCCAGTCATGTGCATCGTCACATAGTATAACACCCTGAGGTTTCAACAACATCCAACTTAACACCAAGTCTTGCAATACCACAGGTGCTCGATGATCACCATCTATATAAATGAAATCAGCTTGAACCCCTTGTTGTATTAGTCTCAAGAGACCTTGTTGACTGGTCATGTGCATGAACTCAATGTGATCTTTTAACGGGCACATGGCTAGATTTTCTTGAAATACTTGTTCCGCTTGTTGAATGTCATGCTGGGCAAGTTCTTGACTATAGTTGTAGGGATCAATAGCAAAATGCCGATAGGTTTTTCTCAAAGGCGCAATCATGTGTGTCATGCTGAATGTAAAATGACCATGAAATACCCCTATTTCAATTACAGTTTCTGGCACGCCCTGTTGCTGGATGATTTGCTGAACACTGTGCTCAGTTAAGTTATGAAAACTCCAAATGTTATAGGGAGGTATGTTTGAATGATTCATCTATTATGTCCTGCCAATGCCCTATTTTTTTAGTTCGCCACACAGTTGCACTGGAATGCCAGAGACAACTGTGCCCTGATGGCGTGCTGTTCCAAGTGAAGTAATCGTCAGGTCTCATGTAAACTGAAGTAGCTTGACCTATAGCCCCTGCTGCATGCGCAACACTGCTGCAACTGCTAAACACTCTATTACATAGACTCAACACTGCCAAGGTATCTTGCCAACTTTTAATGAAGGGTCTAATGTCAATAACGCCAGGTGGATTATCCGGGGTTTCCATGCAGACGTTTATGAGTGTGCCATGAGGTGCAAGATATTTCACCAAAAGATTGATATCAATATTTCTAAAATAATTTTCACTGTAGTTTTGGCTGCCTGTCCAGTTTACAGCAAATAGCTTGCCTGGGGGCAATACTTGACGCCATTTATCTTGATAATCTGCATGCGGTTGAATGTAACCACCTTGCCCTTGTGGATCATAGCTGCGCAGGGCCAAGGGCAAGTCCATGGTTGGCAGCCAAAAATCATATTGCTGGTGAGGATCATGTATGCCAAGCAAAGGCCAGTTGTGGCAAAACACGTCTACAAGACTGTTGTCAGTTAAGTAAAATACTTGTTGAGTTTCTTGCAACAACTGTGGTATCCAACGAGCAAAAATCAACTCGTCACCCAAGCCGCACTCTCCCACCAAACAAATTTTTTTATTGGCAAGAGCTTGACCTTGCCATCTTGCACAAGTGGGCAACTGATGCCAGCGATTTTCACCAATCCACAAGTTGTTGCCCAGTTGTTTACCAAGACTTAATGTTTCAAATGCCTGTTGCCATTGACATTTGCGAAACAGATGCAATGACAAGTCATGATATTTTTCAAAACATGCGTGTGGAACACTGGCAACAATGTCTTGTGCTTGATCCAACAGTCCGGCTTGTGCATGATAACCTGCATGTTGTCGCAAATCTTCTGCCGTTTGACTGCCAGTTATGTCAAGATATTTTGTAAACCAAGATATAGCTTGATGTGGCTCAAACATCCTGCTATAACAAGCAGCAGAGTTTTTGGATATACTGGCAGTAACATGGCCTAAAATCGCCAGGGTGCGATAGTTCTGTTCAAGAGATTGTAGAAATCTACCCTGTTGGTAATGTTCACAAGCCAGCCGATCGCTTGCTTGTATTGCATCAAGATTCATATGCCCAACTGTTGTATTGCTGCCGCCAAGATGTGTGATAAGCGTGCAAGTCTGTGGGCTCTTGATGTTCAAGATGAACTGCCAAGCTGGGCAAGGGACTGAAAAGTGTTATAGGTCCAGCATGATCAACCATGTTGTTCCAAAGTTTGTTTATAGTATGATCTTCATGATATTGATCGGGATGATAGTTGTTATACATGTCATCAAAGTATCTGTAGTGAGTTTTATAAACTTCATGCTTGATTACTACAACATTGGTGCTTTTGTTGATGGTTCTCCAATAGAGATTGTTGTTGTAAAAAATCTTGCAAGGTGTGGGCTGATCACGACGGTATCTATCAATGCAATCATAGGGATATATTGCAACAGGCCAAGCTGTTTGCTGTGACAAATGTTCATGTCCTTGCACCAACAAAGGCAGCGCATGTGGCATGTGGAAATAATCGTCCTCAATCATATACAAGAGATCACGCCCGTTTTTTACTGCCAGGCGGCCGGCCCAGTCAGCACTTTTTTGATGTCCCACGCTGGGCAGCTTTACTAGTTCATAACTGATGTTTTTGCAACTGGCATGCAGCCAGGATATAAAATCCCGGCTGCTGCCGTCATCAATTATCCAGACCTTGGTGTCAACGTTCATCTGTTCAATGCTGGCAACAAGACTGCTCACGCATTTTTTAATCATGACATCACGAGTGTCTTGTATGCACCTGCGCTTGACAGGATGGTTGTCGATAATCCCCTGCTCGTTGCAAGTTCTCAAAAACACATCAAGTGTTGTCATTAGGCAATGTGCTGTCGACCGGGGTTGTGCACCTGAATCAACAAAATAACTGATTGTGCAACATTGCTGCGAGTGTTAAGGGCAAAAAACAGTTCATCTTCTGTTATTTGTTTGGTTCTAACTTGCTCGCTCCAATAAGGTACCCACTCATGTTTGGCATCACATACTTCAATGTCAATGTCATTAACAAGACTCAAGGGTGATTCTGCTTGTTTGTGTTTTTTCATTTCCAATGCACGTTTTTGATCAAACATTTGAAATGTAGTTTGTGTGAGTCTGCGTATGTGGGTGGGATCGTCGTAGGCTAGATCAGATCTGTGGTGAGGAAACTGAACTTCCCAAGCTGCGCCATTTGCTGATACTCTGTACATTTCTTTTATCACAGCAATAAAATCATCACCACTTGCGCCCACATGCTCTAGAATGTCCTTGGCTACAATGTGATCAACTGATCCTGTTTCAAACGGCCAAGGAAAATTCATCAAGTTATGTTTGACATCAGGCTCAGCAATGTCACTTATATCAACGTTAACAAAGCCCTCGAGCTTTTGAAAACCGCAGCCGAGATTCAACTTGATTTTTTTGTCTGTTATTTTTGGCAGCGCAGTTGTCGCCAAATTGAAATGTTGTTCAAGATCTTGATAAAGCTCTAGGAAAGTGTTGCTCCATTCGCGAGGTTTCTTTTGGCGATATAGCCTTGCACTTGTGTAGAAAGGAGAACTATTGGAGTCAGGAGCACCCCACGCCCATGTGTGATAGGGCAGTATAGGAACAACCACCCAAGTGGGCTTGCCAAGAGCCGCTGCTGCATGTGCAATGCTTGTGCAACTGGTGATTATCAAGTCCATCTTGCTCAAAGCAGCAAGTGTGTCTTCCCAACTAATCAAAAAATGTTGAAGATCAACAATAGAATCATCAAGAGGCATAATGTGGTGATCACGTTGGAAACTGTAAACTTGTAGTTCAGGGTAGCGATTGAGAGTTGTCAAAAACTGTGGTGGAAACATGCGAAATTGTTGATGTTCAAACTTGGGATTGCCAGCCCATCTAATACCCACTTTTATTTTGTCGCTTTTTACAAGTGATTCCCACACTTGCGAACTAACGGGGTTCACAGTGAGATAGCTGTCTCGCGTAATGGTGTCGAAATTATTGCCCAATACCCACCCTGCACTAAAAGCCGGCAGCCAGTAGTCGTGACTTACCGTGTGTGCTTCGTCTTTATGAATAACACCGTCAACCCCTGGCAGTCTTTCAAATACAGGTTTCAGCTCGTTGCTTGCTGCAACATAAACTTTTTCAAAACCCCGTTCTTTAAACTGATGGGCAAATCTAGCATGAATGATTTCATCACCCAAGCCACCTTCTAAACTGAGAATAATAGTTTTACCTTGAGGATCATGCTCTTGTGAGTTCCACAGCGGAGCACCGGTCGTTAACATGCCGCTGCCATATACATTCAAATAACGACCGTTTTCCAACAACTGACAACCTTCTTGATATTGGCCCTGTTGCAGCAAAAACCATCCACGATTGAAACTGTGGCGTGTCCACATTCCAGGATTTTTAGTGCCTTCATGGTCTTTAATATCGTCAGGACCTTGGGCTTCAAGTTTTTCTGATATAGTCCATGCGTCGGCAAATTTGCCTTCCAGCATGAGTTTTAATTCTTCATCAATAGGATGCATTGAGTTTGATCTCCAGTTTTGGAGATTATAATAGATAACTGTGGTTTGCGCAAATAAACCATATTCCTCAATAGTAGCGGACTGTTACTAGTGCTGCTATCTTGAAACCCACCTGTGTTAGTTAAAATCATCTGGGCTGTGCGCTTGCAGCAGCGAGACGCTGCACGCCGTTCCAAGACTAGTCCCTGTTGCTCGCGTATCGCCGCTATATGTATATTTGTCTGTCACGGCGGTATCAACGGTGGTGAACTACTGTTGACCTAAAGGACAACAGCTTCCTGCTTCATTTGTGATTGGGATATCGAGCCGTAATTGACTAATATATCCATCATCACATCCACAGGCGCTTGAGGCAGTTCCTGCCTTGCATGATCTACATTCCAATGTTGAAGTCCCCAATTCTTGATATTGATAGCTGCGTTGATGTCGCGATGCTGTGTGTGATCACAGGAATCGCAATGGTATTCTCTTTGTTTGAGATCCATTTGATGTTTTTTGTGTCCACATGCGCTGCAAGTCTTTGAACTGGGTAGCCACTGATTTATTTTGAAGAAGTGATGCCCCTCTAACCGGCATTTGTATTCAATTGAGTTGGCCAGCATTGCCCAACCCGCATCAGCTATGGCCTTGGCTGCTGGTCGGGATTTACGCTTCATCTCTTCAATCATCAGTGTTTCAACTGACACCAGGTCATGCGATTTGGCTATTCTCGCACTGACCTGGTGTACATGGTTTAATCTTTGGCAACGGACCTGATCATGGGTCCGGGCCAGTCGGAGTTTTGCTCGCTGTCTGTTCCTGCTTGCTTTTTGTTTCCTGCTCAACTTGCGTTGTAATTGCTTGATATGTTTGAATTTCTTTGATAGC
>TARA_R110000868_G_scaffold37111_3_pt1 | contig 11812 bp, 9 predicted proteins | sample TARA_R110000868 | Tara Oceans TARA_R110000868 (sample SAMEA4397489) | marine metagenome | biome: Polar Biome; feature: [SRF] surface water layer (ENVO:00010504); material: water (ENVO:00002006), including particulate matter (ENVO:01000060) such as... | depth 5 m | reverse complement strand
ATTTAGCTGAAAACAGAACTCAATTAGCAAAAGATCAGAGATTTTTACCGTCGCTTAATTTTCGCTCGGAACATGCCGTTGTTCCTGGAGTATTTTCTCCAGAAGGTAGACCTGAAGAAGAAATCTATTTAGATCCATATGCAAAAAATGATTGGGACAACCCTGGATTATTTACAAGATTAAGAGTTGAAGGAGTTCAACCATTGTTTATTTGGGGCGCTGTAAATAAAGCAATAACTGCAGCTAAAACTGGAGTTAAAGCAACTGAGCAAGAGTATGAAGCCACAAGAGCAGAACTTGAACTAAGATTACACGATCTTTATTATGGCTATATTTTTGCTTTAGAAATTGAGCGTTTACTAACAGACGCTGAAGACAAGGCAGATCAAATTGGTCGAGCATTGGAAGAACAATTAGAAGATAATCCAGCAGAAGTAGATGAATCAGATATATTCAAGTTTAGAGTTTTTAAAGCGCAATTTGCAATCCAAAAAGAAGAAGTAGTTCAAAGTTTAGTATTCGTAAAAGAAACTTGGAAGTATGCGTTAAGAAATGAAAATGAAATTATTTATGAACCCAAAGTTCGTTTCTTAGATCCAGTAAAGAATCAAATTGAGCCAATAAGTTTTTATCAGAATAGCGCAAAAAATAATAGAGCTGAATTATTGGGTCTTGAATTAGGTAGAACCGCAATGGAACAATATATTGGTTCTTTAAAATCAAAAAATTTACCAGGATTGTATTTAGGATTCACTACTACATTTGCTAGTACTCCAATCAGACCTAGACAACCTAATCCCTTTATTTCTACCCCTGAAAATACTTTTAATACCGCTATGGGACTTACTATTCGTCAGAATTTGAATTTTTTTCAAGCTAGAACATCGTTGGAACGCAGTAAGCTTGAAGTTAATAGATTAGATTTTCTTAAAGAAGCTATGCAGGATGGTATTATCTTAGAAGTAAATGAGGCATATCGTAATGCAGCACTAGCTGAAGTAAAAGTCGAAAAAACTGATGAAGCTCTTCAAATTGCTAAAGAATGGCTACGTATGGAACAATTAGATTATGATTTAGGATTTGGGGAATCTAAAGATCTAGTTGATGCAGTACGCCAAGAGCTCGAACTTAGACTTTCAGAAATGGAGAGTATTTTTGAATTTAATACAGCAATTGCTAAGCTAAATAAATCAGCTGGTCTCCCGTTAACAAGGCTGAGTGAAAATTAATTACGGATTTATGAGATTTATAAAACAATGTATTCTTGTGAGCATTATTTCTATGTCAGCAACGATAATAACAGTTGCACAAAATGTAGATGAAGAAATTAAAACAATGCTAATTGAGAGAGATCTACAAATAAAAGAATTGTTAGGTCCAGAAGGACAAGAATACTCTGAACAACAAAGAGCTGAATTAAAAGAAATTATTAATGGAGTAATCGATTTTGAGGCAATGGCAAAAACAGCTCTGGACGAAACTTATAATGAGATTTCAGAAGAAAGTAGAGAAGAGTTTCTAAACCTATTTATTTCCATAGTTAGAGATCACTCTTTAAATAAGCTAGACATATATCGTGCAAGTGTAAAATACAACTCTATTGAAGTTGATAATAACCATGCTCTTGTTAAAACAATGGCGCAACTTGATGAAGTTCGAACTCCAGTAGAGTATAAGATGGAATTGGAAGGAGATGAATGGGTTATTATCGATATGAGTATAGATGACCTTTGGACAGCCGAATCTTATAAAAACCAGTTTCAGAGAATAATTACTCGAAAAGGGTTTGATACTTTAATGGAGAGCCTAAGGAAAAGAGCTGGGGGGCAGTAATTTTTTTATTTTTTAATGAGTTAAAAGAACCTGTATCTTTAAGGAAAAATTAGCGTTGCTACATTCATTTAAAAAAGAAAAAAAAGGTAAAGAAGGCTATATCTACGTAAGCTATGGTCACCCTAAATACTTGAAGCATACTATTGCTTCAGTTATTAGTTTAAAACGTTACGACAAGGAACGTCCCATAGCACTAGCCTGTAGTGATAAACAAAGAAAAATTCTTAAGGAAAATGGATTGGAATCGTTGTTTGATGTGATCCATACACTCCCAGAAGAGCATGCTTCTATAGTAGGTTTTAAGCATAACATATATCAGTATCTATTTTTTGAAAGAAACATTTTCTTAGATAGTGATATTATATGGTGCAGAAATACCGATTCACTTTGGACTTCTTTTTCACCATTCGAATTTACGATCACTGGAACCCTGATTTCAGATAATTTTTTTGGAGCGCCTAAAAGTTTGGGAGTTTTTAGAGATATTTTTTTTGGTCGAAGAAAAAGAACTCTTAAAAGATTTGGACTTACATATCTGAGTAGAGTACAATCAGGGATGATGTACGCTTCTGATTACGAGACAACAAAAAAAGTTTGTAAGCTAGCTGGAGAGATGATAGATCGTAAGGATGAAACCCATTTTAAAAGCCGTAAAATGGAACAAGGCAGAACAGAAGAGTCATGTGAATGGAGCTTGGCTATGGCGATGTCAAAGCTTAACATCCCGATTTATCCATGGCTTCAAGGTCATGAGAGTCCTCAATTAGATTATATTTCCGACTTAACAGAACACGATGATGATTTTCAATATGTGAAATGCAAATTTTACAATCATAATTTAGTCTATTCATTTAGAGGACTAAAATCTGTAACGTTGAGAAAAATATTAATTTCAATAGCTGGTATTATTCCTGGACTTGGAGACCACTTATACACAACCCCTTACTGCTTACACTTCGGATGGTACCATCAAAAAACTCCATTCTATTCTTTTTCTGAATTGGTTTGGAAGCAATTAGTTAATGAAGTATCAGGCATAAATTCTTCTAAGACTGGCGTTAATGATAAACAATATAAAAGTTAAGATTCCTAAGTACTTTATTTTTGTACTAGTATTAGGTTTTATATTAGGTCAGAATGTTGTTTATTCACAAGTTACACCTCAGAGCTTAACCATCCAAACAGAAGCTTTTTTAAAGTATGGTAAAGGAGATATTCCTTTTTGGATGTGGGCAAACAATCGAGGAAAGGTTTATAAAAATTCATCTAGCCTTAATCTCGATATTCTTTATAATATTGATGAAAAAGAGTTCGGGATATTTAATGTCAGGGGAGGAATTGGTATATCAACAAGTGCCTCGAATGAGAGTACATTTAATTTGGCACAGATTTATTCCGTTTTAAGATATAAAAAACTTGAACTCTCCTTAGGTAGGTTTTTTTTAAATCAAGGTTTAAATTCAAATGAATTAGGGCTTGGGCCATTTATCAATAGTAGGAATGCATCTGCACTACCTGGTATTGAGTTAAGGACAGATAATTATTTAGTAGTTCCATTCACACAAGGGTATTTAAAATATAAAATCTCACTGGGGCATTTTTGGTTTGAAAATGACCGTCAAGTAAGGAATGCCTGGTTACATAATAAACAGTTTTATCTCCAGATAGATTTTGATTGGTTGAAACTTAATGGAGGTATTATTCATAATGTTATGTGGGGAGGTAATAGTGCTTCAGTTGGGGATCTTCCATCTGCATTCTCAGATTATTTAAGAGTATTTTTTGCACAGGGAGCACAAAGCAATTCTAAATTAGAAGGAGAAGTTTTAACAGCTTTAGGTAATAATTTAGCAGGTTATGATTTTGGAATTAATTTAATAGGAAGAGAATATAAGTTCGATGTGAGCAGGTTATTTTATATAGAAGACAAAAATGCTGCTGAATTTAGAAGTGTTTGGGATGGGCAATGGAGTATGAGTTTAGTTTTTAGAAATAATCGTTTTCTTAAAAATATAGCATATGATCATATTTATACAATAAGACAGGATGCGTACAAAAGTCAGCCTGGTGGAAGAGCTAACTATTTTAATCATCATATTTATAAAACTGGGTGGACTTATCAAGGAAATATTATTGGAAATCCTCTTTTAACCTATGATCAAGAATTGGGAGAAATAACTAATAATATGATAGTAGGGCATACCATTTCTATTGATGTTCAAGTTTCTAGTAAAATGAAATTTATACCATCTTTTGCATATACAAGAAATTATGGTAAATGTAAAAACCTTGTAAGTCCTGAAGGTTTGGGATGTGGGGGGAAAGAAGAAAAACCATTGGATATAAATTTTGTAGACCGTGAAACAGTTAGAAAAGACTATTATTACTTAATGGGGTTTTTCGAGTATTCACCAAAAAAAAATCAGAATATTATACTATTTAGTTCACTTGGGTATGATTTTAAAGAAGAAGAAAGAAATAATATTGCAGTTTCATTTGGCTTTAAATTCTACCCAATCAAAAATTAAGAATTATATACTGCAAGATAATTCTGTACCGAGCTTTTCCAACTAAAAGTAGAATGGATTCGGTTCTTTCCGTTTAGTGCAATTTCTTGCCGGAGTTTAGGGTTCAAAATCAAAGAAGTAATTGCATCTGCAAAACCTGAAATATTTTCAGGATCGAGTAATATTCCTTGGTTTTCTTTTTCAATAAGTTCAGGAATAGATCCAACTCTTGTAGTAATTGTTGCTACACCACATGCCATTGCTTCTGCTACTGAATTCCCAAAACTTTCTTCCCTTGATGGCAGGACTGCAAGTGTAGAAACTTGAATTTGTTTAATTAATTCGGGGATATCTAACCAATTGTAAAGCTCAATTTTATCCTTAAGGACACCGCTAGTAGCTTTTTTTGATGCAAACTCTTTTAACTCACCTCTCCCTATAATTATCACTTTATCAATATTTGCATGTGCAATTTCTGAGGCTTTTAATAATGTATCTACTCCTTTAGAAGCTGAAAGTCGACCAAAAAATATTATGGTATTAGTATTTGTTTTTTTTTGGGAAGCATTAAAAAAATCTTCAGAAACACCATTATAAACAACATTAAAGCGTTTATTACTTAAAGCAAATAAATTTCTAAACATATTTTTTGAAAACTTGCTGGTAGGGCAAATAATATCAGCCTCAAGAAGTGCTTTATGGAGCATTACATATTTTGAATGATTCCAATTCATCAAAGCGCTTAACGATGTAGGAGTAAGACCGCTACTTTTTTCTGGTATAAAAGGATAACGAGGGGTAATTACAAATTTGAACGAATTTGTTTTTTTTAGGCTTCCAATAAAGGATCCTTCTTCTCCATTAGAGTGAACAATACAATCTCGAGTTAATAACTTACCAACTATGTTTTTAACAAAAATCCCAGAAAGAAATCTGAATAGATTAGTTCTTTTTGAATAAAACCCAGGAAATGAAGACCAATGAACTTTATAAGAAATTGATTTAGGAACCGAAACTTTTTCGAACCATGTTTTTGTAAAAACTACATGCACATCGAATCCTAAGTTCGATAACTCCGTAGCAATGTGATGGGTAGACCTTTGTCCTCCTCCGGAATATGATGACCAAGGAGAATAATTTGATGTTAAGATTATCCTTTTTTGCACTTTATAAAAAACTTTCTTTTATCTTTAAAAAGATACAAAATAAACACTCGTAAGTTGGGAATTAAGAAAAAATCAGTAACTATTTTAGTAATGACATTTGCCGTATATGCAGCATTGGCAGGGTCACATAAAGGTGAGTTTTGGCCATTCAGTATTTACCCAATGTTTTCAAAAGCGGGGCAGCCTTGGACAAGAACATTTGTGAGAGATATTACAAAAGAAAAAAGAACAATTTCAGGTGATATTCAACGCGAAGAAGAATTATATGGTAAGCCTTTCTCATTAAATGAAGTGAATGTCCATCAAAATGATTTATCAAATTTTATGTCAAAGAATAAAGAATGGGACGAGAATAAAAAGGCTGTTGTACGCAATTACTTTAAATCAACTTTAAAAAATAAATCACTTTTAATTTATAAAGTTAGAGGAGAATTAGTGAATTCAGATGCTTTTATAAGCTACAAACCTTTTGTTCTATTAACTCCTGATACTACAATGGTTTTTAATGATTAATTTTTTCAACCGAATTTTTGAATGGGATAAAGAACTAACCGAAGGCGAAAAGTATTTCTTCCGATTAATTGAAGTAATACTAATTGGTCAAATTATTTACAACACTTGGAACTGGGCTTTCTATATAAAAGAACTAACGGGAGTAATATTACCCTTAGGTCTTGCAAATTATATTGATATAACTATATTTTTTGGTTCTAATCTGGCTATTCTAAATGCTTCAATAATCGCAGGTCTCTTATTTGTGGGGTTTTTTCGTAAGTGGAAACACGCCTATTTGGTAACTCTTTTTTTCTTCCATTTAGAATATGTTGCTCGATTTTCTCAAGGTGAGATATCTCATGGTACTAATCTAGCGGGGATGATACTGTTATGTATTGGAGTGTCTTTCAGTTTTATAAAGAACAGTGATCATATTATAAAATCTGCTTTTGGTTTAATGTATTTCTTTATTGGTTTGGGCTATGTATTTGCAGCTTGTTCTAAGCTAATTGGAACTGGTATTAATTGGGCTGATGGAGATCATTTAATTTTGTGGATTGCAGAACGAGGAACAGATAAGCTATCACAGAATGGAGCATTTTCACTTAATAGATTGCAAGTAATACTTCTTGAAAATTATTGGCTTGCCACTATTACATTAGCTTTTGGTTTGTTAACTGAACTTACAGGCTTTCTTCTTTGGTTCAAAAAAACAAGGTGGATACAAACTACTATTCTTTTAAGTATGCATATAGGAATAGTTTTTACACTGAATATCTATTTCGGTGATTATGTTTACCTACTTATATTGCTTGGGTATCCTTGGGATAAGTTGATAAATTATTTTATTAAAAAATATTCTCCATAAGCTTCATGAAGTTATTTCGCTAGGTTCTTCTATTATAGGAGGATTATTCTTTGAAGCCCATTTTGCATAAAGGAATGAAATTAAACTGCCAACTTTATTTAGAGCAAGTTTAGCTAGCATTATACCAGCAATTTCTTCTTGGCTAACTATCATCGTTGATGCAATAGAAATACTCATGCTGGTATAAATTACATCTCTATTAGGTAAAAAAGGAATTCTTGAGATCACAATTTCTAGAGCTATATAAATGAACCAAGTATAAAGTGGTACATCTGGTAAAACTACATAATACATCAGAAGATTTAATATCTGAACTAGTAGTAGTCTAAATGAAAGAAGAGTAAATACCTTAAGTGCATTATTGAGATTCATAGAAATAATTACTCTTCTGAATCTGTAAATAAGTATTGAAACTACAATAAATGTAATGGCTGCAATTGAATAGTAGACAGCACTTTTCTCGAAAAGCCAATCAAGAACTTTTATTTGATCAGTGAAAATGAATATCGATAACAAAACAACCGAAAAAATTGTGGACGCTACCGATGAAATAATATTATTATCCTTAATAGTTTTAAAGGCTTCTTTGCCTTTTAACCCTACTACAGATTTAGCCCAAAATAAAAGAAAAACTTCACCAGAATAACCAAAAACTTCTTTGTTATAGACCCTTTTTTGAAGAAAAGCTGGAATAGATTTGAAAACACTAATTGGCCATGTAATTTTATATACAATAGCTTCCATAATAGGTAGTTGAAAGAAAAACAGAATAAAAATGAGATAGAACAAAGGTTGAGTTGGAAGAGATTTCCAAACATTTCCCCAACCTACTTTTGAGAGCTCTAGCCCCAGCCAAATAATAACTCCGAGAGTAATAAAGCGTTGTAACCATGTTAAAAGTAACTTTCCGCTTTTCGAATTAAAAAACTCCGAAATCTTGGCTTTAATGTTAGTAAATTGCATGCTCTAATTTAGAAAATAATTAGGTTACTAGTTGGAAGTACTTATTTAAATCACGGAATGAAGTTAGCATTTATTACACAGGATTTTATTCCCGAAATAGGGGGGATTCAAACATATTCCTTAGAATTAAGCAAACGCTTGTCTGAATTGTGCGACGAATTCTTTGTGATGTGTCCAAAGAAAAAAAATGCGGATGATAATCATCTACCTTTCCCTGTATATCGTATGAATTCGAGTAATAATTTATTATACCGAAAAGTTAATAAAGGATTAAAACTCATTAGTAAAACTCATGGAAAAATTGATGCTACGTTCCATGCTCAGTGGCAGACAGTTCCTGATGCTATAAAAGCAAAAGATAAAGGATTGATAGAAAAAGTATTTGTTGCGTGTCATGCTAGAGAATTACTCTATAATCCTTATGGAAATGGTATATTTGGAAAGTGGTATCATAATAAAATGATTAAACTTTTGAATAAAGTAGATCATTTTTTTCCTGTAAGTGAGTATACAAAATCGTTATTGTTGGATATAAATATTCCAGAAGAAAGAATTACGATAATTACTAATGGAACGAACCCAAATCATTTTTTTCCGATTAAAAAAGATAAGCTTCCAAAAGAGTTCCAATTTGATGGTCCCGTATTACTAACAATAACAAGGCTAGTAGAAAGAAAGGGGATTGATGTAGCAATTCAAGCATTTTCAAGAATAAGTGAACATATTCCAACTGCTACTTTTTTGATTGGGGGTGAAGGAGATCAGAAACAAGATTTAGAAAGTCTAGTCATTTCTTTAAAACTTGAAAACTCTATAAAATTTTTAGGCAAAATTCCATATAAAGATTTGAATGTGGTTTATAATGCTTGTGATGTATTCGTTTTGCCTTCTCGTACAATTTTACCAGATGTAGAGGGATTTGGGATTGTCTTTTTAGAAGCGAATGCTTGTAAGAAACCCGTCGTTGGATCTGATTCTGGAGGAATTCCATCTGCAATAATAGATGGGGTAACTGGGTTTATAGTATCAGAAGATAATGTTGAAGAACTAACCGAAAAAATAGAATTTTTATTCAACAATACTAAGAAAGCAAACGAAATGGGTAAAAATGGACTTCAACAAGTATTATTAGAAGCAAATTGGGATAAACAAGCTTTTAAATTATTCAAACATATTCAAAAAGAGATAGAGTGATAAAATTAATCATATTTTTAGTTGGGTGCTTTTTGGTACTTATTCCAAGATCTATTGACGCGCAATCACCGTTAAAATTTGTGATCGAAGATTTTGAGTCAGAACAAATTGGAAGCTTACCCAGTAATTGGTTTAATCAAAAGGGAGAGTTACAAACTACAAATTTTGATCAGGATCTGAGAATGACTTATAACTATACCATAATGGAAGAAAATAATAATAAGTTTCTCCGTTTTAATGGTAAAAGAGGAAAGCATATGAGTTTTCCTTTGTTGAATAAAAAAGAACTAGATATTTACGAAACTCCAATGCTAAGCTGGGATTGGAGAATTTTGGAAATCCCTGAAGGAGGAAATGAAGATAAAGACGACGCAAACGATTCAGCCGCAAGTATATATGTAGTTTTTGATTTAGGTAGAGTAATGTTTAAAAAAGTGCCTAAATCGATCAGATACACTTGGAGCTCTTCATTACCAAAAGGGAAAGAGTTATCAAAATTTTTCGGGAACCAAAAGATTATTGTAATGGGATCTGGCTATGACGGAGTTGGGAATTGGCAACACTTTCAAAGAAATATTGTAGAAGACTATAAAAGATTGTTTGGTGATAATCCTCCTAATACGCCAATTGGGATACTTATTTTGAGTGATGGAAATAATACAGATAGAAATGCCAAAGCGGATTATGATAATTTCATGTTAAAATCCATATCTAATAATTAACTAGTTATTTCTTACCTTTATTCTCCTTAAAAACTTGGCGATTTCATTTCATGAAAAAACTTCTGGGGCTTTTTAAACCTCTACTAAAATTAAATATTGAATATCCATTTCTGGTAATATCTTTCTGTTTCGTATTGGCATTAGTAAGTGGGTATTACGCTTCTAATCTTAAAGTCGATACAGATATTGCAAATCTGTTACCTGCCGATAATCCAAATGTACTTGCTCTTGAAAGATTACAAGAGACAGTTGGTGGAGAAACTGAAATGCAGGTTGCTATTAAATCACCAAGTTTCGAAGCTAACAAAGCTTTTGCAGAAGCACTGATTCCTAAAACACTAGGCTTATATTATTCTCGGTATAAAGATGTCTATTTCAAAAGAGCCGAATACAGAAAGAATACAGATATACTGAAAGACAATGCTCTTTATTTAGCGAGTAACCAAGAACTCAATGACATTACAGAATGGTTGGAAGATGAGATTGAACAAGCAAAAATAGAGGCAAACCCATTTTATTTTGATCTCGGGGAAGATGAGGAACAAGAAGATAATCGAGCAGATGGATTTAAAGACAGTTATGAAACCTTAGTTCCACCTGAATATCCTATAAATAACGACAGCACAATTATGGTGTTGAAATTCTTTCCAACTGGATCAAAAAGCGATATTAAATATCTTGAAGATATGTTCGCTACGTATGATTCATTAATCACCGCATTGAATCCGGCTTCGTTTCATCCAGATATGGAAGTGCAGTTTGGAGGGCGCTTAAAACGTCATCTCGAAGAATTAACATCTATTATGAAAGATGTAATAGGAAGTTTTGCTTCAGGTATAAGTAGCGTGATTTTATTGGTCATGTTCTACTTCTTCTTAAAAAAATATCTTCATTTTAGAAGAGGGAAGAATAATATGGAAGGGTATACTGTTTGGAGTCATATTTTTAGAATGCCAATCCCTGTATTAATAATAGGGCTTCCTCTTATTATAAGCTTGTTATGGACATTTGGACTTACCTATTTCTATTTAGGGATGCTTAACACAATGACCTCCGTATTGTTTGTTATACTATTTGGTTTGGGGATTGATTACGGAATTCATTACTACGCTCGATATATAGAGTTAAGGTCTAGCGGCATGAATGTGGAAGAAGCGATTTATGCAACCAATGAGAAAACAGGTGAAGCTATTCTTGTTAGCGCATTTACTACTGCTTGTGCTTTATATGTACTTATGTTCGCAGATTTCCGTGGATTCTCTGAATTTGGTTTTATATCTGGCACAGGTATTATTTTAGCATTGTTCGCCATGTTATATGTTTTACCGTCGTTACTGGTTGTTTTTGAGCGTTATAACTTGATTCTATTCAGTCATGATGAAGACTTTCATAATGTTTCTCAAAAACGATATCCATTTGCACGAACTATTGTAATTGTAGGAATAGTACTTTCTGGATTAGTTATTGCTTTTAGCGGGAATTTGAGTTTTCAATATGACTTTGGAAAACTAGAACCTAAGTTTCCTAACTATGAAGAATTTAGAAGAGTAGCTGGTCAAGTTGGAGAGTCAAGTAAGAGAAATCCAGCTTATATTATTGCCGATTCAGACGAGGAAGTTGAAGCACTTATGAAAGCTTTAAGGGAAAAATCAGAACAAGATACTTTATCACCAACAATACAAAGTATAGAATCTTTACAAGAGCGGTTTCCAACTTCAAAAGAACAAGAAGAAGCCAAACTTGAAGCTATTGCTAATGTTAGAGAATTATTGAAAGATCCATTTATCATTGGAAAGCAAGATGAAGAGTTAGATAAACTTCGAAGAGCTTCAAAAACAACAGAACCACTTACAATAGAACAAATCCCAGATTATCTAAAATCAAGGTTTGTGACTAAAGATGGTGAAGTAGGTCGTTTCGTAATTGTGTACCCATCTGTTGGATTATCAGATGGTCGACTTTCTATAGCATTTAAAGATGATGTTGGGGAAATAACACTCGGTAATGGTAAAACCTACCACGCAGCAAGTACAAGTATTGTAGCAGCTTCTATGCTCGATTTGA
>TARA_R110000868_G_scaffold9230_3_pt1 | contig 11813 bp, 8 predicted proteins | sample TARA_R110000868 | Tara Oceans TARA_R110000868 (sample SAMEA4397489) | marine metagenome | biome: Polar Biome; feature: [SRF] surface water layer (ENVO:00010504); material: water (ENVO:00002006), including particulate matter (ENVO:01000060) such as... | depth 5 m | reverse complement strand
CCGCTATTTCCCGGTCGCGCTCATCTTTAATTCCAACCCTTTGTTTCGCCACCGCGGAAAAATACTCATCCCAACCCTTTGCAAATTCCTGGGAGTAAGTGAGCGATTTGAAAAACAGCGCGAATTGGTATTTGCGCTCAGTGTTTTCATCTAAAGCATTGGCTAAAAAATCTTTCAGATACTGTTTTTCCTGTTCGATTACTTTGCTATTAATCTCGGCTTTCTTTTCAAGGTTTTTGAGAGCGATCTGTGCCTTGGTTTCAACTTCCCGAAGTTTGATCTCTTTATCCTGTAAATCGGAATTTATCACCGTGGTGGCTATCGCAACTCCCCCTGCTATCACCGCATACTTCGCAAAACTCAACCAAATATTCAGGCGCTCATCGGTCATATTGCGCTCCTACGAAATTTGATGCTCTGTCTAAGAGTGTCTAATTCAGCCGTAGACTGAACATTCTATCTCAAACTTGCTGGCTAGCACACCTGATCTCGCCGGGAGTCTGTATCTGGTAGCTGATCCCGCCTTATTCAAACGCCCGTAAATTCTTATTTAAGCTCCAGCCCTTTATAGCCGCTGGCGGCGACGTCGTCGCATTTCTGCACATAGGGCGGCCAGCCGCCGATATAGGGGGCGAAGGCGCGCGGCTTGCCTTCGACGTTGGATCCGACATACCAGGAATCGCACTTGGTGCGGAGCGACGCGTCGCCCGCGCGTTTGACCTCCGCCGTCCATTCGGCCTCGGCCTCCGGCGTCGGGTCGAACACACGCTTGCCGGTTGCGCGCATATGGTCCAGCAGCTCGCCCACCCAGTCGCCGTGCTGTTCGGCGCAGGTCACCATGGTCGCCAGCACCGACGGGCTGCCGGCGCTGACCATGTTGAACATGTTGGGGAAGCCCGAAATCGTCAGGCCGATGAAGGTTTTCGGCCCCTCCGCCCATTTCTGCTGGATGGTCCGGCCGTCCCGGCCGGTGATGGCGATCCGCGTGACGCTGCCGGTCATGGCGTCGAACCCGGTGGCGTAAACGATCATGTCCAGGTCGTAATCGACGCCCGCGGCCGTTAATCCGGTCTCGGTAATGCGTTCGATGCCGGTGCCCCGCACATCGACCAGGGTCACGTTGTCCCGGTTGAACATCTCGTAATACCCGGTGCCCGAGCACAGGCGCTTGCAGCCGAATTCCTCGTCCGGCGTCAGCAGCTCGACCAGGGCCGGATCGTCGACGATCTCCGCGACCCGGCTGCGCCAGTAGGCGATGCATTCCCGGTTGGCGTCGTCGTCGAACAGGATGTCGTTGAACGCGCCGAGGAAGGGCAGGCCGCCGATTTCCCAGTACTCGTCGAACCGGGCGCGGCGTTCGTCCGGATCGAGGTCGAAAACGGACTGGTCGTGGCGCTGGAACAGGAACGCGGTCAGCCCGGCATAGGCCTTCGCGCGGAACCCCCTGTAGTCGGACTTGATGTCGGCGACTTCTTCGGGCGACAGCGGGCGGTTCTGCGACGGCACCACGTAGTTCGGCGTGCGCTGATAGATATAGACATGCGCGGCTTCCTCGGCGATCAGCGGCCCGGCCTGAATCGCGGATGAACCGACGCCGATAATGCCCACGCGTTTGCCTTTGAAGTCCACGGGTTCCCGCGGCCAGACGCTGGTCTGGTAGGACTCTCCCGCGAACGTGTCTTCGCCCTCGAACGTCGGCTTGACCGGCGCCGACAGGCAGCCGACCCCCATGATGAAATACTGCGCCCGCAGGGTCTGGCCGCGGTCCGTCTCCACCGCCCATTCGCCGGCATCCTCGTCCCAGGTCGCGGCCTCGACGCGCGTGTCGAACTGGATATCGCGCGTCAGGTCGAAGCGCTCGGCGACGTGCTCGATATAGGCAAGGATGTCCGGCTGGGCGGCATAGCGTTCCTTCCATTCCCATTCCTGCTGGAGCTCTTCGGAAAACTGGTAGGAATACTGCATGCTCTCGATATCGCAGCGCGCGCCGGGATAGCGGTTCCAGTACCAGGTGCCGCCGACGCCGGACGCCCCGTCGATCACCCGGACCGTGAAGCCCTTCTGGCGCAAGACGTGCAGCATATAAAGACCGGTAAACCCGGCGCCGACCACGACGGCGTCGAACCGGTCGCCGGGAAGAATTTCGGATTTCTGGGGGTCTGTCATCTGCGCCGCCTGGAATCTTGCCGCCGTGGCCGGAACCTTCGCGCCCGGCGGCTGTTTTACATTCAGGCGGAGTATAGGCGGGCATGCCCGGCCCGACAAACCGCAGGAATGCATGGCCCGCCGTCCCGGATGGACACCCCTGTTTTTCCGGGGCGGAATACCTAAATTAAAACGATTCTAATTTGTTGCAATCGGCGCCGGGCCGACTATATTAGAATTGTTCTAAATAAGAGGCGCGGTCGCTCGCGTTTCTTGATGCAGGTCAACGACGGCGAGCGGCGCGGCCTGTTAATTCAACCGACCAACGACAGGAGAGAAACAATGAGTGGCAACGACAGTAATTCCGCCGGGAAATGCCCGGTCATGCATGGCGGCAACACGGCGACCGGCGCGTCGGTGATGGACTGGTGGCCCAAGGCCCTGAACCTCGACATTCTCCACCAGCACGATTCCAAGACCGACCCCATGGACCCCGGCTTCGATTACCGCGAGGAAGTCAAAAAGCTCGACGTCGATGCCCTGAAGAAAGACCTCCACGCCCTGATGACCGACAGCCAGGACTGGTGGCCGGCGGACTGGGGCCATTACGGCGGCCTGATGATCCGCATGACATGGCACGCGGCGGGCTCCTACCGGATCGCCGACGGCCGCGGCGGCGCCGGCACCGGCAACCAGCGTTTCGCGCCGCTGAATTCCTGGCCCGACAACGTCAACCTCGACAAGGCGCGCCGCCTGCTGTGGCCGATCAAGAAGAAATACGGCAACAAGCTGAGCTGGGCCGACCTGATCGCCTATGCCGGCACCGTCGCCTATGAATCCATGGGCCTGAAAACCTTCGGCTTCGCCTTCGGCCGCGAAGACATCTGGCACCCGGAAAAGGACGTCTACTGGGGTTCCGAAAAGGAATGGCTGGCCAAGGACCGCTATGCCGACGGCAATGACGAAACCTCCCTCGAAAACCCGCTGGCCGCGGTGCAGATGGGCCTGATCTACGTCAACCCGGAAGGCGTCGACGGCAAGCCCGACCCGATAAAGACCGGCGAGGCCGTGCGCGAAACCTTCGCCCGCATGGCGATGGACGACGAAGAGACCGTCGCCCTGACCGCCGGCGGCCACACGGTCGGCAAGACCCACGGCAACGGCAATGCGGACCTGCTCGGCCCCGATCCCGAAGCCGCCGATGTCGACGACCAGGGCCTCGGCTGGATCAACAAGACCGCGCGCGGCATCGGCCGCGACACGGTCACCAGCGGCATCGAAGGCGCGTGGACCACCCACCCGACCCGGTTCGATAACGGCTATTTCGACCTGCTGTTCAGGTATGACTGGGAAATCCGCACCAGCCCGGCCGGCGCCCGCCAGTGGATGCCGATCGACATCGCGGAAGAAGACATGCCCGCTGACGTCGAAGACCCGTCGATCAAATGCATGCCGATCATGACCGATGCCGACATGGCGATGAAGGTCGACCCGATCTACCGCGAAATCTCGCTGCGGTTCAAGGACGACCAGGCCGCCTTCGAGGATGCCTTCGCCCGCGCCTGGTTCAAGCTGACCCACCGCGACATGGGACCGAAGGCGCGTTTCATCGGCCCCGACGTGCCGGACGAGGAACTGGTCTGGATGGACCCCGTGCCCGCGGGCAGCAGCGACTACGACGTCGATTCCGTGAAGGCGAAAATCGCCGATGCGGGTCTGAGCATCGCCGACATGGTCGCAACCGCCTGGGACAGTGCGCGGACCTTCCGCGGCTCCGACATGCGCGGCGGCGCCAACGGGGCGCGTATCCGCCTCGCCCCCCAGAAGGACTGGGAAGGCAACGAGCCCCAGCGCCTGGCCCGCGTGCTGTCGGTCTATGAGGGAATCGCCGCCGATACCGGCGCCAGCGTCGCCGACGTGATCGTCCTCGCCGGCAATGTCGGGGTCGAACAGGCGGCAAAGGCGGCGGGCGTCGATGTCGCCGTGCCGTTCGCGCCCGGCCGCGGCGACGCATCGGCCGAGATGACGGATGCGGACTCGTTCGAGCCGCTGGAACCCGTCCATGACGGCTACCGCAACTGGCTGAAAAAGGACTACGCCGTCAGCCCGGAAGAGATGATGCTCGACCGCACCCAGCTGATGGGCCTGACCGCCCGCGAGATGACGGTACTGGTCGGCGGCATGCGCGTCCTCGGCACCAATCACGGCGGCACCAGGCACGGCGTGTTCACCGACCGCGAAGGGGCGCTGACGACCGACTTCTTCGTGAACCTGACCGACATGGCCAACGAATGGAAACCGACCGGAAAGGACGCCTATGAAATCCGCGACCGCAAAACCGGCGCGGTCAAATGGACGGCGAAATCGGTCGATCTGGTCTTCGGCTCGAACTCGGTGCTGCGCGCCTATGCCGAGGTCTATGCCCAGGACGACGCGCAGGCGAAGTTCGTGAACGACTTCGTCGCCGCCTGGAACAAGGTGATGACCGCCGACCGCTTCGATCTCGACTGATCGCGCGGCTTACATTCCGTGAAACGCAAAAGGGCGGGTCCATGACCCGCCCTTTCTGTATTTTCAGGAAACCCGGCGGTCAGGCGCGCCGGCGGCGCACCGCGATCAGGCACAGCGCCGCCATCGGAAAGATCAGCGCGGCGGATTCGGACACCTCGACCGATTCGGCCGAGCGGACGAATTCCAGCGAGTTGATCTCGTTGGCGGCGATGGAAAAACGCTGAACGACACGGGGCCCGGTGCCGAACGGGTCCGCCAGCGTGACGATATCGAAATTCGTTATGCCGCTGCGAGACGTGAACGCGGCATTGACGGTCCAGGACACCGACGACACGTCCGGCAGCAGGCCGAGCACCCACCCGTCCGTGCAGCAGGGAGAAGAAACAAAGTCCAGGTTTGCGCTTCCCGTGGCACTGTTCCAGACAAAAGTATCGTCGCCGGGATCGTCCTTGACCAAAAAGGTCTGGAAGAATCCCGCCAGCCCGGTGCTGGTAATGCTGACACTCGCGGTAAATCCGTCGCCGTCGTTTGCCCTGTCGTAGATATGGAACAGCGACAGGCCGTTACCCGGATCGTCATACAGGAACATCGTCGCCGTGTTCGACCGTTCGAGATTGTCGGGCGTGTTGGCCGCCGCGCCGAAAGGCGAGTTATAGGAATAGTACTCAGCGGCGGTCCGGAAGTTTCCGCCGCCGTTATCGTACACGATCGGGTTGATCTCCTGCTCGATGGTGGTCGCGCCCGACTGCCAGCGCACGCTGTACGGCCCGGCCTGGGCGGAAGATGCCGCCGCGAACAGGCCGGTCGCCACGATGGCGGCCGTGAAAATTCTTCCGATGATCTGCATGAATGTACTACCCCTGATAACGATACTGCGCATCGCCGGTCTGCGCGGCGACAGGGGTCTTCTCACAAATCGCTATGGTTAATGCAAGGTTAAGATGCGCCCGGTTCGAAAAGCGTAAATTTTTCCGCCGCCCGCCTCAGCCCCGGATGCGCCGGACGAAGCCGGCCACGCTGCCGAGCGCGCTTTCGGCATTGGGCAGGAAGGGAAACATCGAAAAGATGTGCAGCCGTTCGTCGTAGAGCTCGCAGGTCACGTCCATGCCGGCCTCCTGTGCCCTTGCGTCCAGCCGCGTGGCCTCGTCGACCAGCACTTCGTTGCGTCCGGCCTGGATCAGCAGCGGCGGCAGGCCCCGGAAATCGCCGTAGATCGGCGAGACCAGCGGGTCGTCCGCCGCCGCCGACTGAAAGTAGTTGGTCACCATATAGGTCAGCGTATCGCGCTCGATGATCGGGTCCTCGCCCGCGAGCCGGTCGATGCTGTCGCTTTTGAGCGTGCAGTCGACGAAGGGCGACAGGGCGACGATCCCGGCGGGCAGTTTTTCGCCCGCATCGCGGAGCGTCATCGCGGCGGCAAGGGCGAGGCCGCAGCCGGCGGATTCGCCGCTGAAGAAGATGTCGGATGCGGGGTGGCGTTCGGTCAGCCAGCGCCACGCCGCAACCGCGTCCTCGACGCAGGCCGGATAAGGATGTTCCGGGGCCAGCCGGTATTCCAGCGCAAGGCAGGTGCCGGATACCGCGCGGGCCAGCCGTTCGCCGTATTCGACCGAACACGCCGCCGAGCCGAAACAATAGCCGCCGCCGTGGAAATGAAGCACCACCGGCGCGGCGCCGGTCCTGCCCGCCGGCGTTATCGACAGGCCGGTCGCGGCGCCGATTTCCACCTCGGTCACGTCGGTATCGGCGGACGGCCGAAACTGGGAAAAAAACCGGTCGTAGCCGCGGCGCAGGCCCAGCAACCCGCCGGCTTCCTCTTCGGTGGTGAACAGGTCGTGCCACATGTGCCATGCGCGTTTCTGGTCCGTGTCGTCGCTGTCGTGTTCGTGGCGCAGCCCGCGCTTGTCCGGCGCGATCCGCCCGGTCCTGCCGGCCTCGACGGGGTCGTAGTCGTACAGCCATTTCCAGACCGTGGTCGACAGGGGGTCGATCTGCGCCAGGCCTTTCATGCGGCCGTTGCGGGCGCGGATCTGGACCGGGTCGTTCTCGAGCCAGAATATCGACGTCGCCCGGGCGGTGGTCTGCACCTTGGTGGTGCGCGGCCGGCGGCGCAGTTCGTAATCGGCAAGGGCGGCGGGGGCGGCATCGCGGCCGTGACGCCGCAGGCACCCGGCGAGCACGGCGGCGTCTTCCAGCGACTGGCAGGCGCCCTGGGCCAGATAGGGCAGCATCGCATGGGCGGAATCGCCGAGCAGGGTCACGCGTCCGTCGGTCCATCTTTCCAGCGGCTCGCGGTCGTACAGCCCGGTGATAAAGGCTTCGTCGATCGCGCCGATCAGCCCGGACAGCCGCGGATTGGCGTCGGCGAAGGACGCCCGCAGCTCGTCCAGGTCGCCGGTCTCGTCCCAGCCTTCCCGGTGCACCTCGTCCGACGGCACCACCCCGCCGAAATTGAACTGTTGGCCCGGCCGGACCCAATAGGCCCAGACCATCCTGTCGCGCCCGGTATAGCCGTAAAAGCGTTCCTTGAAATCGTATTCGGCGATCCTGTCCGCCGGCACCAGCGCGCGCCACACCAGTTTCCCCGAAAACGTGGCTTCGTCGACGATGCCCATCGAACGGCGCACGGCGGAATGAATGCCGTCGGCCCCGATCAGCACGTCGCCGCGCACCGCCTCGCCGGACTCGAGGATCGCCGTCGCGCCGTCGGCATCCTGCTCGACCCGGTCGACCCGGGCGCCGAGGCGGAGAACCCCTTCCGGCAGCGCCGTGCGCAGCGTGTCCAGCAGGTCGGCCCGGTGCAGCTGGTAGAATATATCGCCGTAATGGTTCGATGCCGTCTCGCCCAGCGGGAATTCGGCGATCGGCTCGCCGGTTTCGTAGGTCAGAACCTGGAAGGATTTCGACCGCACCCCGACGGCGTCGATGGCGTCGCGCAGGCCGATGGCGCTCAGCACCTTGGTGCCGTTGCTCGATATCTGGACCCCGGCGCCGATCTCGCGCAGCGCGCGCGCCTGTTCCAGCAACGTGACTTTGAGGCCGGCCTGCAGGCAGGTATGCGCGGCCGCCAGCCCGCCGATCCCGGCGCCGCAGATTACGACATGCATGGTTTTCATGCCTCCTGTTTCAGCGGCAGGTTATCGGATCGGGCTTTCGCTCGGCAAGGGCGCGCCGGTCCAGGGCATTTTATTTTTCAACGGCGGCGGCGGCGGTTCCGGGCGATGCCGCCGATCAGGAACAGGGTGGCCAGCGGGAACAGCATGCCGGCAGGGGCGGGCACGGCCGCCGTCACTTCCGATATGCGGCGGACAACCAGCGTGTTCGCCTGCGCCGCCGGGATGGAAACCGATTGAATAGTCCGGGCGCCGTTCTCGTATGCATCGCCGAGGAAGTAGAACCTGAATGTACTGATCCCTGAAGAACTCAGAAAATCGAAATCCAGGCCCCACGTGTCGCCCTCTGCGTCCGGTAGTCCTGACAGGACCATGCCGTCCGTGCAGCACGACACCCAGCTCCAGTTCGGGCTGGAGGTTCCACTCGTAACATCCCAGGCATAGGTGGAATCGCCGGGATCGTCCCTGACCGAGACGTAAACGTCGTTATTCCCGGCCAGCCCGGCGCTGGTGATATTGGCAGTGACGTGGCCGCCATCCGCGTCGCGCGGAATATCGAAAAACGAGAACATCGACAGCTCGTTCCCGTCATCGAACAGGAAGAAGCTTGCGACCTGGGATTTTTCGATATTGTCGGGCGTGTTGACCGACGCACCGAACGGCGTGTCGTAGGAATAGTATTGCGGTGCCGTATAAAAGCCGCCGCCGGGCTGGGCCTTCATGATCGGGTAGATATTGCGTGCGCTGAAGGTAGGGTGAACCCCCTCCGGGACCTCGCCCAGGCCGAGATCGGCGCCGCTCCCCCAAACGATGCTGTAAGGCCCGGCCCGGGCCGGGGAAAAGCCCGCGATCAGCGCAACGGCGAAACAGGCGGCGAGGAATTTCGGGAACCGGAACAACGAACGACTACTCCTGGACAAAACGACTACTCCTGGACAACAAGACGGCGCACCACCGTGGGCGATGACGACCGGGATTTTTTCCCAAATCGTTATGGTTAAGACAAGGTAAATGTCGCTGGGCGGCGCCCGCTACTTCGCCGCCGCAGCACAGAACGGACGGCAGATATTTCAGCATTCTTGTCTGTCTGAACGGAGGCGCTCGCTCCCGGCATCAGGTAGCAAACACATCTGTGTTAGCTGCCCTGCCGAGGGCGAGAGAGAATGAAGAAATTGTTATGTGTTTTCGGGTTGGCGGTAACAGCTATCGTCGGCACCGTTGAACGAAGTTACGGGGCGGGTGGTCACATTTTCAGGCCCACCGGGTGTTCTGGAAATAACGATCTGGTGGCAGAACTCTGTCCTACGGCGCGGAGACTCGGGAAAAACGTCATTATATTCGACAAACCCCCATATATAGGCGGCGAGATAGACAACATCGAGGCGGTCAAGGTCGCCGCCGGTGATTTCGATTGGGACAGGTTCCCGCGTTTGTCCGGGCCCTATCACCTCAATAAACTTTCCCCTGCTGTCTCCGCCGGGCGGGAATTTTTTAATTTCGGGATTCCCATCGTTTTCGCCAAAAAATTCATGGTTTGTATTCATCACAACACGGTGTGCCGGAGTTTGGCCCGTGTTTTTCCATTGGGGTATGAACTGCCAATAACGATTTTGCCCCACCGGCGGCACCATAGCGAGAGACTCAAGCGTTATATACGCTCGGAGTTGGTGTTTGGCGGTTCTGTCGGCGATTTCGGCGGTTCGCCAAGCTTGATATCCAGCGTATCCCGCTATCCCTATCGCGGCGACAATGAGGAATATTTCAAAAGCAGTGCCGCCAAGTTGCCACTCAGTTCTGTTAAGAAGTTTTTCCGTAGCCTCAGCCATACGCCACTGTTGACAAAGGTCGTGGTCTGCCCGGCTCTGGGGCTGATCGCAGGGTTGTTGATAGTGTGTGGGACGTTTTTGTTTTTGGGCGGTTGGAGGCGTCTCGGCGGGCTTTTCATCTGGGCGCTTTTGGGGGTTCTGCTGTTCAGATTGTCCTACGGGCGCTTCTAATTGCGTCTGCCCGTATATGGGCGCGCTCAGAGACAGGACTACTCCAAATGCAACGTATGGCAGCCAATAGCTTCTAGGCATTGAACGACGAATGATGCACTGAAACCCCCACGGGATATCTTATTATTGATATCCCGCGCTGTCTCGTGGATTCCGGGTATTTCCGGTCGGGACGACAACTCTGTGTAGCTGCCGTTCCGCCGTTTCAGTTCGGCTTTCAGACTACTCCGCCGCCGCCGCCGCCCCGGTCTTTCCGGCCCACACGCCCATCACCTCGTCGCTTTCCGGGATGTGGCCGAAGATGAATTCGACCGATTTGATGGTCGCTTCGTGCAGCGGCACGTTGGCGCTGCCGACGCAGTCGGGCGGCATGACGATGTAATAGCCGTGGAAAAACGCCTCGCGCAGGGTGGATTCGACGCACACATTGGTCGCCACCCCGGTCATCACCAGGGACTTGATTCCCCGGCGGCGCAGGATGTCGTCCATCTGGGTGTTGTGGAACGCCGAATAGCAGCGCTTTTCGACCACCTGTTCGCCGTCCACCGGGCCGATCTCGTAGAAATCGGCGCCCCAGCTGTCGGTGGCGCAGCACACGGCGCCCTTGCCCTTGTCCAGCATCTTGGACAGCATCGGCGCCGGCAGTAACTCGTGGTCGTAGATCGCCTTGATCCACACCACCATGCAGCCCGCGTCGCGCGCCGCCTCGACCAGTTTGCCGATGCGCGCCGCCAGCGGCTTGTTGCCGCTCATATCCGCGCCCTGGGTGGTGTGGATATAGCCGTTCTCGGCGCAGAAATCGTTCTGCATGTCGACCACGACAAGCGCCGTGTGCGCGGGATCGAGAATCTCGTCGAGCCCGTTGAGCAGTCCCGGATGGCCGTCGGTCAGTGTGTCAGACATTCGCGGTTTCCTTCTCCATATCCCAGTAGATGCAGCCCATGCCGCAGCGCAGCGCAACGGACGGCTCGTAGCAGATCGTGTGCGCGGGGCGCGTGCCGACCGCGCCCATGGCGGCGATCCAGGCGATCAGCTCGGACGTGCCGCCGTCGCCGGCCGCGACCATCTTTTCCATGGTGCATTCGCGCAGGACGTTCCCGGGGTCGCCCTGTTCCAGCAATGCCAGGAACCAGCGGTCGAATTCCTCGTCCACGTCGAAATATTTCGGCCCGCCCGGATCGTGGCTGAGCCCGCCCGTGCCCATGATCGCGACGCGCATCCCCGCCGGCAGGTCGTTTTCGGCGATCTCCCTCAGCGCCAGGCCGAAATCGTAGCAGTGCTGCGGCGACGGCACCGGCGGCACCACGCAGTTCATGTGGATCGGCACCAGCGGGATGTCGTAATCCGGCGTGAGGTATTTCAGCGGCACCGACCAGTTGTCGTCGAACAGCAAATCGCTCTTCGACGTCGTGTGGAAGCCGCGCGCGCTTAAGCCCTCGAACAGGGTCTTCGCGACGCCGGCATCGCCGGCCACGCTGTAGGGCGCGACATTGACCCAGTCGCGGAACCATTCCGCCGGGCCGGACCAGTTCTGCGCCGTGCCGACGCAGAAATCGTGCAGGTCGTGCAGCGGCATGTTGAGCACGTGGTCGTTGGCGATGCCGATGATCACGTCGGGCTTCGATGCGCGCAGCAGGTCGCCCAGCCTGTTGAAGCCGTCGGTCAGGCTTTTCTGTTCGTGTTCCGGCGCCTGGTCGAGCCAGCCGGTCAGGCCCGGCGCGTGGCTCAGCCCGGTCGCAAATACAATCTCTGCCATCAGCGGGTTTTCCCTTTTCCTTCGACGACGCTTTTGCCGTAGGCCTGCGCCGAGGGTGAATTGTTGTGGTTATAGGCGCCGCCATGGAACAGGCGCGATACCTGCGGCAGGAAATAGGGATGCACCCCCAGTTCGCCGAGCCGCTTGATGTCGAGATCGCGGAACGCCTTGCGTTCGTCCTCCGACAGGCCGTATTCCTCCATCAGATCTTCGAACTTCTCGGTGAATCCGGTATATTTCGCCGGGTCGCGCCGCACGTCGAAGATCATCCGGTTCGACGCCAGGTCGCGC
>TARA_R110000868_G_scaffold302778_1_pt1 | contig 11819 bp, 7 predicted proteins | sample TARA_R110000868 | Tara Oceans TARA_R110000868 (sample SAMEA4397489) | marine metagenome | biome: Polar Biome; feature: [SRF] surface water layer (ENVO:00010504); material: water (ENVO:00002006), including particulate matter (ENVO:01000060) such as... | depth 5 m | reverse complement strand
AAAACGGCAGCGCCTGGAGAGTTCATGCTGTCACGAAGATGTCGCTGGACGAGAGTGGCACGGCCAGGCGTTGCCGTCCGAGCGACAGGGGCCACCGGCGTTGGCCGCGTCCGTGAGATGCACCCGCTCCTGGCAGGCTTTGGGCGACGCACCCGGATTGAATCAACCGACCGTGAATTGCCCCATCATGCCTTCATCCTCATGTTCCAGGATATGGCAGTGATACATAAAAGGTGCTTTGGTGGCCGGCTGGTCGAACCGGACCAACAATTCTACCGCCTCCTTCACGACGATCGTATCGCGAGGCCCCTGATCGAGAAGGTCCGGGTCGTCGCCATCGCGGCGTAGCACGTCGAAATGCACGCCGTGGATATGGAAGGGATGCGCCATCTTCTTCCCGGAGACTTTCCATATCTCGACGTCCCCGAGACCGACTTCCTCGTCGATGCGATCAATGTCGAACGGCCTGTCGTTGATCGCGTATGCGCCGTCATCGCTGTCCATCATACCGCCCATCGACATATTGAGCACGAAGCGCCGGCGCCTTACGGCCGCTTCAGGATCTGGTACGGTGCGTGCCGCCAGGAGCAGTGGTACAGCGGCTGCGGCCCGCCCGCCCAAGCCCGGGCGCGGTGAGAAGGTCAGCACCGTCTCCGTCGTTGAAGCGTCGTCTTCATCGTCGTGATGGTCGCCCATCATTCCCATACCTCCCATCATCCCCATCATCGACGCGCTCGCATCTTGAGCGGTGACCAGAGCGACCGGCTTGCCATCGGCGAAGCTTACCAATATCTCGGCACGCTGGCCGGGTGCCAGGGTGAGGGCCTGCAGTTCGACGGACCTCGCCAGGAGACCGCCCTCGGTGCCGATCCAATGAAACGTCCGGTCATCGCTGAACGAAAGCTCATAGATGCGGGCGTTCGAACCGTTCACGAGCCGCAACCGCACCAGGCGGTCCGGAACATCGGCCCGAGGCGTGGGTGCGCCATTGACCAGAATCGTGTTGCCACGGCGGCCCTGCGAAGCAACCATCATGCCGGTCGGCATGACCAGCCGGCCATCCTCGAATTGCCGGTCCTGAATCAGGACGGGCAGATCATCAACGCCATAGTCCGACGGCAGTCCAAGGCCCTGCTCTTCCTCATCCGTCACAACCAGCATGCCCGCGAGCCCCGAATAGACTTGCTCACCCGTCAACCCATGCGCATGCGAGTGATAGAAGAGGGTCGCCGCCGGCTGGCGGATCGGCAGCGTAGGACGCCAGGTCGCACCGGGAGCGATCAGCTGGTGCGGGCTACCGTCCAGTTCGCCCGGCACGAGCAGCCCGTGCCAGTGAACCGTTGTGTCAGCCGACAGGCTGTTGCCGACGGTCATCGTCACATCGTCGCCGCGGTGAACCCGCAGCGTCGGGCCGAGATAGCTACCATTATACCCGAGCGTGGCGCTTCGCCGGCCAGGGAAGAACGTGGTCTCGCCTTCCTGTGCTCTCAGGTTGATCAGCTGGCCGTGTTGGCGCGCGTCGACCAGGCGCGGGATCGGAAGCGTCCCGGCACGCTCGGGCGAACCGAATTTTCGCGTACACGCCGCCGCCAGGAGCAGACCCCCGCTCGCCAGCAACGTCCGCCGGTTCAGTAACATCATGACCGCCTCCTGGTTGGCGCGGAGCGCCTGCTTTGCTAAATGCGAATTCAGCGAGCCACCAGCTGATCGAGGATCGGGCATCCCGACCGGTCGTCACCACCGCATCGATCCGCGAGATCGAGCAGCGGCACGCGCGTCGTCTGGAGCTTGCGAGCCTGACAGCTGTTCGGCGCGCGTGATGGGCAAGCGACATGACCTCGGCCTGGAGCGCTCGAAATCGCTCCAAAGGGAGAGGGAGACGAGATCCGCGATCTCCACGATAGGAAAACCGAGATCGCGAGCGATCGCGCGATAAAATGGCAACTGGTGGGCGGGAAACGAACAGTCGCGATAACCCGTTATCGCTGCGAAGCCTGGTTCGCATCAGGGCGATCTTCTCATAGTGCCGGATCACCCGCGGTGATACACTGCTCCGCCGGTGCGTGACCGAAGGATCAACACGCGGCCTCACCGCCGCCCCCTTCCATGGCGATTGATAAGAGCGACCGTATGATCGGCGATCACGCGCTCCTCATCAGTGGGAACGATCCGCACGATCACTCTGCTATCTGGCGCGCTGATGACAGGCGCATTCGATGCATTTGCGTCGAGATCAAGAATGACGCCAGTCCAAGCTAAGCGCTCGCAAATCGCAGCCCTAATCTCTGAATCATTCTCGCCAATGCCGGCGGTGAAGACGAGACCGTCGAGACCGCCGAGCGCGGGAATGAGAGCGGCGGCCTGACGGCCAGCTTGCTGGACGAAAAGGGCGACCGCCTCCTTCGCTTCCGGCGCGTCGCTTGCATGCAACGTACGCATATCGCCTGAAATCCCGGACACACCGAGTAAGCCCGACTGCTCATAGAGCAACGTCTCCACCGCCTGTGCGGCCATACCGACCTGAGTCTGAAGATGAAGCACCACGCCGGGGTCGATCGCGCCCGAGCGCGTGCCCATCATCAATCCGTCAAGCGCCGTGAAGCCCATCGTCGTATCGACGCTCGCCCCGGCACGCATTGCGCACATGCTCGCACCGTTGCCTAGGTGCGCGGCGATGACGCGGCCTGCGGCCAGAGCAGGGTCGATCTCGCGAAGGCGGCCCGCAATGTATTCATAGGACAAACCGTGAAAGCCATACCGGCGCACGCCCTGGCCGTGAAAAGCGCGCGGAATCGGCAGGCGCGTCGCCAACGGCGGCATGCCATGGTGAAACGCGGTATCGAAGCAGGCGATCTGCGGCAGCAAAGGCGCCAGCAGGCGCAAGGCCCGGACCGCGGCGAGGTTATGCGGCTGATGGAGCGGCGCCAATGGGATCAAGGCATCGAGCGCATCCAGCAAAGTATCATCGATGATCTGCGGCGCGGCGAAGCGCACGCCGCCATGGACGATACGATGGCCGATCGCGGCGACCTTGCGGTCTCCCAATTGGGTTGCCGCCCAGGCAAAGAGGTCCTCGAGCAGATTCTCGTGCGAGAGTGCGTCCCCGCCCGGCCACGTCTTTTCCACGATGGTCTCGCTGCCCGCGTCGCGCGCGACGAGCCGGGGGCTAGTGCCGATACCCTCGATCTTGCCGCCCGCATCGAAGTCGAGCTGTCCGCCCGACAAGCGATAGAGCGCGAACTTGATGCTCGACGAGCCGGCATTGAGACTGACGATCGCCTTCATGCCGGCTTCGCTATCGGGCCGGGCGTGGCTCTGGGGGCGGCCCGCGCCAGCAACAGCGCGATTGCGCATGACGCTACGCTGGTGCGGAGCGAATCCGCCCGGCTGGTGAGAATGATGGGTACCCGCGCGCCCAGCACCACGCCGGCCGCGTCCGCGCCGCCGAGAAAGGTCAGCTGCTTGGCAAGCATATTGCCGGCTTCCAGATTGGGAACGACGAGGACTTCGGCGCGCCCTGCAACGGGGGAGACGATGCCCTTGTCCTTTGCCGCCTTCTCGCTGATCGCGTTGTCGAAGGCGAGCGGACCGTCAAGGACGCCGCCGACGATCTGTCCGCGATCGGCCATCTTGCACAAGGCGGCCGCATCGAGCGTCGAGCGGATCGCCGGATTGACCGTCTCCACGGCAGACAAGATCGCGACCTTCGGACAGGCGATGCCGATGACATGCGCGAGGTCGATCGCATTGCGGATGATATCGGCCTTGTCTTCCAGGCTCGGATCGATGTTGATCGCCGCGTCGGTGATGATGAGCGGCGCCGGATGCCCGGGGACGTCCAGCAGATAGGCATGACTGATGCGGCGCTCGGTTCGCAGGCCCGTCGCAGCCGGAACGACAGCACCCATAAGTTCGTCGGTGTGCAGCGATCCCTTCATCAGCAGCAGTGCTTCGCCCGAGCGGACCAGTTCGACCGCACGCGCCGCGGCGGCATGGCTGTGGGGCACGTCGATCAGGCGGAGGGCACCGATATCCTTGCCGGCGTCCTTGGCAGCCACACGGATGCGAGCCTCGGGGCCGATCAGGATCGGCACGATCAGGCCGGCTTCGGCAGCGGCTGCCGCAGCCAGGATCGCGGCGGTGGTGCAGGGATGTGCGATCGCCGTGGGAACGGGCTCGACGCTTCTCGTCATCTCGATCAGCCGGCGGAAGCCGTCATGATCCGAGAGCTGGATATCGGGCAGCGCCATGCGCGGGCGCCTTACTTTCTCGGTTGGCGCTTTGACCTCAGCCTCGCCGTTGATCACCTCCTCGCCGGCCTGGTTGATGCAGCAACAGTCGAAGACGACGATATGATGCTTGGCGCGCTTCTCGCGTACCGTGACCGACGCGACAATCGTATCCCCCAACCCTACGGGTCGCTTGAACCGAAGGCTCTGGCTCAGATAGATCGCGCCCGGCCCAGGGAGCTGCGTGCCGAGCACGGCCGAGATCAGACCACCACCCCATAGGCCGTGCGCGATCACCCGCCCGAACATGTCGCCGGCGGCATATTCGGCATCGAGATGGGCCGGATTGACGTCGCCCGAAACCAGGGCGAACAGCTGAATGTCCTGCTCGCCCAAGGTCCGCGTGACGCTCGCCGTCTCACCCACGACGATCTCGTCGAAGGTCCGGTTCTCGATCATTTTGAGGCTGCCCATTGCTCAGCGCTCCAGCACATAATGGCCGGGTGCATCGCAGAGCGCTACGAGGCCCCTGTCCGGATTACCCATCGGCGGCGGGGCCTGCGGCGCGCCGGAATGATCGCCGAGCCAGGCCACCCAGTCCGTCCACCATCCCTCGCGCGCCTCGGCCTGGTCCAGCCAATCGTCCGGATCGAGCGCGGGGCGGTCGAGGACGCGGGTCGCGACATGATAGCTGCGGTGGCGATGCCCGGGCTCGGACACGATGCCGGCATTGTGGCCGCCGCTGGTCAGGACGAAGCGGATCTCGGCGCTGCTCAGCCAGTGCAGCTTGTGGACCGACCGCCACGGCGCGACAAGATCGCGCTCGGTCCCCACCACGAAGATCGGCTGACGCAGCGACGAGAGCGTGATCGTGCGCCCTTCGACCTTGAACCGGCCTTCGGCCAGATCGTCGTCGAGAAAGAGCGTGCGCAGATATTCGCTGTGCATGGCGTAGGGCATGCGGGTGCCGTCCGCATTCCATGCCATCAGGTCGGTCATGGGTTCGCGCTCGCCCATCAGGTAGGTGCCGAGGATGTGCGACCAGATCAGGTCGTTGGACCGCAATATCTGGAAGGCGCCGCCCATCTGGCTACTGTCGAGATAGCCACGGCTCCACATCATATTGTCGAGCAGGTTGAGCTGCGCCTCGTCGATGAACAGGCCGAGCTCGCCCGGCTCGCTGAACTCGGTCTGCACCGCGAACAGGCTGAGCGATGCGAAGCGTTCGTCGCCGTCGCGAGCCATGGCCGCCGCCGTGATCGCCAGCAGCGTCCCGCCCAGGCAATAGCCGACGCCGTGGACCTTGTCCGAGCCCGTGATCGCTATGACCGCGTCGAGCGCCGCCATCGGCCCGAGGCGAAGATAGGCGTCGATATCGAGGTCGCGGTCCGCGCTCTGGGGATTGTGCCAGGACAGGACGAACACGGTATAGCCCTCGGCCACCAGCCAGCGGATTAGCGAGTTCTCCGGCGACAGGTCGAGAATGTAATATTTCATGATCCAGGCGGGAACGATGAGGATCGGCTCGGGGCGGACAATCCCGGTCGTCGGCGCATATTGGATGAGCTCGACCAGCGCGTTGCGGAACACCACCTTGCCGGGCGTGATCGCCACCGTCTCCCCGGCGCGGAACGCCTCAGTCCCTACGGGCGGCTCGCCTCGGGCGCGCCGCTCCGCATCCTCCATCCAATGCTTCGCACCCTCGACCAGGCACTCACCACCGGACTCGATGATCTTGCGCTGGAGCACGGGATTGGTCGCGAGGAAGTTGGTGGGCGCGATGACGTCGAGCATCTGCCGTGCCGCGAACGCCACCATCTCTTCATGATGCCTGGACACGCCGCTGATGCCGGTGGTCGCCGCATGCCACCATTGCTGGGTGAGAAGGAAGGATTGCGAGATCAGGTCGAAAGGGAACTGCCGCCAGGCCGGATCGATAAAGCGCCGGTCCTGCGGTAGCGGCTCGATCGCCGGCGCGGCATCGACCTGCCCCACACGTCGCACGGCATAATCGGCAATCCGCTGGACCTTTCGCCCTGCCTTGCCGGCAAGCTGCAGCCGCTTGCCCGGCGATATGGTGAGATGAGCACACCAGTCCAGCCACGCCTGCATCATTGTCACCGGCGACAGGCCAGAGGTCATCTGCGCGATTGCCGCGGCCGAGGCATGGTCGAGCGTCCGAGCGATGCCGTCGAGTGGGTCGCACTTGGCACAGTCTGCGGACGTATCGATCATGCAGCGTTTCTCCGGGGGACGTCGCGGCATGCCCGGCATGGCTCGAAACAACATTACGTGATGTCCCCAGATGCTTGTCCGTTAACGAGCGCACGCGCATAATGCCTGCCATGTCTCTCGAGGCGGGGCTCTCCCAAACCGCCCGTCTCGGTGACCCCTCAGGCTCCAGAGGGCCACCGCCAGTCGCGAACGGCAGGCATATCGATCCCGTGTGCCGCGATGTACCGCTTGTGCTCGACCAGCTGATCATCGATCGTCTGCTTGGCGTAGGCGGCCGCGCTATCGGGCAGCTCCACATGGTCAATAACCTTCCCCATGAGATGGAAGCGGTCGAGATGGTTGCGGACCACCATGTCGAACGGCGTCGTCGTCGAGCCCTCCTCTTCGAACCCGTGGACGTGGATATTCTGGTGGTTGGTACGCTTGTAGGTGAGCCGATGAATTAGTGCCGGATAGCCATGATAGGCGAAGATGACCGGCTTATCCGTCGTGAAGAGCGCGTCGAACGCGCTGTCGCTGAGCCCATGAGGGTGCTGGCTGTTGGGCTGCAACGTCATCAGATCGACGACGTTGACGACGCGGACCTTGAGCTCGGGGAGTTGCACACGCAACAGGCTGACCGCGGCCAGTGTCTCCAGCGTTGGAACGTCGCCAGCACACGCCATGACGACATCCGGCTCTCCGCTGCGATCGTTGCTGGCCCAATCCCAGATACCGATGCCGCGCGTGCAGTGCTTGATCGCCGCATTCATGTCGAGCCACTGGGGCGAAGGTTGCTTGCCGGCGACGATGACATTGATTCGGTCCCAGCTGCGCAGGCAATGGTCGGTGACAAAAAGCAGGGTATTGGCGTCGGGCGGGAAATAGACCCGCACGATGTCAGCCTTCTTGTTGACGACATGATCGACAAATCCGGGATCCTGATGGCTGAAGCCATTATGATCCTGGCGCCAGACGTGAGAGGTCAGCAGATAATTGAGCGAAGCGATCGGGCGACGCCAGGGCACCTCCTTCGCCGTCTTCAGCCATTTGGCGTGCTGGTTGACCATCGAATCGACGATGTGGATGAACGCCTCATAGCAGGAAAACAGGCCGTGGCGGCCCGTCAGCAGATAGCCTTCCAGCCATCCCTGGCAGCAATGTTCGCTCAGCACCTCCATCACGCGTCCGCTGGGATCGAGATGGACATCGTCCGCGATCGTCTCCGCGTCCCAGCTCCGGTCGGTGGCTTCGAAGATCGTCTGCAACCGGTTGGATGCCGTCTCGTCCGGGCCGAAAACGCGGAAGTTGCGGGCCTGGGCGTTCTCCCGCACCACGTCGCGCAGGAACGTACCCATCACCTGGGTCGCCTCGCCGTCGCTCTCGCCGGGATGAACAACCGGGACCGCGTAGGATGCGAAGTCGGGTAACCGCAGAGGGCGCATCAGAGCCCCGCCATTGGCATGCGGATTGGCACTCATCCGCCGGTCGCCGCGCGGAGCCAGAGCCGCAATTTCGGGCCGAAGCCGCCCGCCATCATCGAACAGTTCTTCCGGATGGTAGCTGCGCATCCATTCCTCGAGCAGCCCAAGATGCTCGGGCTTGTCCATCGTGAACGGGACCTGGTGCGCCCGCCAGAAGCCTTCGCTCTTCTGCCCGTCGACGATCTTGGGTCCGGTCCAGCCCTTTAGGCTGCGCAGGACGATCATCGGCCAGAGCGGACGCGTCGTGACCCCACCGTCGCGCGCGGCCTTCTGGATCGCGTGTATCCGATCGACCGCGTCGTCTAGCGCGGCCGCTATCGCCCGGTGCATCGCGTCCGGCTCCTCGCCGTCGACGAAGATCGGCAGGTAGCCATAACCGCGAAACAGCGCGTCGAGCTCGGTGTGCGAAATGCGCGCAAGGACAGTCGGACTTGCGATCTTGTAACCGTTGAGATGCAGGATTGGCAGAACGGCCCCGTCGGTCGCGGGATTAAGGAACTTGTTGCTGTGCCACGAGGTCGCCAGCGGTCCGGTCTCCGCTTCGCCGTCGCCGACGACGCAAGCAACGATCAGATCGGGATTGTCGAAGGCGGCGCCAAACGCATGCAGAAGAGAATAACCCAGTTCACCACCTTCATGGATTGAACCGGGCGTATCGGGTGACGCATGACTGGGAATGCCGCCAGGGAAGGAGAATTGCCGGAAAAGCTGGCGCAGGCCATCTTCGTCGGGACCGATGGCAGGATAGACTTCGCTATAGGTGCCCTCGAGCCATGTGTTGGCGACGACACCTGGTGCGCCATGACCAGGCCCGGCGATGAAGAGCGCATTGAGGCCGCGCGCCTTGATGACACGATTGAGGTGCACATAGAGGAAGTTAAGCCCGGGGGTCGTACCCCAGTGTCCAAGCAGCCGCGGCTTGACGTGATCCATCTTGAGCGGTTCGCGGAGCAGCGGATTATCGAGCAGATAAATCTGTCCAACCGAGAGGTAATTGGCGGCGCGCCACCAAGCGTGGATCAGGCCGATCTCATCGCTGGAGAGTGGCTGGCCTGTCGCCTCGGGCTGCGGGTCCATGGTCATTCTTCCTGAAACTGAAAAGGCATGGTTTCCCGGCCGCCGAGCCGGAGCTGGTGTTTGCCGGAGCGCTGATGCGCCACCGCGCAGCGCTCAAACTGCTTGCGCACCCATGAATGGCGCAGACTGCTCACAACATGCGTATTGATACGGATGGCAGTGCCGCACACTTATACCAGGCAATCACGTCGCTTCCGGCATCAGCTCGGCCCCCTACTCCGATACCGCCCTGGTTCGGCCGCGTGCGCGTGCCCCGGCCGCCAGCTCAACCACCTCGGCGGTGATTTCCTCCTGACGCGTCAGCCGTTCCTCGCGTTCAAGTGCCTGGAGTCTGGCGTCGATATTGGTTTTCGCGGCCGCCATCGTCGCCATGCGAGCCTCGTTTTCAGCGGCGAAGGCCTCGGTGGCCGCTTCGCACAGCTGGGCGAAGACATATTCCTGGGCCAAGCGCTCGACGAGGTCGCTTGCCGGCAGATTGATCAGGGGTATCGACCCAACTGGCTCCGGCGGAAACATATCGGGATCGAGCGGCAAAAGGCTGCGGCGGACGACCGACGCACCATGCCCTGCCGTCCAGACCGGATAGATCATTGCGACCGGGACCGCGCCGGCCACGGCCACATAATCGTAGAGGGCGCCAAGCAGTTCGGTTGCCATATTGGCAAGCGCAGCGGCGCGACTGGGAAGGCTGGTGGCCCAAGCGACGGGCAGTGACCGCTCGGCAGCAAGCGCGGCGGCACGGTCGCCGACGAGGAAGAAGTGCGCCGCTTGGGAATCGCTCGCAGCGGCGTTCAAGACCTGCTCTGGAAAGGCGCCCGCGAACCCCTGCTCTGCGCCGAAGACGATAAGACCTGTCTTGCCCTTTGCGCTGTTCAGCGGCGGTGCCGCAGGTCCTGTCTGTAGCTGCCGCGCCTTCCCAATCGCATGACCCGCCGTCGCGGCATAGGCGCGGATCGCGGGCAACAACGCGCGGCCCTGCTGGGCACGGGCGCCGGCGATGCCGCGCATCGCATTGACCACCGCACCGAGTTGCCGCACAGTGGCGATCCGTCGCCCGACAGTGGCCAGACGATCGCTCATGTCGCGGCGCCAGCGCTGGAACTGGCGATCATCCGTTGCACGGCCGCCAACAATGCGGCCCGCAACGTCGCATCCATTGTCCCCTTATCCTCGACCTGCCCTGTGAGCTCGGCGGCGTTGGCATCGAGCCATGACGGCAGCGTCGCGCGGATCGCAGTGATGTCGGGGATCGCCAGGGCATCCAGGAGGCCCTCCGTGAGCGCGATTGCCAGCGCCACCTGATCGACGACCCGCAGAGGCTGGAAGCGCGGCTGGGAGAGTAATGCGCGCAGCCGCCTGCCACGCTCGATCTGGGCCTTCACGCGCGGCTCTGGCTGCTCGCCGAAGCGGGTGAACATCTCGAGTTCGAGGAACTGGGCATAGTCGAGCCGCATCGTGCCGCTCGCGTCCCGCAGCGCCCGGGCCTGCGTCTTGCCGCCCACGCGGCTGACGCTGGTGCCGACATCGACCGCGGGTTTGTGGCCTTCGGCGAACAACCGGGTGTCGAGCACGATCTGCCCGTCGGTGATCGAGATCAGGTTGGTCGGGATATAGGCGCTGACATTGCCGGCATCGGTCTCCGCGATCGGCAGCGCCGTGAGCGAACCGCCGCCCTTTTCGGGCGACATGCGGGCGGCGCGCTCCAGCAGCCGCGAATGGAGGTAGAAAACGTCGCCTGGATAGGCCTCGCGTCCCGGCGGCTGGCCGGTCAGCAGCGCGATCTCGCGGTGCGTGGCGGCATGCCTGGTGAGGTCGTCGAGCACAACGAGCGCATGGCCGCCCTGATCGCGGAAATATTCCGCCATGGTGAACGCGGCAAACGGCGCGATCCATTGCAACCCCGGTGCGGAAGCCGGGCTCGCGACCACGAAGATGCAGCGTTCCGGCGCGCCATGGCGGCGCACCTGATCGATCACGCGCGCGACACTGGAGGATTTCTGGCCGATCGCGACATAGATGCATATCATGTCGCTCGACCGCTGGTTGATGATCGCATCGACGGCGAGCGCGGTCTTGCCGGTCGCGCGGTCGCCCAGGATCAGCTCGCGCTGGCCGCGGCCGAGCGCGAACATCGCGTCGATGACCAATATCCCGGTCTGCACCGGCTGAACGACGAGGTCGCGATCGATGATCGACGGCGCGGGGCGCTCCACCGACTCGAACCGCTCGGCGACGATCGCCGCCCCGCCATCGAGTGGTCGGCCGAGTGGATCGACGATACGGCCGAGCAGTCCTCGCCCCACCGGCGTGCGCACCACTGCGCCGGTGCCCGAGACGATGTCCCCCGCCTCGATGCTGTCAGCATCCTCAAGCATCACGCAGCCGATGCGATCGCGGTCGAGCGTTTGTACGAAGCCCGCCTGACCTCCGGCAAACTGCAGCAATTCGTCGAGCCGTGCCTCCGCCAAACCCGAGACCAGCGCTACGCCATCGCCGATTGATTCGACGCGGCCGATCTGGCGGACCTGTGCGCCGATTTCCGCCGCGGCCACGCGCGTCGCGGCCCGGGCAAGCCATTCATCCGCGGAGCCCGGCATGATCGTCCTCCTTGAGTGCCGCCAGCTGCGTGTCGAGATCGGCTCGCCAGCTGTTACGGACGAGCATGTGCGGTCCATGGAGCTCGAACCCGGCAATCAGCGCGGGATCGACGGTGAAGTTCGGTGCTGCAAGCCCCGGCAGTGCCTCTTCGAGCTTTTGCACGCATCGCGCTTGGGTCTCCCCATCGAGCGCGGCCGGCGTCACGATGGCGAGAGGA
>TARA_R110000868_G_scaffold11031_11_pt1 | contig 11822 bp, 12 predicted proteins | sample TARA_R110000868 | Tara Oceans TARA_R110000868 (sample SAMEA4397489) | marine metagenome | biome: Polar Biome; feature: [SRF] surface water layer (ENVO:00010504); material: water (ENVO:00002006), including particulate matter (ENVO:01000060) such as... | depth 5 m | reverse complement strand
GACCGCCCTCAAAGCCTTCCTCGATGGCGGTCCTCCACCCAGTCCCGAAGCCCGCGCCCAGGGCGCTTTCGCCTATCCGGAATTACGCGTGACCTATCTGCCCGACGGCCCGCCGCCGCCGGTCAGCCGGGCCTTCGGGAAATTCACCGATACCGGCGTCTACGCCAATACGATCACGCATCCCGAGCTGTTCCGCGATTATCTGATCGAACAATTGACCCTGCTCGACAGCGAGTATGAAGTCACGATCGAGACCGGGCTTTCGAATGTGGAAATGCCGTTTTCCTACGTGCTCGACGGTGCCGATGATCTGGACATGGATGCCGCCAGTCCGGCCGAACTGGTCAATCATTTCCCCTATGCCGATCTGAGCAAGGTCAATGATGACCTGCCCAACGGGCTCAGCCCGTCTGTGCCGGGTATGGTGCGCCCGCTCAGCCTGTTTGCCGCGCCGCGCGTCGACTACTCGCTACAGCGCCTGCGCCATTATACCGGCACGCCTTATGAGGATACGCAGCACTTTATCCTCTTCACTAATTATCACCGCTATGTCGATGCCTTCACCGCTTGGGCGATCCGGCAGCTGAAGGAAGACAATCACTATGATTCCTTCTCGGCGGCCGGCTTCGTCGAGGTCAATGCCGACACGCCCAATGCCCACGCGCTGGTCGAGGGGGCACCCTGGCGCCGATTCCAGATGCCGGCCTATCACCTCAAGGCTCCGGGCGGCCGCGGCATCACCCTGGTCAATATCGGGGTCGGCCCATCCAACGCCAAGACCATCACCGACCATCTCGCCGTGCTGCGTCCGCAGTGCTGGCTGATGATCGGCCATTGCGGGGGTCTGCGTCATTCACAGCGGCTTGGCGATTATGTGCTGGCCCACGCCTATCTGCGTTATGACGGCGTGCTCGACGAGGATCTGCCGATCGAGGTTCCGGTGCCGCCGATTGCCGAGATCCAGATCGCGCTGGAAAGCGCCGTTGCCCAGGTCAGCGGCGACAAGGGCGAGGCCCTCAAGGCGCGCCTGCGCACCGGCACGGTCGCCACCTTTGCCGACCGGAACTGGGAATTGCGCTATGCCGCCCAGGCGCGGCGCATCAATCAGTCGCGCGCCATCGCGGTGGACATGGAATCGGCGACGATCGCCGCCAATGGTCTGCGCCTGCGTGTGCCCTATGGCACCTTGCTCTGCGTCTCCGACAAGCCACTGCATGGCGAGCTGAAACTGCCGGGCGCGGCCAATCTCTTCTACCAGCGCTCGGTGTCCGAACACCTGGCGGCCGGTATCGAGACGGTCGAGATCCTCAAGCGCGATCGCGGCGCGGCGCTGCATTCGCGCAAGCTGCGCAGTTTTGACGAGCCCCCCTTCCGCTAGGCCGGAAGGCGCAAAGATTGTGGGCGGCGGGCCTTGCCGCGCTGCCCACGATTGCGTACCTCCAAGCCATGACACGGATCACACCCCTCGACGGCGTTCACAATTTTCGCCACTTCCACGGCTATGAAGCCGCCGATGGCACGCGCGTGCGCCCCGGCCTCTATCGTTCCGGCCATTTCTCGCGCTCCAGCGAGGCCGACCGGGATCTTGTACGCGCGCTTGGCATTACCGTCGTGGCCGATCTGCGCCGTCCGCGCGAACGCAAGCTGGAGCCCTCGTCCTGGCCGGCTGACCATGCCCTGCGGGTAATTTCCTCTGACGCCGATGATGATGGCGAGCCGCCACACCTCAAATTCCTGCGCACCGGCGATCATTCGCTCGAAGCCGTGCGGGCGTATATGCAAAGCGCTTATCGCCGCATTCCCCGGGAGACGGGCAATCAATCGGTTTTCCGCGAGGGCTTCAAGGCACTGGCCTCGGGCGAGGCCGATGGCGGCTTTCTGGTCCATTGCGCGGCCGGCAAGGACCGCACCGGGATATTCTGTGCCCTGGTGCTGGGCGAGCTCGGCGTCAGCCGGGACGAAATTATCGAGGACTATCTGCTGACCAATACGGCGGTTGATTTCGACAGTCTTGTTCCGATGGTGCGCCAGCGCCTGCAGGAGAATTATGGTCATGTCATGCCGGATGAAGTGATGCGCGCCTTCCTCGGTGTCGAGGCCGATCTGCTTCACACCGCGCTGACCACGATCGGCGATCAGGACCGGTATCTGCGCGATGTGCTCGGCATTACCGATGACGAGCGTGCCGCGCTGCGGGAGCGCTGGCTGGAGCGATGAGCCCGCTCGCCGGACAGGCAGGCTTGGAGGCCGGGGCGCGGCCCCTGCTCGAGATCACCCGGCCCTGGCGTGATCCGATTGCCGCCTTTGCCCCGCTGGCCGGCGAGGACAGGGCGCTGCTCCTGCATGATGGACGCAGTGGCCGGGCGCGCATCTTCGCCCGCCCTTCGCGCGTTTTCGACGATGGCACGCGCGCCGGTTTCGAGACGCTGCAGGCTGAATTCCGCAGGCCCGGCACGGAGGGCATGCTGGCCGGTCTGTTCGGCTATGATCTGGCATCCGCCTTTGAAACCCTGCCGACCTATCCGGCACGCTGGCCGGCGCTTGCCTTCGCGCGCTATCCGGTCTGGGCCGAATTTGACCACACGGCCGGGACGCTGATCGTGCGCGGCCGCGATCTGGAATTGATGCATGGTTTTGCCGACCTGCTGGCCTCGGGACAGGTAACCAGCCCGACAGGGTCAGGTCCCATGGCGGCACCGCCGGCAGCCGGCTGGTCGCCGCGTTGGTCGTCGGAGCATTATCTCGCAGCGGCCGGCCGCGCGCGCGACTATGTCCATGCGGGCGATGTCTTCCAGGTCAATATTTCCCAGGCCTTCGAGGCTGAACTAAATCCGGGCGATGATCCCTATGCGGTCTTTGAACGTCTGTGCCGTGCCAGCCCGGCGCCTCATGCCGCCTATTTCCGCCTCGATCCAGCCCATGTGATCCTGACCAATTCGCCGGAACGCTTCGTCTCGGTGCGCAGCGGTCATGTCGAGGCGCGGCCGATCAAGGGGACGCGCAAGCGCTCCGGCGATGCGCTCGAAGACGCTGCGCTGGCGCGTGAACTGGCCGCCAGCGCCAAGGACCGCGCCGAAAACCTGATGATCGTCGATCTGATGCGCAATGATCTCTCGCGCGTCTGTACGGCCGGCTCCGTCAATGTGCCGGTGCTCTGCGCCGTGGAAACCTATGCCAATGTGCATCATCTGGTCTCGGTGATTGAAGGCGTGCTGGACCCGGACCTCGACGTGTTCGACCTGGTCGCCGCCAGTTTTCCGCCTGGTTCCATCACCGGCGCGCCGAAAGTCCGGGCGATGCAGATCATTGCCGAGCTCGAAGGCGAATCGCGCGGACCCTATTGCGGAGCGCTCGGCTGGATTTCCCAGGATGGCGATATGGACCTCAATGTGATGATCCGCACCGCGGCAATGCGGCTGGAAGGCGATGCCTGGCACGCCACCATCCGCTCGGGCGGCGGCATCATCGCCGATTCCGACCCTCAGGCTGAATATGAGGAAACCCTGACCAAGGCGTCGGCCCTGCGCCGGGCGGTGGAGGGGCCGGCATGACGGTCTGGCTGAATGGTGAATGGCTCGATGATGAAGCGGCTGGTCCCGGCGCCGGTGACCGCGGCTTTCTGCTCGGTGACGGCCTGTTCGAGACGCTGCGCTATAGCGGCGGACGCGTGTACCGGCTTGAGGCGCATGAGCATAGATTGCGCGCCAGCTGCCAGGCGCTCGATCTGACCTGCCCGCTGGACGCGGGATCGCTGGGGCCGGTCATCGCGGAACTGGCTGAGCGCGCGGGCCTGCCCGCGGCGGCGATCCGGTTGACGCTGACTGCCGGTCGCGGCGAGCGCGGCCTGGCCCGGACGGGCGCGCACGAGCCGTCCTGCCTGATTACCGCCGCGCCGCTGGGCGCGCGGCCCGCCTCGCTCAGCCTGGCCAGCATTGGCCTGCATCGGTCGGGCAGCAGTATCGCGGCGCGGCACAAGACTCTGAGCTATATTGATAATGTGATGGCGCGGCGCGAGGCCCGGCGGGCCGGGGCCGACATGGCGCTGCTGCTCGACACGCAGGGCCGGTTGTCCGGCGCCGACTGCGCCAATTTGTTCTGGCTGCGCGATGGCCGCCTCTTCACCCCGGCACTGGAATGTGGGGTTTTGCCCGGCACGGCCCGGGCGGCGATTATCGCGGCGATGGATGTCGAGCAGGGCGGGTTCGGCCCGGACAGTCTGGCCGCGGCCGAATGTGTCTTTGTGACCAATGCGCTTATGGGTGCGGTGGCGGTCAGCCGGATCGATGGCAGGCCCGCCGGGGTCGGACAAGCTGTGCCTGCGGCCGTCAAGGCTGTGCTGGACTAGCTGCGTGCGACGACAATCGACTGGCGCGGTCGCAGATAGAAGACTTCACTAATGTCGAACTGGCTGACGCCGAGCTCGCTGAACATGGTGTCGTAGCGGTATTTGACCTCGACCATGATGACCGACCGGTTACGCTGCAAGACGCCCGCGGGCACAGGCGCGCTGCCGCCAGCCGCATAGGCTGTCATGCCTACCGCATCGCTCCACTGCACGCGCACTTCGTCGGAGCCATTCATCAGCACGCTTGTGATGCGTACCTGGAGCGGGGCGGTGTTGAAGGGGGCGATGATGACGCCGCCGGCATTCATGATGTCGTCCATCTCGCTGTCGGTGATGACATCATCTTGCGCCACCAGGTCGGCGAGGGCGCTGGCCGCACTGGTAATCTTGCGATCGATGGACAAGGCGAGGCTGATCTCGACCGCCCCGAGATAGAGCAGGATCATGAATGGCGCGATCAGCGCGAATTCGACCGCTGACGCGCCGCGGTGATCGCCGCAGATCCGTTTCATAGCGCGTTTGAGGGCATTAATCATCGAAAGGCTCGTTTCGGAACACGCTCGCCGCTGACAATAGCCGCTGATTGCCACCCATATTCGACAATGCGCCACCGAAATTCGGCGTCAGCAGTGACCAGCGGTAGAAGACGCGGACCAGCACGATGTCCCCGGCCTCGCCCGGGTCCCAGCCAAAACTGGCATTGTCGAGCGTGCCGTCCGGCAGGACCGGACTGCCTTGGTCAACAGTGTCGAAGCCCTGGAAGACGCGAACGTCAAATTCCAGCCGGTCGCAATCACCAACGACTTCGATACGGGCGCAGACTTCATCCTGAAAGCCTTCGCGAGTCATGCCGGCGGCCTGCGCCTGGCCGGTGCGGATCTCGCGGGCGGTCTCGAGCACAGCATTTTCAAGCACTGTGCTGGTGAAGAATACCGCGGCAATCTCGATCATCGCGAAGAGCAGGAAGAAGAAGGGTGCCGCCACCAGCGCGAACTCCACGGCAGTCGCGCCGGTGCTGTCGCGCCGGGCACGGCGGAACAGTCGCAGCAGCGGCTGGCCGGAAGTCTTTGACGTCAGGCGGCTCATACTCGTGGCTCCTGGGGATGAAGGCAGGGGGCGACCGCGGTCAGGACGGGTCGCTGACGGCCGCTTCCACGGTGGCCAGGCGGCTCGATTGTTGCTCGGTAAGGATGCCTGCACGTTCGGCATTGTCGCCGACACGGGGCACTTCATCGCAGGTTTCCGCACAAGAGAAGGTCGAGCGTTCCGCGCCGCGATACAGGGCCACCTGGTTTTCGGTCGGATTGGTGACCGCGATGTCGCGCGAATAGATCACCCGGCCGATGCGATCCATGGCAATGACATTGGTGCGGCCCTGCAGCCGTCCGGTCAGGACCAGGGTGCGACCGTCATGGACCAGCGCGTCGGCGATGGAAGGATTGCCGATAATGATGGCCGAGGCTTCGCCGGGCAGGCGCACGACTTGTGCATGCTCGACAGCAATCGTCAGATCCTCGGCGAGCGCCGGTGCGCTGCAGACGAGGGCGATGGTCATGATGGATGCAAATCGGCAGATCATGGAGGCGCTCCGTGGGCACGGGTGATCCGTGTATGACCCATCATCTCGCGCGCGTCTGAATCTTTTCTAAACGCTGATGCAATTGTTCGAGTGGAAATCAAAGCGCCAATATTGTCATTTGGTTTACTATAGCGAGCACTTGCTGATATATAGATTTTGTTAATCACGATTATTTACTGGATGGAAATTCTTCTCGTGTCTATTGGTCAGCGTTCAGGAGGGGTCGGGACGGATCGTCTCCTGGTGGTGTGGACCTTTACGGGAGTAAAAAAAATGAAAATGATTTCTCGCTTTTTCAAAGACGAATCTGGTGCAACTGCAATTGAGTATGGCCTCATCGCCGCTCTGATCGCGGTCGTGATTATCGGCGCTGTCACTGCGCTGGGCACCGAGCTTTCCGGTAATTTCGCTGCGATCACCGCCGCGATCTAAACCGCACCCGAAATACCGGGTTAAAGCAAGGCCGCTCCGAAAGGAGCGGCCTTTGTTTTGTTTGATAGCCTCTGTACTGTGCAGATTGCCATTTTCGCCAACCTGCCATTAATGCTCTGCCGCTAGGCTGCCCCGATCTGCAGACCGGGGAATGAATCCATGCTTGTTCAAATCGCCAGCCTGAGCCTTGTGGCGCTGCTTCTGTACGGTGCCTTCACCGACGCAACCCGCTTCATCATCCCGAACTGGCTGACAATCGCCGTCGCCGTGCTGTTTCCGGTTGCCGCGGTGCTGGCCGGTTTCGGTTGGGCCGATGCGGGCAATCATCTTCTGGCCGGATTGCTGGCGCTGGTTCTGGGCATGGCCCTGTTTGCACCCGGCTGGATCGGTGGCGGTGATGCCAAACTGTTTGCAGCAACGGCACTCTGGTTTGGATGGCCGGGTCTCGCCGGCTTCCTGATTCACACCGTATTACTTGGCGGCGTCCTGGTCCTGGTGCTGCTCATTGCGCGCAAGGCGCTGCCGATGGCGGGTATCTCCCCGGAAAAGCTGGACGGAAGTGCGCTCGCACCAGCGGCACCGGTGCCATATGGCATCGCAATTGCGGGCGGTGCGCTGTGGAGTTTGCCGGCAACGGTCTTCGCATTTCAATTTTGAAGCGCCGGAAAATACGCAGGAAATGCGGCAATGTTCGGATAGAATTAACGAGGCTTTGAGGAATTGGACGTCTCATCACGGATATATTCGTGTGCCTGAGAGGTTTGAAGCGTCCAATGAACGCGGTCCGTATTGCCATTCTTGTTGCCGCAGCCTTTGCTGCGATCGCCGTGGCATTCTTTGTCAGACAGGCGATGTCGCGCCCTGAAGCGCCGCAAGCGGTCGTGGTCGAAGAGCGCCCGGCAATCCGGATTCTGGCTGCGCGGCGCGATCTTGCGATCGGCGAACGAGTCGGTGCGGCGGACTTTTATTGGCAATCCTGGCCCGATGAGGCGATGAGCCCGGGCTATATCGCTGAAAACCGCGGTGCGGGAATTGAAGATTTTGCCGGCTCGGTGGTGCGCGCGCCGATTGGCGAGGGCGAACCCATTACCGGGCGCCGCCTGGTGCAGCCTGGCGATGCCGGCTTCATGGCTGCCGTCCTGTCGCCCGGAATGCGGGCGGTTGCGGTCCCGATCTCTGCCGAACGCGGCGCGGGCGGTTTCATCCTGCCAAATGACCGCGTCGATGTCATCGTGTCGTTCGAGGAAGATGTCGCAAGCCAACGCGGCACAATGCGGTCCTATGTGGCGCGCACCATCGTTGAGAATGCCCGTGTGCTTGCGATTGACCAGACCTATGGTGAGGGTGAGGAAAGTGTGGTCGGTGAAACGGCAACGCTGGAGCTGACCCCTGACCAGGCCCGGGCCGTGTCGCTGGCGGTCGCGCGTGGTGAGATTGCACTCGTCCTGCGCAGCCTGCTCGACAATGAGGGTGGGCCAGTCCTGCTCAATGGCGGCGAGGCTGCAGCCATGGGCCGAGAGGCTGATTCCGACAATTCCAGGCAAAGGAGTGTGACCCTGATCCGTTACGGACATTCACAGACCGTTGTTCTGGCCGGCGATAATTGAGGTCTGAGGTGATGATCCGCTCAATATTCCTGTTCGCTGCCCTCGCGATGACTGCGCCCAGCCTGGCGCAGGCGCCCGGTAGCGAGCGCGGAAATACGATGCAGGTCTATATCCGCGAACCGGGCAATGGCCCGGTTTCCGAGAGTCTGCTTCTGCCCCTGAGCAAGGCCGCCGTCATCAATCTGCCGGTCGATGCTGTCGATATTCTCGTGACCAATCCGGAAGTTGTACAGGCTGTGATCCGGACGCCGCGTCGGGCCTATCTGCTCGGTATTTCGGTTGGGCAGACCAATGCCTTCTTCTTTGATGCTGACGGTCAGCTGATCCTCGATCTCGACCTGCGCGTCGAGCGCGATCTGGGTCCGTTGCGGGAATCGCTCACCCGTTTCCTGCCCAATGCCCGCGTCACTGCGGAAGCCATGAATGACCATATTGTCCTGTCCGGCTCTGTACCGAGCGCCGTCGATGCCGACACCGCCCTGAGCATTGCCCAGCGTTGGGTCGATGTGCCGGAGAACATCTTGTCGATGATCACGGTCGAGGGGCGCGACCAGGTGATGCTGAAAGTGCGCATTGTCGAAATGCAGCGCTCCATCGTGCGTCAATTGGGCGTCAATCTGAATGGTACGACCAATTTTGGCGAGTTCGCGCCGCCGGTGCGCGTGCAGCGCTACCAGAATATCAACGGGATCGACATTCCTGTCGTCGATTCAAACGGCAATAATGTCTTCGATACGATCAATGAAGGCTCCTATGCCAGCCAGACCACGGTGGGCACGGACAATGGCTATGGCGTCGCCGGGCGGGCCCTGGGCGGCCTGGTCATGGGCGGCACGTTGAACAATCTGGTCGACGGCGTCCTTCAGAGCTCGATCGGTGCAACCCTGAACGCACTGGAGCGTGTCGGCCTGGTACGTACACTGGCTGAACCCAATCTGACCGCAATCACGGGCGAGTCGGCGAATTTCCTTGCCGGCGGCGAGTTCCCGGTTCCAACCGGCCGCGACCGCGATGGCAATGTGATCATCGAATACAAACCCTTCGGCGTCGGGCTCGGCTTCACGCCCGTCGTCTTGTCCGAGGGGCGGATCAGCATGCGGATCTCGACCGAGGTGTCCGAGCTTTCCTCCGACGGCGCGCTGGTTTTGAACCAGTCCGTCAGCACAGACGGCGCGGGCAACCAGATTGTGATCCCCGGCATGACGATCCCGGGACTGACGGTCAATCGCACCGAGACCACGGTCGAGCTGCCATCGGGCGGCAGCCTTGTTCTTGCCGGCCTGATCCGTGAGGAGACCCGCCAGAATCTCGACCAGGTCCCCGGTATCGGCAATGTGCCGATCCTCGGTTCGCTCTTTCGTTCGCGCGACTTCCTCAACCAGGAGACCGAACTCGTCATTCTGGTCACGCCATACCTCGTCGATCCGACCAATCCCGCCGCCCTGGCGACGCCGGCGGACGGCTATGAAAATGCCAATGAGATGGATGCCATGCTCTTTGGCCGCCTTAACCGGATCTACTCCGTGCCTGGCGCCGATACAGGCGAGCGGCGCTGGAATGGTCCCGTTGGCTTCCTGTTCGATTAGTGGAGTATCCGATCGTGTCGAAACTCAGCGCAAAATGCCTCATCATCGCCCTTCTGGGGTCGATGGTGCTGGCCGCCTGCTCCACGACGACGCCGACTGGTCTTGGCCTGCCGCAACCCAGCGCGGTTGCTGAAACTTTCCGCGCCGACATGCCTGTTGATCCGCGCGATAATGGTTTGAGCTGGGCCCAGGAGGACATGCTCCGGGCCATCGCCACCGAGTACAAGGTGCGGGGCCACGGGCCGCTGGTGATCAGCTATCCCCAGGGCGCCGCCAATGAAGATGCCGCGATCGGCGCCATCGCCGCTTCGCGCACCTTCCTTTACGAGCAGGGGCTGGACTGGCGCCAGATTACCGGCGGCGCCTATGATGCAAGCCGGCAGGGCAATGCAGCGGTCATTTTCAGCTTTACGCGCTATCGCGCCATTGCGCCTGACTGCCCGCAGGGCTGGGAAAATCAGCGCCCCGATTTCGACAATCGTCATTCGGCGCGTTTCGGCTGCGCACTCGCAACCAATCTGGCGGCCATGATCAGCGATCCGCGCGATCTCGTTGCGCCGCGCAATATGGATGCCTCCGATGCCGGACGCCGACAGACCATTCTCGACCGGTACCGGGCCGGGCAATCAACGACGAGCGAACGTAGCGAGCACGAAAGTGGCTCCGTTAGCAATGTCGGCAACTAGTTGAGGGGCGGAAGGAGCGATCATGGCTGACGCAAAACATGCCCTGAACAGGGACGCAATTCTGGACGGGGATGATCCCTTTCTCGACGCTTCGGATATCGAGCGGCTGATGCTCGGCGAGGCGGCGCCGATGGCTGCGCAGGCCGCCGCGAAACCTGCCCCGGCGGATGTCGACAGGGGGAGCCGGCGTTTTGGTGCCGGCTCGACGCCCGAGGCCGATGAATTCCTTGATAGCTACCATTCGGAAACCCCGGCACCGGCACCGCAGTCGCAAAGCTCTCTCGACGCCGAATTCGCAGAGCTGCAGGACGAGTTCATGGCGAGCCAGGCCTCGATGCCGGCCGGCGAGGCCCTATATGGTGAGATCGATCGCGAGATTGCCGATCAGCCGGTGCCGCGTATCTCGATCGCAGCCTTTTGCGAGCGCCCCGAAACCGGGGCGCTGGTGCATAACGCGGCCGGCGACCGCCGGCTCGCCAAGGCGCATATCGCGGTTGAGCTTGGCGGATTGCCTGCGGCCATCGAACGCTATCATGACGCGACCACGCCCAATCTCCTGATTGTGGAATCAGGCATGCGCGGGCAGGGCTTGTTCGAACAGCTTGAGGAACTCGCCAGCGTCTGCGACCCGGACACCAAGGTCATCATCATTGGTGCTGCCAATGATATTGCGCTCTATCGTGAGCTGATGAAGCGCGGCGTGAGCGAGTATCTCGTGCCGCCGATGACGCCGCTTCACCTGATCCGCTCGATTTCGGACCTGTTTCTCGATCCCGAACAACCCTTTGCCGGCAAGACCATCGCTTTCATCGGTGCCAAGGGCGGTGTCGGGTCTTCGACCATCGCGCATAATTGTGCCTGGTCCTTGTCGGAAGGCCTGCAGACCGATGCCGTCCTGGTCGATCTCGACCTTTCTTTCGGCACGGCCGGCCTCGATTTCAACCAGGACCCGGCCCAGACCCTGGGCGATGCGCTCAACGAACCGGACCGGCTGGATGATGCATTGCTCGACCGGCTGCTGGTACGCTGCACCGAGCGCCTGAGCCTGTTCTCGGCGCCCGCGACGCTCGATCGGGACTGGGAGTTTACCCCGACGGAATATGAAATGGTCCTCGACAAGGTCCGCCGCCAGGCGCCCTTCGTCGCGCTCGACCTGCCGCATCTCTGGCTGCCCTGGGTTCGCGATACCCTGCTTTCGGCAGACCAGGTCGTCGTCACCGTGACGCCGGACCTCGCCTCGCTGCGCAATGCCAAAAACCTGTTTGACCTGATCGCCGGCGCCCGCCCCAATGATGAGCTGCCCAAAGTCGTGATCAATATGGCCGGTATGCCGAAACGTCCGGAAATCCCCGTCAAGGATTTTGCCGATGCGCTGGGCACCCAGCCCGCGCTGGTCTTGCCATTCGAGCCGCAATTATTTGGTAAGGCAGCGAATAATGGCCAGATGATCCACGAGCTTGATCCCAAATCCAAGGCTGCGGACGGGTTCGCTCATCTCGCCGGACTGGTGACCGGGCGCACGGCAGGCCCGATGCGCAGGCGCTCCATCGTTTCGAAACTGTTCGGAGGCTAACCCGTCATGTTCGG
>TARA_R110000868_G_scaffold81659_3_pt1 | contig 11823 bp, 15 predicted proteins | sample TARA_R110000868 | Tara Oceans TARA_R110000868 (sample SAMEA4397489) | marine metagenome | biome: Polar Biome; feature: [SRF] surface water layer (ENVO:00010504); material: water (ENVO:00002006), including particulate matter (ENVO:01000060) such as... | depth 5 m | reverse complement strand
ACCTGCACCAGTAGCAATCTGTTGCAAGCTCTGTGGATTAGCAAGAAAGTTATTGATTGCTTCAACTTGATAGTCGCGAAGCATAATATCTTCGCCTTCTGCTGGGTGACCTTTGGGCCATTTAATGCCCTGGTCTGCCCAGTATGTTTCTGTAACTGGATTAAGGTTAATTTGTATAGGATGTCTATTATCTTGTATATCAGCAATTTGTACGCGATTGTCTTCTAATATTTTTAGTATAACATCAAGGTGGTTAACATACCCCGTGCCGCCAATACCAAAGAATGCAACCTTTCCGTCCCAACGTCCTAACTGATACTGAGGCATATGTTTTGCATAAGGCACTTCAAACTTTAAAGCATTTGCAAGTTTGCGGCGAACGTCAACATCAAGACCTTCAAACTTGATGTTGACTTCGTCTTCAATAATAAGTTTACACGTAGCCATTGCTATACACCTTTTCAATCATTAATCCAGTATCTTTATCATAATACATAATTAAATCGCATACGTCATTAATATAAGTGCCTACAGTAGAATTAGCTCTCATACTAGTTGGAAGCAATATACTCATTGGTTTCCAAATAGATTTTAAAAGCAACTTTGGCAATGATGTCTTTTCAATATACACTATTTCTGTTGATTCGTCAAGCCAATTATTCAATTGTTTGTCATGTATATAATTGTTTAAATTATATTTTTCATTGTTATTATCAATTCTAAATAATACAGTTTGTTTGCTGTTAGATACAATACCGTTAAAAACATTATAAACAGTTGAGATTTGCTCTAACTCTTTGTTAGAATCTACTACAACCAGCATCGGAAATCTATCTAATTGTAGTACTGCTTCTGCAACTTGATCTAATGTGTATTCGTTTGGGTTAATTGCTATTTTAGAATTCTCTCTAGATGCAATTTTATATTGTAATCCGTTGTTAGTATCGTTAGAGATTTTAATACCGTATCGTCTTTTACGATCAATTAATTTAATAGCATTGTGATTATTAATTTCGCCAATTTCGTCTTCAATTGCAGTTAATACCTTTTCAGGTACATTATAGAATTTATCGGTATACATCGGTATATGATTAATTTCATTGTTTTTAATTTCTTGAATTTCATTATAAAACTCAAGCAATTGAGAATCAATTTCAAACTGCTTATCTTTGAATTCAGTTAGTACATCGTATATGATGTTTTCTTGCAAGCGAAAATAATGTTCATGTGTGCCTTTACTATGACTATACTGTTTTCTATATTTAATAGATAATTTTTCTACACAGACAATATGTTTTTTACTAAATGGAAATCTAATCTTAATCCAATTAGTTTCTTGTTCAGTTGCTTTGCGCAGATAGCCATCCGGGGTTGAAGAAATAGTAATATACTTACTACGATCGATTACTCTTAAAGGAAGACGCGGAATGAACTCCTCAGTCAGATCAACATTGCACTCTGTTAGTTGTTCTTTGTAGGAACCTATCTTAGTTTTTATAAGTTCAAACTGACGATCAGTCAATGGTGTTCCTTTTTTACATTGACGAGAAATACTTTTCAATATTTCTGCATCAGTTGTATTAGGTCCGATTGTATCCACAATCAAGTGTAAGATGTCTTCAATATGTATCATAAACACAATATAACATACTAGAGTTTAGTTGTCAAGTTTTTCAATGGGATACCTTGTGAAATTTCTTCTACTGTCCATTCGGTGTGTGCATAGTCATTGAGCCATTGTTGCCTATCAGGCATTAGAGGATTTTCTATTTGTGATAAGTCTATATTAGCTACGTCATACGCTAACGATGCGGGCCCTACAAACGCCGGAACGCCATTTAGTACACTGTGTATGCCTGGGTTGCTACTCCAGCTTACAGTAGCGTGTATGCGGTTAAATTGCATGTCGTAGTCGTCGTAAGTACCGGCAATCTGTTTTGGTTCCTGTCTATATACATTTTTATACTGACGTTCTATTGCTTCTAATCGACAGCGAGGATGCGGTCGAAATAATATAGGTCTTGTTGAAAATTGTTGTATACTTTCAATTGTCTTCATAACCCATTGCGACATACTGGGCATTCCTTGCCATTGCAGGCTTTTATCGTGCTGTCCACAGATTAAAATATACTCTCCATTTTGATTCCAAGGTTTTAATTCTAATCCTAATTTGCGACTGCGTAGATCATCCATACCACTAGGCCCAAAATAAGCATTCCTATTAATTCCATTTAAGCCTACCTTCCATGTTGTGCCGCGGTTGATGCCGCCAACTTCTAATACTATTATTGGCTTGTTATTGTTTTGATTCCTAGCCCATATAGCTTTGTTACCAGCCATTCTGCCGTTAAACAATACGCTCCAAATAACATCAACATCAGAACTATCATTGTTATCTACACAAATATGTCCTAACTGTTTAGCACCTTTACGGAAAGCATCAAATACCGGCGTACTGTTTAATGCACCATATTGTGTCCATAGACTAAATTTCATTTGTTAAATACTCCAGTATTATATTTAACGAGGATTATCCGATGACAAAAATTTCAGTTGTTTCAACTTTTCATAAGCCTGTCTTAGATTTGTATGGACAACGTTTTGTAGATAGTTTTAGTAAAAATATAGATCCAAATATTGAATTATTACTATATGCTGAAGATTGTGTTCCAATTACAAATGATCCTCGTATTAAAATTTTTAACCATCATGCTGAGTTGCCAAAGTTAGTTGCATTTAAAGAGCGTTGGAAAAATGATCCAAAAGCAAATGGAATACCACCAGCAGATATAAAAGCAAGACGTCCTAAGGATTGGTTTAAAAAGTTTAAGTGGAATGCAGTGCGCTTTGCTAATAAAGTATATGCTGTATTTGATGCTGCACAAAAAACTGATGCAGATTGGATTGTTTGGATGGATGCAGATACATATGTACATTCGCCTTTTGTTCAATCGGACTTTGAAAAGTTTTTGCCAAACAAGTCGTGGCTAAGTTATTTAGGACGAGGAAAGAAATGGCCCGAGTGCGGCTTTTACGGAATCAATTTAAAAAATCCAGTAGGCTTAGAATTTTTAAAAGAATTTGAACATGTGTACGAACATGCCGAATATGGTATTTTTAAAATGGAAGAATGGCACGACAGCTTTGTATTTGAAGAAGTGCGTAAAAAGATACATGCAAAAAATCCAAGTGTTCCTATATACAATATTAGCGGTAACATAGTCAACGGTGAAGGGCATCCGTTAATTAATAGCGACTTAGGAAAGTATTTGGATCATTTAAAGGGTGATAGAAAAACAGCAGGAAAAAGTCTTAAAAACGATTTAATCGTTAAAAGAAATGAAAGTTACTGGCGTACATAATTCCGCATATGGCGCCATGCTGTGCCGTCTTCTAACTCACTAAATTTCCAATGAAACATACTAATGCGTTCTAACCACTGTTGCCTATCAAATTCTTTTGGAGTTTCTATATCTTGAAAGTTATGATGAGTAACTTCGGCACACTGGCTTTTTTCTGGATCGGTACAAAAGGCATGATACCCTTGTATAATAGGTCCTACAATACTGCTACTGTTATGATTCACAACTGCCCATGCTTTGTTTAAATCAACTTCTAACGGTGTACCAAATTCGCTAAGTTTTACATTTGGAAGATTACTTATTCTATTAAAACGCCCGGTAAAGTATTGTTGTGCTTTTTTATCTCCGGGGTGCGATCTAATAACAATAGTCCTGTCACTGTGTTTTCTAATACGTTTAACAGTATCGATAATCCAATCTTGTACATCTAGAGTCCCCATACTCCAGCCGCCGTTGCGTTGAACACATAGTACAATATTTTTGCCTTTTGTTTTATAATCTTGTAGTTGTATTCCAGTATCACGTTGTATCTGCTGCCAGCGCTTAGGATCCGGATTATCATCACAATATATACCAGTGTTAGGAAAAATACCATTAAAACTATATCTTAAATAGTGATGAGGAGAATTACTGTTATTTGCATATAAAAATAAATTACTATCACCAGTAATTACATACTTTTGCCGTTTATACTGTGTGTCGATAATCTGCTGTCTTAATGCTAAATGCGGAGCAGTTTTTCCTCGTTCATGTTGCCATCCTTGAATAACTGCTACATCGCAATCTACAATTCTAGATGAACTATGAACATATCCTTCGTCTAATCCAACTTTTTGTACGCCTTGAATAAAATTGTAAATAATATTAATTTTTTCTTGACTTGTATTTTTTTTAGGAATTACATGTTCAAAACTAACTACTTTCATAATCTTCTAACATCCGTAATGCTATACCGCTTTTTAATTCGGTTATATGATATTGTCCGTGCGACAAATGATATACCCATTCTAGTATTTGATCTTCTTGATATAATGTTGGATTTTCAAGGTTGGATAGTTCTTTGTCGCATACTGGGTCTGCGGCAGTTGGTGCCAGTGTAAATGCTGGAACTCCAGACATAATACTTTCAACTGCTGCTATACTATTATAGGTTACAGTTGCCCAACAATTATTTAAATCTTCAAATATTGTATTTTGAACTCGCGCAATTCTTGTTTCAGGTTTTTTTCTAATCTTTATAGGTCTATCTGTGTACTTTTTAATGTTGCTAATTGTTTCTTCTGTCCATTCAGATAAGTTAACATTGTAGAATTTACAAGGCTTTTCGCTAGGCAGTACTAATAAAATGTGCCTGCCATTTTTTAACTGCTTTTGTATAGGATAATTAAAATGAGTATACCAACGCAATGATGACACTTTTTTTACTGTAGTGTGTTGTAATCCATTTTTTACAATACGCATCCATTGTTTTGTTCCGCTAGGGTTTTGTTTATTAGGATAATTTCCAAAATACCCTGTGTCCATATAATAAAACGGCAAGTTGTGTTCCAGTCTGTATTTTATTACATCCTTTTTTACAATACTACGAAATATAATCGGTTCAGGGTTATCTTTTTCAATAGTGTGAACTACAGGACATCCGCATCCTTTAGCAAATGCGTTAATATAAGAATCATTTCCGTTTTTACTCCAAAAGATCATTATTCTATATTACTAACTTTTTCGTTAAAGTCTACTGAATCTTTTAATCCTGCTTTGTAATGACTTATGTAAGGACCTAGCACACTACGAGGAATTGGTGTTTTGTGTATTTGATCTTTGTTAAGGTCTAACATTTTTGCGCCTTTATTTTCTAAACGCTTAACAGTTTCGCCATATACTTCTCCGTCGTAAAATCTTCTTAAATTTATATTATCGTCGTTAACATAAATCTCTTTATATGTTTCGCAAAATTCTTTGTAAAGAGGATGATGCGTGTTTAGCATAAAAAATCCAGTTTCACAACTGAAGTACGTTTTATCTTCAACTGTGTGTTTTACTCCAAAGTGTACACTTAGATATCGTTCGTCTGTTAATAAATCTAACAGTTGTTCATTTAAGTTTATAGTTGCTTCCGAATCTGCGTCTGCCCAAATTAACCAGTCGCAAGTAATGTTATTCATGCCGTGAATAATACTAAATGCTTTTTTTCCAAAGGTTGTAACTCTTTGATTTTTTTCAATCCACCTATCATAAAAATTATTATAATCTTCGCCTAAGTTCCACCCCATCATTTTCCAACGTTTGTTTTTAAAGTTAAAATCTTCATTGTAACAATATAGATCAACCCCGTGCCAATGTTTTTCAAAACTTTTAATCATAAGTTTTCCACAATGCTCATAATAAGCCTCGTCCATACTAGTAATTACTGCAAACACTTTATCCATTCATCATATCCTGTAATTCTGTTTTCCATAGTTTGTTAAATTCGCAGTTACGATAGTTTTCAAACCACGGACCGCCTTCTGTATAGTGTATTAGTTTTGGTGTTTCAATATCGTCATACACCCCCACTAAGTAGTTCCAAGTGTGATCTAAAGAGCCAATTTCTTCATCTTTAAGCCAACTAAATCTGTGAAAATATGCTCCATTTAATTCTACATCATTTACCATGTCTTGTGTAAGTTTAGCGTTGCTTGGGTGCGCACAGTTAAACAATACAACGCTTGACCAGTTCTTACGTGGATAAATGGTTTGTTTTTGACCATCCATCTTTGTACCTTCTTTGGGGGTATAATCATGTTGTACACACATAACAGCATAATTATTGTTAGCTTGATTAAACAGTTCTGCAATATCTGTTGTAAGAATCATATCACAATCCATGAATACTGCCCACCCATTAAAATTAGTAAGTTCAGGTACTAAAAAACGTGTAAAGGTAAACTCTGTGCTAGCTAACTGGTCAGTTGGGCGTGTGTATCGTCCGCTACCTCTTAACTCTTTTTGTATTAGCGGTTGTACATCTGCGTTCGGTTGTCTAGTTAGAATACTATGTTTACAAACTTGATAAGCAATATCTTCTCTAGGATCATATCCTATAAAAACTTTTAACGTATTAGTCTCTTCGTTCAATGTCTTCCTCCACACATGCTTCGCCGTATTGTACTTCTAATATATGACAAAGAGCATTAGTTTTATTACTAGCTTTATGCCAAGTGCCTTGCCTTATTTGAAATCCTGATGTAAGTTCTTGTAATGTATTAGTTTGAGATATACTGTTATATTCAGTATTTAAAACACATTCACCTTTTAACACATACCAATGTTCACTGCGTTTAAAGTGTCGTTGGTCACTTAAACTTTTACCTGGTTCGATTACAAGTTCTTTTACTTTATAACCTACTTGATTGTCTAGTACTCTATACCAACCCCAATTACGTACAGTTTTTGGATTTTTCCATTCTTCTAAGATCCAACTGCTTGAATTTTTTTTATCTTCGCCGCCGATCCCAAACGCAAACTCTACCCAAGGAGTCATGCCGTATGTGTCAACTTCAGGACTATTTCCCCGAATCCTATCTCCGCCATTAGCAAATACTATTTTATGTTCGGGGTATTTTTGTAAACATTTATAGATAGCAAAATTAGCACTTCCTCTATCGTCGTCGTCAAAGCTAATAACTTCGTCAACGACTGAGAGTTCTTTAATAATGTTAGCACGTTCTTGCCAAGGCATAAAGGGTCTGCCTTTCTTACGTGTCAACCATGCGTCACTATTAACGCCAACTACTAGTTTATTTCCTAGTTCTTTTGCTGCTTTGAAATAGGCAATATGTCCACTATGTAAGGGGTCAAAACCGCCGGTTACTAATACTATTCTTTTCATGTAGTTATTTATATGTGTACTTAATTAATAAATATGTTTATGGCAATATACGTACCATCTCATAAAATATGCTTCATTCATAATCCTAAGACCGGAGGAAGCAGTATTCAGCATTGGTTATTTGAAAATACCGATTGTATTCAACCAAAAAAAACATTGCATTGCAATATACGCACTGCTATGTCATATTTTCCAGATATTAAATTATCGTTTGTTGTTGTTAGAAATCCATGGGATTGGTGTGTTAGTTGGTACTGTTATCAAAAAAAGAGAGCAACCGAACGTATACAGTTTATAAAAGATAATCCAAATAACCTTGATTTAAGAAAAGAAAAATATAATTTAACTATACAACAAGACACATTAAAATATTTAGACTTAGGATTTGAACATTGTTTAGAAAATGCAACTCATAGTAATCAATTTACATATACACAAAATGTTAACTTAATATTAAAATTTGAAAATTTAAAAAATGATTTTCAAAAAATACAAAATATACTTAATATTTTTAAACCATTGCCATATTTAAACTCTACACCTCGAGTAAACTATAAAACCTATCATAATGCTCGAACTATTAAGTTAGTATATAATAAATACTACGATGATATAAACAAGTTTGGATACAAATATGAAACACCCTAGAATGACAGCTATATTTAAAGATGCTGTATGGAAAAATCAAAAGCCCGGATTTTATGTTGAAATTGGCGCATTTGATGGAAGAAAAAAGAACAGTACTATTATATTAGAACAAGCAGGATGGAACGGAGTATGTGTCGAACCGACTCTGGCAAGTTATGCGCAACTAGTAAAAAATAGAAAATGTCGCTGCGAAAATGTTGCTATATGGAAAGAAGATACTACTATTGACTTTTCAACATATAGTAATGATCCGGCATGGAATGGCATTACTGAAACACTTGATCAGTATCACATTGATAGATTAGATCTTGCTACTAGTATTAAAGTGCCAACTAAAAGTTGGAACTCAATGAACTTTCCAAAAACAATTGATTATTTACAAATTGATGTTGAGGGTGCTGAACTAACAATTATGAATTGTATCGACTGGAGTACTCAAAAAATTCACTATATTTGTATAGAAGATAATGGCAGTAAGTCAGGCGATCTAACTTACTACAACTATATGATAGGTTTAGGATATCAACTTATTGTACAACAGCATGTTGATTACTTGTGGTTTAAAGACTAGCATCTTCCATACCTGCAACTCTTAATTTTGTAACATTAGAAATAGACCAATGCTTTTGATCGAGTGCTTTGAGTAATCCTAACCATTTGTTGCGCAGTAATGCAAATTCATTAATAATCTTTTCATAGTCAACAACATCGGCTTCTCCGTCAACATAACGTTCTACATCGCGACTGCTTAATGCACGTTGATAATTTTCAAGGTATTTTTTAAAATATATACTGCGTAATCTACGTAGCTCGATATTTAAGTAGTTAAGTATTGCTTCAATCTCTTGAAGTTGATTAAAGCGTTGTTCAATAATGCCCGGCATTTCTGCTGAGTTTTTTTCGATGTTTCCTTTAATTTTTACTTCGGGACGAGCCATAATTAGCTCGTCCTCAAAGTACTGAATAGCATTTGGTATCTCATTAATATCACGAGATACTTTACTATACCAACCCATTATTCATCCTCATCAGCAGGTTCGTCAAGGTCAAGGTAATAATTAATAGCAGCATCGAGATACTTATCATTACCTATTAGTTCTTTTAAAACAATATCATCTACTCCGTAATCGGCAAGTAGATCAACATATTTTTCAGCAGCAAGTAGTATTTGCTTTTTGTCTAAATAATCTTTAAACAAGTTCCATACATCTGCTATTTGGTCTTCATTCATTATCAACTAACTCCTCGTTCTCGTTTGCAAAGTTAGTATTATCTAACTCCGCCTTAGCAGCTTCTTCGGCTGCCTTAGCGATATTTACCAACTGTGCTTCTTTTGATGGTAAGTCTGCCATAACGAGTTCGAGTAGTTCACCAGTCCATTTTTTACGATACTCAAGTATTTCTACTTCATCGCTTGTAATGTATTTGTAACGATTGCCTACTTTTTCTAGTAAGCCTTTGCCTTCAAACAGATCAAACAATCCGCTATAAGGATCCATACCTGTCTCATAAGGAATTTCAATTTGTACACCTTCAAACGGTTTAGCATAACGTGTTTTCATAACCTTACATGCTGCTCTAATACCGTGTACTTGAGATGTCTTATTGCCGTCTGCATCTACTTTAAGTTTAAGTTTTTTCATAGCAACAACCATCGAACTTGCATAAACAAATCCGCTGCCACCCGAAATCTTATCATCTGGATCAAACATATCTTGCGATGCGTAAGTGTGATTAGTAACAACCATACCTACATTGTAACTACCGAACATGTTTACACAGTTAGTAACCAATGCTTTAAGTGCTTTGGCTTTACGACCAAAGTCGCCTTTCATATCGCCCGAATCAAACTGACTTACTTCAGTTGGCGACATAAGCATACCTAGCGAGTCAACTACAAACAATACCTTAGGACGGTCTGCTTCTGACATTCCACGATAGTCAGCCATAAAGGTTGAAATAGTTTTTGCTACGTCATCAATCATTGCCATATTAAGTTTAAGGATTTTTTCGGGTGATGTATCAACACCTAATGCTTGTAACCATGATTCGTCGAGAGCATTTTCTGAGTCAATTAGAACAACAAAGATATCTTGCTCTTGTGCATACTTGACAATATTACCCGAAACAATATAACTTTTACCAGCGCCGGATTCACCTGCAAATACACTTACTTTACCGAGTGGAATACCTTTACGGAAATCGCCACTTAGTAGATAGTTTAATGCATAGTTTCCAGTGCTAATCCAATCAGTAGGATCGTTGAACCCAGAGCTCATGCCTGTAATACTTTTTGTTAAAGAATTACGAAACTTGGTTGGGTCAAATGCCTTTGATGCCATTAACTACGCTCCATCTCTGCTGCTTCTGTAGCAAGTACAGCAATTTCATCTATACTTGTACACATGATCTTTGTACCGCACCATTCGTCATCTTTGTCACGTCCTTGGATATCAAGCATGAATCCATTATCATACATGTAGACTGTAAACGACTCGTCTACCTTAGAAAGTTTATCACTAATTTTCATTCTATTTCTCCTATTAAAATTGAGTAATGTAGGGGAAATTAATCCCCTACTGTGCAATTATTATGCTTGGTTTTGACGTGAACGAATCATCGCTAGGATGTTTTCTGCGCCGCCACTAGCTGCCGGAGTTGCTGCTGGTGCTGCGGCCTTTGCCGCTGCTGCTACTTGAGCATTACTTTGAAAAGGAATATCATCCTCATCTTCGATAATTGGAGCACTTTGACTTACAGCAGTTGCTTTTGGGCTTGCTGCTTTCATAGGATCACCTGTACGTGCAGCCATACCACTTGGACGGAAGTATTGACTCCAACGATCTGCATCATATGCTTCACCATCTACTGATGCTTCGAACATTTCGCTTAATACTTTAAGCTCAACATCAGTTGGTTTCTTAGGAAGGAAGTCTGAAAGATTATACAATCCATGACTATTAACTGCGTTCATTTCAGCATCACTTAGAGGACGCTCTCTACGTGCCCAATTGCTTGTACCGTAGTCTGCATAGCCGCCTTTGGATGTCTTGTTAAGACGGAAGTCTACACCAGCAGTATAATCTGTTGGTAGTTCTTCCATATCTGGATCCATCAATGCTGCTTTGATAATTTGGAATACTTGAGGACCAATAATAAATCGACGAATTGGATTCTCTGGTTTTTCTTCTTGCAACGGATTTTCAGTTACAAACCCTTGGAAAATAAACGAACGTTTTTTCCAATACTTACGACCCATATCTTCAAGTGCAGGGTCTTTAAACCAGCCACGTACTTCTTGTAAGATTGGGCAAGATTCGCCATACATTTCCATACACGGAACTTGTACTTGTACTGGACGCGAATCAGTTTCGCCTTTAACGCCTGCAAATGGTAGTTTAATAACCAAACGTTCTTTCCAAAAGAAAGTGTTTGCTTGATCGCCATCTGGAAGGAAACGGAACGTTGCGCTCTCGCCTTCTTTAATATTCCAAAATGGGTAAATTGCGTTATCGCCGCCGCCTGTCGAACCACCTGTTGAGCGTGTTTCTTGTTCCTTGAGCTTTGCTCGGATTTCTGCTAGTGATGCCATAGTTAATGCCTCCTATTATGTTATGCCTATGTGCTTTTGTGCCTTATTGTGTGCAGCACTCTTACATACTACACACATTTATTTATCTTGTCAAGTAAAAAATGTCAATATATTGGATGAGTTAGCCGGATTAATTTACACCGGCTAACTGTTTAATCATTGCTGTTTCTGGGTAGCGGCTCTGTGACGCTTCTGCCTGATTACGTTGTGCAATCATTGCCTCGATTTTTTCCATAAACTGTGCGGCAGGTTTTACAAATTCGTCGCCGTAATCTTTTTGCACCGCAGTTAGTATTGCTGTTTCGCCTTTAGGAAATTTTCCATTTTCTCTATCAAAGTAGCTAAGAATAAAT
>TARA_R110000868_G_scaffold62718_9_pt1 | contig 11825 bp, 11 predicted proteins | sample TARA_R110000868 | Tara Oceans TARA_R110000868 (sample SAMEA4397489) | marine metagenome | biome: Polar Biome; feature: [SRF] surface water layer (ENVO:00010504); material: water (ENVO:00002006), including particulate matter (ENVO:01000060) such as... | depth 5 m | reverse complement strand
AATCACATTAGATTAAAATAAATCAGATGTCAGGCGGGTAGGTGCCGTCGAATAAAATGGCGCCGACATCCGACAAAGCGCCGGATCTGGCTTCCATCAAGCTGATTGATTATGATTTCGGCAAATATGGCTCCAGCGACGAGCGCAAGCGGCTGCTAAAGAAATGGGATGAAGAGGTTTCCACGCTTCCGCAATAAGCCAGATATATGTCTTCACCGCAAAAAAAGACCTTCCCGGTTCTGATCTTCTGGATTGTGGTCGGGTGGGTCGGCTTTCTGATTCTGCCATGGTACGGGATCGAGGATTTCTGGACATTTGAGTGGCTGCTCGATGGATATCCCTGGGACAGCGACTATGCTCCAGGGATATTTCTGATCGCGCAGGGCGAAAAGCTCTGGCTGGCGCCACTGCTGATACCGCTGATCCTGTCGCTGTTCGCGATCCGGCTCGATAAAACACACGCATATTATTCCAGGCTGCTTATTCTCGCCGGTTCGCTGGGGTTTGCCTGGCTGATCGCCCAGGGCTTCGGCATTGGTCTGCGCGGCTGGTCCTATGACTGGCTGGAGGCGGCATTTGGCCCGCTGGATGACCGCCAGTTCGGCATGGGCTACGGGGCCATGCTGCTGTCGGCCTGTTTCCTGTTTCTGCTGACCCAGGGCATCGCTGCGCGCGGTGCCATCAATGGCGATGTGTTCGTCGTGTCTTCCATCGGTTTTGTTATCGCGGTGGTGGGTGTGTTCGTGTTCTTTCCGATTGTCAGAATGCTGATTGCCGCTTTCATCACCGAGGATGGCGGCTATTCCGTCTCGGTGTTTTTTGCCAAATTTCTCAGCAACCGGCTGTGGGGGCTGGGCTGTCTTTCGGGAGCGAAATGCGGCGCGGCGTGGAATTCACTGCTGCTGGCCGTCCTTGTCGGATTTCTGACAACCATTCTGGGACTGGTGTTTGCCCTTGTGGTGACGCGCTCCGGGTTCCGCTACAAGCGCTTGCTGCGAGCGCTGACCGTGTTGCCGATCATCACGCCGCCGTTTGTGATCGGGCTTGCCCTCATTCTTCTGTTCGGCCTGTCCGGCTCTGCGACGGTGTTCATCTCCGATCTGTTCGGATTTCAGCCGACGCGCTGGATCTATGGCATGCCGGGGGTCTTGATCGCGCAGCTTCTGGCCTTCACGCCGATTGCCTTTCTGGTTCTGATTGGCGTGGTTGAAGGGGTCAGCCCGTCAATGGAAGAAGCGGCGCAAACCCTGCGCGCCAGCAAGTGGCAGGTTTTCAAAACGGTTTCGCTTCCACTGATGCGCCCTGGTCTGGCCAATGCGTTTCTGCTCGGATTCATTGAAAGCATGGCGGATTTCGGCAATCCACTGGTGCTGGGGGGCAATTTCGATGTGCTCTCGACGGAGATTTTCTTCGCCATTGTCGGCGCGCAATATGATCAGGGCCGTGCTGCTGTGCTTGCCATAGTGCTGCTGGGCTTTACCCTGTCGGCGTTTTATGCGCAGCGCTTCTGGCTTGGCAAGAAATCCTACACCACCGTTTCCGGCAAGGGCGATGCGGGGATTCATCCGCATATGCCGGACGGGCTCGCGATCCCGGTCTATATTTCGGCTGCCATGTGGGCGCTGTTCACCATCGTCGTCTATGTGATGATCATCTATGGTTCGTTTGTCGAATTGTGGGGCGTCAACAATGCGCTGACCTTCAAACATTACATCACCGCGTTTTCGGTGCGATTTGATGCCGAGGGTGTGCGCTGGACCGGCTCTGCCTGGAACAGTTTCTGGACAACGGTGCAGATCGCAGCGCTTGCGGCCCCGCTGACAGCGGGCATCGGCCTGCTGACGGCCTATCTGCTGACGCGGCAGACTTTCGTTGGCAAGAATGCCTTTGAATTCGGCACCATGCTGAGTTTTGCCATTCCGGGCACCGTGATCGGGGTTAGCTACATCCTGGCCTTCAATGTGCCGCCGATTGAACTGACCGGCACCGGGATCATTCTGATCGTCAGCTTTATCTTCCGCAACATGCCGGTGGGCGTGCGCGCCGGCATTGCCTCGATGAGCCAGTTGGACAAAAGCCTTGATGAAAGCTCGCTGACGCTGGGCGCGAACAGTGCGCAGACCTTCCGGCGGGTGATCCTGCCACTGCTGCGTCCGGCCATTCTGGCAGCGCTGGTCTATTCATTCGTGCGCGCCATGACTGCCATTTCGGCGGTGATCTTTCTGGTCAGCGCCGAATATGACATGGCGACCAGCTATATTATCGGGCGTGTCGAGAACAATGATTACGGTCTCGCCATCGCCTATTCAACAACACTGATCTTTGTCATGCTGGGGGCCATCGGCATTCTGCAACTGGCGGTCGGCAAGACCGATATCGGCCGCCGCATGAGCCAGCCAAAGCAGTAAACCGGAATGAGGATCGATCCATGACTATTGCGAAGAGCAGCAAGGCGGCATCCGTTTCCTTCCGGAATGTCAAAAAGGTCTATGGCAAGGACGTGCTGGCGGTTGACGATATTTCACTGGATATCGCACCGGGGCAATTGGTGACGCTGCTTGGTCCCTCGGGCTGCGGCAAGACCACCACACTGCGCATGATTGCCGGACTGGAAATGGCAACACAGGGGCAAATTCTGATTGGCGATCAGGATGTCACCAAACTGCCGGCGACTGACCGGGATGTCTCCATGGTGTTTCAGTCCTATGCGCTGTTTCCGCATATGGATGTGCTGGAAAACGTATCCTACGGGCTGAAATTCTCCGGTTTCAACAAAGTGGAAACCCGCGAACGGGCGCTGGCCGGGCTGGATCTGGTGGGGCTGAACGGCTACGCCGACCGGCTGCCTTCGGAGCTGTCAGGCGGTCAGCAGCAGCGGGTTGCGGTTGCACGCGCTCTGGTGCTGGAACCTCAGGTGCTGCTGTTCGATGAGCCGTTGTCCAATCTGGATGCCAAACTGCGCCGTCAGGTGCGCGAGGAAATCCGCGAAATTCAGCAAAATCTGGGGCTGACCGTGGTCTATGTCACCCATGATCAGGAAGAGGCGCTGGCGGTCTCGGACCGCATTGTGGTGATGCGCAATGCGCAGATTGCCCAGGAGGGCAGCCCGCGTGATCTTTACGAATTGCCGATTGATGCCTTTGTTGCCGACTTTATCGGCGAAGCCAATCTTGTGCCCTGCACCGTCGAGGCCGTGGAAGGCGATGTGGCGACGGTCAGCGTCGGCACCTACCAGCACAAGCTCCCGGCCCGCGGCATGGCACCGGGTCCGGGAACTCTGGCGGTGCGGCCAAGCCGTGTGGAACTGACTACCGAGGCTTCGGAAAACGCCATTGAAGCGAAGATCATCAAGGCAACCTATGTCGGCAGCCATATGGAATATACGGTGGAAACCAGCTTCGGCACCCTGTTTGCGGTGTCCGGCAATGTCAGTTCGATATTCGATACCGGCGCGAACGTGGCAATGAACTTCGCCAGATCCGGACCCGTCCTTCTGCCGAAGAGCTGAGGCAGCCGGTATTTTCAAGCCTTGAGGTGCAACGTCACCAGAACGGTGCTGGACGCGCCGTTCTCGAACCTGGCGCGCACGCGCAACCAGTTGCCGAACTGCGAGAGGCGGGCAACGGCGACGTCATCTGTGTGTTGCGGCATGGCAAAACTGGTGCCTTCGGCTATCCAGTGCATGCCGTCCGCAGAAATCTCGACAATGCCTGTTGGCTGGGGTCCGGTGGATGGTTTCAGCGCACGGACGAAAAACACCGCTTCGCGCGCCCAGCCGCATTCATAAGGTTGCGTGGCGGCGTCCGCTGACCAGTGTTCATTGCGGGCGACAATCGCAGTGTGGCTTTCAGGAAGCATCAGAAATCCCCCGAAATGCAGACCGAATCGACATAGAGAAACGCGCGTTTTGCCACATCGGTTTCGGCGAACAGCGCAAAGTTCAGCATGCACCACAGATTTTTCATCGCCGGGATGCGGATTGATTCAAATTCCGAAAGGTCAAATTTGCGATCATTGCACTGGAAGGACAGGGCCTTCATGTTTTCAAGATCAAAATCAAACCGCAGATAGGTCCAGTTCACCTTGGTCGGAATTTCATTATAACACAGGTTCTGCGCGCCGCCGGGCAGATCAAGCCAGCCTTCGGGTTGCAGATGATAGTGACTTGCGGTTTTGGTGCCATCGCCAATTGGCGTAAAGTCGGTGGTGTGTGGCTTGAACTGCCATTTTTGCGCGTGCTGGCCGTTTTCGGCATTGAGAAAGCGCATATGCGGCATCACACGTTCGGCGTCTTTTCTGTCCTGATCTCCGCCCTGCAAATCAAACAGAAACCCGACCGAGCGCACATCGGTTTCGCTCAATTGCAATTCGGTCGCCTCCGGTTTGAAGGTGAAATACAGCTCGAAACGGATCGGGCCGCGTTTGCGGAATGTATGGCGCTTGATGGCGACATTCTGTGCTCCGACAACCGGGCGGGTGGCAATTTTCAACGCATAGGAACTGGTTGCTGCGCCATGTGAGCCGGCATCCCAGTGGGACAGCGTCGACAGCATCGGGCTGGTGTGCTGGGCGTAGCCGGGCAGCATGGTGTCGAGGCTGTCCTCGTAATTGCCGACCAGTTGCGACCAGCCTGAATAGCCGTTTGCAAAAGTGTCGAAACTGATGATGCGGCGGAGCGGATCGAACCGGCTCATTGCCGGGTCACTCAGGCGCAGGGCGCGCAGCAATGTGGTTTCCAGCTCCTGTCCGGCAGTTTCCTGTATCACCTGGCTTGTCTCCTTTTCAGCGGAATGCATCACGGGGTCCGCAATCGTTCGACGACGTCCCAATTGATCTCAAGGCCGAGGCCGGGCCCGGTCGGCACGCTCAGCTGACCATCTTTCTGGCGCATGCTGGCGGATGCCAGATCGGCAAGTTCGGTCTTGAAAGGGCTGAGATCACTGTGACATTCCATCATCCGCAGGTTCGGCATGGCGGATGCGACATGAATGCTGGCGGTTTCACAGACAATCCCCGACATGCCGATATGGGGCGCATAGCCGACATCGCAGGCATGGGCGAAGTCTGCCATGCGCCGCGTTTCAGTGATGCCGCCGGAGCGTGCGATATCGGGCTGCAGCACCGACAATGTGCGGTTTTGCACCAGACGCCGCGCCTGATCGACGGTGAAATTGCTCTCGCCTGCTGCCAGCGGAACAGTGCAGCGCTGGCGCAACTCCTCGTAGCCAGCTTCATCTTCCGGTTTCAGCGGCTCTTCAAACCAGAAATAGCCATTGGCCTCCAGCGCTCGCGCCACTTCAACAGCTTCGTCCAGCTCATAGGCCCAGTTGGAATCGATACACAGTTCAATTGCATCGCCGGCCCTGCGGCGCAGCCGTTCGATACGGCGGCAGGATTCGCCGACCGGACTGGCGGTCTTGACTTTGATGCGAGGGAAGCCGGCCTCCAGATAGGCATCAAGTTCGGCGTCAGCCTGGGCGTCGTCCACCCAGTTGATCGAAGCGGCATAGACCGGAATGGAGGTGCGGCCCTCTCCGCCGAGCAGCTTCCACAACGGCATATTGGCGGCCTTGCCGAGGATGTCCCAAAGCGCAATATCGACGCCGGCTATGGCTTCAAACAACATGCCGCCGCTGCGGCCGGACAGCGCCCGGCGCATGGATTGCCAATGCGCACTGATCTGATGCGCCGGCTGCCCGACGAGACGCGGCCCGAGCGTTGAGTTGATGAGTTCGGCATAGGCTTTGGGAGCAAACCGCGCCAGAGTTTCGCCGATACCTGAAATCCCAGCATCGGTGCGAATTTCCACCAGAACAATCGAGACATGTTCATAGGTGCCCCAGGAGGTCACCGTGGATTTGGGAAGTTTCTGCGTCAATGGATGGGCGATCACATCGGTGATGGTGATATCCGGTGCAATCAGGCCTGCGGCCTGCGGCGTGAGATCAGGCGCGCTCATTGGCAGAACCCTTTTTCCGCGCGCACTTTAATATCTGCGGTTCGGTGGCAAAGCTGTCTCATTGATCTGTGACTCCATCTGGATTGGCCGGTTTTAGCGCAAACAACTCAACATAGCAAATAAATAACATAGTTGCTATGTTGGCAACAGCTGTGCTAGAAACGGTTGAAATGCGAGGAGCTGGCATGGCGAAAGCCACCACAGACAATCTGACATTCAATACGCAACGGGCGGCACCGCTGCGCCTTGCCGACACGGTGTCCGACGAGATTGCGGCCGCTCTGTTTGACGGGCGCATTGCGCCGGGGGATGCGCTGCCTTCCGAAGGCGAGATTGCGCGGCAATTTGAAGTCAGCAAACCAATTGCGCGCGAAGCGCTGCGGCTTCTGGCCGGTGCCGGACTGATCCACACCCAACAAGGCAAGGTCGCGCGCGCCAAGGCGATGACCGGGGAGCCGCTGGACCGGATTTACGGCTATGCGGTGCGCTCCAGCCTGAAACGCCTGCAGGAAGCCAATGAAATGCGGCTTGTGCTGGAGTCGGGCATTGCCGGTCTCGCGGCCCGGCGCAGGGCAAAAAACGGCCTGACAGTGATGCAGAAAGCAGTTGAAAAAATGTTGACCTCGATTGGTCAACCTGAAGATTTTACCGAAGCGGATATCGACTTTCATCACGGCATGGCGCTGGCCACCGGCAACACCATGATCCGGGTTCAGGTCGAGGGTATGCGCTCGGTGCAGCGCGAAGTGTCCGAGTTGTTTTCCCGGCGCAGTAACCGCACCACCGCGGACTGGCAGGCCACCGTTCTGCGGCATCGGTCTATTTACGATGCCATTTCAGCCGGCAATGAGAGCGCTGCGCAGAAGGCTCTGGCCAAGCATTATGATGCCGCCAATATCGCATCCTTCGAGGTTGCCAATGGCTGATCGAACTGGCCCACTTTCCGGCAAACGTGCCTTCGTCACCGGTGCCAATTCGGGCATTGGTTATGCGATAGCCAGCGCGCTGGCGGCCGACGGGGCCGATCTGGTGCTGCACTGCCATGGCGGAGCGCGGCCTCGCCACGACGATATGCATCTGTTTGACACCTGCCCGGTGCTTGAGGCGGATTTTCTGCAGGATCAGGCCGTGTCTGATCTGGCGCACGCTGTGCTGAAAACCGGCCCAGTGGACATTCTGATTGCCAACGCAGCGATCGAGGAAAGACGTCCCTGGCAGGACATCGACGCCGCTGCGATCAACGCCCATGTGGCGGCAAATTTCACATCCCTGCTGTTGCTGACCAGCCATCTGGTGCCGCCAATGGTTGAGCGCAATTGGGGCCGGGTCATCGCCATCGGCAGCATTCTGGCCACCAGGCCGCGCGACGAAACGGTTGTATATGCGGCCCTGAAGTCGGCACAATTGACAGCCTTGCGCGCCATCGCCCGGGATGTGGCACCGGGTGGTGTCACCATGAATGTGGTTTCACCGGGCGCAATTGAAACCGAGCGGATGGCGGATCTTTATGCCGATGCCGCATTCCGCCAGGCGGTTGCCGCCAAAATTCCCATGGGCCGGCCGGGCCGGCCTGCGGACTGTATTGCGCCTGTGTCGATGCTGTGCAGTGACGCGGCAGGCTATATTACCGGCGCGGATATTCCCGTCGATGGCGGCTGGGGCATCGGCGATGCACCCGGAAATCTACCGGAGTCCGGCTAATGACACAGTCTGCCAGTGACCCCTTATCTTCATCTTCAACCGATCTGGTTTCGGAGCATTCACTTGTGCATCCGGTCCGGACAGACATCATATAAAGGAGGAGTATAATGACCATGATCAGAACTAAACTCACCGCAGCAGCGTTGCTTGGCGCCAGTTTTCTGGTGTCCCCGGCAATGGCGCAGGAACTGCGCTTCACAGTCTGGACGGGCAATGACGCCCATCTCAATATGCTGAACAGCATTGGCAAGAGCTTTCAGGAATCCAATCCCGGCGTGACGGTCAAGTTTGAGACCATTCCCGCTGGCGATTATATCCAGAAACTGACATTCCAACTGGCTGGTGGCACGCCGCCGGATCTGGGCTGGATGTTTGAAAATTCCATGCCGGCCTTCGTTGAAGCCGGGGTTCTTGAAGAGCTGACTGACGTATTGGAAAATACCGACGGCTATGATCTGGCGGATTTTTCCGCGCCGGCCATGGAATTGTGGAAGCAAGGCGATGCCATTTACGGCGTGCCGTTCTCAACCTCGCCCTTCATGGTGTTTTACAACAAGGACATGTTCGACGCAGCCGGAGTTGAAGATCCGCTGACACTGGCCAATAAGGGCGAGTGGGACATGGACAAGTTCCGTGAAGTCTCGGCAGCGCTGACCCAGGCCAATGACGGCAAGTGGGGTTTTGAATTCAAGGATGGCCAGGGCTATGACAGCCGTATCATGCACGCCATCATGCCGCCGATCCGGGTCTATGGCGGCAACGCCTTTGACGCTGGCGAATGTGGCTTTGATAATCCTGAAGCCGTCGCCGCGGTGACCCAACTGCATGAGATGGTGTTCAAGGATCGCTCGATTGTGCCACCGGGCGAACAGGGCGATTTCTTCTCCGGCAGTTCTGCCATGACCATCAACCAGATTTCCCGCGCCTCGAAAATGCCAGATGCTGGTTTCAATTGGGGCATTGCACCTTTGCCAACCGGTCCGGCAGGCGCATCGCCCGTCATCGGTCAGGCGGGTCTGGTGGTGTTTTCCCAGAGCAAAAATCCGCAACTGGCGAAAGAGTTCATTGCCCATATGACCAATGCCGAGAATGTCGCGGTGATGGCGCAGTTCTTCCCGCCTGCGCGTGTGTCGGTGCTGGACAGCGAAGCATTCATCAATGCCAATGCGCTGATCCCCAGCGAGCAGATGGCGAATGTCAAGGCTGCGATTTCGGAAGGCCGGGTTCTGCCAAGCCATGTGCGCACGCCTCAGATCGAAGCTGCCATGAAGCCACGCTTTGACGCGTTGTGGAAAGAAGATGCCAATGTCGAGGATGCGTTGAAGGCGGTCTGCGCCGCAATTCAGTCCCAGCTCTAGGCCGGACCTTGTGGTGAGATCGGGGCAATGACACCGAACAAACAGACAGCAACCATGGCGCACGGCAGACGCGCGCCATGGTTGACCTTGCGCTGCCAGGAAACGCTGGAAGCCTGGCTGTTCGTCAGTCCCACCCTGATCGGCTTTCTGATCTTCTTTCTGGGTCCGCTTGTCGCGGTGGGTTTCTACAGCCTGACCGAGTGGAACCTGCTGAGCCAGCGCTCGACCTTTGTCGGACTTGAGAATTTCCAGGATGCGCTGACGCAGAATCCGGATTTCTGGCATGTGGTGCGCAATTCAGCCGTGTTTGCCCTTGGGCTGGTGCCACTTAATATGGCTTTGGCTCTGACCCTTGCGCTGGCGCTGTCGCGGCCGTTTTTCGGAGTGGTGTTTTTCCGCACAATCTTTTTCGCACCGGTCATCACCTCGGCAGTTGCCTGGGCGATTGTGTGGAAATTTCTGCTTCAGGGCGAGGCCGGCGCTGTCAACCAGATGCTCGCTGTTATCGGCATTGACGGCCCCAACTGGCTGCGCGAACCGGACTGGGCGATGCTTGCGGTCATTGTCACCCGTGTCATCAAGATGGTCGGGCTCAATATGATCCTTTATATTGCCGCGCTGCAGGCGATCCCGCGCGACTATGAGCAGGCCGCACGGCTGGAAGGCGCATCGCGCTGGCAGATTTTCCGGATGGTGATCTGGCCGCTGCTGGCACCGACCACACTGATCATCATGATCATCACCACCATCGGTTCCTTCAAGGTATTTGACCATATCTATCTGATGACCGGCGGGGGACCGGAAAACGGCACTCTGGTACTGGCCTATTACATTTACCAGCAGGGCTTTGAATTCTTCAATATCGGCTACGCCTCTGCGCTTGCCATCATCATGTTCGTGATCGTGCTTTCGCTGACAATCGTGCAGCTGATCCTGCGCCAGAAAGGGTCGGGATGAGCCTTTCACAACCCCAGCTGGATCGGATCAAGCGCGTGCTCTGGACACTGTCGCTGCTTGTCGTTGCCGTGCCCTTTGTGTTTCCCTTTCTGTGGATGGTTTCATCGGGCTTTAAAAGCGCAGCAGAGATTTTCGGCCAGCCCTCGCTGTTCCCTGCGGTGTGGCGCTGGCAGAATTTTCTCGATGTATTCGATCATCAGCCCTTTGCCCGGCAATATTTCAACTCGCTGTATATTTCCGGCAGCGTCACGCTGCTGACGCTGGTGATCTCGTCTCTGGCAGGATATGCGCTGGCACGCTTGCGGTTTGCCGGAGCCGGCCTGCTGATGCTGTTTTTGATTTCCGCGCTGATGGTTCCCGAAGAGGTCACCATCATTCCCAATTTCTTCCTGATCCGCTGGATGGGGCTGATGGATACCCATGTGCCGCTGGTGCTGCTGCCGGTGTTTGGTGCCCATGGCGTGATGGCAACCTTTCTGATGCGGCAATATTTTGTCGCCTTGCCGAAAGAGCTTGAAGAGGCCGGCAAGATGGACGGTCTGTCGCGGATCGGCATCTGGTGGAAAATTGCCATTCCGATGTCGCGTCCGGCTCTGGCGGCGGTGGCGATCATCACATTCCTGCATTCCTGGAACCTGTTTCTGGAGCCGCTTGTATTCCTCTCCAGCCTCGAAAAATTCACCTTGCCTCTGGCGCTCTCCAATTTTACCGATGCCTATGGGCTGCCGCTGTGGCATCTGCAGCTTGCCGCCACCAGCCTGGCAGTGGTTCCGATACTGGGGGTTTATCTGATCGCCCAGCGCCAGATTATCGAAAGTTTTGCCATGTCGGGGGTGAAAGGATGACCCTCACCGCCGACAGACAGACGGATACCAGCACATGACCAGTCTTGCCCTGAAAAATCTGAAAAAATCCTTCGGCCCCGTCGAGGTCATCCGCGACGTTGATCTGACGATTGAGGATGGAGAATTTATCGTTTTTGTCGGCCCGTCAGGCTGCGGTAAATCCACGCTTCTGCGCATGATTGCCGGGCTCGAAGACATCACCTCCGGGGAACTGGTGATTGACGAGCGCACCATGAATGACGTGCCGGCTTCAAAGCGCGGCGTGGCGATGGTGTTCCAGTCCTATGCGCTGTATCCCCATCTCACCGTGCGGGATAATATGGGGTTCGGTCTGAAGGTGCGGAAAGTGAAGCCTGCCGAAATGCGCCAGCGCGTCGACGAGGCAGCGGCCACACTGAAACTCGATGCGCTGATGCAGCGCTATCCGCGCGAATTGTCCGGCGGGCAACGCCAGCGCGTCGCCATTGGCCGGGCCATTGTCGGTCATCCGCAGGTGTTTTTGTTTGACGAGCCGCTGTCCAATCTGGATGCGGAATTGCGGGTCCATATGCGGGCGGAAATCGCGTCGCTGCATAACCGGCTGTCAAACACCATGATCTACGTCACCCATGACCAGATCGAGGCGATGACCCTGGCAGACCGGATTGTTGTGCTGCGCGACGGGCGCATCGAGCAGGTCGGCACGCCGCGCGAATTATACGCCAGTCCGGCCAATGTGTTTGTTGCCCAGTTCATTGGCAGCCCGAAAATGAATATTTTTCCGGCCTCCGCACTGGCCGCTAATTTGTCTGGACCGGATTTCGATTTGAAAGCGGCGGCTCAACTCGGCATCAGGCCGGAACATCTGCAAATTGTGCCGCAAGGCAAAGGTCTGTTGCAGGGCCGCGTTTCTGTCAGTGAATATACCGGCGCCGGTTCCTTGCTCCATATCGAGGTCGAGGGTGCCGGAACATTCCTGGTGGTCCAGGAGGGGCAGGTTGCCGCTGACCATGGCGAGACCATCGG
>TARA_R110000868_G_scaffold128417_6_pt1 | contig 11829 bp, 11 predicted proteins | sample TARA_R110000868 | Tara Oceans TARA_R110000868 (sample SAMEA4397489) | marine metagenome | biome: Polar Biome; feature: [SRF] surface water layer (ENVO:00010504); material: water (ENVO:00002006), including particulate matter (ENVO:01000060) such as... | depth 5 m | reverse complement strand
GCAGGGCAATGTCTATACGGTCGAGCGTTTCGGGCGCTACACGCACAGCCTGATGCCCGGCCTCGGCGTCATTGTGCCGTTCTTTGATCGCATCGGTGCCAAGGTCAATGTCATGGAGACCGTGGTCGATGTGCCGAGCCAGGAAGTCATCACACGCGACAATGCGATGGTGACGGTGGACGGTGTCATTTTCTATCAGGTGCTGGATGCGGCCAAGGCGTCTTATGAAGTCGGCAATCTCCGCCTCGCTGTCCTCAATCTTGTGATGACTAATCTGCGTACCGTCATGGGCAGCATGGATCTTGATGAACTGCTCTCGCAGCGCGACAGCATCAATGCGCGGCTGCTGACAGTCGTGGACGAAGCAACACATCCCTGGGGCCTCAAGGTCACGCGTATCGAAATCAAAGACATCGCACCGCCGCGTGACATCATCGACAGCATGGCGCGGCAGATGAAAGCCGAGCGTGAGAAGCGCGCGAATATTCTGGAAGCCGAAGGCTTACGTCAGGCCGCGATCCTTGCGGCTGAAGGCAAGAAGCAGGCAGCGATCCTCGAAGCCGAAGGCCGCCGCGAAGCAGCTTACCGCGACGCCGAAGCGCGTGAGCGTCAGGCTGAAGCTGAAGCCAAGGCAACACAGGTCGTGAGTGACGCGATTGCGGGCGGCAATGTGCAGGCGCTCAATTATTTCGTCGCCACCAAATATGTCGAGGCCCTCAGGGATATTGCCTCCGCGCCCAATCAGAAACTCGTGCTGATGCCGCTTGAAGCCGCGAGCGTCATCGGGGCGCTTGGCGGCATCACGGAGCTTGCGCGTGATGCCTTTGGTGCAGGTGGCGGTGGCTCGGGTGCCACGTCGCCGCGTCGTCCCACAGTGCCGCCTGTCAGCCGGGGTGACTAAGTGATGGAAACGATCCTGTCTGAAGTAGGCGAATGGATGTGGTGGATCGTTGCGGCGATCCTCGGCATCGTTGAGCTCATCGTGCCGGGCATATTCTTTGTCTGGCTTGCCGCCGCTGCCGCCATTGTTGGTGTGCTGGTGTTGGTTTTCCCGATCCCGCTCATGGCGCAGATCGCGCTTTTTGCGGTTCTGTCGGTCATTGCCGTGTGGATTTCGCGGCGCTGGTTCAAACGCCATCCGATTGAGAGCGACGCGCCGCTGCTCAACCAGCGGGTGCGCTCCTATATCGGGCATAGTTTCACGCTCGAACAGGCGATTGTGAACGGACGCGGCAAGCTCAAGATCGGCGACAGCCAGTGGCTTGCCTCCGGCCCCGATCTGCCGGTGGGCGCCAAGGTGCGTGTCACGGGCGAGGCCGATGGCGTGCTGATCGTCGAAGCTATCGGATGATCTTGAGGATTGGCTGAATGTAGCTCGCCAGTGTCGGGCTCAGCGCGGATAAGGCGGTTAGCACCGTGATAATGGTGGCCAGATTTGATGAGCCGCCACCGCCGAACCCTTCGCGCAGATCGTTGCGGGCGTCCGTGATGGAGCGATCCAGAAGCTGCGATTCCAGTTCTGCCGTGCGTCCGGGTGTCCGCATCACCAGTGCGATGATGATAGCGGCGAGCGCGGCAAGCACGCCGCCGACGATCAGGGCGGCGAATGCTTCTCCGACCGGGACGGCGAGGATCAGGAAAAATCCAAACGACAAGGCGGCCAGCGCCAAAAAGCCGATGAGTGCGGCAATGCTGGTCAGAATCGCACGCTGAGCCAACCGGCGTGCGACGATTTCGGCGCGCATCCATTCCAGTTCGGCAAGGCGGCTCAGCTTGTCAGTTGAATTGGCCATCGCTTTGTTTACCTCAGAATGATGCGCGACAGGATGAAGCCGATGCCAAGAGCGATGAGCGTGCTTTGCACAGGCTTTTCAGCAATGCGTGTCTGCAATTCGTGCCAGCCTTCTTGTGCCTTGTCGCGCGCTTCGCCTGCCGCGTCGCTGGCAGCATGAAGCAGTCCGTCCGCGCTTTCGCCGGCAGCCTCAAGAAACTTCACCCTGGCTTCTTCGAGCGCTGTTGTCAGGCGGTCTATTTCCTTGCGCAGGTCGTCGAGTTCTTCGGTCACTTTTTCGTCAAGCGCTTTTGCGGTTTTGCTACTCATCGGAGCACTCCCTTCAGAAGGTCATTAAACTTGTCAGTTTGCGCATCAGCGCGAGAATGACCATCGCGTTCCAGCATGGCGACAATAAGGCCTCAATATAAAGCGATTTTTCAGAGATAGGGGGATGCCAGACGAATTGCCGCATCGCGGAGCCGCGCGGGCAGCGAGCGCGACATGATGTCGTGACGCGTCACGGGCACAGCGCGGGCGATTTTGGCATCTGTCAGGCGACCGAGTTCCTTGGCAAACTCCGTGTCATAGCATTCGAGGTTCAATTCAAAATTGAGCCGCAGGCTGCGCCCGTCCCAGTTTGCAGACCCCACCATCGACCAGATCCCGTCGATCATCATCAGCTTGGAATGTTCAAACGGGCCTTCGGTCTTCCACACATGGCACCCCGCCTCGATGAGCCATGCGAGTTGAGGCGTTGCCGCCCAATCGACAAAACGCAGATTGCTGCGGCCGGGCAGAACAATGTCCACCTCGACGCCGCGCATCGCCGCCATCGACAGCACCGTGCTCAATGTGGAGTCCGGCAGGAAGTAGGGCGTGACAATGCGGATTGTCTCGCGCGCTTCGGCCAAAGCGGCCAGCATCGTCCAGCGGATCGGGTTGATGCCTTGGTCCGGCCCGCCCGGCAGCGCTCGTGCGACAAGCCCGTCACCGGCGACGGCAGCAATCGTCGGTGGAAACCAATCCGGGCCGTCGAGAATTTCGCCGGTTGTGAATGTCCATTCATAGGCGAAAGTGCGCATGAGTTGTGCGACAACAGGCCCTTCGACGCGGAAGTGATGATCGAGGATCGGTTTCTTTGGTTTTGTCGCGATGAGATTGCCGACCGCGATATTCATGCCTCCGGTAAAGCCTTCCGTGCCGTCCACCACCAGAATTTTTTGGTGGTTTCGCATATTCAGATAAGGCATCTGCCACAGCATGAACGAATGCAGGAAGCGTGCGTAATTGATATTGCGCTTGCGCAACTCAGGAATGATCGAGGGGTGCGAATACCATGAACCGACACCGTCGATGAGGATGCGCAGTCGCACGCCGCGCGCCTGTGCCCGTGACAGAGCGTCGAGGAAAAGCTGACCCGCCTTGTCATTGTTGAAAATATAAGTCGAGAGCGCCACCGAGCGTGTTGCTTTGTCGATGGCGGTGATCATGGCGGGGTAGGCCTCGTCGCCATTGGTGAGCACGGTCACCTTGTTGCCCGCCACAAATTCCTCGTCCTGCACTTTTTGTCCAAAGCGCGCGAGGCTTTCCAGTTCGCGGCGCTGGTCGCTCGTTCCCATTGGCAGAACATTGTTGCCTTGCTTGGGCAGCGGGTTCAGGAGCGGCATAGCCGGTCCGCGCAATTCGCGCGCGCGGCGCTGGATGCGGTTGACGCCGAGCAGCAGATAGATGAGCCAGCCCAGCACCGGCACCAACAGAATGAAGCCGACCCAGCCCGCCGCCGAGCGCACATCGCTTTTGGTCAGCATCGCGTGGCCTGCCGCGCCCAGCATGGCGGCAAGCTGGATGGCGGCAAAAAGGGCAGGGCCTAGATCGGCAAAAAATTGCATGGGCCTCTCTTGGGTGTTTGGGCGCGACGGGCGGCGATTATTCTGCCGCGTCCGTTTCGTCCACGATGCCGGTCGGGTAACCGTCGAGGCTGATCATGTTTTTTTGACGGCGATAGGCGTCGAGTCCTTCTTCGCCGCGTGCGGTTGCCCAGCGTGTCAAAGCGACACGCTCGCGTTTGTAATCGAAAAGCGGGACAGCGAAGCCGCAGGAGGTCTGTACGATGTCGAAATCGAGCCGCACCATATGGCGCGCACCTGCCGGTTCCTCGCCGTTATAATTGTCGCGCAACAGGTCGGCATATTCCTGACCACCGCGTTTGAGGATGCGGCCCTTGCCGTAGAGCCTCAGGATCATCGGTGCACCTTCAAAAGCGCAAAACATGATGGTGAGCCGCCCGTCCTTGCGCATCATGGCGGCGGTCTCGTTGCCGCTGCCGGTGCGGTCGAGATAGACCACGGTATTGGGTCCGAGCACGCGTAGCGCGTCGAGCCCCTTGGGCGACACGTTGATGTGCCCCTCACCCGCGCCGGAGCCGGTGAAGAACATGTGCTGGCGCTCGATAAAGGCGCGCTTCTCGTCATCAAGGGCGGGAAATTGCTTGGCCACGGTCCTGCTCGCTATTCTGTGTCCCCCGCATACCGGAGGCCCCCCGAATTTGGGCCAGACTGGCGCGAATGCCAAGACTTAGATAAATCCGCTGTTTGGTTCGGCGGGCTCCGCAACTGCTGCCAACGGATCGGGCGGGATGGCAAATGCAAATACGGCGGAACCCGTATATATAGATTCCAGAATTAGGAACACGACCCCCTGTGGTATCGTGCAAATGCGTCCACTTTAGAAATCAGGGCTATTTCTCGATGTTTAGTCAAATAGGGCAAGCGCTCAAGAGTATGAGACGCAAACTGAGCCCCAATCGTCGCGCGGCTTCTCCCAAAGTCATTTGGGCACAGTTGGCCAAGAGCCGCTGCAAGGCCGTGCTTCTGGAAACGCCGCATGGATTTTTCTGGACGAAGCCCGGCGACAGCGCGATCGGCTTTTCCCTTTTTGCCAATGGTGAATTCGATTTCGCCGATTTTTCCCGTTTGCGGGCGGCTATTGATGCGGGCGTGGTGAAGCTGCCGCCCGACCCTGTCTTTCTCGATGTCGGGGCCAATATCGGCACCCACACGATTTACGCCCTGAATTCAGGGTTGTTCTCCAGCGCCGTCTGTTTCGAACCCGATCCGGAGAACTTTCGGTTTCTGAGTATGAACATTACCGAGAACGGCTACGCGGATCGATGCCATCTGCTCAATGTGGCGTTGGGCAGCGAGGCGGGAACAGCCGAGCTGGAACTGGCCGCTGATAATTTCGGCGATCACCGGATCCGGCATAAGGCGCATAGCGGAACTGTTGATAACCGCTATGACGAGCAGAGCCGCAAGACAGTCTCTGTGCCGATGGATACGCTGGACGGCGCGCTGGAAAAGATCGGTATTGCTGCGGACAGGTGCTTTCTGCATATGGATGTGCAGGGCTTTGAACCCTATGTGCTGCAGGGGGCTGCAAAGTTTCTTGCTTCCTGCCAGACGATTTTTACGGAGTTCTGGCCCTATGGCATGGCGCGTACCGGCGGTGCGGAAAGCTTTCGTGTGCAGGCGGAAGGCATTTTCCCCTATTTCATTGATTTCGGGGCGGGCGATACGCAGACACAACCCATCAGCAATTTGAAAGGTGCCTTTGAGCTTTATGCTGAAGGGATCGGCACGACGCTGCTGATGACAAAGGTGCCTGCAGGAAAATCCTCTGCCTGATCAGGCGTGGATATATCAACCGGCGTTAGGCTGTAATGCGGCGAGGCGTTCTTCCATGGCAGCCACGCGGGCAATCGTTGCCTCGTAAAGGGCGCTCAGCCGTTCGGCCTCCAGACGGGCTTCGGCGGCATGCAGAAGCACGGCATCCACACCTCCCGCGTCGCCAAGAGAGGGCCGCACCTCGGTGAGCACGGCAGCAAGCGCCGCGCGCAATTCGGCGACCTGTGCTTCAAGCGAGCGTGTTTTGCTGATTTTGAAAATTGCCTTCAGCTTTTTCAGCATGTTCCAACTCCCGTGATGTCACGTTCAGACAATGGCTTCCATCCATTCCGACGAATAGAGCGTGCCGAAATCGCCTAACTTTTTCTGTTCTTGTGTAACAACATTAACGACCGGCAGATCGGCAATTAAATCGACGCGTGCCAGACCGCCAACCGAAGTCATCCTTCCGCTAGCGTTTCTGCTGTCGCGGTGACGCGGCGGATGCGCGACCACATTTTCGATCTTAGACAGAACAGGGGCCGCCAGATCGTCGCGCACGAAAAATGCGTTGATGCCTGATGCACTTGTGCCGACAAAGCGGTAACCCTTTTGCTCTGCCAGATGGCAAAGCGCGGCAATGGAAGCGCCGAAATAAACACCGCTTTCGTGTTTGCCGAAGCGCCAGAAGGCGGGGTCATAGGGGATAGTGACCGGATGCAAGTCGCCCAGCACCGGATTGACTTCGCAAATGACAATGGCGGGATTAACGCAAGTGATCGCCTGCCAGACCCAATAGTCGTTGCCGTCAATGTCGACAGACAGAATGCCGAGCGGGGCGTCAAAGCCAGCTGAAGCGATGAGTTCGTTGATATTTTCGGCCGTCACAAAAGCGGTCAGACCCGTGAGATCGTGCTTCCAGTAGAAAGTTTCGGCGCGCATAGCCGTCATGTTGGTCTGGCTCCCGTCGAGCACCAGCCCTTTCCAGTTACGGTTCTGGAGCAAGAACCTGCAATTGGCTTCCTTGAATGTCTCGACGCCGAATTCGATGAATCGCGTGGCCGGAATTTCCGTTTGGCGCACGAGCCATTCGACAATTCCGTCTTCGCCCCATTGTGAATAGACGCGAAATTCGGCTTCGGCCAGATTCTGAAGCCGGCGGTCGGGATCAATCGATTTGGCCGCCGTTTGGCCTTGCAGAAAAAGTGTACGTTCGGCCAGATCGGTCATGTGGCGCTGGGCAAGTGTGTTGCGTCTGCGCCGCTGGCGGGCCCGCTCAAACCATTTGGAAATCGGATTAGAAGCCATCAGACATTCATCTCTTGTTGTTCTCGTCGCGCCAAAGCTTTTGATGCGGAACGGTGACCGGTTGCGCCGACGCGATTTCTACGGCGTTCAAAAGCTCGTCGCGGATGGTGCGGTTCGATTTGAACAGCCAGGACGGATCAAGGCGCAGATTAGGCGTAATTCGCGATTTCCCGAAATTAATCAGATCCTGTGTCCAGCCGAAGCGGTTCGCTGTGATCATCAGGGACCGGGCCGCGTCGAGATAGCGGTGCTGGCGCAGCAGGAACAGATCGATACTTTTGCAATAGTGGTCGAACGTCACCGCGACGCGGCGGTCAAACTCATCTGAAGCGGCGGCGATACCCTGTCGGCAGGTAACGGAAATGCATTTTGCAATGCGCGCGGGATCTTCATCGGTCATTTCGATGATCGGCCAATCAGTGATGCCAAAATATTCGAAGTCGCATGCAAAGGAAGCATAGACCGACGTGGATTTTTTCAGCAGCTGGATCATCGGCAGATGCCGCGATGATGTGGAGGAGGCGGCCACTGTACCGCCGCTGCCTGCGCCCACAAACAATGTGCAGTGCTGTGTAAGGTGCGCTGTCTCGCGCAAGCTCAACGTGCCGGCATAGCGCGAACGCGGGTCTTTGAGCGTCATCGGTAAATGAGTGGTGAAGATGACGGTGGCCGACGGCAACAATTTGTACAGCTCGGCGGCAACGTCCTGCGCAATATCCGTGTTGATGAAGGACTGGCCACTCTGCGCGGTGCATTCGAAAAGAATACGATGTTCGAACTGGTCCAGTTGCGCCTCGCGCGCAAAACTTTCGACGCGGCTGATTTCATTGTCGTCGAGTGTAATCACATTCTCGATCGGTACCGTGATCGGGGCTCCGTAGGCCCGCAGCATGCTGGTGCGGATCGTGCCGTCATAATTCTGAAAGTTGTTCGGGTTGATCTGCGAAAAGACAATGCGGTCAAATTCCTTTCCGATCACGCGGCGCATCGCTTCACGCTCGAAGACTTGCCAGATCGCGGCCGTTTGGCTGCGGTCGCTCAGTGGCACCGGCCAGATTTCGTCGATATGGGGATTGTTGGCGAGCAAATCCGCATTGCCTTCGAATATGGCCCAGGTGATTTTTGCGTCGGGATAATCATGCCGGAGCTGGCGCGCCAGAATTGTGGCGTAAAGACAATCGCCCTTGGCGCCCAATTGCCCCAGAAGAATATTGTCCATTGTCAGTTCACCCTGTCATGTGCGCGGGCGGCGGGCGCACCAATCATGTCTTCCACAATATGAGCGACTGTTTTGACGGGTCGTCTGCCAAGCAGGCGTTCCAGACGGTCGAGCGATACGTGATAGGCGGGGCCGGGGTCGCTACGCGGAAGCTCCTCGACAATCCTGCTTTCGCCGTCAAGTCCGTATCGCGCGAAGAGGTCATGTATGACTTCGCGCGCGTGATGTGTGGTGCCTGACGCGAGCACAAATTCACCTTCCTCTGCGCCGTGTCCGTCCAACTGCATGGCGATATCGACAGCCAGTTCGGCCAATTCGTCGGCGGCGGCCCAGTCGATCCAGAAATCCAGTGTCCGGACTGTTAGCTTGCGACGGGGATCGGCCAGCGCATCCAGAATGCCTTGTGCGATTTTGGGCAAGAGGAAGGATGCCGAACGACGCGGTGATTCATGATTGAACAGAATGAGGTTGGTTGCTGCGATGCTGTGATCCAAGCGATACCGGGTGATGAGATCACGCGCCGCGATCTTGCCGATGCTGTAAAGGCAGGTGGCCCGCGCAAGGGTTGTCTCGTCGATGCGCCCTGTCAGCGGGGAAGGAAATATCTTGGACGATCCGGCATAGACAATCCGCAACCGATCATTGGCGCAGCGGGCGTATTCCAGCAGGCTGTGAAGCGCGACCACATTGGTGGCGAACATATCGGCCACCAGAGGTTCATACTGAAAGCCCGCCGACCCGTGCACGGCGGCAAAATGGAATGCGAAATCCGGCTTGACCTCGCTCAGCAACCGGTTCAATGCCGCTGTGTCACGCAGGTCGCACTGTACATAGCGATACTGCGCCGAGGGCGCGATGTGACGTGCCTGCGCATCGCGTCCCAGACCGACAACCCGATGGCCACGCGCCAACAAGGTCTCGGCCACATAGCTGCCGTCCTGGCCGTTTGCGCCAAGAACAATTGAGCACGGCATTGAGCCAATTCCTTCAGTCGAGCAACAGGCCGGTCAGATATTCTGTACCCTGCTTTGCCGAGGCGAGAGCGGCATCGTAATTTTCAGTGTCGACAACCAGTACTTCGGGTAGCGGGAAAATCATTTTGGTGCCGGAGAAAATCGCGTTGCGTTCGCGTTCGAGAAACTCCGATTTGAAATGCCATGGCAGCACCAGATAATAGTCAGGCTTGGCCGCGCGTGAGTCCGCTTCACTGACAATCGGAATGTCGGTGCCGAGCGTACGCGAACCGGCCTTTTCGGGATTTCGGTCAGCCGCGCAATCCACCATGACCCTGTTGATGCCGTACCATTGCAGCAGCACATTGCCCTTGGTTGACGCGCCATAGATATGGACGGTTTCGCCCTTGGCCCGGATGCTGAACAGAAGATTGTTCAACTCGTCCTTCAAAGTGTCGATGCGCTTTTGGAATGCCAGATAGGGGGTGTCCGTATCGAGTTCCATCTGGAACTCTTTGACCCGCAAGGCATGAAGCAAGGCCCGGTCTTCCGCCGTGCCATAATTCGAGTTTGAGGCCGGACAGGCATAGCAGCGAATGCTGCCGCCGTTGATATCATTGATATCAACTTTGAATATGCGCAAACCCGCGCGGGAGACAATCGCCTCAAGTGCGGCCAGACTGTAATATTCGAGATGCTCGTGGCAGATCGTGTCGAACGAATTCTGAATCAGCATGAGCGGGAGATAGGACATCTCGAAAATCCAGATACCGTCATCGCTGAGAAGATTTTTGATGCTGGTGGCGAATTCAACCGGCGATTCAAGATCGTAGAACATCGCGATGGATGTGACGATATCGATGCCATTGCGCGGCAGAACTTTTGCCGCCTGCGCGGAGGGGAAGACTGTGTTGATGACGACGGTACCGTCAACGATTTCTCGGGCAATATCGGAAGGGTCCACACCGTAGCGTTTGCTGTCTGCCGAATAATTGGCCAGCAGCGTGCCGTCATTGCAGCCGATGTCGAGAACGGTCGGCGTGTTTGTCGGAACCAGCGAAAGAGCGCTTTTGACAATGCTGGCCAAGTGGTCACGCATTGTTGCGTTGGTTCCGGAACGGTACCAATAATTTGCATAGAGGATTTCAGGAGGGAACGAATGCGCCAGCTGCAACAGCCCGCAGCCGTTTTCATTGCGAGTTACGTCGCAACGCACAAGCTGCGTCGGCAGCTTGCGGTTCGGGGGCATCGGCAGGCCGGGCTTAACGAACGATCCCTGAAGATATTGTTTCCCCAGATCGATAACAGAAATGAGATCAGCTGACCCGCAAACGCGGCAAGTTTGTCGATATCGCGGATGCATATCCCCTCATTTCTAATAATACTTAAGCCCGCAAAAACCCTTGGGAATTGCGCAACTGATAGACATTTCGGACAATGGCAGAGGGCGCGTATAAACCACAAGAGTCAATTTGAGAAGTTTATGGTGAAATAGACTTCATGGGGAGGAAAATTTCTCCGTCCAAAGGAGATGTTGCCACCATCCTTAATTTTAGGCACCCATGGCTCACCCTTCTCGGTACACCAATCATCCATTCCGACTTTGTTCCGCCGGATATCGCATCGCCGCCGGTGTACGTCAACTTTATCTGCCGTCCGGTGTGTGGCCGTGAAAACCGCCGGTTGAGCGATGTATGCATGTTCGAAGGCGCCGTCGAGCCGGCCTGCAATGCCAAACAGCATCTCTCTGCATCGGCTATGACGGCAAATGCCGTTCGGATAACCAGAACCACACGGGGGTGGTCAGGGCGAATTTCAGGTTTTGATCAAAACCTGACCGTCGCCCCTGCATAAACCGCGCGGTCTTCGCCGGGGAAGTAGCGTTCATTGCCGAAGGCGAAGTCGGCGCGGTCGGCGTAGCGGGTGTCGAGGATGTTGGCAAGGCGGCCGAAGAGGGAAAGGTTTTTGGTAAGTTCATATTCGGCGCGCAGGTTCAGCAGGTCGTGCCCGCCGTAGTCGTGGAGATTATCCGCTGACGTTTTATACGCACCCATATGCACCCATTCGAGTTCGAGCCGCGCGCGATCCGCGTCGAAATTATAACCCAGACGCACATTGGCGATGGTGCGCGGGGCGGTGTCCACCTCGTTGCCGGGAAAAATTTTCTCCGGCAGGTTGGTGAACTCATAGGTGTGGCGGGCATAGGTGGCGGCAGCGGCGAGGTCGAAATTCCATATCAGCGGTGTTGCGAATTCAAGCTCGACGCCCAGATGTTGCGTCTTGCCGTTGGTGATCGTGTTGCCGCTTGCGTCGCGGAAGGCGTAGTTGCGCTTTTTCATTGCATAGGTTGAAAGTTCGTAATCCACCGTGCCGATCTGGCCGCGCGTGCCGATTTCGATACTGTCGAGAATTTCAGAATTGATCGAGCCGGGATCAATAGCGAAGGCGGTGCCTGTCACCTTTTGCAACCGGTAGATGTCGGTCGTCTGGGGTGCACGGGCAGCGCGCGCGATGTTGATGAAGCCAGTGAACGCGTCTGAGAAAATATGTGTCAGTCCGAGTTTCGGTGTCGGGTTTGAATAGGTGTCAACGCGGTTGTCGGGCCTCGCGGCGCGGTCAACCGCATAGAGCAAGCCGGTGGTCGGGCCGGCGTTGTTGGTGTAATCGTAGCGCGTAAATTCGTAGCGCAGTCCGGCTGTGATCTGCGTGGCGGGGTCAAGCTGCCAGACCGTGTGCAGATAGGGCGCGAGCACGATTGATTTCACGTCATAGTCATAATGCACGCCCGTCAGATAGCCCGGGATCGTTGCGCCGTCCTGCACTTCTTTCAGCGTGCCGTCTGTATACTCGCTGTCAAAGCCGACGATGATTTTGTGGCCGCCGCTCAGGCGTTTTTCATAGCTCGTCAGCAAG
>TARA_R110000868_G_scaffold75640_3_pt1 | contig 11830 bp, 11 predicted proteins | sample TARA_R110000868 | Tara Oceans TARA_R110000868 (sample SAMEA4397489) | marine metagenome | biome: Polar Biome; feature: [SRF] surface water layer (ENVO:00010504); material: water (ENVO:00002006), including particulate matter (ENVO:01000060) such as... | depth 5 m | reverse complement strand
TTCAATGCGCCTCCGACCCCAATCGTAACATATCCTCCTGCAATTGTTACTGGTGGCTCTAGTGGCGGTGGTGCCACACCAGGTGGTGGCTTTCGGATAGGCGACAGTTTCAAAAACCTAAATTTATTTTAAGTCTTGGGTAGCTCTATAAATAAAGATACAATCACAGAGGTTCTTTAATGACAAGTCTTGCAATAAACACATATGAAACTATTACAAATTTTAGCATGATTCAGACATTTTATGCTGATCCGAATATCGTGAACAAAAGCGGTACGGTCACGCTTACGTCTGTGAACTTGTATTTCAAGCCTCTGTTTACTTCGCCAGGTCTTAGTGGTAAAGTCAACCCTAGCGTCACCGTCCGCATTTGCGGGCTGACAGAAAACGAACCAGACATTACTAAGGTGTTCGCTGGGGTTTCTTCTACGCGCGCGTATAACGAAATATCTCCTGGCTTCAGCGATGCTTCTACCCCTGTTACGTTTGGTCTCAATACACCACTTACGCTCGCAACCGGACAGTCATACGGCATTGTAGTAATTTTTGATGATCCTGGTTTTGACTTGTGGTTGAATAAGACTGGCGATAAGCTCCTTGGCACCAACAACGCATCTCCAGGATCTAATCTAGTCAAGGATGGTAAGCTATACCTCGGGACCAACTCTGGTACATACAATCCCCAATCAGATTCAGATCTGAAATTCGACCTTAACTGTGCCCAGTACTCAGCCAATACAGTCACCGAAACCTATATTCCTAATAATTATGAATATTTTTCGGTATCGACAAACAATGGCAGATTTATAGGTGGTGAAAAGGTATTCCAGGTAGTACCCAACAACCAAGTTTCGAACACCGATTCTACGTTAACATTCACAACTGGTACAAAATATATTAATGCAGGAACAGCAGACTTCACAACAAGTGGCATTATTTCGGGCGACCAGCTCGTTCTGTGGTCCAACTCTACATACAGAGAAGTTGCAACTGTCCAATCTGTAGCTAATTCGTCCTATATTACTACCACAAAGAAACTTGCATCCTCTAACAATACGGGTGCTAATTGGATGGTACCTCCTGTTGGCGAAGTACACTACCATAATAAAGCTCGTAATAAGCTATACCTTAAGAACTCAAACGCAAACACAACGCTGAAGTTCCTGGCCGGTAGTAGTGTATTGTATGGGGAAGATTCAAGAGCCAACTGTGTAGTCTCTTCTGTAGATTCTATTTCCGCTGACAGGGTTTCTATAAAAGCAGATGCTACCAATCCAGCAGCCGGTAAGATTAAAAAAGAAATTACTTTTGCGTATAAGTCGGGAGGTTCATTCCTATTCAATTATATTAACAAAGTTGAAGTTAAACTAAACCAGTTCAAGATTAAAAGTCTGAATCAATATGACGCCTACCTTCAGTCTCGGTCTCTCGAAGTTGATAACGTTAATCTACCCCAAGCTCAGCTACTAGATGGTAATAATGGATATAGAATTGACAGACCGTCTTGTGTTGTTAATACTACCATCTCGATCAACCAGTCAAACACCGAACTGTATACAGCTCCGGTTATTGAAGATACTGGAGTTGATATGTACGTGGTTCAGAACAACATTTCCAATACATACAACACAACGGACGCCAACAGTACAATAATTGACTCCGAAGTAGCAGGCCCTTACTTAGCACTGAGTAAACATATTACCACAAAGACGTCATTCGCTAACAATAGGTTTGCAGAAGACGTTCGAGTGTTTATGACTGCCTATAGACCAGTGGGCGCAGATATCAAGGTATACACAAGAGTTCACAACTCAGCTGATCCAGAAGCCTTTGATGATAAATCATGGACTCCACTCGAGTATGCAGAGAATGCAGAACGGTATAGCTCAAAGGACGATACAAACGACTTTGTTGAATATGAGCTGGGACTTCCCCAATATTCTGATACGGCCAATACTCTTCCAGGCACATTCACAGCTTCTCTTAGCAGCAACACACTAGTGACTTCTACGAACCCCTCTTCTTATCTTGGTGTGGGGGACGTAGTAAAGCTATACAATACTCTGATTCCAGAAGACTACATAGTCGATATTGTATCTTCGGTATCATCAACCACGGTTGTTCTCGAGAACTTGGTCTCGAATAACAATGTGGTGGGAAGTGGGTTCAAACTAGATCGTCTGAAGTATTATAACACAGCCTTCAATAACATCACGAATGATAACGTATCACGCTACTACAACTCTTCACTAGTGGCGTTTGATAAGTTCGATGCTATGCAGATCAAGATTGTATTTCTTTCTGATAGCTCATACATATCACCCAAGGTCGACCAAATCCAGGTTATTGGGGTATCAGCATAATGTCCTACGTTAAGAATAGCCAGGGAATTGTTATAAATAATGATGATAGTCATTATAAGGCTATACTTGCCCAGCGGGATACCCAAAGGCAATCACAAACGTTATGCGTAGAGATAGACAACTTAAAAGATGAGCTGATGGAAATTAAAAAACTCCTTGCTCAAGTTATTAACAGGAATTAAGATGGCTAGATATATAGCTAATGTAGATACCACCTCTGAGACGTTTGGTAATTGGGTTGTAAGAACCAACCAGGTACTCGATGCGCTATCTTCAGAAATTATTACAGCAAATGCTACGTTTGCTAATACAGGCACAACCGCTGCTCAACGAAATGCCCGTCTGTATGGTGCGTTCGCTGCAAACACCCTTGTCGCCGAGACTGCTCTGAGAGGTGGCACACTTGCTACAGCAGCCAACCTAAACATTACTTCTAATACAGTATTCACTGGCGCTGCTATCAACGTAGCTTCTAATGCAACATTCACCGCCAATATATCTTCGTCCGGCGCTAATGTATACCTTAGTGGAACGCAGCTTGATGTGCTTTCTAATACTAATATAACAGCTCAGACTCTTGTGTATACAAGCAACACTCAGAGCTTTAAGTCTAACTCCTCCATTACAGTAATTGCTATTACGGGTAATAGTACTACTACCAGCACAGCCATCGGTGGTAATATTACTACAATCACGAGTAACACTACAATCTCTGGGGCAAACGTTTATGTAAACGGTACACAGTTTGACTCAGTATCGAATACTAGTATAACGGCTCAGACTCTAGTGATCACTAGCAACACTCAGAGCTTCAAGTCTAATTCTTCTATCACAGCAATTGCTATTACAGGAAACAGTACCGCTACTAGTACAACTATTGGTGGTAATCTTACTACAATCTCTGCTAACGTAGTACTCTCTGGTACCAACCATACCATTGCGGGCAACGTCAATATTGATTCGGGTGTTCTATTTGTAAATGCTACAAATAATCGTGTTGGTTTTAGCAACACAACTCCCGATGCTACCATAGCAGTAACAGGGACCGCTAATATTTCTAGCGATGTGGCTATAGGCGGCACAGCAGCTATTGGTGGTATTACTACAGTAACTAATACAACCAACTCAATATCAACTTCAACAGGCTCGATTGTAACTAGCGGTGGGATTGGTGCCGCCAAGTCTGTAACAGTTGGAGAAATTCTAAACGTAGGTGGTACCACCAATTCGTCATCAATCTCAACGGGTACAATTATCACTACCGGTGGTCTTGGAGTGGCTTTGGCCGCTCAGATTGGCGGTAAGCTGACTGTTGGAGGAACTACTAATTCCACATCGACGTCGACAGGCTCGATTATTACTGCAGGTGGTGTTGGCGTAGCCCTCGCCGCTCAGATCGGTGGAAAGGTCACTGTCACAGAGGCAACTAACTCTTCATCAACGTCGACTGGTTCAATTATAACCGCAGGCGGGATTGGCGTAGCGAAGTCTGTACAAATCGGCGAAAAACTAACTGTTGCTGGTGATACCACACTTACCTCAAACGCTGCTATTGCACAAAACTTAACGGTTACCAATAGTGCATCGTTCTCGAATACAGTATCTATTGCTGGCGCAACCACATTTAAAACAGATTATGTTGTAGACGTCTACGCTAACAGCGACTTGGGTGTTGGTATTGTTTCTCCATTGACCATCTATACTTTCCCTAAAGCAACGTACAAGACCGGTAAGATAATGGTACAAGCAGCTAACTCTACCGGTGGGTATCAGATGGCAGAAATGACAGTTGCGCATAATAACACTACACCTTATATAACAGTATTTGGAACTGTGGCTTCTCCTGCAGGCGTTGGAACATCGTCCCCTCTTGGTACATTTAGTGTGCTTATCAGCGGCGCTGATGTTCAGATCAAAATGCTACAAACCTCTAACAACAGCTCGACCAAGGTCATAGCTCACCTTATCAAATAAAGTAGGAACGTATGGCTAATACTAGATTTAAAGTAGATAATGGAATCTTGGTTCTGGGCACAGATGCAAACTCTGTGTTTACCCATAACGTTGATATGTCTGCTAATCTTGTTGTTTCTCAGAGCCTCGCCGTTACCAACAGCGCATCATTTTCTAATACAGTATTGGTCGGTGGTGTATTAACAGTATCAACGGCTATTAACGCTAACGGATCAATTGGTACCTCTGGTCAGGTTTTGAGATCTAATGGAACAATATCCTACTGGGATACAGCGGTAGGACCTACAGGATACACAGGCTCTGCATCGACAGCGGTAGGTCCTACAGGATACACTGGTTCTATTGGTTACACAGGATCGCTAGGTGGTACTGGATCAACTGGTCCAGCAGGATCAACTGGTCCACAGGGAGCTATCGGATATACAGGGTCGCTAGGCGGAACAGGTTCGCAAGGCACTACCGGTTATACTGGATCGCTAGGTGGTACCGGATCAACTGGTCCATCAGGTTCTCAGGGCGTTATTGGTTATACAGGCTCGAGAGGTTTCACAGGCTCGAAAGGTGATATCGGCTACACAGGATCACTAGGTGGTACAGGCCCCTCGGGTCCCACCGGAACAACTGGTCCGACTGGTGGTACCGGTCCGACTGGTACTACTGGTTATACAGGCTCAGCGTCTACTGTAGCTGGTCCTACAGGACCCACGGGTCCCACCGGCACAACTGGTGGAACTGGACCAACTGGCCCCATCGGTTATACTGGATCCAAAGGCACTACAGGCAATACGGGTTCTACAGGACCCACGGGTCCAGCCGGCACAACTGGTGGAACTGGACCCACGGGTCCCATCGGCTATACTGGGTCCAAGGGCAATACAGGCACTACTGGACCAACTGGCTCTACGGGGCCCACAGGCCCGGCGATTGCTGATAAAATTGTAGCCACTAGACTGACTTATGATTATGACGCTGGGGTCCCGCCTTATGAACCTGGCATTGGCTTTACTTCTACTTTATCTGGAAATAAAAACGTTTCATCGCTCACATTTCATGCCATGGGCGACCTTACTATCAACTTTGGTATCACGTTTAGTAACGCCAACTATAAGGCATTCTACCAAGCTCCAGGCGATGCGGCTCGGCATCAATATACTGGCATACATAGCCAGACAACAACTTCGTGTAGAGTTACATCAAAGTACACATCTAACTCCACAGGTGGTCAAAGTTTTTACAACGAAGCAGACACAGTCTACAACTTCATGGCTCTAGAGTTCACATAAGGATTGATAAATGATTGAAGAAAAAATTCAATTATCAGACAAGATTATCGTATGCACCCGCGCTGACGGCTCGGTGTCTATTACTCAACTCGTGCATGATGATATTGACATAGATGCAGAAGTTCTGAAAATCACAGCAGCTGACCCTGACCTCACGTTTAGATTCAATACTACTTTGTCAGACACCGGTGTAGCAATTAATTTTTTCTACGGAGCGCTAGCGCTTGACGAAGACGATAATATAGCTTATGATATGTCAAAGGCTCGCAATATTTGGAAAGATATTATGAGGAATGCGCGCTCACCAAAACTAGCAGATCTTGATATACAATACCAGATTGCTGATGAGGCTGGAAACACGTCTCTTAAAGAAACCATTGTTGCTAATAAAAACATTCTAAGAGATTGCACATCAAACCCTGATATTGAATCAGCACAATCGCTAAACGACCTGAGAAGAACCCTACCTGATCTACTTGAAGACTAATGTATGATAGTACGGAATGGTGATAGTGCGTATGCATTTATACACAATCAAACAGGCTGATTTCAAGTTTACAGGAGATATTATAGACTATAATATTCAACCGCCTGTATACAGGTACATTAACGTATGACTGAATACAGTTACGAATTCAACGTCTCAGATTATTTTCTAAAAGACTTTAAAGAAGAGTTGTGGGTTGATCAACAAATAGTACGAGAAGCATGGTGCACTGAACTGGCAGAAGCCACCCATATTATCAATGATCTACTTTTAGCGTTTCCGGATATAACACTCGATTATATCAAATCTAACAAGTCTAACATGATTGGGTATGCTTCAAATTATAGGCCGCCCTATTCTAATGGATGCATCAGTTGGTATACATGGGAGTATCCCACCACTCAAGATCAACTTGACTATAACGTGTATCTCCCTGATGGGTGTAGTTTATGCAGCTGGTTTGGCAAAAAGTACGATCTCACTACAAAGCAGGTCTGGCTTAAGTATGTCTTCAAGGGGAAATCTATGCCCTGCCCTTCTCTGCCTAAATATTTAGTTACTTCTTCAAAGCCTTTCTATGCTATGATATCTGATGCAAGTGGTAACGTACTACCCGAGGTTGATGTGTATTTCTATTCACACTTCGACGATGTTGAGCAATATTGTAAAGACAATAGTTTAGTGTTTCCAGCTCCTTCTAAGCTAAATAAGGGAAGAAGGTTATGGGCTTTCGTTTATGATTATGAGACTCTGAATATTAGTAAGGTAAAGGCTTATGACATCTTTAACCCCCGAAAAAGGATTCCAGGGTGATAACCAATTTATCATGGAATTGTTGAAAGATCTAGACAAAAGATTCTGGAAAACAATAGAATATGAGCAGAACTTATTCTTTATAAATAAAATTAAAAGGCTCACTAATGGCGATCAAAGCGAACATAGTAATTGATCAAGGATCGGATTTCCAAACAACTATCGACGTCCTTGATGATGATGGTGTGGCAATCGACCTATCTGATTACACGGGTGAATCCCAGATCCGGAAGCACTACACATCTTCGAGTTCCTCCCTCTTTACAGTAACAGCTTCTAACACCGGTGTTGTTGTTTTGTCAATGACTGCTGCATATTCTGCCAACATGGCTCCAGGCCGCTACGTATATGACTGTGAGTTAACAGATCTTTCTAATAAGGTCACACGATTGGTTGAGGGTATTGTTACCGTTACCCCTCAAGTGACGAGGTAAGCTATAATGTATGCAACACTCACCACCCAAGTTAGTAATACAGTTGTTAGGGTGCACAACCAATCGGGCATTCTAACGCCCACTGCTGCAATCACTTTGCGAAACAAAGTTAGCGAAATTAACAGTATTACTAACCTCCCAGACGTGGCTGAGGTAGAGGTTGTTGAAGGTGCGACCCTGGTTTATAATGCAACGACCGTTAGCTACGATGTCAGAAGAATTGACTCGGCTGATCTTGACGGCATTGTGGTTGACGGCGGCACTTTTTAAGTAAAAGCAAATACCGTATCGTCGCCGACATTATCTATAGCCTTATAACCCAGCTCTGCCATAATGTCAAGCACATCATCATTATCATGCTTCCGCTCACAGCTGATGATTGGATGGAATTTCCTAATAGTACGTTCAGCTCCGCGGAGTGCTTGCCTCTCGTATCCTTCGATATCAAGCTGTATAAAACCACAATCTTGTAGACCTAGCATGTCAACAGAAAAAGTTGGGATCTTAGATCCATCCCTTACCTTCCCCATCCCCCTGTTGTGACTGCACAACGACACTGTATCAATAAGACCAGGTCCAGCCCCTAGTGCTCCCTGTGCTTTGATAATATTATCTTTCTGACAGTTGTTAACAAGGCAGAAGTAGTGTAGAGGATCTGGTTCGAACGTGTAGACCATATCAAAATGTTCCGAGAGCAGTCGTGGATACATTCCTTGGAAGCCTCCCGCTTGCACACACACACTGCGATTCTTTGTGTGCTTAAGCCACACATCACGGTGTGTGTTTTGCCAATCTTCCTTTGGCCACCTATATCCTTCCCAGTCCTCTGCGATCCAGAGCCACGGGCCAATGCCGTCAATCTCTTCATGCACAACATGAAGCAGGTCATGATATTCACGCATTTTTAATGTTACCCTGCCACTCGAAAGACTTGGAATTGGATACCTCAAACACCCGTTGTCCGATATGTCCACAGAGGATGGAAGTATCAGACCAGATTGTGAACCCTTTATTTGTGGCTTTCTTACAAAAGTCCATATCTTCGCTGAATGTATCGTTGTGTGACAGGGCTTGATGGTAGACAAACTGAGGATATCCAATAGCTGCAAAGACCTCTTTCTTGACAAGGACACAACCAAATCCACAACCACCAACTTGCTGCACGCCTTCAACAAGTTGACCAACATCTAACCGGTTGTGGTGCAAGTCATACAACTCTATAGCCTGAGGTTCCAATCTCTGTCTATACACAGCAGAGACGACATCTTTGTCAGCTGCTAGTAGCTTTTTAAGAGTGTCCTTTGGAAAGATCATATCGTGATCGACGGCAAAGAGATAGTCGTATCCCTTTATAGTCCAGTCTGCAATTAGGTTACGAACCTGGTCTACCGCATAACCATAGAAATATTGAAAGTCTGTGGTATATCCTTCAGGCACTTCAAGATCGTAGATCGACTTGAATGTATCGGCTTCTATATCATTCTTGCATGGAATTGCTATTAAGATTCTTTTCACTTCGTCATTGCCTTTTCGTATCACCTGTTGAGCTGTTTTTGTCTGTTCTTCACTATTAATCTTATAATCATTCAATGGATTAAGATCGTTGTAATTATACACGATATCTGTTACACAGACGACCCTATCAGGATCTGCTTGTTCAATCATTGCATAGAATACAGCAGTATCTCCACCAGCTTTCAGCCAGTTACCTTCTGCATCTTGAAACGGTTTGTATCCGCTACTATCAAGAACCTCCTTCATCATATCCCACTTGAATGTGCGTAGATGTGTGTATGGCATATTCCAGTTGAACTTATAGTTGCGGTATGCCTTTTTAGCCTTCACTTCGGGTGGATACTCTTGTGCAATCAATGGTATGCTATCTGCAAGAGACCAACACGACCCATAAGTAAACTCTGCACCCTCATTGTACATGTTGTTATATCTATGGAAGATATTTGGATCGTTGATTAACCAGTCATCACCATCAAGAAGCATCACTATGTCACCATGTCCCCCACTCTCTTCAATAGATGTGACCTGGTTGAATACCGCACCATTGTTCTCTACATTATAAACTAAATGAAAGTTGTGACGGATTGACAGCGGAAGATTATCAATTGTATCTTGTATAACCTGAGCAGTATTGTCCGTAGAGCAATCATCAGTGATATACATTGTATACCTATCATAATCTTGTTGTGCTACAGACTCAATACAACGAGCAATATACTTCTCAGCATTATAAACCGGAGTAATAATAAGGATATCTTTTTGATGTGTTCTTTGCTCTGTTAACTCTTCAGGATTCATCCACCTGCGACCGAACACATTATGCACCTTGTGATTGATCTTTGATACCCTACGATACTCATCAACAGGTAAAAACTCACCGAGCTTATTATAAAGATGTTGCTTCCATTGCAACGCAACAGTATACCAAGTGCATATATCCTTTACTCGATTGCATGCATACATCTTCTGCTGATGGAGATACTTGTCGTTGTAGGATTGGCAGACTAGCTCAATAAATGCAGCTATCTGCTGATCTTCATTAAGCCATGGACACGACCAGTTGCGCTCAACAGTATAGTTAATCTTGTATGATGCTAGATCAATAGCAGTCTCTTCAAGAGCACCAAAGCGGCATGTAATTAGAGGAACATTATGTGCAAGCGCCTCGAGCGTTGAGATGCCAAACGTCTCTGGGAATGCAGCAGGATATACCATATACGAAGCATCTTTGAGTATATCTGAGATCTCTTTCTGAGTAATTACCCCCGTAAAGTTGACTTCGGGGTGCTCTGCTACTAGCTTGTGCCAATCCTGTTGTTGTTGGTCGGGTGCTGATCCTTCCCTGAACTTATAATAACCTCCAATAACCGTTAGCTTTGCATCAGGAATTCGCTTCTTGACTTCGGGCCAGATCTTAGTTACAAGAGGAATCATCCCTTTTGTAACAGAAGAATTGTATACAAAAAGGTTGGGATCTTTATTCTTCACATCAACCCACTCGGGTGCAATACCAATACCATTTCGAGTTTGAAATATATTGCGCTTGAGCACGTCGAAGTTTCTCTTCATACCATGATCGCAGTTAGTTATATACGATGTGTGCCAATCCGATAGCGTAAAGATCTCGTTGATACGACCAGTATTGATAAAGTATTCGATCAGGTTATCGCCATCACAGAACGTATCGTGCATCCACAATACCTTGTGCTTGGACTTAGCCATGATATTAGTAAAGTCGGGGAGGCCGATGAAAGACTTAAATTCTTTCCGCTGTTCCGGAGGAGCAAACGCTGCCACTGAGCGAGATGCTACTACTACGTCGAATCCTGAGCTTGACTCTACATCATTTAGAGAACAATATCGAACCCCATCATATTCTCCTGGGCTTGCATCGTCCGAGGTGCAGTCATTAAAAACAGTCACCTCAAAGCCCAGTCTCGTCAGCTCTTTTGACATATAGATTACAGCAGATTCAGACCCACCTAGGCCTCTCTTTGACAAAGTACTGCCATCATAACAAAGACCAAGTGTGTCGATAAATGCAATTTTCATTATATACCCTTCAATGCCCTATAGTACATTATAAATAGAATGTAGATAAAGTCAACTAAATAGTTGATGTTCCGTAGATATATATCTAACTTGAGGGAGCCAAATGGCTAATAATAAGATTCAGGTCAAGCGCACTTCGGTATCTGGCCGCTTACCAAATACCGTCGATAGTTCGAATGGGGCCTTTATTGATGTTGGTGAGTTTGCTATCAACCTCACAGATCAAAAGGTATTTACATCAGATGGCACAGATGCCTTTGAGGTAGGCGCTAACCTTTCGTCCTCTTATATCGAAAGTCTTGAAGCAAACAATGCCACCATCCAGAACATTGTTGCTAGCGGCACGATCGGCACCGCTGGTCAAACACTAGCAACTGATGGCAGTGCAATTGTATGGACTAATAACTCGGGTTTTACTGGCTCTCAAGGGAACATAGGTTATACAGGATCTATTGGATATACTGGATCACAAGGCGTAATAGGCGTTCAAGGACCAACTGGTCCAACAGGACCGACTGGTCCTCAAGGATCTGTCGGTCCAACCGGCCCGCAGGGCGTTATTGGATATGATGGCTCACAAGGGGACATAGGTTATACAGGATCTGCTTCGACCATAGTCGGACCAACAGGATTTACTGGCTCTCTAGGTTATACAGGATCACAGGGTGTTGCTGGTTATACAGGATCGCAGGGCATCGAAGGTGGTCAAGGAGACATTGGCTTTACAGGGTCGCAGGGCATCCAAGGAGACATTGGCTTTACTGGATCCGCTTCGACAGTCATTGGATACACCGGATCGCAAGGATTAATAGGATATTCAGGGTCACAGGGTGCCATTGGCTTTACTGGATCGGCTTCGACAGTCATTGGATATACCGGATCGCAAGGCGACCAAGGGGATATCGGATA
>TARA_R110000868_G_scaffold115997_6_pt1 | contig 11832 bp, 17 predicted proteins | sample TARA_R110000868 | Tara Oceans TARA_R110000868 (sample SAMEA4397489) | marine metagenome | biome: Polar Biome; feature: [SRF] surface water layer (ENVO:00010504); material: water (ENVO:00002006), including particulate matter (ENVO:01000060) such as... | depth 5 m | reverse complement strand
AAGGTCATCCAAAGATACATAAATGATGACACTAACCCAAATAGTAAACCAGCAACAACGACAACCCAATTAGCTGAAGCAACACCAGCAAATGCTAAGGTGAGCGCAAAAAACGTAACTACCAGTAGTGCTGGTATAATCAATAGATTAGCTACCCAATATTTTGTTCTGTTTAATTTCCCTGTAAATGATAACATAATTTTATTGTTTTAATTTTATAATACAAATATACTAAATTTATTTTAATGTTGTATAACCCTTATCCTTACCAACGAAATGAATATGCTGGGCTTTACCATTTTTATGTATAATCACATGAGAATTAAGCCAGCCAGATGCCCCTTGATTATACCCAACTCGGAGGTGCGTACTAGTACCAACAGCTAATGCGCCGTCTTTACGTTGACAGCTGTGGTAGTGACCAACCACTACTTTAGTGTTCAATCTTCTGAAGCTCAACAATGACCCTCTAGAACCATTAGCTCCGTAGTCACCATGGTGACCCAGCTCCCAACCATTCACCTTATAAGAGTCACCTCTACCTAATGTAATGAATTTAGGATACCTCTCTTGAATTAACTCTGGAATGACGCCCAATATGTTCTGTGGTGTTTCCTCATACTGAGTCATCAACATTTGAGAGAACTTCATGTATAGTTTATTATTCTTAGGTGTTGATTGCTTTCGCCAATCATTGAGTTTCAACCACCTGTCAAGGAAATCGTCATGATTTGAACGAACGATAACTACGTTAGGGTATTTGGAGAAAGGCTTCATTACGTCCATCATCATCTCAATCTCTCCCCCTAGGTCGTTAAGATTATGGTATTCTTTCGCGTATTGAATAAACGGGTCTTGAGCTTCGTGGTGACTTATTGAGCGACCATCGAATACGTCATGCAAAATGGTGTGTTCAGGTTTAACCTTTTCCATTAACTTAAGCGTTCTATCGATTACTTTCTGGTCGTGATGACCAGCATGTAAATCACCTAGAACTATCGCACCACATTCTTTTAACCTACTAACCTTACCATTATTAACTTCATAATATAAGTCAATGAAATTACCATCGTCTGTTGCACTTACTTGACGGGTGTGGAAAGTATTTTTATCCTCAATCTCAACAACTACGAAACCTATCGTGTGATGGAACTCACCCTTCTTACCCGCTTTACTGTCAGTATAATTATTAAGAGTACACGCACCAGTGGTCATCATCATCTTAGGTTTATTACCTTCAAGTACTGGAATCATTTCCATTTGTAGTTTAGGTGACCCAAAGATGCATGAATTCTCAGCGCTAACCCCCTGTAACCCAGACATAGGATTAACAGCAGTCGGCTGTGTCTTAATGTCAGATAGAATTGATAGGTACTTATGAATGTTGTGGCGATTAGCATCTAAATACGGCACTAGTCTTGAGTGCCAACTTTCGGCAGATTTACTTCTATCACTAGATAGTAGGCTATTTGGGTTTTTATACCTACCCGCGATGACGTGAATGTTAGCGTCTAAATACTTTGCATAAGCCTCTAGGTTATCCATGAATTGACCATGTGGTGTTGTATCACATTGACCCCAAGTAACTAGGAACCTTTTACTACCCCTATCAACTTTCTTTTTCTTTGCTTCCTCGTACTGTGGTGAGATTTCTTCCTTAGTTTTTGATATACCCAATTTTATTAACCACTTTCTTGTAGTTCTTTCGGATTTACCTGTAATCTTTTTTAAATCATCCATTCTCTCATCCCAAGATAAGTCACCATTAAGAAATGTCTCTTCCATGGTTTGGATGTGCTCATCCGTTAGCTCCTTAAATTTCATAGTACTAATTAATTAATTAATTATTTTAATTTATTCACTGTGGGCAATTAATTATTCTACCCGTCACATCATAACAACAAGCGCACTCTTCATTAACACTAAAGTTGTTGTTGTTATGGTTGTTGTATATCGTCCAATAATTATATGAACAACATTCAACTTCCTTTTCACACCCGATAAAGGTTAAACATAGTATCGCTAATATCAAATATTTCATTATCTCAATCTTTACGTGCTGAACACATCATGTACCCAACAATAAACCAATTCATTATTTAGCAATTTGCTTTTTATTATTTGGTTTTTTATTTGACACTTTACTAGAATTTACCTTATTAGTTTTACGTTTTTTTACTGACTTATAGGTTTCAGACAACCTAGGACTATCCTTTTTATATTTCGATAGGTCATATTGAAGGTTGGCGATTGCCTCGGCTTGTTCTACGTAGTTACGACTTAACCTATCATGTATACGCTGATAATCCTCATTGTAACCTGAATTACTTTCACGAGCCTCACGCTCCACTTTTATGTATGTAAATACAGCTATGACAAGTGCTGTGAATGCCATTATATTAGTTATAATCATTTTTATTTATAGTTAATTAAGTTATTATTTGTACAAATATACAAATTTTTTATTACGGATACAAATAAGTTTTACATTTAATAGCCAAAGGCATCAACACAATCGTTTTCGTAACCGCAACGCCGACCCTTATCTGAAATTGTAACACTATCATTGTCGGTAAATGAATTGTATTCTTATCTTACTCATCACATTTGTTTTGGCGTATAAACCTTCCACCCTAACCTATCATGATATTTTCTCTTATAATGACCAACCTCAAACGTACTCAACGACAAAACCACCTCCAAAGCGTTTGGTAGCTCTTTAAATAGGTCAGAATACTCCGCTTCTTGTTCTTCGGTTAGTGGTTCTGGGTCAACCATTGGGTTAAAGTTTTCTGGTTTACCATTTAATATTACGTCAATGTCCTCATACAGATTACTACCACCAAATGGTGAGTTAAACCCATATTCATCACTTGCGGTTATATCAAAAGACTCACCCATTCGGAACCTTAAACCTCTCATAAGTTTAATGTGATTTTCTTTTAACTCAAATTTTATTACTGACATTTTATTTCTTTTTTTAAGTAATTATTTAACTCAGCCCAATCATTCTCACCATCGAACCCAGCCTTATCATCGATTAATACATTATAATATGGTTTTTTATCATAACAACCATAATAATTATTATTTGTTTTCACTTCTGGATTCTCATTAATGTAATCCCATTTTATACCTACCCCACCAAAAAAATTAACATACTCAACAATCTCATGTGGATGACTACATGTGTACATTACCATCTTAACATCTTCAGAATTATAAAGCATTTTAAGCCCCTCTAAGGCACCATCATATAATTCTGTAGATATCTTACCATGCCCATAACTTGGGTTAACTAACGTTGAGTGTAGGTCAATAAACACATAAATATGGTCCCATTCATTACGGTCCATACACTTAAAGGCATTTATAAAAGCTTTAACCGTTGAAATCATAACGTATTTTCGATAACCTTTTTAATTATATCACCATGACATGGTTTTGGTTTACAAAAACATACCAAATTAATATCTGAACTCTTGGCCATTAACCAAATCTTATTTAGTTCATCACAAATATACCGATTCTTTTCGGAAATAGCAAGCATTAGGTATTCTTTATACTTAGCAATAGCCACTTCTCTAGACTCGCACTGATACTCTGCTTTGGTATTTTCAACCGACTTTGAACCAGTGTATGGGTTTCCTAGTGCAGAGCCCCTACCTATGTAAACATCAGTACTGGTTGGTGTGTGTTTATATTTATTAACAACACTAATCATTAGTTTGTGTAAAACCGAGTCTTTTAATCTTTGACAATTGGCTTGAGTAAAAACCCTTGTATGATGACTCGATTAAGCTTACCGTATCACTCAATAACCATTCCTCACCATCCTCTTCACCATCTAAACACATCTCATTCAAGTTGTTTGATAGGTTGGCAATAAATGCCCCCGTGATTTTGGCTTTCTTACCGTCAATGTTACCAGTTAAGGCTTCATAAACTTCTTTAACCCTCCACTTCTCAGCCAAATGAATATCACAAACCTTAATCACCGCTTCATCAGAAAGATAATCAAAATCTATTATCGCGTTGAATCTACCTGGTCTTTCAGCCGCCTCGTCAACTAAGGTTTTATCATTAGTTGAGGCTAGAATACTTATCTGGCGTTTTTTAATGCCGTCAAAGAAATTCAAGAACTCACCAAGAACATTCGTGTAACTACCCTTTTGTCTGGAACCAATGAATAAATCAATATCATCCATAATTATTGTCCCGTTGTCAAAAATCTCACATGAACTTAAAATCGTTCGTAGGTCTTCGGTATTATTGAACCTTGGTATAACAAAGGTTACCTGTGGCATCAATTCGGTGATTATATGACGGATTAATTCGGTTTTACCAGTACCTGGCACGCCATTAAGTAGAATCCTCATACTTCGCCCGCGCCTTAACCTTTTAATAAAATGTTTCATGAACTTTTCCTGTGATTCACCTAATATCAAATCATTAACGACATCCTTTACGTCAATAACATGTACACCTTCAAACATTCCATTCCTTATCTCAACTTCAAGGCATTTGCCTTTAAATCTAGAGTTATTAAAAGCGGTCTTTTGAATTTCGCTAATTAAATCTTTCAGCTTGTCGATAGGTAGTGTTTCCTCACATGTAAGTGACAACTCAGTAACATACCTATCGCTTCTATCAAAATATGAATTTGTCTGTAGATATATCCGATTGTTAGGTTCGGAGTCTAGCTTTAGTTGAAACCACCACCCACGGCTATTATCAAACGTACCATTCATAAATAACTTTTTATTATATAAACCACCATAACATTCAACAGTCACCCCGTTGTTTGGGTTAGTTTTATACGTGTCAAACAAATATTGGTTAATTATACCCATCTCAACAGGGGTTATAACTCGGTCCATAAAATTATCAGAGTCGAGTATCATTTCAGGGTGTTCTAAATCAACATCAATTTCATACCCATCCAAAGATTCTTCATCAATATCTAATAACTCCCTAACACTAGGTTTAGTCGTTTTTTCAATACTAAACTCATTTTCCTTATCACTATTCATTATATTAACTTTAAAAATTTATTCTATATATATGTATTAATTTTCACAAACCCTTCCGTTTTTTTGCATAATAACCTATAGCTAATACTAAACATAATAGACTAAGTACAAATGGTATAGCGTAAAAAACTGTTACCAGACACATAACACCAGCTAGAATCATAGGTATCGCGTGAACACTAAATTTAGGTAGTTTCCTCATAGTTTTATGGTTTTTAAATGTAAAAAATGGTGTTGATACTTTACCGCACTCGCATGTTGACATAAAGAAATCGCCATGTTCGTTACCCCCGACCCACTGATTAGAATTATTAAAATTATTACTTCTCGAACAACTCGCTAATTCTTTTGGGTAGTTATTAACCACCTTTGGTAATTTACACAGTTTATCGGTGTTTACATTAACTGACTCATCAAAATTTTTGGTCATGGTAAAATGTTTAGTTTTTTAACCATCTCATCACCTAAAAAATCTTCCAGCGCAGTGGTTGATGTAAAGTATTTAGCTAGTTTGGTTAATAGCTTTGTCTTATATTCGTCATCTAATGTTTCCATTCTAACACCCTCAAAACCGTATTCAATAAGTAGGCTAAGTATTTGACTTTCATTCATACCATCCAAATAATCATATACGTTATTATGAACGTCAATATAATCATAATCAATAAAATCATCACTATAAAAATAAGGTGAATCTTTAATCGCTTGACATAAATCTCGATACTGATTCGCAGTTAAGTCTGTAGTTGACATTACATCTATTAGTTCTGAAACAGAATTATCAATATCCTCACTTGAATATGCTTTATTTTTATCCATTATCATTATAATTTTTAACCCTACTAAGGACACTATTTATCATTTGTTGGTTACTGTGTTTATTTATTTTGGTTATAGGTATTGGTGAACCATCGGCATCTACCCTAACAAATGTTATGTTTGTTTTACAAACTAACGACTCCTTATTATTGTAAGGGTTATATACTCTAGCCTCTATTTTAACGGTTATCGATGTGGTACCAACTTTAACCGTGTTACCATATATTTTTACCATCCTACCAAGCTTAACAGGCTTGATGAACTCAACCTTACCCATGGCAACTGTTACCATATTCGTAGATGACGCTTCTTCTGAAGCATACACAGCGCCAGCCTCGTCAATCCATGATAAAATCGTACCACCAAATAAGTTTCCATGAACACCTAGATTAAAAGCCTTTACAACGTGCGTAGCGATTAGTTTCATCGTTATAGTTATTTATCAGAATTAGGGTCTAAATTTAAGTGTTTAACCACCGCCTCAATCAAAGGCTTTTTCTCCACTATACCATTTAAATCTGAATGTCTAATTAAACTGGCTAAACCTTCAGTTAAGGTTTTAATGTCAGTTAAAACTAATTCTCGCTTTTCATCAACATTGTCTGGTAAAACAAACTCGTTTGGTTTGCCAAGTATTAATGGGTTTTCTTTCCTATCGGTATCGATATCTACAATTACTACATTTTTCATACTACAAGTATATAAATAAAATTTTAATAAATCAACTCTTTTTTTACATATGCTGTCGCTACATTAATTAAATCAAAAGTACTAATTAATGTTATAACATCCTTTCTACCTTCACGGGTATATAGTTTACATAACATTGGTATCTTACTATATTCTTTTTTTACTTGAGTTTTTACCAGCGTCTGTAAATCTAATTTATCAACTATCACCCAATAATTATGAAGTTCAAAGGCAAAATAATCAGCATCACCATATAACCAACCCAAATCACCGTTAACATTTTTAATTTCAACCCAATGTATCCTTTCGTCAACAGTTTCGTCACTTCTATTTCTTTTCTTTAAACCTTTTACATCGATTTTCAAGTTCGTTGATAAGTCCCAATGTTCTTTGATGTCCTCAGTTTCAGAACTAAAAGTTACGTTAGCTAAAATTTTACTAAAAGCTTTTTCTGTTTGTTTACCCTTACTTAAAAAACCCATTTAAATTTTATACTTTTAGTGGATGTGGTGGTCGCGAACCACTTGGGGTTTACCACCCCTGATTAAACGGAGTCGCACCGTTAACGGTCCATTTCGCCCGCACACCCAATGAACTAACTAGATTAATTTCACGCGGAAACCTTCCCTTCTTTAAGTTCGGTAATCATATCCCTTAATATCGCCGCCCTTTCGTAATTCTCAATATGTGGCGCTAAACAATAGTCTAATTTAGTGGTTAATAAACTAATGTGCCCTTCAGTTGTCATTTCCATATCCAGCTCTTGCACATCGTTTAATGGGTGGCCGAGGTTGCTATAGTTAAATGTACCATCGCCAGTTTCAACACCAGAGAAGAATAATTTATTAATCAACTTACGAGTAGTTTCTTCGTCCATATCATCGTCAGTGTTGGTTAAATCAATCATACTAACCTTACCCGTTGGGGTATCCCATGTCTTTTCAACGAAGGTGTGACCCCCATTTTCAAACTCTCTAATACTATCTGGCTCACCTAAATCTTCTTCGCGCTTAAAGTGGTGTTCTCTGAAACCCTTTAAAAATGAATCTAAACCGCCAAGTTTTTTTAACTCGTCATCATCCCAAAATTCGTCACCGAAAACATCACCAAAAAAATCGTCATCCCTACCTTTCATATAATTATTTTTTTTCAAATATATAAATATTTTTATTAGTTACCAAGTAATATTAAAAAAACTTTTCACTATTAACAGTAATTTTTTTATTAACAATCCGATATCAGAGTATTTATTGACTTCGGATTCTTATTGTTTTCTATAAATATGTTAAAAACATATAATGGGGTACTGTCAGTCAATCTACTTGATATTAGACAAACAGTACCCCACCACCCCTTATGTAATTAAATGTTATAGAACCTCTTAGATAGCTCCTCTGTATCAATTGGGTTACCTAAGTAATCTAAAATTAATAGTATTTCAGACTTGCTAGTTCGCTCTGTTGGATTAATCCTACTTATTTGACAACCAGAAATAAACTTATTCCACGCATATAAGACAGACCAAAGAATTTGACCTTTACTTAGGTGATATCTATCGTCATTTTTAACCCTTAATAATAGGTTTCTTAGAGCAATTATTGGTGAACCAATTTGCATACCTAATCCATCACCTAACGCCTTAATGAAGTAGTCGGCTTTCTCTTCAGAACCAGACATTAATAATATATTATGAATCGAACCTGTTTGTGATGGGCTTAATAACCCTTTTAAACAGTATCTAAGTTCATATGCAATATCAATACTATCATCAATTGTTGAATCATTCTCATAAAACCACTGCACATCCTCATTGGTTAGCCCTGTTCTATTTGGATATTTTAAAACATTTTCAGATAAACCTAAATCGTGTAAATAGGCAAACTTCTGTTTAACAATACTGGCAACCATAGACGCTTTACCGATGTTGTTTTTCTTTAGTGCTAGTGATGAGTTCCTAGATGGTTGAATGTCATGGTATAGTATTGATTCGTCACTAACACCAATCATGATTGCGAATGGTACGCTAACACCCGATGCTATTACTGCCATCAATCTTTGTTGACCATCACTCTGAACACCATTCGCACTAATAACTATAGCATCACCATTAAATGGTGCCTCTGATTTATCCTTATACTTTTTAGAATTCTTTGTAAATGATTTAGCAATATTACTAACATGTAGTGGTTTTATATCACGGTTGTTAGTGTTTAATTTTAAAATGTTTTCAGCTATCGTAGGGTTAACCTCAATTATGGTGGTTGTAACAAGTCCGTAACCACTTAAGTCATTATCAACCACATCATTAAGTACCCTTACCTTGGTATCACCAAATAGTTCAGTTAGTGTACTCTTTTTTATATTTGTTTTTTCAAAAAGTTCGAATAATTTAATTTCAATATTTTTCATGATGTATTAGATTAATGATGTATAATTTATTTCTTTGCTGGGTAATCTCAAATTAACACAAGTTTTATTATTCTTAAACTTATTCCACGCTATTATCGCGTACCTAACAATGTATCGTTCATTCAACTTATGGTTGGTCTTTTCTTTTGACATCATGGTCTTAGTATTAAACGCCTTAATTGGAGAGTCTTCTGTTAGATTTATACCGACTAAGCCATCCATAAATTTTTCAGCTAATTCAGGGTCGGATTTATGAAAAATATAATAAATAAAAATAAACAGTTTACGGGGTAGCAACCTACTACTGTTGTAATACTTAGAATAACCCAAACTAGCAATATGACTTAATAGTTCTTTATCCGTAATTGACTCATAGAAATCCAATAGAATCATCGGATTCCTAGGACCCTTTCTATTACCGTTATAGTAACCATCCTCATAATCCAAAATTGACTTAACTAATACTGTTAACGGCTCTATATATTTAATTTCCCGATATCTGAATCTTAGAGCATCTGGAAATGTTCTCTTAGAGTTTAAATCATATGTGTTTATTGTTCTAGGTGACACATTTTCAACCGATGCAAAGAACTGAGGTATACCGCTTTCGATAACGGCATATAACCTAGTTACACCATTTACAACTTGGCCATTAACATCAATAGCGATAGGGCTACCAGTTAATTCCCAATTATCGTTACTCATATCATTAATATACTGAGATAGTTTATTATTGGGTGTGTTATCATACATTGTCGTATTATCCAATAGCATTTGACAGTCTTTTGGTGTATACGTTTTAATCGAATACTTGATATCTTCAGTATACTCAAATCGACTTAGGTTCATCTTATCTTTAACAGACAAGACTTCAGATTTTATCTGGTCTCTAGTTTCAGTATCGACCTTAAAAAGTGATGATTGTTCTTTCATAATGTTTAATTAATATTAATTGGTGTTATCGGATAGTCCCGTGTATTAGGAGTTTCTGACACAAACATACCAAATAAATTTTAATGAAACAAGTTTTATTAGAAAATTCGTTTACTTGCGCTTACGAGTCTTAGTACTCTTGGTTTTGCGCTTGACTGGTTTGTCTGATTTTTGCTTGGGTTTACTCTTGGGCGATTTACGTGGTTTAGATACTTTTCGTTTCTTTTTTTTCTTTTTAGAGTTTTTTTTTCAAGATAACGGTTCTTGCGTTTTTTAACCCTAGCAATCTCCTGAACCTCATCAGAAGACATATAACCACCATCACCACCCAACTTTAAGTTAAGGTATTTAGGGTCTTTCAACATTTCAATATTTACAACACCACGTTCAATTTCAGATAACATTTCCCGATTATCAGCGAACTCTAATATCTCACGTACATGATTTGCAGCACCATGTTTTTTAATAGAATCTTTCAACAAAACACCAGAACCCATATAACCATCATCTAAGTCGTTCGTTGAGTGAATACCTATATAACGTTTATCGGTTACCTTACAAGTTGTGATATAGATGTAATGGTATTTCTTATTATCGTTTGACACAATAATAAATATCCCAATAATTTAAGAAATGTAAAGTGAGGTTTTAGTTCTTTGAACCATAGAAAGATGGTTTTGGACCACCTAATTTGATGTCCTGTAATAACTGATATTGTCTTTGTGTTAGAGATATGAAATCATTCTGACCAGCTTTCTTAATCCAACGATTTAATGTTGTTCTGGCACTTATATTAGTTACGTTATTTAGTAAACCCTTTAAGTGACCAACAGCAACACTTTTACCACCACCATTTTCAGTTATTGTAACTGACTTATCGTAAGCTTGTGTTTGCATATTATTTAATTTACCCATGAAATCGTTTCTTCTTAGTAGTTTGAACACTATATTAGACGGGGAGAACTCACCACCAGTTTCAAGACCAGCCTTTCGCATATTACGAACCTTTTCCTTAAACTTAGTGATGTCATCAATAACACCCTCTAAGTCATCACCGTTTTTAAATTCTTTTTCTATATCACCAATCCGTTTGGTTAGTGTATCATATTTCTTTTCTATTGTTGGTCTATCCAACTCAGCAATACCTCTTACAGGTTCTTTAACCCAATCAGAATTGGTTATTGAATACACACCAGTTGAGTGGTGTGGTTCATCTTTGTCTTGTAAGTAAAGTTCAACATCGAAACCTTTAACTGTGATATCGTGGTCAGCATTCCATTTTCTTGTTTTTGCATCCAACAAACCTTTAATCAACTCTGAGTCACCATCAAGTTTATTGGTATCAAACAATATATGTAAATCAACGTCTGAGAACTTTGACCAATTATAATTAGCTAAACTACCAGTCATTGTAACCTCGTCATAATCAAAACCAAGCTCCAATGATTCCCAATAGTCGTTGGCAATCTTTAATAATACTTTATGTATTGGTTCCTTTATTTTATCTCCCCCCCAGATTTCAGTATTAAGGGTGTCGTTCAGCTTGAAAGCTGATAAGTCAACCTCATTCAATACTTCTTCTAAATTACTAAACTTGTCAATTTCGGTGGACTCATTAAGTCTTTGTCGTAATTTTACTCTAATACTATTATCCATATCAATAAATATAGCTAAAAGTGTATAACACACCAAATACAAAAAAAACCCGAAACATTAATGTTGTTCGGGTTTAAGATTAAAAATGTAAATGAAACAGATTCTAATAAGTTAAGTTTATCACTCTTGGGCTCACTCTTGGGATTTTGCCTTTCTTTAGATAGTTTTAGTTGCTGTAACGAATCTTTAACCATTTACAAAACAAATATATAACAGATTTTTTAATAATACAAGTCTTTTTAAAAAAAATTTACTTTTTATTTTTATTTGTTATAATTTTTGTATGGGAACT
>TARA_R110000868_G_scaffold334571_1_pt1 | contig 11834 bp, 16 predicted proteins | sample TARA_R110000868 | Tara Oceans TARA_R110000868 (sample SAMEA4397489) | marine metagenome | biome: Polar Biome; feature: [SRF] surface water layer (ENVO:00010504); material: water (ENVO:00002006), including particulate matter (ENVO:01000060) such as... | depth 5 m | reverse complement strand
CAATAAAAAGTCAGAGGTCCAGAGTTGGCGCGTGTCTAAGGCAGGGCGCGCATTCTGTCAACGCTAAAGGCAAGAAAAAGCCTGTTATAACGGCACCTTAGAGACGCGGTACTATAATACCTCAAAATTCAGGCCGATACCGGCCCTTTGCCGCGAGGCGTGAGGCGGATGAGGCTCAGGACCATGCCGAGAAGGGCAAGCCCCGCCGCCAGAGTGAGTGTCACCTGAGAGCCTTCCGCCCCTGCCAGATTGAAAATCATGGCCACAAGAGCCGCCCCCAGCGTCTGGCCGGTGAGGCGCGCGGTGCCCAACATGCCGCTGGCCCCGCCTGTCCGCTCCGGCGGCGCGGCGGCAAGCATCGTGCGATTGTTGGGCGACTGGAAGAGGCCAAAGCCTGCGCCCGCCATCAGCATCCGCCATGCAATGTCGAGGGAAGTCGGATCAGCCGGCAGCATGGCAAGGGACGCAAGACCACCGGCAAAAACCGCTAAACCGATGCCGCCCAAGAGGCCCGCCGGATAACGGTCGGCAAGCCGCCCCGCGAGCGGCGCAACAAAAACGAGTGCCAATGGCCAAGGCGTCATCAGCAAGCCGGTCTCCACCTCACCCCTCTGCAACGCACCCTGAAAGAAGAACGGCAGGCTGACGAAGGCGAGCGTCTGGGCGCAGAAGGAACTGACCGAGGTGAGGATCGAGAGCGCAAAGACGGGAATGCGCAGGAGATCGACCGGCAACAAGGGCGCGGAGCGATTGAGCTGGCGACGCACCAACAGAGTGCCGCTGACGAGCGCGAGCGCGAAACATGCGACCACCCAGACGATGTTCTGAAACCCGTGGCCAAGCTGCTCGACACCAATGACGAAACTGCCGAAGGCCAGCACGCTGAGCAGCGCGCTCTGCCAGTCAAACTTGTGCGACGAACGCGCGGTGAGCGGCAAGGCGCCTGCGACCGCTACCGCGACGATGCTGATCGGCACGTTGATGGCAAAAATCCAGTGCCATGAAGCGACCGACAGAATGCCCGCCGCAATGGTCGGCCCTGATGCTGCCGCCATGGCCACAACAAGCGCGATGAAACCGATGCCTCGCCCGAGCATTGCGCGCGGATAGATGAAGCGCACCAGCGCTGCATTGACGCTCATGATGCAGGAGGCCCCTACCCCTTGCAGGACACGTGCGATCACAAGTGCGGTCAGGGAATCCGACACGGCGCAAGCGAAGGACGCAACGCCGAAGATCACCAGCCCGACATAATAGATGCGCGCATAGCCGATGATTTCACCCAGCGATGACAGCGCCAGTAGTGAAACAACGATGACGAGCTGATAGGCGTTGACCACCCAGATGGATTGCGCGGGCGTGGAACCCAGCTCCCGCGCAATGGTGGGCAGCGCGATATTGGCGACCGACCCGTCGAGCACAGCCATGGTGATGCCGAGGCCGATGGTGAGCATGGCCATGAAACGGCGCGCGGGCGGCACCCCGTCCGGATGAATGGTTTTGTCTCTTTGAGGCAGCATCAATTTCTGGGTGGGATGGAATAGGTGGAGGTGACATGCGCGACGGGGCCATCAAGACCGGCTTGCGTGATCGTCACCTCACCGACCGCAAGCCGCCGCCCCAGTTTCAGCAACCGCGCTTCGGCCACAATATCGGCAGGCTCAGGCTTGCGCAAAAAATTGATATTGAGATTGGTCGTAACGGCGAGCGCCACCTTGCCGATGTGAGCGAGGATGACGGCGTACATCGCATAGTCAGCGAGCGCCATCATGGACGGACCGGACAATGTGCCGCCGGGGCGCAGGTTCCGCTCCATGAACGGCAGCCGCAAGGTGGCCGTCATGGGGCCGACGGCCTCGATGATGGTTGATCCTTCGCGCACCTGAGGGAACACGTCGTCGAGATAGGCCCCGACTTCGGCAGCGGTCATGATGGGTTCAGGCATGGAGGGACTCTGCAGATTATGTTGGGCCCTCTACATGGCAGGCGGCAGGCGCTGAGCCAATATGAAAGTGTTGGGGAGGATGAGTCAGCCCGCGCATGGCGGGTATTTGAGGGGCCATTCACAAAATCCAACTTTTCCTCCCCATGACCCCTTGTCCCCCAGACAAGCGCACCCATCTATTCAGAATGAACGTTCATTCAGAAGACAAAACCACAGATGCCACCAAACGCCGCCAGATATTGGTGGCGGCGCTGACGCTGTTCAGCGATCACGGGTTCCACGGCACCTCGATGGCCAAACTCGCGAAACAGGCGGACCTGCCTGTCGGCACGATCTACCGGCATTTCGCGGGCAAGGAAGAGCTGATCCATGCGCTCTATCTGGATATGAAGACGGAACGCTATGACGCCATGCTGAAGGGCTACAGCGACGGGCTCTCTGTTCGCGAGCGCTTCGATCTCATCTGGATCAACACCTATGACTATTGCCTGAGCCATCCGCGCCAGTTCGTCTTCACCGAACAATATGCCTTCTCGCCCTTCCTGAAAGACGCCGCTGCGGCCATTCACGCCGTCGCCCCGCCCGAACTCGCCAAATTTTTTGAGGATGGCTACAGCGAAGGCCTGTTCAAGCCTCTGTCACCGAGCATCCTTTTCGCCCTCACCTCCGGCCCGCTCAACGCTTTGGTGCGCCGCGTGACCGCAGGCCTCACCACACTCACAAAACATGATCTCGACAGCGTGCGCAGCGCCTGTTGGGACGCCATCGCCCTTTAGTCCCCAAACCTTCAAAGCAAACAGGAAACGCGTCATGCAATATCAACAGCTCGGCCACACCGGCACATTCGTTTCACGTCTCTGCCTCGGCACCATGACCTTCGGCGGCTCCGGCGGCCTTTATGGCGTGCTGGGCGGGATTGACCAGAAAGGCGCCGACACACTTGTCGGACAAGCACTGGACGCAGGTATCAACTTTGTCGATACGGCGAATGTCTATGCCGTCGGTGAAAGCGAAATCATCACCGGCAAGGCACTGGGCGCAAAACGCAAGGACGTGATCCTCGCCACCAAAGTGCACGGTCGTATGGGCAAGGGCGCCAATCAGGTCGGCATTTCGCGCACCGCCATCAACCAGCAAGTTGAAGACAGTCTGAAACGTCTCGGGACGGATTACATCGATCTCTACCAGTTCCACGGCTTCGACTCTGTGACGCCGATGGAAGAATCCCTGCGCGCCATGGACGATCTCGTTCGCTCCGGCAAAGTGCGTTATATCGGCACGTCTAATTGGGCCGCATGGCAAATCATGAAAGGCCTCGGCGTTTCGGCCAAAGAAGGTTTTGAGAAATTTTCCACGTTGCAGGCTTACTATTCGCTCGTGGGCCGCGATCTTGAGCATGAAATCGTGCCCCTGCTGGAAGACCAGAATGTGGGCCTGATGACATGGAGCCCGCTCGCAGGCGGTGTGCTCTCAGGCAAATTCTCACGCAACAGCCGCGCCAATGAAGGACGCCGCACACAGTTCAACTTTCCGCCTGTTGATGTCGATCTGGCCTACGACGTGATCGACGTGCTGCAGGGTATCGCGCAGAAGCATGGCGTGACGGTCGCGCAGGTCGCGCTCGGCTGGCAGTTGCACAAGTCTTATGTGACGACTGTCATCATCGGCGTCAAAAATGAGGCACAGCTCAAAGACAATCTGGGCGCAGTGGACGTGAAACTGACACCGGAAGACCTCGCCGCCATCGACGCCGTGAGCCAGCCGACGCCGCATTATCCCAATTGGATGAACGGCCAGAACACCGAACGCTTTCCCGGCACAACGCGCGACTGGTCGGTGGTGATTAAACCGACGTTCTGAGTTTTATCGTTGCGACTAGCGGAGCGGCATGGCAATTCAGTCCATGCCGTTTTCGTTTGTCACCCCCGACCGGAGGATCACCGCGCCATGAAACCCGTTACGCTGAAGACCGACCGGCTGATCCTGCGCCCCTGGCGCAATGACGACTTTGACGGCTTTGCGGCGATGAGCGCTGACCCGAAAATCATGCAATATCTGCTGCCCAACACGACGCGCGAAAAGAGCGACGCGGAGGCTGCCAAACTCAAAGCCTATATCGAGGCCAACGGGTTCGGCTTTTGGGCGCTGGAAATTCCGGGCATCGACCCGTTCATTGGTTTCACCGGCCTTATCCGCGTCGGCTCCGACATGCCTTTTGCGCCCGCAGTGGAAGTCGGTTGGCGACTGATGCGCGCCCATTGGGGCAAGGGCTATGCAAGCGAAGCGGCACGGGCCGCCCTCGCCTTCGGCTTCGACACGCTCGATCTTGATGAGATCGTCTCGCTGACCGTGCCCGCCAACAAGCGCTCGCAAGCCGTGATGCAGCGTATCGGCATGACACGCGACAAGGCCGATGATTTCGAGCATCCACGCCTTGCAGACGGCGACGCGCTGAAATCCCATGTTCTTTATCGTAAAGCCCGCAAGACCATTCGGCCCTGACTTTACCGGTTTCTGTGTTTATGATGCTCGAAACGCCCAAGAAGAGAGCCGGTAAGGCCAAAGGACGCGACGGGAGGAGACACGAATGAGCAAAGCCGCCGAACAGCCGGTTACCGCCGAACTACTGGTCTTACGCAATGACCAGAATGGCGTCTCGACCCTGACGCTCAACCGTCCGGCGCAGCGCAACTGCCTGTCGGAAGGGCTGATGAGCGCGCTCTCAGCCGCCCTGAGCGACGTAGCCACCGACAAATCCGTGCGCGCGGTCATCATCGCCGCCAATGGTCCGGCCTTCTCGTCCGGCCATGACCTCAAAGAACTCACCGCCCGACGCAGCGACGCGGACTGCGGCCGCGCCTATTATCAAAAAATCATGCGCCAGTGCAGCGCCATGATGCAGCAGATCGTGATGTTGCCGAAACCTGTCATCGCGCAAGTGCATGGCATTGCCACCGCCGCCGGTTGCCAGCTTGTGGCGAGCTGCGATCTCGCCATCGCTGCCGAAGGCACACGCTTTGCGACACCCGGTGTCAATATCGGTCTCTTCTGCTCAACACCCATGGTCGCACTGTCGCGCAATGTCTCGCGCAAACACGCGATGGAAATGCTGTTGACCGGCGACATGATCGACGCGGCCCGCGCCGCTGATATGGGCCTCATCAATCATGTGGTGCCGCATGACGATCTTGCCCGCGCCACAACTGAGCTTGCCGAAAAGATCGCAGGCAAATCATCGCTGACGCTCGCCATCGGCAAACAGGCTTTCTATGAGCAACTCGAAAAGCCGCTCGATGAGGCCTATGATTTTGCCAGCGACGTGATGGTGAAAAACATGCTGGCGCGCGACGCGGAAGAAGGCATCGGGGCCTTCATCGAAAAACGTCACCCAGTTTGGGAAGATAAATAAAAAGTAGGGGAAACGACAGATGAAACCACTGGAACATCTGCGCTACAGCCCGGAATTTCTCAAAGAAATTCTGACTGTCACAAAAACCATCGCGCTTGTCGGCGCGAGCGCCAACACGGCCCGCGACAGCAATGAAGTGATGCAATATATGCAGAAGCGCGGCTATCGCGTCATTCCGGTCAATCCCGGTCTTGCGGGACAGCAACTGCTGGGCGAAACGGTTTACGCGACCCTGAAGGACATTCCCGACCAGATTGATCTGGTCGACGTGTTTCGCAATTCAGCCGCCGCCGGACCAGTGTGCGACGAAGCCATTGCCATCGGAGCGAAATATATCTGGATGCAACTGGGCGTCACCAATGAAGACGGCGCCGCGCGCGCCGAAAAAGCCGGGCTGAAAGTGGTAATGAACCGCTGTCCGAAAATCGAAATTCCGCAACTCTTTCGCTGAGGCCAATATGTCTGACTATAATTTTAATACGCTCGCCGTTCATGCCGGTGCCAAGCCCGACCCGACAACAGGCGCGCGCACGACGCCGATCTATCAGACCACATCATTTGTATTCGATGATGCGGACCATGCAGCCTCGCTCTTCGGCCTCGAAGCCTTCGGCAATATCTATACGCGCATCACCAACCCGACGACCGCTGTGCTAGAAGAACGCGTGGCAGCACTCGAAGGTGGCGTGGCCGCTCTTGCTGTTGCCTCCGGCCATGCGGCACAGATGATTGCCTTTCACACACTGATGAGCCCCGGCGATCATTTTGTTGCAGCGACGCAGCTTTACGGCGGTTCGATCACGCAGTTTTCGCATTCGTTCAAAAAATTCGACTGGCATGTCGATTGGGCCGATGCGACGGATCCGGCGACCATCAAAAAAGCCATCGGACCGAAGACCAAAGCGGTCTTCATTGAAAGCATGGCGAACCCCAGCGGCCGCGTCATGGACATTGCCGCCATTGCCGCTATTGCGCACGAAGCGGGCGTGCCGCTGATCGTGGACAACACACTTGCCTCGCCCTACCTGATCCGTCCGATTGAACATGGCGCGGATATTGTCATCCATTCGGCGACGAAGTTTCTCGGCGGCCACGGCAATTCGATGGGCGGCGTGATTGTGGACGCAGGCAAATTCGATTGGTCAAAAGGCGGCAAGTTTCCGACGCTGACGGAGCCGACGGGCTCTTACAACGGCCTGAAGATTTTCGAGACATTCGGCGCAATCTCCTTCGCCATCGCCTGCCGTGTGCTGGGCCTGCGCGACCTCGGCCCCGCCATCTCACCCTTCAACGCCTTCATGATCATCACCGGCATCGAGACTTTGCCGCTGCGCATGCAGCGCCATTGCGACAATGCACTGGCGGTGGCGACCTTCCTGAAGAACCACCCGAAAGTGAGCTGGGTGTCTTACTCAGGCCTTGCCGATGATCCGTCCCACAAACTGCAACAGAAATACGCACCCAAGGGTGCGGGCGCGCTGCTGACCTTCGGCGTCAAAGGCGGCTATGAGGCAGGCAAGAAACTTGTCAATACGATTGAGCTGCTGAGCCATCTCGCCAATCTCGGCGATACACGCAGCCTAGTCATTCATCCCGCGTCAACAACACATCGGCAGCTGACCGACGAGCAAAAGATTGCAGCGGGCGCAGGACCCGATGTGGTGCGCCTGTCGATCGGGATTGAGGATGTGGCAGATATTACCAAGGCGCTGGACAAGGCGCTGGGGTAATCGTCATTGCGAGCGTAGCGAAGCAATCCAGTCTTCCTTTGCGGCACTGGATTGCTTCGTCGCTTCGCTCCTCGCAAAGACGAAGACACTAAGCCGGATTGAGCCGCCGTGCGTGAACGAGCGCGACCGTGAACACCACGAGCGCACCGGCCTGATGCGCCGCACCGAGCGGGATCGGCACGACCATGAGCAAAGCCCAGATGCCGAGCACCACTTGCGCGGCAACCGCCACGACAAGCCAGCCTGCGCTCTGACGCGCCATGGGGCTGCCGGAGGCACGCGCGGCAAACCAGTGCCACACCACAAGTCCGGTGATGAGATAGGCCGCCATGCGGTGATTGAACTGTGTAGTCAGCATGTTCTCGAAAAGATTACGCCACCACACCTGGTGCGCCATCAGCCCGTCGGGAATGAAGGCCCCGTCGATGAGCGGCCATGTGTTGTAGATGTGACCCGCCTTGATGCCTGCAACAAAGGCCCCGAGCATCATCTGGATAAACACAAACACCGCCAGCGCCATGGCAGCGCGACGTAGACCCGCATCAACATGGATGACCGGCGCGGGGCGCCAGAGTGCGAGGGCGATCCATGTCATATAGGCATAGATGAGCGTGGCGAGGCCGAGATGGGCGGCGAGGCGATATTGGCTCACGTCAACGCGATGCGTGAGGCCGCTCTTCACCATCCACCAGCCGAGCACCCCTTGCGCCCCACCGAGCAGGAACATGACAACAAGACGCGGCGCCAGCGCACGCTCGATGCGGCGTGTGGCGAGAAACCAGAGGAACGGCACGAGAAACGCAAAGCCGATGAAGCGACCGAGAAAACGATGGCTCCACTCCCACCAGAAGATGTTTTTGAACTCATCGAGCGTCATACCTTTGTTGACGAGCTCATATTGCGGAATCTGCTGATAGCGCGCGAAAGCATCGGCCCAGGCGGCATCACCCATTGGCGGCAAGGTGCCGGTGACGGGTTTCCATTCGGTGATCGACAAGCCGCTTTCGGTCAGGCGCGTCAGCCCACCGACAACAACCATCAAGAAGACCAGTGCTGAAACCGCAAACAGCCAGAGAGCAATCTGTCGGCGCGCGGCGTGAGAGTTTGCTATATTCATGCTCAATGTGATACCCGAACAACTCCATCTTCACAGCGGGGTAATTTGCCACAGCCGCGCCTGCCGGCGTAACGGCAAAAAGTAGAAAGCACCTCCTCCGATGACGATCACATTTGTTGACGCCTGGCGCAAAAATGACCCTAAGCACGCAGCCGATGCTATTGCCTTCTGGACTGAGCATAAAATACTCAATGCCGAGACATCGCCGGAGGAACGCGCCCAACAGCTCGCGGTTCTGGCCTATGACGGCGACAAGCTCATTGCGCTCGCAACGCTGAATGTGCGCCACTTCGACCTGTTGCGGCAAAAATTCGCCTTTCTGCGTGAGGCCGTTTCGCCCGACTACCGGCTCCACACGCTGGCGCGCGAACTAAGCGGCGAAGCACGAAAAGTGATCGAGGCCTATGCCATTGCCCATCCCGAAGAAAAGATCGCCGGCATGGCCGCAGTTTATCAACACAAGGGTCTGGGCCGGAACCCGATCGGCAAACTCAGCCGCATGGCACTGATCGGCTTCACGCCACAAAATGAGCAGGTGCGCGTCGGCTGGTTTGAACATTTCCGCATCCCCGGGACCATGGAGGATTAACCTCCCCACAAATTACAAGTCAAAGCGAACCCGCAGCGCCTTGGCATGTTTATTCATTTCTTTGACCAATAGGCCGACTGATGACGAACATCACTTTTGTTGAAGCATGGCGTAAAAATGAGCCCAAGCACACGGCTGATGCCATTGCCTTCTGGACCGAGCACGGCTTGCTCAAAGCCGATACACCGGTGGAAGAACGCGCCAAACAGATTGCCGTGCTCGCCTATGACGGTGACAAGCTCGTCGGGCTCTCGACGCTGAATGTGCGCCCCTTCGAACTGCTGCGGCAAAAGTTTGCCTTTTTGCGCGAAGCTATCGCACCCGATTACCGGCTTCATTCAATCGCCCGCGCATTGAGCGGCGAAACCCGCAAGGTGATCGAAGCCCACGCCATCGCCCATCCCGACGAAATGATTGCAGGCATGGCCTCCGTCTATCAGGCCAAAGGCATCGGCAAGAAACCCATCGGCAGCGTCAGTCGCATGGCGCTAATCGGCTACACAGAATTCAATGAACAGGTGCGCGCCAGCTGGTTTGAACATTTCAGGATACCGGGGAATCTCGCTCCGATTTCAGAATTTGCAAAATGGAATACCGGCGCATGAGCATTGAGTATGTTAACGCATGGCGCAAAGACGATCCGCGGCTTGAGGCTGATGCGCGTGTCATTTGGTCTGAACCGGGCATATTGCCTGACCTCGCAGAAATAGAGATACGCGTGAAGCAACTTGCAGTCGTCGCCTATAGCGATGGTCAGCTTGCGGCTCTGACAACACTCAATGTGCGTCCGTTTGAGCATGTGCGTCAAAAGTTTGCGTTCATTCGCGGGTTTGTGACACCGGCATTTCGCATGAATGCCGTCGGACGCGAGATCATGGTGGAGACGCACAAGATGATCGAGAACTGGGCGCTCAATAATCCAGATGAAAATCTCGCAGGCATGGCCGCCGTTATGCAGGTGCCCGGCGTTGGCAAACGTCCGGTTGGCCGAAGCACCGGCATGGTTCTCGTCGGCTACACACCGGACAACGAACAGGTGCGTGCCGCCTGGTTTGAACATTTCCGCGTTCCCGGAAACTTGGAGGGCTGATACGCAAGCGAACCTGCGCCAAATTGAACAGACAGGCTTTTGCCTTGTTTCACCAATTTCACAGACCGTTATTCTGATTGCGTGATTCCACAACAACAGGTGTTTGATGAGCGACATCGCATTTGTAGAAGCCTGGCGTAAAAATGACCCGAAGCTCGAAGCCGATGCGCGCGCATTCTGGATACGGGAAGATGCTATGCCCGATGAAAACGTCGCTGAACGGATTAAGCAACTGGCGGTGATGGCCTATGAGGGCGGCGAACTGGTCGCCATCACAACCATTCATGTGAGGGAGTTTACGCGGCTGCGGCAGAAGTTTGCCTTCTTGCGCGGCATGGTCGCTAAAGATCATCGCGAACAGCATCTGGCCATCATCATGGGCAAGCCTGTGCATGACCTGATCGAAAAACACGCCATCGCGCATCCAGAGGAAAATATTGCAGGACTGGCGGCGGTCGTGTCGTCACCTCTACTAGGCGCGCGACCCAACCCATATCCCAACGGCGCGGGCTTGGTGCTGATCGGCTACACGCCCTACGGAGAACAGGTGCGCGTGAGCTGGTTCGATCATTTCCGCGTGCCCGCCAATCTCAGCGAAACATTTGAACAGGCGCAAATCAGGATGCAAGGCTGATGGCGATTACATTTGTTGACGCATGGCGGAAGGATGATCCGCAACTCGAAGCAGAAGCGCGGGCCTTCTGGACCTCCCATAAAGTTTTACCCGGTGACGCCGATGTCGATAAACGCGTGAAGCAGCTGGCCGTGCTTGCCTATGACGAAAACGTGCTCATCGGCATCTCGACCATTGAAGTGAAATTCTTCGATCTGTTGCAGGAAAATTTCGGTTTCATTCGCGAGGTCGTTGCAAGCGACCGGCGGCTCGAACACATCAGCATCGCCCTCACGCAAAGGACGCGCGAAGTCGTTGAGGCCTATGCACTGGCGCATCAGAACGAAAGCATCGCGGGCATCGCCGCCGTGCTTCAGGCACCCGGCATCGGCAAGCGTGCCATTTCGCGCGGTGGCGGTCTGGTTCTGATGGGTTATACAGATAGGAATGAACAGGTCCGGGCTTGCTGGTTCGACCATTTCCGCGTGAAGTCGCGCCTGCCGGATGCAAGCTGAGCGAGCTGCGAAACAGAAATCAGGGCTAATGACGATTACATACGCCAACGCATGGCGACAAAACGACCCCAAGCTTGAGCAGGACGCCATTGCGCTCTGGACTGAACTTAGCGCCCTGCCGAAGGGTCAGTCACCCGACGAACGCGCCAAGGAACTCTCTGTTGTCGCCTATGAGGACGGCAAGGTAATCGCCCTGACAACGATGATCGTGCAGCGACTCCAACAGGTGAGGCAAGATTTTGCCTTCGTCCGCGTTCTGGTCGCCCCCAGCCATCGCCTTCAAAGCCTGAGCACAGATTTAATGCGCGAAAGCCGCAAGGTGATCGAAGCCTATGCACTGGCACATCAGGAAGAAAAACTGGCTGGCATGGGAGCGGTCTTTCAGGCTCCCGGCCTTGGCAAGAACCCCATCGGCATAGGTGGCGGCACAGTGCTGGTCGGCTATACCGATGAAGGCTATCAGGTGCGCATCGCCTGGTTCGACCACTTCAAGGTCCCGCCCGTGATGGCACAACAGTAAATCCAGATAATGACAGAGATCGCCATGCCCAAACTGAGCCTCAGCGTCCGCAAACTCCTCGGCACAATATTCCTGCTGGTTTTTCTGTTTTTCTACGCATTGCTGATCATGACGATCGCCGTCAGCGGCCATCTGCCGGAGCATGGCGCGGTGCAATTCGCCTACTACCTGATCGCTGGCACGATCTGGGCGCTGCCGTTTCGCTATGTATTCAACTGGATGCTCAAGCCCGACGCCGAGTGACGCGGGCGAGCACGACAGGACGGGTCAAAAGCCAATCTGCTCAGAAGCCAATCTGCTCAGAAG
>TARA_R110000868_G_scaffold173190_1_pt1 | contig 11851 bp, 12 predicted proteins | sample TARA_R110000868 | Tara Oceans TARA_R110000868 (sample SAMEA4397489) | marine metagenome | biome: Polar Biome; feature: [SRF] surface water layer (ENVO:00010504); material: water (ENVO:00002006), including particulate matter (ENVO:01000060) such as... | depth 5 m | reverse complement strand
CGAAAACGCTGGATACGCTTCCGTCAAAACATGAAACGCTCTAGTACCCCTGCAGAAACACGACTTCCGGCGTTTTGGGCATATCGCGCAAACTCACCACCATCGAATTCGTTTCATGACGGCGCACCGTCCAGTCCTTGCTAGCGCGGGCAATGAACGCCTCCACGCCGGACATCGATCCGTAATGCATCGGGATGATCATCCGTGCCTTGATGTCGCCGAGGACGCGGAACAGCTCATCATGGCTCATCGTCCACATGCCGTCTATCGGGGCGAAGGCGATATCGATCAGCCCGAGCGAGCGAAGCTGGTCCTTCGACAGGTAATGATGAAGGTGGCTGATATGCACGGCGCAAAGTCCGACCGCCTCGAACACGAACATCGAGTTGCCGTTGGCGAGCTTTCCGTCCCCCCGGTCGACCAGGTTGGTCGGCACATTGCGCACCCGGAGGTCGCGGAACATCAGGTTGTGCTTCGCCACGCCGCCTTCCGGGTCCCAGCCGCGCAGCACGTGTTCGATGCCTTTTTGCGGCGCAAACGAAAAGTGGCTGTCATGGGTATTGTTCATGGTCACGATATGCGGCATCCGCGGCCCCTGAACGTAATCGTTGTAATCGGTCAGTACCCGCGCGCCCTCGGGCGTTTCGATCTCGAATGTGGCATGCCCGACAAAGGTAATCCTGACATGGTTTTCCGGCACCGTGCCCCGGGTCTCGGTCGCTACCGGCCGCAACAGGGACGCCCGCTGCAACAGGGAATGGCTTTGCGGCACCGGGGCCTGGGCCATCCCGGCGCAGGAAGCCCGCGCCTCCAGCGGCATAAAGGCCGCCGCGCAAACGGCACCTGCCGTCAGGAACAGTGCGCCTCCGCGCCGCATCAGTGAATTAACATTCATCTGCGTTCTCCTTCAGGGTGCCATCGGCCTGATCCTAGCAACGATCGGCCTGACAAGAAATGGCGCGACGACATCACAACCGGGTGATAAAAATCCCGGGCGGTCCCATTCAGTCAATGGACCGGTCGGCAGATTTCAAACGAAAGACACGGTCATGGCGGAAAAAAACCGTCCCGGTTTCCTGAAGCGCATCATGCGCGGCACCCTTGCGGCGAAGCTCGGCGTTTTCGGCCCGCCGCTGGTCATCCTCGCGATCGGCTTCGCGGTCGCCGGGAAATTCATCCAGCCGGCGCCGCCGGACACGCTGACAATTGCGAGCGGCGGCACATCCGGTGCCTATTATGCCTTCGCGCAAAAATACAAAGAGATCCTGGCCCGCGAAGGGGTGACGTTGAAAATCGAAGTGACGTCCGGATCGGTTCAGAATCTGGAAATGCTGCGGAGCGGCAAGATCGACGCGGCGTTCCTGCAAAGCGGGATCGGCAGGCAGCAGGAAGACGACGTGCTCTATTCGCTCGGCAGCCTGTATTTCGAACCGCTCTGGGTTTTCCACCGGGGAGATGCCGAAATCAATCTATTGAACGCCCTGAAAGGCCGGACGATCGCCATCGGCGGCGTCGGCTCCGGCACCCGCACCTTCGTCGAGCCGATCCTGGCGCGAAACGGGGTCACGCGGCAGAATACGCGCATTCGCGACAGTGGCGGCAAGCCCTCCGCGGACGCCCTGCGTCGGGGTGAACTCGACGCGGCTTTTTACATCGCTTCGGCGGAATCGCCGATCATCCGGGAGCTCATAGAAGACCCGTCGCTCGAACTCATGACCTTCGAGCGGGCCGAAGCTTACACGCGCCACTATCTCTACATGTCCAGGGTGATCCTGCCCCGCGGCATGGTCAATTTCGAAACGGACGTGCCGGCGGTCGACAAGACCCTGCTTGCGGCCGCGGCGACCCTGGTCATTCACGACAACCTGCACCCGGCGCTGCGCACGCTGCTGTTGCGCGCAATGACCGAAATCCACGGACCGGGCGGGCTGTTCGAACGTCCGCAGCAGTTCCCGTCCGTCAAGTATCTCGACTTTCCGCTGTCGGACAAGGCGCGACGCTATATCGAGGACGGGCCGTCCCTGCTCGACCGCTACCTTCCCTACTGGGTCGCCGACATGCTGGTGCGCCTGTCTATCCTGTTGTTGCCGCTGGTGACCCTGATGATCCCGCTGATGCGCATCGTGCCGCCGCTATACAAATGGCGCATGCGATCGCGCATCGTCCGCTGGTACAAGGAAATGGTCGCGGTGGAGGCCCAGGTCCGGAGCGCGGAAACGGCGGAAGAACGCGAAGCCGCCTTTGCCCGCCTGGAGGAAATCGACGAAGACGTCAGCGAAGTGAACGTCCCGGTCGGCTACCGCGACATGCACTACACCCTGCGGTTCCACATCGACCTGATGCGCAACATGCTGCACCGCAAGACCGACGCAGCCGAAGAAAAGGCCGAGGCGAAAGCCAGCGGTAGCTCTTAAGCAGCCTCAGGCGAATGCCTGTGCATTTCCATCGCCGGCCGCTCGTGCAGCCGGCGAATACCGGCGCCGCCGTTTGCTCAATCCTTCGTATCGCCAAGCACCTTGACCACGCGCTGCGGGAACGGAATGACAATTCCATTGGCCTTTAGCGCCGTCCAGATCATCAACAGAAGATCGGCGCCGACACGGTTTTCGCCGTCGTCCACCCCGTCCATCCAGAATTCGACCAGGATCTCAATGCCGGAATCCGCGAATTTGGATATTTCGGCATCTGGCCTCAGTTCGACCGGGATATCGTCGCCGCTGATCACCTTGGGATGGCTGGATACCACCTCGCGCAGTATCGGAAACATCGCTTCGAGATCCGTGTCATAGGCGACCTGAAAGTTGATGGGATACCGCTGCATATTGTTGTTGTGGGTCCAGTTGGTGAACGAGGTCGTTATGAATTTCTCGTTCGGGACCATGATGTCCTTGCCATCGTAGGTTTCCAGCGTCGCCGACCGCATGCTGAGTTCGCGCAGCGTGCCCGACCGGCCGTCTTCCAGCTGGATGTAGTCCCCGATGGTAATGCTCCGGTCGAGCAGGATAATCATGCCGGAAATAAAATTCGAAGCTATCTGTTGCAGGCCGAATCCGAGCCCGACCCCGAGCGCCCCGCCGAACACCGCCAGCGCCGTAAGGTCGATCCCCATCACGTTTAAAAGCAACAGGAAAATCACCACGAAAACGGCTATCTCGAAGAGTTTTGCGACCACCTCGCGGGCGCCCACATCGAGGACCTCCTGGTTGCGTATCACGCGTTTCCCCGCCGTATTCGAAATTCGGCCGAGCCAGAAGAGAACGAAACCGAAAACGAAGGTCCGCAGAATCGTGTAAACGCTGATCTTGATATTGCCGAGATTGAGCGAAATGCTGTCGAGATGCTGAATAACGTCCGTCAGCCATCCCAGGCTGTACAGGATGGCAACCGGGAGACCCACCCATTTGAGAAGCGCGATAATGGTTGTGTTCTGCAGCAGGTGTTTGGCAAGGCTGTAAACCACGAAAACCAAGGCGACGCCCTGGGCGGCCTTCACAAGCCAGACCGAACCGACAATGGAATCGCTGACCTCCGTTGCGAAGCCAAGCGCGATCGCGGCGGTCACGGGTTGTACGAGTGCGCTGGCACGGTGAATGGTCCCCCGCAGATCTGCGAGGGGCCCGGGCTGCGGCTCCTCGCGGAACAGCCTGACGCGTTTAAGGATGTAAGCCCCCAGCATCCAGCCGATCACGGCGGCAAGCACGACAATGCCGGCCTGAATGTAGAATTCCGCACCGGAGAGCGCCGAGTAAACCAGGCGCGATTTTATCTCCACCCACTCCAATATCGATTTCATTGCGCTTACGTTCCCCGGAATATTGAAAACTGCCTGACCCGACCGGTTCTACGTAGCAACAAAGGCGCGGGAACGCGATTTAATTAGTCAGTCGGAAACGGAACGTGACTTCGCGTCAGCCCTGCCGACGTCTTCTCCGGATTTCTCGGGCGGAGTAAACGTCTTCGTATAGTGTTCCGCTTCTTCTCTACCGAAAAGAATACATATCCATTGCGAGGGAACCGTAGCTGTAGCTCGAATGAATTTTTTCGGCGACGGCGTCCGGCCCGCCGGCGCCAAGTGCCGTGAACAGCGGCAGAAAATGTTCATCCGACGGATGACTGCGCCGCGCATGGGGCGCTTTTTCCCAGGCGATCAACTCGTCGATCCGCCCCGCCGCGAGCGCATCCGCCACCCAGTTTCCGAATTCGACCACCCAGTCATGGCCTTCACCGTCCGGCTCGGCCCGGTTCATTTCGCGAAGGTTGTGGGTGATATTCCCCGACCCGATAACCAGCACGTCGTCGTCGCGCAGCGGCGCCAGCGCGCGGCCGATTTCAAGCTGGCGGGCTGCGCCGAGCGCGGTTTCAATGGAAATCTGCGCGACCGGAATATCCGCGTCCGGATACATAAGCATCAACGGCACCCAGGTGCCGTGATCGACGCCGCGTACCGGGTCGGCATAGGCGGTCATCCCCGCCGCCTGCAATAAACCAGCCGCTTTCGCCACCGCATCGGGTGCCCCCGGCGGCGTATACTGGCAATCGTGCAGCGCCTGGGGAAACCCGCCGAAATCGTGGATCGTCGGCAGCCTTTCCGCCGTGGTGAAGGCGAGACGCGGCGCCTCCCAGTGCGCCGACGCGATGATGATTGCCTCCGGCCTGCCGATTTCCTCTCCCAGTTTGCAGAGAAACCGGCGCGCACGGCTGTCTTCGAGCGCCATCATCGGCGATCCGTGGGAAACGAACAGGCTGGGGAAGGATGTCATTTTGCGTGATCCTTAACGATATTGTTGCTCTGGATTAGGCGGCGCAGCACAATATGTCCATGTCCGGCGCCTCCGACAAACCCCATCATCTCGGTCACCGGGACCGCCTGCGCCGCCGTGTGCTCGACCGCGGGGCGGACAGCCTGGCCGACTACGAACTGCTGGAATTCCTTCTGTTCGGCGTCCGCCGTCAGGGCGACACCAAACCAGTGGCCAAGGCCCTGATCGCCCGGTTCGGATCGGTCGCCGGCGTGCTGGCAGCACCCGCCACCGAGCTCGCCACCGTCAAAGGCGTCAGCGAGGCGACCATTGCGCTGATCGCCGTAACCGCCGGTCTTGCCCGCCGGGCGGTTCGCGAAGAAATCGCCGACGGTCCGGTACTGTCGTCGTGGACCGGGCTGATCGACTATCTGCGGGTCTCCATGGGGCACAACCGGACCGAGGAATTCCGGCTGCTGTTCCTCGATTCCAAGAACCGCCTGATTGCCGACGAGGTGCAGGGCACGGGCACCGTCAACCGTACGGCGGTCTATCCCCGCGAGGTGGTCAAACGCGCGCTGGAACACGGCGCAACCGCGATCATCATGGTGCATAATCACCCGTCGGGCGACCCCACCCCGTCGCGCGCCGACGTGGAAATGACCGAGGAGGTGCGCGATGCCGGCGCGCTGCTCGGCATCGTGTTGCACGATCACGTGGTGATATCCAAATCGGGGCATGAAAGCTTTAAATCGATGGGATTGCTGTAACCGGCCGTCACCCGGCCCTTTCACGGGCGGGCAACGGCCGGGAGGACGGCAGACAGTCAGGCGGCGATTGTCTGTACGGCGGCTCCGATCGCCGCGATCTCGGCCTTTGCCGATGCGACGGATTCTTCCGGTGTGAACATCAGGCGACCGGCGGCAACCGTGGTCACATCGTCAATACCGATAAAGCCGAGGATATGCCTCACATATCCGCTCGCGAAGTCGATTTCGCCGCCGATTTCGGTGCCGCCCGATGCGATAACGAGATACGCTTTCTTGCCTTCGAGCAGACCGACGGGGCCGGCTTCCGAATAGCGGAATGTTTCCCGCGCACGCGCAATCTGGTCGATCCAGGCCTTGAGCGCGCCGGGCACGCTGAAATTGTAGATCGGCGTGGCAATCACGACCGCATCCGCCTCTTTGAGTTCGCGAACAAGCGTGTCGGACAGGGCGAGCGCCGCTTTCTGTTCGTCCGTCCGGTCGGCGGGATCGGTAAAATTGGCGCCGATCCACGCTTCGTCGATAAGAGGAACGCCATCGGCCAGATTGCGCTCGGTAACGTCGATTTCGCCATGCCGTGCGCGAAGCGACGCTATCACGTCGTCCGCGAGGTCCCGGCTGACCGAGCCGGCGCGGCGCATGCTTGCATCGATACGAAGAACCTTGAGGGACTGAGGGGCAGTAGACATTTTATCTTCCTTTGTTTCGGGTGGATGTCGTTTCGATATCCCCGATATGGAAGTTGCCCATGCCCCTATAAAGAAGCATTATAAGAAATTACTATTCTTTTATTGAGCATAATAATGGACCGCTTCGAGGAAATGCAGACCTTCATTCGGGTCGCCGAGACGCTCAGCGTGACCCGTGCATCCATGCAGATGGGTATTGCGGCGTCCGCCATTAGCCGCCGGGTGAAGGACCTGGAATCCCGGCTGGGCGTCCAGTTGATGCGGCGTAGCACCCGGCGGATCACCCTGACCGATGCCGGGCGCACCTATTACGAAAGATGCGTCCGGATTGTCGCCGACATGGAAGAAGCAGACTGCCTGACCGTGGTGGAGTCTGCCCGCCTGACCGGCACATTGCGGATCGCCATACCGACATCGCTTGCCCAGGCGGAACTCAATGCGGCACTCGGCGCGTTCATGGAACTGCACCCGTCCCTGCTGATCGAGGCCGATATCAGCGACCGCCGTGTCGATCTGGTCGGGGAAGGTATGGATCTGGCGATCCGCGTCGGCACACTCCGGGATTCCAGCCTGATCGCCCGGCGGCTCTGCGACATCCGACATGTGGTGTGTGCGAGCCCGGCGTTTCTGGCCAGACACGGCACACCGCATTCCCTCGATGACCTGAGCAAACTGCCGGCACTCTGTTACGGTAATATGCACCAGCCCGCCAACTGGCCGTTCAGACATCCCGATGGCAGCAAAGGGGTTCTGACCACGCAATACCGCATGATCGCCACCAGCGGCGAAACACTTCGCATGGCGGCAATCGGGGGGCTCGGCATTGCCTGCGAGCCCAGCTTCATCGTCCACGAACAGATCGCGGAAGGATCGCTCGTCCCCGTGCTGACGGAATATGACTGGTTCGGCATGTCGATCTACGCCGTCTATCCGCCGACCCGTCATTTATCCGCCCGCGCCCGCGCCTTTATCGATTTCCTGATCGACCGCATCGGTCCGGAACCCCGCTGGGAACGCTGCCTGGGATAGAGACGACCGCAACGGCGGGACAGTGCACGTTGACCCCGATCAATGACCGGCGAAGAACCGGCGATGAAAGCTATTCCTCTGGAGAAGAGTTTCATATGATTCACGAATGACCGATCAACGCGGCCGCATATCGCCATATCTGAAACGCCTGTACGGATATGCTTACAGCCTGACAGGCAATCCCGAGCGGGCTAAGGACCTGGCACAGGATTGCGCGGTCAAGGCATTGAGCGCCACGAATGTGCCGTCGGACGAACCCGCATATCGCTCCTGGCTGTTCCGGATAATGCGCAACCAGTTCATCGACGGGCTCCGCCGCGACAAGCGGGCTGCCTATATTTTCGAAAACGAACCGCCGGGCCTCGACCAATTGGAATATTCGGGCGGCGATGAACGTTTATTCGATAGAGTGGCTGTCAGGCTCGCCTACGAAAAACTCGATACGCGACAGCGGGAAATACTGTCCCTTGTCGATGTTGTCGGCCTGAGCTATCGGGAAACATCCGAGGTCCTGGGCATTCCCGCAGGAACGGTGATGAGCCGTATCAGCCGTGCCCGGGGCAGACTTCTTGAATTGATCGAAGAAACGCCTGCATGTCCGGAACAGAAACAGACTGACAGGAAAAATCCGCCAGCCAACCCCGATCCGGCGGCAAAGCGTGCAAATCGAAAGTGAGTTAAGCGACCATGGTTAAGTCGATTAGTTGGGAAATTCTGAATGCCTATGCCGATGGCGAACTCGATGCCGCCACGGCGGCAGAGGTAGAACGCGCGGCAGCCAACAATCCGGCGATCGCGCAGAATATCGCCGCATTGGCCAGGGCCAAATCCCTTTTGGCCGACAGTATCGATATGATGGAAATCGAACTTCCCGCCCCGCCGGTAACGACGGAAAGGCCGACGCGGCATCGTATGGCCGCCGCGGCTGTACTTGTCCTGGCGCTTACGACGGCGTTTGTGATGCGGATGGCTTTGCCCGGCATGCACGATCCGCTCTCCGTGCATTGGGTCAAAACGGCGCACAGCAACTGGACCGCGAACATGGGCGGGAATGAACCGGCCACGGCGTCGATACTCCATGTGACCGCAAACATCGGCTTCGACAAGATTTATATACCTGACCTGTCCTCATCCCGCCTTTGGGTCGCCCATGTCGGACACCGAAAAGATCCCGGTCACGGCGCTGCGCTGATCGTCGGATACAGAGGTACACGCGGATGTACGGTGACGCTTGCCGTTTCCCGGCGGGTCGCCGGGCTTTCCGCCGAGGCCCTTGCGGTTTCCATCGGCGACATGACGGGCTACGCTTGGCGAACCGGCAAATACGGATATTACGTTCTTGCTGACGGTATGGCCGCGTCCCGCCTCGAAGGCATTGCTTCGGGCATTCGCGAAGCAAGTCTCCGCCACCTGCCGCTGTCGGCCGATACCCGGATAGCACTGGCCAGAAGCCGGGCGAAAAGCCCTCCCTGCCGCGTATAACCTACCGGACTCAAAAAAACCGGTCCGTCATGGAATAACCCGACCGGCCCGAGCGTTTTTTCTTTTATCCGGTTGTTTATCCGACCGGTAAAACTAAATCCGGGAGGGAACGGACATGACGAAGAAGACAGACGACAAAGGCACAGACCTTTTCGAACTTTACGCGAAAGACCCCGAACACGCCGACGAAGTTGTTTTCGGACGCAAACCGCACAAGGACCGGCGCGGTTTCCTGAAAGGCGCCGGCCTTGCGAGCATGGGCGCGCTGATCGGCACCGCCATCCCGTTTCACCGCAACATGCCCGCGGGCTTCGTTCCCGAAGCGCTTGCCGCCAATCCAATGAAAATTACCGGTAAGGACGGCTTGACCATCCTGAACGACCGCCCGGTCAATGCGGAAACACCCGCGCATTTGCTGAACGACGCGGTTACGCCGACGTCCCGCCATTTTATCCGCAATAACGGCGTCGTTCCGGAAAACATGGAGGCAGACAGCTGGAAGCTGCGGCTCGACGGGCTGGTCAACAATCCGATGAACCTCAGCATCGCCGATCTCAAGAGCAAATTCGAGGTCGTGACCGAACAGCTCGTCATCGAATGCGGCGGCAATGGCCGCGCGGCGTTCAACCCGCCGGCCCGCGGCAACCAGTGGACTCTTGGCGCCGTTGCCTGTTCGGAATGGACCGGTGTGCGTCTGGCGGATGTTCTGAAGGCAGCGGGCGTCAAACAGAACGCGATTTACACTGCCCATGAAGGCGCGGACACCCATTTGTCGGGCAAGGAGGGCAAACTGCCGATCTCGCGCGGCGTGCCGATCGACAAGGCCATGAACCCGCACAACCTCATCGCCTTCGCCATGAACGGAAAAGAAATTCATCCCATGAACGGCGCACCGTTGCGTCTTGTCGTTCCCGGCTGGCCGGGATCATGCTCGCAGAAATGGCTGAAGCGGATATGGCTGCGCGATATCGTCCATGACGGCCCGAAAATGACAGGTACTGCCTATCGCGTCCCGCAGCACCCGGTTGCCGCGGGCGAAAAAGTGCCCAAAGACGATTTCGGCATCATCGAGGCGATGCCGGTCAAATCGCTGATCACAACGCCGCAGACGGGCATGACCGTGGCGGACAAATCCATGACGGTCGGCGGGCATGCCTGGGCGGGCGACAATGCCGTCGCACAGGTCGATGTTTCCATCGATTTCGGCGCGACCTGGATGAAGGCGGACCTCAATTCACCTCACAATCCTTATGCCTGGCAGCAATGGTCGGCGGACCTGAAATTCCCCATAGCGGGATATTACGAGGTGTGGGCGCGGGCGACCGACGACAAGGGCGTCAGCCAGCCGTTTGCGATCGCCTGGAATCCCAAAGGCTACCTGAACAACTCAATGCACCGTATTTCGGTCAGGGTGAGCTGAACCTCATGAAGCCAGTAATACGTTGGCTGGTATTGCCGGCCGTGGCGTGGATGTGGATATCGGTTCCGCATCCCGCCGCGGCCGAACCGGCAGGAACAATCATACAATTGGCCGCGGAAACGAATGCGGCGGACGAGGAAGACGAGTATCAGGGGTTGCCGCCCGGTGCGGGCCGCGACGAAACCCTCGGTATCTGCGGGGCCTGCCATTCGATGAAACTGGTCACCCAGCAGGGATTGTCCCGGCAAAGCTGGACCGACGTGCTCGAATATATGGTGGATGAGCAGGAAATGCCGGAACTGGAACCGGAAGATCACAAGCTCATCACCGACTACCTGACAAAATTCTACGGCCCCGACCGGCGCGCACGCGGCATGGCGAAGTGAGACAATCGTTCACGATAGCTTGAGCGCGGTTACGGCTGACGGCGGCTAATTCCGTGCTACTCTTGTTGCGGTTACAGCCTTGGGAGAACCCCGTCATGGATATCGCTCTTCCCGTCATCACCGCGCTTGGCGCCCTTGCTCTGGTCGTCTCGACCGCCGTCTGGATCAGCCGCCGCTGTAATTTTACCGTCACCCCGCCCCCGCCGCCGCAGACGGCGGAAGAAATGCAATGGGAACGCGAGCGGGCGTCGCTCAGGCTCTGCCTGCGGCATCCCTATTGCTGATCTGATTTCCGGGCAGTCCCCAAATTCACCGGCCGCCGCAACGTCTGTTTCGCTCGCGTCGCGGCGGCCGGGCCACCAACACCCGTCAGTGGCAGACGGGCCTCCCTACGTGGCGCGGTCGCCTTTGGCGGCGCCCGTTGGGGCAGGACTGCGTACACCCTCGCCCGTAATTAAGGCGGAATTGAGGCAGCTGGCGCACCCAACCGTCGTTCACCGGTCGTGAAAGTCATGCCGGGCGGGATGCCCCGAGACATCGATTCCGCCGATGCGGTTCCGGTAGCCGCGAAAATACCGGTATAGTCCACCATATTGCGGCAGGACTGCCGCTAAGAAACCGGCCCTGTCAAAGAACCGGGCAAAAGTGCGGGGGGACCAACATGGACGCCATTATCGACGCCCATCATCACATCTGGCGGCAGGCCGACCTGCCCTGGCTATCCGGTCCCATGCAGGCGCGGATATTCGGGCCGTACGAACCGCTTCGACGCGACTACCCGGCCGCGGAATTCATCGCCGATCTCAAGGGGAGCGGCGTCGAAAAATCGGTTTACGTGCAGACCAACTGGGCGCCGGAAAACTTCGCCGACGAGGTCTCCTGGGTCGAGAACGTCGCGGCGGAGACGGGCTGGCCGCATGCCGTCGTCGGGTTCGCCGATTTCACCGCCGATGACGTGCACCCGCAACTCGACCGCCTGAAAGGTTTCCCGCTGATGCGGGGCCTGCGCCAACAGCTTCACTGGCATGAAAACGAACTGTACCGGTTCGCGCCCCGCCCCGACCTGCCCGCCGACCCGGTGCTTCAGCGGAACGTTGCGCGCCTCGCCGATTACGGCTGGTCGTTCGACCTCCAGGTCTTTGCGGGCCAAATGGCGGATGCAGCGGGCCTCGCCGCCGCCTGCCCCGATGTGACCTTCGTCCTGCAGCATGCAGGCATGCCCGAAGACCGCAGCCCGGCGGGCACGACCGCCTGGCGCGACGGGATGAAGCGGCTGGCCGACCGCCCGAACGTCACGACCAAGCTGTCGGCGTTCGGCACCTTCCTGCAGCGCAACGAC
>TARA_R110000868_G_scaffold113932_7_pt1 | contig 11857 bp, 10 predicted proteins | sample TARA_R110000868 | Tara Oceans TARA_R110000868 (sample SAMEA4397489) | marine metagenome | biome: Polar Biome; feature: [SRF] surface water layer (ENVO:00010504); material: water (ENVO:00002006), including particulate matter (ENVO:01000060) such as... | depth 5 m | reverse complement strand
CAGCGCGTCGGCGGCAAGGCGCTGCTCAAAGCGGTGCTGCACGGATTTGAAGCGACGACGCGCGTCGGCATGGGTGTCGGCCCTGCGCATTACAAAATCTGGCACAACACGGCGACCTGCGGACCCTATGGTTCGGCAATGGGCGCGGCGGAACTGCTGGGTCTTGATGACGCGCAAACTGTGCATGCGCTGGGCAACGCGGGTAGCCAGTCGGCGGGCCTGTGGCAATTTCTGGAAACCGGCGCGATGACCAAGCATCTTCATGCCGGACATGCAGCGGAAGCGGGACTGAAAGCGGCAGACCTTGCCGCCTTCGGTTTCACCGGCCCGCCGAAAATTCTCGAAGGCGAAAAAGGTTTCTTCAAAGCCGCCTGCCCTGATGCGCAGCCCGACAATGTGTTGGCCGATGCGGATGCGCCCTGGCAACTGGTCACGACCTCGATCAAGCCCTGGCCGTGCTGCCGCCATACGCACCCCGCGATTGATGCCGCCGAGGAATTGCGCGGCCAGTTGGGCGGGCGCGGCGAAGCGGATATTGCGCGCATTGATGTCGGCGTCTATCAGGCTTCCATTGACGTGTGCGACCGGCCTGTGTCCAACAGCGAGTATGAAGCGAAGTTTTCGTTGCAGCACACGGTTGCCGCCGCCCTGCTCATGCCGCTTGTTGATTTTTCTGCTTTTGGCGATGAAGGCCGCGCCAAAGCTGCAAGCCTTGCGCTGCGCGTTCACCCGAGCGCGCAAGAGCCATATCGTTCGGCCTATCCGCGCAATTGGGGATCGTCTGTGCGGGTGGAGTTCAACGATGGCAGCAGTATCGAGGCGACACGCACCAATGCCAAGGGCGATCCTGAAGCGCCGCTCAGCCGTGACGACATGGTGGCCAAAGCCCATATGCTGCTGAAACACGGTGGTGTCAACGATGCGGGTCGGTTGATCGACGGCATTCTGGGCATGGCGCAAGGCGGCGCTGTGCCGGACTTGTCGTTGCTCTGACTCCAGAACCACAGACGCAAAGAAACAGGCTGCACCGGTGACGGGCAGCCTGTTTTTTTGATCCGTAGACGGCTTATCAGTTGCCGGCTTTTTCGAGCATCGGGCGGATGATGTCGAGATAGGCCTGCCAGCCGAAACCCGCGACGATCGGCAACCAGATATGGGCCGTGCGCCACTTGAGCGCCGCCTTAGTTTTCGCCGGAGCGGCGTGAGCGGCGGGCGCGTGGCCGTGACTGGCGGCGGGTGCCGCGTGGCCGTGAGAATCGTGGCCATGTGCATCATGCCCATGTGCGTCGTGGCCATGCGCATCGTGACCATGAGCTGCCGGAGCAGCATGACCATGCGCGTCGTGACCGTGACTATCGTGACCATGTGCAGGCGCATGAGTGCCTGTGGCGTGAGCCATCAGCGCGTTGGCGTCGTGGCCATGCGCGGCGTCGCCGCCGGAGGCCTCATAAGCAGCAGCTTCGCGGCGCTCCCTCTGAAACAACACGTACATATAGAGGCTGAGCACAGACAGCAGGCTCAGCGGAATCCAAGTCGATGTGAGATTCACCGCCACGTAACTAACTCCCCCTAGTAACTAATCCCCTCTTGGGCTTTACACCCTATTTTGTGCCATTCTGGCAATCATCTGCCGCTCTGGCAAAAGGGAATTGCGTAAAGAACTTGGTTTTTACGTAGCGAAACAGGCTTGCTGGGCCATTCGGCTGGGTCTAGAACGCCTTGTGCCTCTGGATTCGGCGCGGAAACGCTCAGTTTTCTGTAAAGTGACGGGGGTTTTCCGTAAAGTGACGAGGGGTGTGGCCCAGAACCCCCTTTCGGTCGCCAAATTCATCGGGAAAGCCAGTTCATGTCGAAAGCCGTCACGTCCCGGCAATTTCTGGTGCCGCTCATCATTGCCTGCGCCCTCTTCATGGAAAATCTGGACTCCACCGTGGTGTCCACTTCGCTGCCCGCGATTGCCCGCTCGTTCGGTGAAAATCCGCTGCGGCTCAATCTGGCGATCACGGCCTATCTGCTGTCGCTCGGTATCTTCATTCCCATTTCGGGCTGGATGGCCGACCGCTTTGGGGCGCGGACGGTCTTTTGTTCCGCCATTGTCGTTTTCACACTCGGCTCGGTCGCCTGTTCGATGGTCAACAGCCTGCCGGAATTTGTCGGCGCGCGCATTCTGCAAGGGATCGGCGGCGCGATGATGGTGCCTGTAGGCCGCCTCGTCGTGCTGCGCTCGATCCCCAAGCATGATCTTGTCAATGCGATGGCATGGCTCACTGTGCCCGCGCTGATCGGGCCGATGCTGGGGCCGCCGCTCGGCGGGTTTATTTCGACTTACAGCAGTTGGCGCTGGATCTTCCTCATCAACATTCCCATCGGCATTCTGGGGCTGGCGCTGGCCATCAAATATGTCGGCAATTTCAAAGAAGAACGCCGCGAGCGTTTCGACGGGTACGGTTTTGCCGTTGTCAGTATCGGTGTTGCCGCGACCATGTTCGGGTTTGAAAATATCGGGCGCGGGATTTTGCCGAACACCATTGTCGCCGTGTTGCTGGGCGGCGGCGCGATCATGCTGATGCTGTACTGGCGGCATTTTCGCAAGGTGCTGGGCTTAAGCGATGTTGCGCCGATCATTGATCTGTCGCTGTTTCGCGTCGATACCTATCGCGCGAGTGTGTTGGGCGGTTTTCTGTTTCGCATGGGGCTGGGTGCCCTTCCCTTCCTCACGCCGCTGATGCTGCAACTCGGCTTCGGATTGACGCCCTTTGCCTCGGGCATGATCACCTTTGCCGGTGCGGCGGGCGCGATCACCATGAAGTTTACGGCGGGACCGATCATCAAACGTTTCGGCTACCGGACCGTACTGCTGGGCAATACGCTGATCTGCGGTGTGTTCATGGCGTCATACGGGTTCTTCACGCCCGAGACGCCGCATGTGGGCATTATCATTGTGCTGCTGACGGGCGGGTTTTTCCGCTCGCTGCAATTCACGGCGCTCAACACCATCGCCTATGCCGAGATCGATACAGGCCGCATGAGCCGCGCCACCACGCTGTCGAGCGTGGCGCAGCAATTGTCGCTGAGCTTCGGTGTGGGCATCGGCGCAATGGCGCTGCATTTCACCATGACGATGCGCGGCGGCGAGCAACTGGTCGCCGGTGATTTCGCGCCAGCCTATTTCTTCATCGCTGGCTTGAGCTTGTTATCGCTGCTGTTCTTTGTCCGGCTCAGGCCCGAGGCGGGCGACGAGGTGAGCGGGCGCATCGTGGCACCGGCCATCGGGGCGGTGAAGGACGGCGGGCGGTAGCGGGTTGCCCCCATGCCCCCATGCCCCAATGCGACGAAAAAACAGGGTTCAGGGGTCATCATGCTCTTGAGGAATGCGCCGGAACCCTGTAGCCATTGCCCTCACGGAGAGGTGGCCGAGTGGTTTAAGGCTCCAGTCTTGAAAACTGGCGTGGGTGCAAGTCCACCGTGAGTTCGAATCTCACCCTCTCCGCCAGATTTTACTAGCCGCAATATTTTCTACCGAGGCTGTGTACCTGTGAGAAAATAAGGGCACAGTTATCTCCAGAGAAAAATTTTGAGCGATGTATATATCGTGAAAGAAGCATCCAAAAAATTCTCAACACACGAAGCTTATTTCAAAAGTGTACCATCTGAGACTCGGTCATTATTGGAATCTATCCAACAAAAAGTTGAGTCATTGCTTCCCGATGCTTCTCACTGTGTTAGCTACAACATGCCAGCATTTAAGGCTGGCCGCGTGTTTTTCTATTTTGCTGCGTTTAAAAAGCATATTGGAATTTATCCGCCAGTAAAAAATGACAAAGAACTCATCAAAGAATTACTCCCTTATCGCAACGAGAAAGGGAATCTCTCTTTTTCTTTAAACGAGCCTCTGCCTGTTGATCTTATTGGCCGGGTAGCTCAAACGTTACACAGTGAATATTCACAAAAATAAATTTGTATCCCGTCTCTCCTGTCACATTCAAATCCCGATAAACGGTTGCAGCAACCGCGCCGCGAGGCTGCGGAAGCGGAGCGGTGAGTCTGTGACCGCGAGGCAGATGCAATCTTCGCCGGGGGCGGCTATCGGCATGTGCTCGACATTGGCGTCGGCCGTTTCGATATCGCCGCGCTGGAAGTTGCCCTGATGGGTGTGGAACGAGCCGACAAGGACGAGCGTCATTTCCTCGCCTGTGTGGCTGTGCAGCGGCACGGGGCGACCGGCAGGCACTTTGAGCAGGCGGGCGCTGGCCTTGCCGTCACGCGTTTTGATCGGGATGTGACAGACACCCAGGCCGAGGCGCTTCCAGCGCAGCGCATAGAGATCGCCACCAACATAAGACCGCAACGGCTCGGGCAGCACGGAAGGCGCGGCGCGCACAGGGGCCTGCGCGACTTCAACGGGCATGTCGTCGATGGACTGCATCAGGGCGGCGAAGGCTGTGTCGTCATTTGCTTCCGTGGCGGGGGCCAGCGCATCGAGCAGAGCGCCGCCGATGCTTTCGGCTTCATGCGCACGGGCGCGGCAGGAGGGGCAAAGCGCCAGATGGGTTGCCACCATGAGGCCCCATGCCTCGCTGAGATTACCAGCGCCATAGGCGAGCAAGGTGTCCTCTGAAATATGGTGCTGGATGTTCATGTGTCGGACTCTACGGTAGGTGTGGCGTGCTGGTCGGCGAGACGGGACTTGAGTTTGCCCATCGCGAGGCGCAGGCGGGATTTGACTGTGCCGAGGGGGAGATTGAGTTTTTCGGCAATGAGGCTGTGCGGCATGTCCTGATAGAAAGACATATGCAGCAACAGCTTTTGCTCTTCCGGCAGGGTTTCGAGCTGGAGGCGTAAGGCTTCGCCGGACTGGCGCTGTTCGATCATTTGATCGGCTGGGATTTCCTCATCGGGGATGAGAGCCGGATCATTGGGATCAAACTCGGGATGGGATTCGCGCCGGAAGGCGTCAATGCGCTGGTTACGCGCGATGCGGAAAATCCAGGTCGAAGGTGCTGCTTTGGCGGGGTCGAACAATCCGGCTTTGCGCCAGACCTTGACCATTGTTTCCTGCGCCAGCTCTTCGGCTTGCGGCGGGGTGCAGCCGAGGCGCAGGCCATAAGCGCGGACGCGCGGCGCGAAATGGTCAAACAGCGTGCGAAAGGCTTTGCGGTCCTGATGCGCGGCGACGGCCGTGAGACACGCAGCAAGTTCGTCGGCCACCAAAGTATCGGCTGTGCGCTCGGGCATGGAGGCTGTGTGTTTCCCGTTGTCTGATGGTGCGGCCCCGGGGACCGTCACAAGACGCAAATATGGACGAAGGACGGGCATATGAACAGGATTCCGGTGAGGCACTGTGGGTCAATGGCGCTGTTAGAAGGGCATACGCGCGTCACAAGACCGTGGATCACTTTTGAGTTTGTGCGTATTCGGGCGGTGGAGTGATCCGGCTAAGGTGAGGCGGCGTAGACCTTTCCAGAACCCCTGAGGAGGCCACCCGCTTGCCCTACGAAACGTCCAACCCTTCTGGCCCCCCTGCGGCGCGCCGCAAAATAGCCGTCATCGGTTCAGGCATCGCGGGCATGTCGGCAGCCTGGATGCTGGACATGCATCACGACATCACCGTCTTTGAGAGCGGCGACCATGTTGGCGGCCATTCCAATACGGTGAACAGCGGCGCGGCGCACGGGGGGCTTGATGTTGATACGGGCTTCATCGTTTACAATGACGTGAACTACCCCAATCTAGTGGCGCTGTTTGAGCATCTCGGCGTGCCGACAAAGGCCTCGCAGATGAGCTTTGGCGCGTCGGTGGATGGCGGTGCATTTGAATATGCGGGCACGGGTCTCAACGGCTTGCTCGGGCAGCGGCGGAATTTTCTCAGCCGCCGGTTTTGGGCGATGCTCGCCGACATTGTGCGCTTCTATCGCAGCGCTCCGGCTATGGCGGCGCGGGCGGATTATCTCGATGTGACGCTCGGTGATTTTTTGCGCGCGGAAAACTATTCGCAGGCTTTTGTGAGTGATCATATTCTGCCGATGGGAGCCGCGATCTGGTCCACCACGGCGCGTGATATGCTCGACTTTCCGCTGGCGAGTTTCGTGCATTTTTTCGAGAGCCACGGGCTGCTGAATTTCGTCAACCGGCCGCAATGGCGGACGGTGGATGGTGGCAGCAAGGCTTATGTCGAACGGCTGACGGCCTCCTTTGCCGATAAAATTCAGCATACCGGTGTCCGGCGCGTTTTCCGCAAGGCGGAGGGCGTTGAATTGCTGCTTGAGAACGGTGAGCGGGTTGCCTTTGACGAGGTTGTGATTGCCGCCCACGCCGATGATGCGCTCGCCCTGCTCGATGCGCCGAGTGATCAGGAGCGGGGCTTGCTCGGTAGTTTTCGCTACACCGACAATGAAACGGTTCTGCATAGCGATGAACGGCTGATGCCGAAGCGTCGCCGTGTCTGGTCGAGCTGGAACTATATCGGCGACAGCGACGGGACAGGCGAGCGCAATCTTACGGTGTCCTATTGGATGAATGAATTGCAGGGGCTGGATAAACAGCACCCGCTGTTTGTGACGCTCAATCCGCATGTCGCGCCGCGTCCTGAGACGGTGATCCGTTCATTCTCTTACCGCCATCCGTTGTTTGATCAGGCGGCGATGACCGCGCAGCGTCGTCTTTGGGATTTGCAAGGCCGCGACCGGATTTGGTTTTGCGGGTCTTATTTCGGCTATGGATTTCACGAAGATGCGTTGCAGGCCGGACTTGCGGTCGGTGAAGCACTGACCGGCGCGAAGCGTCCCTGGGCCCTGTCGGCGCAGAAGTCGCGTATCCACATGGGCGCAGCGCCGGAGATGGTGCGCTGATGGCGGATCATTCCTGTCTCTATGAAGGCACGATTGAGCACGTCCGGCGCAGTCCGAAGCGGCACGCGTTTCGTTATCGCGTTTTCTCGCTGATGCTCGATCTCGACGAGGCAGAGGCGATCAGCACGCGCAGTCGGCTGTTTGGGTTTAACTGCGCGGCCCCCCTCTCCTTCCGTGAATGCGATCATGGCGAGGGCACCGCACGGGGGCTGAAGGCATGGGCGGCGGGGCATGTGCGCCGCGCCGGATTCTCGACGGAAAATTTGCAAGTGCGCGTGCTCTGCTATCCGCGCATCTTCGGTTATGTGTTTAATCCGCTGACGGTCTATTATTGCTATGACGGTGCGGGCGTCTGGATTGCGACCTTGCACGAGGTCAGCAACACGTTCGGCGAGAAACATACTTATGTGCTCGACGCCAAGGGCCGGCAGAGTGCCACCAAGCGCATGCCCGTGTCGCCTTTTACCAGCATGAATGCGACATATGACTTCGATCTCACCGCACCCGGAGATGATCTGCGCATGGCGATCATCATGCGGTCCGCCGGTGAGCCGGTGCTGACTGCGCGGTTTGCGGGCGTGCGGCGGGACATATCAGACGCCGCATTGGTGATGACATTTCTGCGCTATCCGCTGATGACCCTCAAGGTGACACTCAGCATTCATTTTGAAGCACTTCGCCTCTGGATGAAACGCATACCGCTGGTGCCGCGCGTGGCGGCGGCCACGAAGATTTCCCATTCCCGTTCAGAGTTCCGCGAGAGGGACATGCTATGATTGCCAAAAAATTGTTGATGCTTGTGCTCGGTCAGATGAAGGTCGGTTCGCTGCAAGTGGAATTCCCTGACGGCACAATTTATCGCACGTCGCAGGATGCCGAACCGTCTGCACAGATCGTGCTGCACAATTGGCGCGTGGTGCGTCGCCTGCTTGTGAAGGGCGACATTGCGATTGCGGAATCCTTTATGGACGGCGACTGGTCGAGCGAGACCTTGCCGCAACTGATTGATCTGGGACTTGCCAATCTCGACGCCTTTCAACCCAGCAAGCTGACTGCCGGTATCATCAAATTTATCGGCCATCTGCGCCACCGCCGCAATGCCAATACGCTTGAAGGGTCAAAGCGGAATATCGCGTTTCACTATGATCTCGGCAATGATTTCTACGAGGAGTGGCTTGATCCCGGCATGACTTATTCATCGGCTTTGTTTGATGAAAACGAAACCGACATGGATGCCGCGCAGCTCCGCAAGTATCGTTCGCTGGCCGACAGCCTCGGCCTGAAACCCGGTGATCGTGTGCTGGAAATCGGCTGCGGCTGGGGTGGATTTGCCGAAGTGGCGGCGCGGGAATATGGCGTCAATGTTCTCGGGTTGACGCTCTCGGAAGAACAGAAGCGTTATGCGGATGCCCGCATGCAGCGGGCGGGACTTGCCACGCAGGTTGAAATCCGGTTGCAGGATTATCGCCACGTGCAGGGCGAGTTCGACAAGATCGTCTCCATCGAGATGTTCGAGGCGGTGGGCGAGGAAAACTGGCCGGTTTATTTCAACATTCTCAACCAGCGCCTGACGCCTGGCGGTCGCGCGGCTTTGCAGATCATCACCATTGATCATGGGTTGTTCCAAAGCTACCGGAGCCGGATTGATTTCATCCAGCGGTATATTTTCCCCGGTGGCATGTTGCCGTCGCATGAGGCGCTGGCCCGAGAGATCAATGGTCAGGGCCTGACGCTGGAAGGACGGTCTTTCTTCGGCCTGTCCTATGCAAAGACACTGGCGCAATGGCGCGAACGCTTTTCTGCCGCATGGCCGCGCATTGCCAAGCTGGGCTTTGATCAACGCTTTCGCCGGATGTGGCTGTTTTATCTTTGCTATTGTGAAGGCGGCTTCCGCACAGGCCGGATTGACGTCGGGCACTTCCTAATCAGTAAGAGCGGCTGACGGCGGCATGCACTGGCGGCAGCGGAATTCGATGAGCGAACCGTCATCGCCGAAGAATGACATGTGAACCCAGCGCCCCGCTGCGTCGTACCAGACTTCGTTTTTGATCTCGCCTTCATATTTGTAATGGGTTGCTTCGACGGCTCCCCGATTTGTCATGATTTTTTCAAGTCCGCCCGGCACAAGGCGGATGTCATTGACGCGACCGTTGATCGTGTTCACGAGCTGGGTGCTGCCGATGACGCCCGCGTTCCAGTGATCGGTCGGATAGATACCGAGCGGCGCGGAGAATTTTCCCGCTGGTCCGTCGCCCACAAGCTTTGACCCTTTGGCGGTTGCGTTGACGGCGGTTTGATCGCCGTTGCGATCTGTTCGTGCGGTGAGCGATACGAGCTTGCCATCCTGCCAAAGCGATTTGGACGAGTAGGTCATTTTGTAGAAAGTGATGTAGAGCGCCTTGATCGCCAGATTGAAATTAATATCGACCGCAAGCTCGTTTCCCTGATCAGTGAAGCGCACCGTTTGTTCGCCGACCAATGTGCCGTTGCGATAGACGTCAAAGGCGATGCTGTCACCATAAAGCGCGTGAGCCTTGTCATAATCGGCGGACGCGTCTGCTTGTGTTGGTGTTGAGCAGAGCGAAGCGAGCATCAGACTTGTGATGGCGACGTTCCGGATTGACGCCCGTTGGTGGTGCATGTGGCCCCGCAAAGAATGGTTGGATTTTCATTCTTTACGGATGGGCCAAGCGATCGGATCACCCTCGCCTGCCCGCAAGCCGTGGCGCGGGGCTGCGCAAGCGGCTTGGGGCTTCGCCGGCATCGCGGCGGATGATGCGGCGCAAGGTTGAGGGTTCGGCATAGCCGACGCGGCGGGCGACTTCATCGAATGAGAGTTTTGTCGTCTCCAGCAATTCAAGCGCCACTTCGATGCGCAGACGCTGGAGAAAGCGCACCGGCGAAAGGCCGCTGGCACGCTCGACGTGGCGGGCGAAAGTGCGCGGCGCGAGACCTGCGGCGGATGCCATATCCTCTATTGAAAAATCCTTGTGCAATCGTTTGCGGGCCCAGGCCTCGGCGGTGGCGACATGGGGATCGGCGGCGGCGAGGAAGGCGAGCGCCATGTAGCGCGATTGGCTGCGGCGGGCATCGAGCAAGAGATAGCGGGCACAGTGCCGCGCCAATGCCGCATCGGCATGGGTCGCGACAAGCGCCAGCATCAGATCCATTTGCGCCAAGGCAGCCCCTGCCGTCGTCACCGGCCCGTCGCGCACCACCAGCGCATCGACATCGAGTGCGATTTCCGGATGAAGGGCACGGAAGACCGGTGCGAGCCACCATGTCGAGGTGACGCGCCGGTTGGCGAGCACGCCAGCATCCGCAAAGAGAAAGACGCCGGAGCAGGAGGTTGCGACTTCAGCGCCGCGCGCCACAGCCTCCACGATCTGTTTTTTGGCGGCTTGTGCGTCGCGTCGGGCGCGAAGCGCCGTGACATCGGCCTCGTTGGTGAGGCCGAGGCCCGGCACGATGACGAGATCGGCAGGCGTGTCACTGGCGTCAGCGGATGCCGCGTCGCCGAGGAAGGCGCGCGCGGCGCGGCCGCCGGAGCCGGTGATGCGAATGTCGAAGGCTGGTGCGCGGCCCGCAATGCGGCGCAGGCGATTGGCGGTTGTGAGCACGTCATGGGTGATGGTGATGCTCGACGGCATGGCACCCGTTAGGATCAGAATTTCGACAATTTTCATGGTTGGGCCTTCATGGCGAAATATCCACGTTTAATGTCAAATACGACACTTGTTCCTATGCTGCCCCGCTGCGAGTTTTCCGGCAACAGAAATTGCGCGCTGCCCGGTCCGGCTTACGCGCCTCTGATGGAAGGTTTGCGCGATGCGGCAATTGATGGCGATGGGGCCGGGGCAGATGGAATGGCACGATGTGCCGGAGCCGGTTCTGCTGACGACGAGTGACGCCCTTGTGCGACCGGTGGCCTTGTCGATCTGCGATGCGGACGTCGCTTACTTGCAGGGCAAGTTTCAGACGCGGGACCCTTTTTGTTTCGGGCATGAATTTGTCGCTGATGTGGTGTCGCTCGGTGATGAGGTGTCGGGCTTTGCCGTCGGTGACCGCGTGGTCGTTTCGTTTCTCATCGCTTGCGGCACGTGCAGGCGCTGCCTTCAGGGGTTGCCCGCTGCTTGTCTGACGATCGGCGGTAAGGCGGCCTATGGGTTTGGTATTTTCGGCGACTGGGGTGGCGCGGGTTGCGAGCTGATCCGCGTGCCTTATGCCGCGACGATGATGATGCGCCTGCCCGATGGTATGTCGGCAACGGATGCGGCGAGCGTCGGCGATAATCTGTCGGATGCTTTCCGCTGTGTTGCCGACGGATTGGCGGAAGAGCCCGGCACACCGGTTTTGATTGTGGCGGGGGATGGCGGAACGCCGTCGGTCAGTCTCTATGCGGCGGCCCTTGCCCGTGCGCTTGGCTCCGAACAAGTCGATTATCTGGACAGTAATCCGTCGCGGCTGGCGATTGCGGAAGCGCTCGGCGTCAATGCGATTGAAATGGCAAAAGCGCCGGCGAAATACGGCAGCTATTTTGTGACAGCGGATACGAGCGGTGATGTGAGCGGCGCGTGGCTCTCCACGGCGTTACGTTCGACGGCGCCTTACGGGCGCTGCACCAGTTGCGGTATCTATCATCGCTCAGCCCCGGTGCCGCTGGGGGCAATGTATTCACAAGGTGTGCGGTTTATGACCGGTTGGACCAATGTGCAGGCGATGATGCCGAAGGTGCTCGCCTTGCTCGACGAGCGGCGCGTGGATGTGAAACCCATTCACACAGTTGCGCGGTGGGACGATGCGGTGGACGCGCTGAAGGAGCCGCCGTGGAAACTTGTTCTGGCGCGCGACGAAGTGATGTGAGGAGTGGCGCTTTGCAATATGTGTTGATCATCCACGAAGTGGCTGACTATCCGGTGTGGAAAGCGGTGTTCGACAAGGCGTCATGTCTGCGGCGCGATGCGGGCGAACTCAGTTATCAGGTATTGCGTTATCGTGACGATGAGAAC
>TARA_R110000868_G_scaffold30668_3_pt1 | contig 11868 bp, 11 predicted proteins | sample TARA_R110000868 | Tara Oceans TARA_R110000868 (sample SAMEA4397489) | marine metagenome | biome: Polar Biome; feature: [SRF] surface water layer (ENVO:00010504); material: water (ENVO:00002006), including particulate matter (ENVO:01000060) such as... | depth 5 m | reverse complement strand
AGAGACTTTGAATCTCGATGAGTTAAAAAAGAAATTACTCGCAGCACTGCCGCCTGCTCTTCGCGAAAAGATGGGGATTCATCTTGATGACGAGGAAGATGATGATGAAATCGATAGCGATGAGGCAACTGCTAATCATGACCTTTCCGAAATGGGAGAAGGTGATGAAGACGATGAGGGCGACGAAGAGCAAGAAGATGATGAAGAAGATGACGAAGAAGCTGAAAAAAAAGCTAAACGATCAAAGATCATCCGCGCCGTCGCTATCCTTGCTGTCATATTCTTTGCGGCCGATGAATTTTTAAATACAGAGGAAGAGGTAGTCGTTCCAGATGTTCCTGCAGTCATGAGTCCGGCCAAGAAAGCCTTACTTGAAGCTAGAAAGAAAGAAGCCGAGGAAGCCAAGCTCGCGGCCGAGCGTGCAGCTCTAGAAACGCCAGAGCCAACAGCTGAACCCACTAGCGAGCCTATCGCGATCGAAGAGCCAGAGGTTGAAACTGAGGTCGAACCTGAGCCAGTTGTGGAAGTCCCGCCGGAAACTCCGCCAGAAATTTTAACGATTGAAGACGAACCGACTGTCGCTCCGACTCCTGAAGCCGTGGTAACACCTGATTTCATGGAAAATATTGGCCAGACAACTCCAAGCGATAATGTTCCCACACCACAGGCAGAGCAAGATAACAGTCTCGATGCACTTATGCAGGCAGTGGATAAGTCTGGAAAAATGGCCGAAGATAATATGAAAACTCAGCTTGGTAGAAATGATCCAAGCTATATCGAACCTCCTAACTATCTTAGAACGGGAAGAGGGCTAGTTTATAATTGCCGTGAGGGTCATTGGGCGTGCGTTGATAAGTTTAGTTATTTCACTTGTTTTGAAAATCAAAAATGGAATGAAGAAAACGTACAGGGTGCAGAGTGTGTGACTCGAGATGTTTATGCTTCAGGTGCAGACTGTGCAGCGATTCAAAAGTTCTACGTCAACAAGCCTGAGCCGACAGATTTTTGCGGTAAAAAAGCTGTCGAAGAAGTTAAAGTTGAGTCGCAATCGCAGCCTGAAGATTTATCAAATCTGCTCGCACCTTAATTTTACCAACCTCTATATTTTTGTTGTTTCTTCTTTTGTCTTTCGATTAAAGCAGCCTCATCTTCTTTAGTTAGAGGCTGGAAAAACCACTCCATACTTGATTCAGATGAAAACGGCCATGGCACATAGGCGGAGAGAACTTTGAGTGTGAAGCCCTTCTCAATTGGAAGTTCTGTACTAGTGCAGGCAATAGCTTGGTTGTGCCATTTGCGCGCCATATGAGTTGGAGTTGCTATTTGTGAGACAAAAATATTTTCACCAGCAGGTTGTTCTAGCCAGGTCATATCGTACTGTTCACCCTCAAGTTCTAAAATGAGCTTCCAGTTGGAGAGAAATTTAGTTTCTTCGAATCTGGTCACACTATAGTGAAAATCAATACAAGTTTTGCTTTCGATGAATCGACTTAGATGCCACGATTTGGTTTTGGCCAAGTCATGAGGACTATAGCCCCTGCTGCTATTGAGTTCTTGCCACCTCTGCTGCATAAGCGCTCTTGAGAGTGGAGTTGCCTGAAGCTCAAAAATACCGCCACCCATAGTCGTATCGCGAGTTAATTGCTTGGCCATCTCGTCTGAACTAAGTTTTGCAATATCGCTTCCGCCCGTGATCAGTTGGGGTGTGCTTAATGGCTTCTTAGGGCCCAATAATGCGCAAGAGGATAAAAAGAGAATGATGATTGATTTTTTCATGACCCGATCATATCGAGTCTGTAGAATCAGGTCAAAAACTAAGCAGCATCTTTATTGAACTCACCATCGACAATAGTGAGTTTAAAGGTTTGCTCGTTTTTACCTTCTTCACGACGCATGGCCGTAATGAAGTGCTCGACTAGATTAGGATCAAATTGAGAACCAGAGAACTCAATAAGCTCGGCAAAAGCCACTTCGTAGGGCAGTCCTTTGCGATAAGGGCGAGTTGAGGTCATGGCATCAAATGTATCTGCGATAAGAATAATTCTAGAATAAAGAGGAATATCGTCACCCTTCATACCGTCGGGATAGCCGCGACCGTCATAACGCTCGTGGTGGTGCTTGGCCCAAAGTGCAATATCTTCAAAGGGAGCAAAACCCTTAAGAATCTCAGCCGATTTAGATGGATGAGACTTCATGACTAAAAATTCTTCTTCAGTAAGGCGTGCTGGCTTATTGAGGACAGCATCTGGAACAGCAATTTTTCCAATATCATGAAAAAGAGCAGCAAGTTCTAGGTTATAAAGTGCCTCATTATCAAGACCTAACTCTTTTCCAAGTGTTAGTGAGTAATAGGCAACACGCATGCTATGACCATAAGTATAATGATCCTTACAATCGAGTGCATGTAAAATACTACGAACAGCTTGCTCGCAAAATTCCTTTTGGCTTTGGCGTAACGTCTCTGCACCACGACTCGTACTGGCCGCAACTTTGTGTCCGTGAAGTGAGATTACATTGCTCTTTTTATCGCTCATTCGATCTCTCATTAGCGGCTTGGACAAGTGTCCAAAATTATTTAGCGCCAGTAGTCATTTTAACGCCAGCACATGATCGAATCGGTCAACTAGGGCCTGAACTTTAGTCACAATCCTTGTTTCGGCAAGATACGCCGCCCTCAATAAGTAATGCGATGACAATTATTTGTGGTTTTATTGGGTAATCAGCTATTTACGGTTTCACCAAAGCACAAGCTTCCGTATAATGATGGAAATTGAGAACAGGACGAAGGAATGTCCATGCAAAAGACTCTTATATTTAGCCGCCATCCACGATTCAAGAGCTGGTTGGCTTCAATCATTAAACGACTGCCTATCGATGCGGCCGAGATTAAGCACGTCGACAAAAATGCAGATTTGGATGCGGCCCTCGCAGACGCAGATCATTTAGTTTTACTAGACTACGGATGGAGCGAAGGGCTTGAACTTAGTCTTTCTAAAGCCAAGGCCCAAGTACTACTTCTGGGCGATATTCAAAGTATGGATGTTGGCGATGTATGGAAGATGCGAACGCTGTGTATGGAGCAAACTCAAATTCATGCCTTCGTCGATTTCTCTAGAGATCCAGAATTTTATCTACCAGTTATTCGCTCGGCGATTCTCGCTAGAGAAGGTGCCGGTAAAATGGGGGAGATTAAAGCATTGACCGCTAAACTTAATGCTTTGGTAACTCAAAATCTTTCCGAGCTTCATCGAATTAAGAAATTGCACGAGAGACTTGTTCCTCTTCGTGGTGAAAAAATAAAAGGCCTTTCTATCCATAGCAAGTTTGCCGCAGGTGAGAGCGCTGGTGGAGAGTTTTTTGACACGGTTTCTATGGAGCGAGAAGTTCTCATCTTGATGGCTTCGTCGAACTCTTATGTCGCTAGCTCGGCGATTCTTGGACACTTCGAAGAATTAAGATCAAAAAAATCTTGCACAGATGAAGTGTTAGAGTCTTTTATCGCGGCTTTAAGCTATGAACTTAAAAAAATGCAAAATGCCGACGTTGAGCTCTTACTATTGAGTTTGGATACTAATACGATGGATGTTCGCGGCTATAACTTCGGCAGTGCAACCATCTGGAGAAACGGCAATACAGTGAATCGTGCCAACGAGCTAGAACTGAATCCAAACTTTGTGGAAAAGGCTAGGGTCGAGTTTAAACTTGGTCGCGGCGAACCAATTTTGCTTCGATCGAGTGGCTATGCCAAAAACCTTAAAGGCACAAAGCACGAGAGTGATGAAAAATGGGGCGATTTCCTAAAGGGAATGGAAAAGAAAAGTACTCATGAGAAGATGGGTGAACTATTCTATTTATTGAAAAAAGAACAAACTAGAGATTTTTTAAAAACAGATGCATCAGCAATACTTATAGAGGTGGATAAAAATGCAATTCTTCAAGTTTAGTCTGCTTATTTTAATATCACTTCCAAGCCTTGTCACGGCGAACTCCTATACTGAGAGTCAGTGCCTAGATGCGAGTTATGAAGCAAGTATTTCGCACAAAGGATTTCCCTTTGGCCTGACACAAAATATTTTAGGTGTGAGTAAAGAAAAATGCGTCATCACGATCAACCATGAAAAGCTTAAGTTCATTAAAGACGCTTGGGTTGTTGATGTTTGTCGTGAGCCAGTTCATATGAAAAAAGGTGCAGGCGCCGTTGAAGTGATTAAACGCGAGGGCCTCTGTGTTGAAGGTGCGAAGTCGAGCTATTGTGGAGAGCTTGATCGTCTTAAAAGTATGATTCAAGATGACGGCTTAATCTTTGCTCAAGGTGAAAAAGAAGACCTTTCCTCTGACCATGGAAAAGTTTACTGTGCCTTCAGTCTACTTCAGCGTTATCTTGGACAAGGTATTGTGCTCTCAAGGCATGCTGGTTCAATAATACCAGAGCCTAGTTCAAGCCCAATGCCCGAAACAAATACGATCCCTGTGGCGACTCCTGCCCCTGGTGTTGAAGGCTCGACAGGTTCATTTTAATGAAGCAGTTTTTTTTAGGACTAGTCATCGGGGCCCTCATCATTGGAGGGCTTTCCTTTTGGATCGATGAAGATGCATCACCTGTTGTGACAGAGATTTGTGCTCCAAAAGTTATTGAAACAAAGAGTGCTGCGCCTATTTGCCCGACGAGTGAGCAAAATGTAGATACACAAAAAATTGAAAAAGCTTTTCTTCTCTTTTTGGCCTCAATTGGTATTAAAAATGCTCAAAAGTATGGCGCAGATATCAATGAAGTCGTGAATGCTCCTGAAGAATATCAACCAGAGCTAATTAAAGAGGAAGAAACTAAACAGCTTCCTTCGGCCGAGATTGCCTTCTTTTTTAATGAGGAAGAAGCTAAGAAAATAATTCTAAATAATGAGTATATTCGCGATCGTATTGACTATGAACCGGGACTCAAAAAAACTGCGACTTATTTACTTCGAGACCCGGCCGTTTATTTTGCGAGATCAAAACTCATTACAAAATATTCAAAACTCAAGAGACTCAACGGCAACTTCACCGGGAAACTCTACCGAATGACAGGAAAACACAAAGGTAAAGTCGAAGATATAGAATTAAGTATTGATTATTGGCCAAAAGATGACAAAAAAATTGATGGTAAATTTACGATGAAAATTGCCAGGGAAGGTGAGGTCTACTCTCATGCCAGAGGCGAGGGTAGTAATAATGATATCTACTTAAACCCTAATAATCCCAAGCAATTAATCATTAAGGGAGCACCAGGAATGTACTTTCATTTTGAGAGCATGGTTGTGAAGTATGCCAATGTTTATGATGAAGGAGAGTTTTTAGGGGTTAGTACTTTTACAAGACTCTAAAGCAATAACCCCTAAAATTTATTTTTGTTTAAAGCCGTTTTCTAGATCATTAATCAAGTCATCAATATCTTCAAGACCAACTGATAAACGAATTAAATTATCAGTAAGGCCAATGCTCTCACGCACTTTCTTTGGTACGGAAGCATGAGTCATGATGGCCGGATGTTCAACTAAGCTTTCAACGCCGCCAAGGCTCTCGGCAAGCGCAAAGAGTTTAAGTCCCTTTAAGAACTTTTTAGACTCTTTAACTCCGCCTTTAATGAAGAACGTGATCATACCGCCAAAGCCACTCATTTGCTTTTTAGCAAGTGCGTGTTGTGGATGACTTTTCAGTCCTGGATAGACGACTCGTTCCACTTGCTTATGAGCTTCAAGCCATTTAGCGATTTTCATGGCGCCTTGTTCGTGGGCACGCATACGAACGGCAAGAGTCTTAAGTCCACGCAGAACGAGCCATGAATCAAATGGTGATTGGCATGGGCCGATACTATTTTGAAGACGGAAGAACTCTTGGTTAAGTTTCTTGTCGTTATACATCAACACACCACCAACGACGTCCGAGTGGCCGTTGATATACTTTGTCATGGAGTGAAGAACGAGGTCTGCACCAAGATCCATTGGATTTTGGAAGTACGGCGACATAAATGTGTTATCAACCAGAACCTGAGACTTCACTTTTTGTGCTGCTGCAACAACAGCTTTAATATCAGTTAGCTTAAGCAATGGATTGGTTGGGCTCTCTAGCCAAACAAGGGCCGGCTTAAACTCCGCGATTTCTTTTTGTGTCTGTTTTGTGTCTGTTGTATCAATGAATTTAAATTCGTGGCGTTCATGAAAAATAGTTGTGAACATACGATAAGTGCCACCGTAAACATCATCGCCAACTAAGATTTTAGAGCCTTTTGGTAAAAGGTGCATGACTAACATGGCGGCAGAAAGTCCACTGGCCGTGACTGTGGCGTACTTGGCATTTTCTAGTGAAGCCAGACATTCTTCTAAACGTGTGCGAGTTGGATTATGAGAACGGGTATACTCATAGCCTTGATGCTCGCCTGGAGCTTTTTGTACAAAGGTAGAGGTTTGAAAAATTGGCGGCATAATAGCGCCTGTGACCGGATCGGGTTCACCACCAACATGAATGGTGCGAGTTTCAAAAGCTTGCTTTGTCTTAGTATTCTTTGTCATTAGAGCGCCTCTTTCTTTGCCATATATTGCAGAACATCGATTTCAGTAAGAATATCGATTAATTTATCATCGCGTGTTACCAGCGCAATTTCTTTTTTAAGAAGTGCATTGGCCACATTCTCAAGCAGTTCATTTTCATCGACGATCCTAAAGTTTTGGTGTGTCGCGAGTGAAATATTATCACTTTGTGAAAACTCACCCAAAAGAACGGGGCGAACAAGGTTCTTTTCGGAAACCATTCCTTTGATGGTGCCTTGATCAACAACAGGAAGATATGAAATTCCTTTTTGCTCCATCACTTTAATGGCTTCACCGATGGTGGCACGATCACTTACCGTAAAGATTTCTTTACCCTTACCTTTTCCAAGCGTCGTTAACACGTCTCTGATTTGAACACTGAAGCTACTATCAAGATAGCTGTTGGTACTCATCCAATCGTCGTTATAAATCTTAGAAGCATAACGGTTTCCTGAGTCATGAAGGAGTACGAGAATTTTTTCGGGCTTCTTAAGCGTCTTGGCATACTTAATGGCACCAACGATCGCTGCACCGGCAGAACCGCCAGCATAGATGCCTTCCATCTTAAGAAGTTTTCTAGTCATCAAGAAGCTTTCTTTGTCGCCAATCACGACCCAGTCATCAATATTTTTAAAATCATAGTTTTCAGGAATGAAGTCTTCGCCGACACCTTCAAGCACGTATGGGCGTGCTTGTCCCATCTTTCCCGTTTTGGCGAACTCAGCAACAATTGAGCCCTCACAGTCAATGCCGATAATTTTCACATTGGGCATTTTCTCTTTGAAGTAACGACCGCAACCAGAAATTGTTCCACCAGTTCCAACCGTTGCCATGAATGTATCGAATTCGCCGCCGGTTTGCTCGTACATCTCAGGTGCTGTCCAAGTGTAGTGCGTGTCACGGTTATGAAGATTGTCATACTGGTTGACGTAAAAAGAGTTTGGAATGGTTGCTGAGAGCCTCTTAGAGACGCTGTAGTAGCTTCTAGGGTCATCAGGCTCAACATTGGTAGGACAGACGACGACTTTAGCGCCAAAAGCCTTAAGGTTGTTAATCTTCTCTTGTGATTGCTTGTCGGCCATTACAAAAATACATTTGTAACCATAGACAGCTGCCCACATGGCAAGGCCTACACCGGTGTTACCAGATGTTCCTTCGATAATAGTTCCACCCGGCTTAAGAGTTCCCTCTTTTACAGCTTGATCGAGCATATAAGCACCAATACGATCTTTCGTCGATCCGCCCGGATTCATATACTCAAGCTTGACGTAGATTTCGCTTTCTACTTCAGCGCAGACTTTATTGAGCTTAACGATGGGAGTGCCACCGATTGCTTCGAGCACGTTGGGTTTAGTTCCTTTCATCATAAGACATCCTTAATTTCATGGCCGGCTGCAAGAGTTGCTAGGCGGGCGATCACTGAATAAACAGCTTCTTTACATTTATGGTCTTGGTTTTCACGAATTTCACTGATGCAGTACTTTTTAAAAATCATACCGCGGCTATTGAGATTGGCCTGAGAGTCGCGCTCACCATTGGCACGCATAAAGCCGCCAAGCCCTTTGCCGTCTACCAAGTAGATGGTAACTTCGGCAGGCATCTCATCGTATTTAATAATTGTTTCTACGCCTTCTTGAACTAATAAAGTCGTAAACTTGATACTGTTTTTACCAATATCCATTTTGTTTCTTTCTTTTCGATTCATGGTGAGAATATCCTCTCCAGAATCAACAACCATAATTCCCATGCCATAGGTCCCTTGGGATCCCTTGACGAAAATCTTGGCATTTTTATTTGCAATACGACCTTTAACTTTATCAACCGCAGAGGCAAGTTTGTCGAGTCCATCCTTAGTACCAAAGTCGACACCATCAACACAGGTGAAGTCGGCCATCAAAAGGTTTGGATCTATATCAAACTTTGCAGCGAAGCTATCAACGACTTCTTTATAGAAACGAAAATGTCTCACTTTATGGCGTTTAAACCAACCGATTTTTGGCGTCGGTACAACAGGGGTCTTGATGGAATCCCATTCAAGCTCGATTGGTCTAGATTGATCATTATTTAAAATCACAGCGTCTAGAGCACCGGCTTGGTTTTGAATAATGCCATCGACAATTTTAGCTTTTTCAATTTTTACATCGAACTTAGAAAAAGAAATAAGCTCCAACGTTTCCTTGCCATCGAAAATACTCTCATCAAATGAAATGAAAGAAATATTGAATCCAGCATCGCGAAGTATTTTCCCAAGAATAGCCAGGTGATCGAGATAAAAACTATTCTTGGTATTGCTCTCAGGTAAAATAGCAATGTTCTTAGAATCTGGAGCCAGCCGCTCAAGGGCAGATTTGAATGCCATAGAGCAGGCGTCTTGATCTAGGGCGCATACATTATTAAACCCCGCCGGGTACATATTATGATCGACCGGGGCGAACTTAGTTTTACTTTCGCGTATATCGACACTGGAGTAAATAGGAACTGGAACTTCGGCCATACGCTGATCGATCCAAGCATTCAGCTCATTCCAATTTTTGGTAACGAGTTCCTCGAATTGCTCTTTAGTCGTAATCATACTAGTTCCCATGTTTGGACCAAGTCGGCGACTTGATTAGCAGGCTCAAAAGCACTAACTTCAGGGAATTCCAGAGTCGCTTTAAAGCTTTCGTTGCCCATCCCTTTTAGCCTATTTTGCCTTTTCAGCATAGCTTCCTTGAGCTTGTTTATAGGCTCGTTAGGTTTTGTCTGCCACGCTGCTAGGGCCTTGCTGAGTGATCTATTAATGATCAGGAAGTTATCGTCATGCATTATCTTGCCAGCACTGTTTTTAAGCTCTAAAGCGTCCTGTTCTTTGATCTGGTCTTGTGACGTGACTAGAAACCAATTGCAAAACTCACGGCGTTTTAAATCCCGTTCGAATGCCAGAGCGGAGAGAAAAACGTCTTTATTTTGATAGATTCCCGCAATGGCATTGATAAAGTCTTCGACAAAACCTTGTCCGGTGACTTTCTCAAGATAGCTCAATAGCTTTTTTATTCCCGAAGAGATCAGGCGCTTAAAAATGCCTGGATTTTTCTCTTTTTTATTCCCGAATAATTTGAACAACTCAATAAAGGAACCATCAAAAAAAGCATTAATTTTAGAACTTGCTCCGAGGAAGTCGATAAAGTGCTTGCCTGGGGGAGTGTCGAGAATAATGTGCTCGTAGCTTTTTTCATCAAGCTGGTATTGCAATTCAATAATGGCCATAATCTCATTCATGCCGCCGTAGGGACGAGTGAGAATTTTAACGATTGGATTATCGAGGGATTCTGGATTTCCCTTTTTCGTCGCCACACGCTTTAGTGTTGCTGCAGGATTCATAAGAATCACATCAATTGTTTTCTCGTTGCCAGGAAAAAAATTAGCCAACGAAACTGTTGAGACTGCGCCGGGCTCTTGCTCTAAAACGCCCATGACTTGCTTAAGTCTCTTGGCCGGATCAATCGTAATAAGCAGAACCTTGTGACCCTCTTTCGCCAAATGAAGTGCCCTAGCAGCAGCTAGAGTTGTCTTGCCTACACCACCGGTTCCGCAAAAAATTTCTAATTGTTTTTTACCTGGCATAGTCACTCAATCACCCCGGCCAGCTTGGGTTCAATTCCCTGCACGATTTGAGCAAAGTCCGCGGAGGCGATATAGGGTAAAATCGTTTGGAAGGATTCTTCTTTTGTAAGAATTTCTTCTAATTGTATTTTCTTTTGCAAGAACTCAGGCAGCACAGCGTCCGGGCTGTCAGTGATTTCTTGATTGGTGGCCATAGAGCAATTGAGCCAATGTAGTGGCGGATTTAAACCCAGTTCACTGAGTTGGCGACCAAGCTCTTTTCCTTCTTGCACGGCCATCTTGGTCGGAAGCGAGACGACATGAACCTTCATAAAGCCAGCATCGGATAACCAAGCGTGCATACGCTTAATATCATCGGCCAAAATTCCAGTCTTAAACATTTCATGAAAATTATGAGTCGATTCAAACATTGAAAGAGTGTGGCCAGAGGCAGGTGAGTCTAGGACGATATGAAGATCAGGGTCTTTCTCTAGGCGATCGAGGACATGCCCCAGCAGAATCATTTGGCCAAGACCTGGAATCATGGCAAAAAGCGCATTAAAAAATGGAGTCTTCATAATCCAATGAGCAATCGTTTCAGAGTGTAGTTTTCGCGCCATGTACTCTGTTGCACTTTGTTCAAGATCGAGATCGAAATACGGTACACCTAATTCTACAGCCTCTTTGGGATGCTCAACATCGAACGAATTATAAGAAACGGATTTTCCCTGGGCCATAAGGGCTTTACAGGTTGCCAGAGCGAGGGTGGTTTTGCCCACGCCACCCTTGCCAGTGAAAACAAGCAGTCGCGCGGACACTATTAGAACACGTAAAAGGCGAGCATCAGAAGCTTATAATAAGCACCTTCAACTTCAGAACCTATGTCTTGCTTAACATCGAATGGGTTATGCAAGTGAAAGAGAAGTCCTACGGTCACATGAGAGTTCAAGTTCAAATCTGCACCAGCACCAAAGTGGTAACCGAAGGCCATTTTTGTTTTTGTATCCTGAATTTCTCCGGCAGCATTAAGTACGCGGCGAACCTTTGGTGCATACAAACCAAGACCACCCAATACGTAAGGAGAAAAATTATCAAACTGATAGAGTTTGGCTTTTATCCCTGGAGCAATCCCGCGGATCAAAGCATTTCTGCCGCGAAACTTATGCTTTGAGATATGCATATTCACGAGCAAGTCAAAAGAGTGACTGGCACTATAATTATAAAAACCATCAACAGTAATTTTATCTTCGCCGTTATCCTCAAAGTCTTCAAACAAAAATGTTTGACCAAAACCAAGACCAATAGAGTGACGATTAAGCGTCCCTTTTGGTGAGGTTCCGGAAATAGAACTTGAGGTACCATCGACTACAGGCTTATCTGTCGAAGTGAGCTTTTCAATCTTCGTCTGAGCGTGTGTTTGAGGAAATAAAAAAATCCCTGCAAGCGCTAGTCCTACAGGGATCTTAATTAAATGCTTTTTTGCTTTATTAAACATAAAACCTTGGGGTTCAGTTGTTTTAGAACCCCTAGATTTTAGTTCAAAGTAGCAGGTGTTTCAACAGAAGCGTTCATTTCATTGTTCATGAATGGCTTGAACTCTTCAGTTTTAGGAGTAGCAAGCTCTCCACCAACTTTATTCTCAAGGGCTTTGATGTAGCCAGTGAAAGTGCCGTCGTCAGAACGAATAACACGCTTAAGAAGCTCAACATCTTTAGCATTAAGG
>TARA_R110000868_G_scaffold83754_4_pt1 | contig 11871 bp, 13 predicted proteins | sample TARA_R110000868 | Tara Oceans TARA_R110000868 (sample SAMEA4397489) | marine metagenome | biome: Polar Biome; feature: [SRF] surface water layer (ENVO:00010504); material: water (ENVO:00002006), including particulate matter (ENVO:01000060) such as... | depth 5 m | reverse complement strand
AATGGGCATCGCCGGTCTCTCGCGCATCATCGCCATGGAAGGCGCATCCAAGAACGTGCGCTCCAACATCATCGCGCCCTTCGCCTGGACGCGTATGATCGCCACGATCCCCGTAAAGGACGAAGCCTCGGCCCAGCGCGTTGACCGTATGAAAAACGCCATGCGCGCCGAGCAAGTCGGCAACTTCTCCGTCGCCCTCGCCTCGCCGTCCTGCACAACCAACGGCCAGATATTCTCGGTCCGCGGCAACGAGATCGTCCTCTTCTCTCAGCCCCGCCCCGTCAAAAGCGTCGCCCGCATCGACGGTTGGACACCGGAAACAATCCTCTCGCACGGCATCCCCGCGATGGAAGGCGGCTACACCGACCTCGGTGCAACAAGCTCGGTCTTCACGTGGGAACCAGTGTGAACCACACCGGATAAAACCTAAAAAGGCGCGGCATAAAATTGCCGCGCCTTTTTCATTCACCTCACCCTTAAAGCGGAGGTGGGGCGTTACCTCTCGGTCAATCGCAAATAGACCTTCTGCCACACGCTTGTAAACACGTCCCCCATCCCATGTCCTTCAGCGACATCGCACAGAACACCAATGAAGACGTCATCAGAATATTGCGGATCAGACCGATGCTTACTGCGCAAATAACTCGAAATCTGATGATGTAGTTCCGACAATCCACGCGCAAATGTGAGCTTCATCGCATCTGTATAATCCGGCGAAATTGAAGAAACGTCGCTCGCCAACTTAATCGGTTGCCTGTAATCAGACGGTCCATAAATATCACGCGCAACAAGCGTGAGTTCAAAGCTTATCGACAGCAACATCTCTGTATGCTGATCCGGCGACAGACTTCTAAACTGTTCTGACAGAGGTTCAATATGCGCCGATGCTGACAAAATTTTTTCCTTACTTCTTAACCGCAACTTTCTACTTCCCCGCCGCCACATCCAGCAGCCACGAGGCTTTCCCCGGTCCAAATTCCTCCACCGTGAAATCCACGAACGCCCGCACTTTGGCCGAAAGATGCTGCGTATGCGGATAAATCACATGCAAGGTCAGCGGCTCCGTCTCCCATTCATCGAGTACTGAGACGAGATCACCGCGCCGCAGTGCGTCTGCACAAAGAAACATCGGCGCGAGGCACAGCGCCTGCCCCGCCTTGATGATCCCCTGCATCGCGTCGGCATTGTTGCAGAGATAATTACCCTTCACATCGACCGTAAAAACCTTGCCGCCGGGATCGCGGAATTCGAACTGCTCGGGCTTAGGCTTCAGCGAGTAAAGAACAAAATTATGATCCGCCAGATCGCGCGGATGGCGCGGCACGCCGAACTTCTCAAAATAAGAAGGTGCGCCGACAATCGGGCGGCGCACCGGCGCAAGCTGCCGCGCAATCAAGCTTGAATCCGTCAGCTTCGAAATGCGCAGCGACACATCGAAACCTTCCTCCATCAGATCGACCTGCCGGTCGTTGAGAGCGAGCTCCACGGTGAGTTCAGGATAGCGCGCCATGAATTTCGGCATCACCGCCCCAAGCTCCGTAATGCCAAAACTCATCGGCGCGTTGATGCGCAACCGCCCCCGCACTGCGCCCTCGATGCAATTGGCGTCCCGCGCCGCCTCATTGGCTTCCGAGACAATCCGCGCCGCGCGCTCGTAAACCACCGCGCCCGCTTCGGTCACGCTCAGTTTACGCGTCGTGCGGTTGAGCAACCGCACCCGCAACTCGTCTTCAAGCTCCGAAATCTGACGGCTCACCATAGATTTCGACAAACCCAGCGCCTCGGCGGCGGCCGTGAAGCTTTCCACTTCCACCACCTTGGCAAAAACCGCCATCGCATTGAGATCAAGTGCCATTTGCTACCTAAGAAGAACAATTCACTCCAAAAAGAATGAATTGTTTCATCAGAGCGCGCAATCAGATTTGTCGGTCGGGCAAATAACCCGCTCAAAGAAAGTCGAAGTATTCCATCGTCTGGCGAAATTCACTCTCTATCCGCTCCCGCTGCCGAGCATTGAGATAGTTCCGGTACGCGCCCGGCTCACCACGCCGCAAATACTGATGCACATCATCCCGCCCGCTTGCGGCAGCGCGTTCCTTCGATGTGTTGAAACTGTGAAACCGCACCACCTCGTCGATCAACTCGTCAGACCGTTCATGTCCGAGCCGTGCCAGAATTTGTTTCAGCACACCTGCCGTGTCATTCACCAGATCGACATAGCGGATCGTCAACACATTCTTCCGGATCGCGCTTTGTACAAAACTATCCCAGCGCACATCCTGCCACCGCACGTTGGGCTTCTGTGTCTCGACCATCTGATCGATCATCTGGTCGATCCGCTCCTCGTTCGGCACATTATCGGAGGCAAAAAGAAAGCCCGATCCGGAAACGGAAATGTCCCGCGGATCACGCACTACAAACGCAATATCCTGAGGTTGAACTCCGCCCAGCGTCAGCAAGGTCGCTGTGTGATGAGATCGCGCCACTACCACATCGTCGCGCAGTTCCGCTGGATCAAGCCCGCTTTCGCGCGGCAGCCGCTCTTGCACATCCGACAGATAGGCCACCATTTCACAGCGAATGGCATCTGAGACCATTCGGGCCACCCATGTATTGCCGGATTTTGGATAGGCACTAACCACAACACATTGCTCGACACCTTCACCGATCAGCTTGCGTCTGTGACGCCGTATCTTCCTCGCCTGACGAAACGTCTGATGAAGTTTTGATTTCTCGAGCAGATTGACCATCTTGCTCCCTTCCAGGCAGTGACGGTCTCAAATCCGTGCATTGCACCAAAATGAGCCGAGATTTACGGAGTAGGTTCAGACGCACTGGAATTGCGGCTTGCCTACTTCATTGGAACGGAGCAATCCGGCGATTCCGGCGCGAAACTGTGACATTTCCTTGTTGTCCCGCATTTGGAACAATCTGTTCCAAATTTGAGATATTGTTTCATTTGATGTGGCAATTAGATTTACAGCACGCCATTGAAACGCCCGCCCAGTCTTCCAAAAATCGCGGCGGGCAAATGCTGGAGAGCCAAATGTCAGACAAAGCCAAAGTCCTCGTCCTCTACCACTCCTCATGGGGCCATATCGAAACCATGGCCGAGGCCGTCGCTGCCGGTGTGCGCGAGGCGGGTGCTGAAGTCGACATCAAGCGCGTGCCCGAGACGATGGGCGAAGACGCGATGGCCGCCGCCCATATGAAAATCGACCAGAAGGCCCTCGTCGCCGTGCCACATGAGCTGGCAAACTATGACGCCATAATTTTCGGTGTGCCGACCCGCTTCGGCAATATGTCAGGCCAGATGCGCTCCTTCCTCGATCAGACGGGCGCGCTCTGGGCCGGTGGAAAGTTGATCGGTAAAGTCGGTAGCGTCTTCACATCGACCGGCACAGGCATCGGCAATGAGTCCACCATCCTCACAACGCACGTAACGCTGCTGCATCAGGGCATGATCATCGTCGGCGTGCCCTTCGGTGCCCCCGGCATCGGCGATATTTCCGAGGTACACGGCGGCTCGTTCTACGGGGCAGGCACGATTGCCGGCTCGGACGGTTCACGCCAGCCCAGCGAAATGGAACTCGGCATGGCCAAATTTCAGGGCAAACATGTCGCCAGCATCGCCAACAAGCTGAAAGTCTAATTCTCCACGCGCGGTGCCGGTCTCTCCCCCGATCGGCACGGCACCGCGACAAGGCCGGTGGTGTTCCCTCCAGCACCACCGGCCTCCCCATTTCTCTCCCCGCGAAAGGACCGCCATCATGGGATTGCTCGTCAACGGCACATGGCAAGACAAGTGGTACGACACCAAATCCACCGGCGGTCGCTTCGTGCGACAGGATGCGGCCTTCCGCAACTGGGTCACAACAGACGGTTCGGCCGGTCCGACAGGTGACGCGGGCTTCAAAGCAGAAGCGGGCCGCTATCATCTTTATGTGTCGCTCGCCTGCCCTTGGGCGCATCGCACACTCATCCTGCGCCGCCTCAAAAAACTCGACGATAAAATTTCGCTCACCATCGTCGATCCGCTGATGCTGGAAGAAGGCTGGACCATCACCGGCAATTTTCCGGGCACTCTCCCCGACAGCGTCAACAACAAGACGCGCATGTATGAAATCTACGCCGCTGCCAAATCCGATTACACAGGCCGCGTCACCGTGCCCGTGCTCTGGGACAAGAAACAAAACACTATCGTCTCGAACGAGAGCGCCGACATCATCCGCATGTTGAATTCCGCTTTCAATTCGCTTGATGGCGTGGACGCCTCGCTTGATTTTTATCCCGAAGATTTGCGCAGCGAAATCGACGCCGTCAATGCATCCGTTTACGACCGTGTGAACAACGGTGTCTACAAATCAGGCTTTGCCACCGACCAGAAAGCCTATGAAGAAGCCGTCACGGCGCTCTTTGATGAACTCGACAGTCTGGAAGCGCGCCTTTCCAAACAGCGCTATCTCGCGGGCGGACAAATCACCGAAGCAGACTGGCGTCTCTTCACCACGCTCATCCGCTTTGATGCCGTCTATCACGGCCATTTCAAATGCAACTTCCGCCGCATCGCGGACTATTCGAACCTGTCAAATTACATGCGCGAGCTGTATCAGGTGCCGGGCGTCGCAGAGACAGTCAACATCGCGCATATCAAACATCATTATTACGCGAGCCACCGCAACATCAACCCGACCGGCATCGTCCCCCTCGGTCCGCTGGAAGACTTCACGGCGTCGCACAATCGCGCCATACGAAAACTCTGAAGAAGCGGCTTCAATCCTGCAGAACCCGCTGCAACTCCACAGGGCCGCGTTTATCGTTGTAGCGTTCCGACGGCGTCAGCGCCCAATGCAGCTTCTGCAACTCAGCATCACCGCTTTGCCGCACGTCAAGATCAACCGCAGACGTGACGCAGAAATTGCCCTCATGCCGCGTGCGATAGAGGTCATCACAATGGCGCACCGCGCGGCGCAGAAACGACAATTGCGTTTCGTTGAGTTTCAGCAGCATCGCTTTGTCTTGTGGCAATCCTTCGCCGGACCATGCTGGCGCAATCACTGCCGCTGACATTCCTGCTGTTACTATTGTTGCAGCGATCAACCGTTTCATATTTGCCACTTTCACTTCTCCTGCTCTGCGCCTCACCGGAAGTAAGTCGCATGCAGCCTCATTCTCCGCCTAAGATAGGCCAAAATGTGACTAGTGATTCCGGAGAAGAAAATAATGGCGTTTACTGATTATGATCAATATGACGGGTTAGGGCTTGGCGAACTTGTCACCAAGGGCAAAGTAAAACCGGAGGAATTGCTCGACGAAGCGATTTCCCGCACCGAAAAACTAAACCCCAAACTCAACGCCATTGTCTTTAAACATTACGACGCCGCCCGCGCCCAGATCGCACGCGGCCTGCCCGATGGTGCGTTCAAAGGCGTGCCGTTTTTGCTGAAGGATCTGCATCTCCTCCTCAACGGTACCGAGACCTCCTTCGGCTCGTCTGCTTTCCACGGCAATATCGCCGATCACAATTCAACATTGACCGACCGCTATCTCGCCTCGGGCGTTGTTATTTTCGGCAAAACAAATTCACCCGAATTCGGCCTCTCGCCCACCACCGAACCGCGTGCTTACGGAGCAACACATAATCCGTGGGACCTCACGCGCTCCCCGGGCGGTTCGTCGGGCGGAGCGGCGGCTGCCGTTGCCGCAGGCATCCTTCCGCTGGCAAATGCGAGCGACGGTGGCGGCTCGATCCGCATACCAGCATCGGCCTGCGGTCTCTTTGGCATGAAGCCCACACGCGCCCGCACGCCCATGGGGCCGGATCGCGGCGAAGGCTGGGGCGGCATGTCGATCGCCCATGTCGTCTCGCGCTCGGTGCGCGACAGTGCCGCCATGCTGGACGCAACGCATGGCGCCGCCGACGGTGACGCCTATGCAGCACCCCACGTCGCGCGACCCTTCCTCGATGAAGTCACCACCGCGCCCAACACTTTGCGCATCGCCTTTTCGACCAAACGGCCAGACGGTGCCGCCTGCAACAAGGAAGTCGTCGCCGCCATCGAAGCGACCGCAAAACTCCTGGAGGGCCTCGGTCATGTGGTTGAGGAAGCCGCCCCCGTTTTCGATCCGCAGGAGCTCGGTCAGCATCAGGCAACCATCATCGGTGCCAATGTCGCCCTCACCCTGCGCCAGCGTGCGGCGGTGCTTGGTCGCGAACTCACGGCGAATGATGTTGAAAGCTTCACCATGCTCATCAACGAAGCAGCCAAACTTCGTTCCGGCACGGATTACGCCGCCTCCACGCTCTACATGCATCAGATGGGACGTCACATGGCGCGCTTCCATCAGCGCTTTGACATCTATCTCTCCGCGACACTTGCAACGCCGCCGATCCCGCTCGGCACGCTCGACACGTCAGCGAACGACATAGCGGCCTATCTGCGTGCCTCTGCTGAATATGTGCCCAATATCGGCGTCTATAATATGACGGGTCAGCCTTCCATGTCCGTGCCGCTGGCATGGAGCAAAGACGGTCTGCCGCTCGGCATGATGTTCACGGGCCGCTTCGGCGACGAGGCCACCCTGTTCCGCCTTGCCGGTCAGCTTGAGCAAGCGCAACCATGGGCGGGCAAACGTCCCGCACTCTGAGCCTCACCACATATCGGGCGCGGGCGTGCCGCTTTTGAATTCCAAAAGACGCGCCCGCGTGCCCCGCGTGGTCTCTGCCGGCAATTCGTCGATGGCGTAAAAGCCGTATTCGGCGATCTCGAAGCTTGTCCGCACCACGCTCTCATATTGCGTCGGCCCGACAAGATAAAGCACCACATGATCGGATTTGAATTCGCGGAAATTGGCGAGAAAACCCAATTGCTCAGGCCGCACACCCTCTTTCAGCAAAATACCGGCTTCCTCATCAATCTCGCGCGTCACCGCGCTCAGCGCCGTCTCGCCGCGCTCCACGCCGCCGCCGGGCAAATACCAGCCATCGACATAGGAATGACGCACCAGCAGCACGCGGCCCTGCGCGTCCAGCACAATGGCCCGCACACCAAGCGTCAACGGCCGGAAAACGCGCACATGTAGCCTGTAAAGCGGTTTCAGGATGATCCAGAAAGTTCGAACGATTTGCTGCATGATCCGTCAACCCTATCAGAAATTCCGGCGCTGCGTGTCTCGGTCACAGGCTGATCTTTAGAGCCTGTCAACACTTGCGACCTTATCGTGGCACGGTAACTTTTTGTTTATTTCCGACCGGATTTGTTGCATCACATGCGTCTTTCCTCGCTCCTCAAGTACCGCCAGAAGTCCAAACGCCCACTGCCGCCGGAAGAAGAACCGCGGGCGGGCAAAAGCGCCATCAAACGGGCATTGCGCCATTCAGCCGCCGCCTCCAATTACCGTTCCGCCGCCATCCTCGGTGAACGCATCGCCACTGCGCTCTCAACCATCGAGACCGCCGTTCTGGCCATTGATGTCGTCAGCGACCGTCTGCGCGAAGCCGCCGGTCTCGTCGAATCCGCCCGCATCACCGACAATCTCGCCCGCCGCGAATTGCTCGCCGGTCGCTATGATGATGTGCGCAGCGAAATCGACGCGACCGTGGGGGCTGCCGCGCACAACCGCGTCAATCTCATCAACGGGCTGCTCATCGGTGGACGCTCCGCCGCCTTCAACATCGCGCTCGATGACGACGGCCGCTCCGACATTGCGGTGGGCGTGGTGAACCTCACAACCGGCGCACGCGGCCTCGCGCTCTCGCCGCCCCGCACAGGCTTTTCTGATGATGCCGAAATTGCGATGATTCTCGCCGAAATCGACCTCAGCCAGACGCGCTTGGCCGAAGTGAGCCTGCGTTTTGCCGACCACGCCGCCTTTATTGCCGACAGGCTCGCGCGCCTTCAGATACTCGCAGGCAACGCACCCATCATGGCGGGCCTGCCCACAGGCGCCGACGCGGCAGAACCCGCGGAACCGGACGACGACCGGACCCGACCGCTCGACCTCCTTTCGGACGAGTTCCCGCGAAGCAGATCAAATGAAAATACAGATTTCGACGATGAGGCCCTTGGCAGCGTCTGAACGAACCCCCATCCTTTGAGGAACAAAAAACTCAGAGGGGGCCCTGTATGAGCAATCCGAAATCTGCCACAGCCAATGCCGAACAGTCCGAAGCCTGGAACGGCACGACCGGCATCAAATGGGTCCGCTTTCAGGACCGGCTCGACCGCATGCTCGCGCCCTTCGGCGACGCGCTGCTTGCCAAGGCCGCCATCAAATCCGGAGAGCGCGTCCTCGACATCGGCTGCGGCTGCGGGGCCACCACCATCGAAGCCGCGAAATTTACAGGCTCCTCCGGCCGCACGCTTGGCATCGACCTTTCCGCCCCCATGACCGCGCATGCCCGCGACCTCGCCACCGCCGCCAAATCCACAGCCGAATTCGCCGTCGCCGACGCCTTCACCCATGATTTCGGCAAGGATAGTTTCGACCTACTCATCTCGCGCTTCGGTGTCATGTTCTTTGACGATCCGGTCGGTGCTTTCACCAACATGCGTCGTGCGCTCACGCCTCAAGGCCGCATGGTCTTCATCTGCTGGCGCCCCTTGCCGGAGAATGAATGGATATCCGCCCCCATGCGCGCCGCCCGCTCCCTCATTCCGCCTGTGCCGCCTGCCGATCCTTACGCCCCCGGCCCCGGCGCCTTCGCCGAAAAAGAACGCGTCACATCCATCCTCGAAAAAGCAGGCTTTAAAAATGTGACCCACAGCGCCATCGACCTGCCGCTGAGCATCGGCGCGTCACTCGACGAGGCGCTGGAACAATCAATGGAAATCGGACCACTGTCGCGCCTCATCGCCGATCTCGATGACACGGTCAAAACCAATGTCCGGCAGGCCGTGCGCGGAGAACTTGCCAAATATTTAACGCCGGATGGCAGCGTGATCCTCTCCAGCGCCGCTTGGGTTGTCAGCGCCACCGTATAAAATGCTGGCAACTGTCATGTAAAAGTCATCGCATGCGTTCCAAAGCTACTTGGTATTAAGACCTCTCCCCTAATGTTCCCCACGAGACATCTCAACCGCGTGGGGCGGGCTGGGCGATGCTCACACCCTTGACGAAGGGACATGGGGGGAATCCATGGCGCGTAACGTATTTGAAACGCTGACCGTCCTTGTTGTCGATGACAGCAGCCACATGCGCTATTTGCTGCTCGGTCTGCTGCGCGCACTGGGCGTGGGCGAGGTCATTCTCGCCAACGACGGTGACGAGGCCTGGTCAAAATATATTCTGCACAAACCCGATCTCGTCATAACGGATGCCGCAATGGCGCCCGGCGACGGATTTGCGCTGGCCAAGCGTCTACGCAACGACGACATCGCCACCTCCCGCCACGTCCCGATCATCATGATTTCGGCTCACACCGAAATTTCAGCGATTGAACGCGCCCGTGAAGTCGGCATCACCGAATTTGTGCGCAAGCCGCTTGTGCCCCGCGCGCTTTACGAACGCCTGATCGCTGTCGTCAATCGTAAATATGAGATCAATCCGGCTGCCCTTCGCAAGGTGGCCGACGATCAACCACAAGTCGCGTTTCTTTGAGGTCCGACATGAGTAGTGAAAATCAAGAGCCCGTCGTCGCCCGCTTCGTCCGCCTGCCGTCGATTGCCGAACGCAAACTCGGACCGGATTACAGCGCGCCCATCCGTCTAGATCCCCGCGTCCTCAATCAGATGCAGGCCACCATCAAGACGCTCGGCAAACAATATGTCGATACACTGGGCCGTCAGGTGCATGAATTGCTGCCCATGATTGCAGACGCATGCTCAGGCGATCAGGCGCAGCGCAGCGCCTTTTACGAAATTGTCCATGATGTGCGTGGCCTTGCAGGCACTTTCGGTCACCCGATTGTCGGCAAATTTGCCAAGTCGCTCTGCCATTACATGCAGGAGCACGCGACAATTGACCAAACCATTGTGCGTTTCCACATCGAAGCCATGCGCGACGCGCTTGCCGATGCCGCCGCCGATGACCGGCTTGCCGAAGACACACTGAACTCACTCGCTCAACTTATCCGCACGGCGGAAGACGCCCGCACGCCGGCCCGTAAAAGTCCGGTCGGATGAACGCGCGGCGCGATGCCGAAACATCAATGCTCCTCGCCGGTCTCAAGGTTCTTGTTGTCGACGACAGCGCCAACATGCGCGATCTTATCGTCGCGCTCCTCAACTCCATGGGCATCACAGATATCACCTGTGCAGAAGACGGTGATGCGGGGCTTGAGTATTTTGCAACCGCCACGCCCGATCTCGTCATCACCGACGGCATGATGGAGCCGATGACTGGTTACGCCATGACCAGCGCCATCCGCGCCTTGAGCGACGATGGCGCATCGGGCGAGTTCAAACGCTCCGACGTGCCGGTCCTCATGCTGTCGGGCCACAGCGAACCTGATATTGTCGAATGGGCCCGCGATGAAGGCGTCACCGATTACATCGTCAAGCCCGTGTCGCCGGAACTGTTTTACGAGCGCGTTCTCGCCGCCATTTCCAATCCGACACATATTGTCGAAACCGCCGGCTTCCGTGGCCCCTCGCCGCGCCGCACGCTACCTGTGCACGAAGCCTATCGCGCCCAAGACAAACCGGCGCACGACGCGTAACCGAAGGGTCAGCCCGTCACTTCATCAAGGAAGCGTCCGAGCAACGGATTGACCACGCCCGCATCTTCCCAGAACGGCATATGCCCGAGCCCTTCCAGAATATGCACCTTGCCATCCCAGAGATTGTTATAGGTCACGCTTTTCAGAAACGCGTTGCTGACAAAAGGTTCCGCCGAACCTGAGACCACGGCCAAAGGTTGCCGCGCCGTGCCCGCAATCTGGCGCCCGTCAAGATCGCGCCCTTCAATCGCCGACTGCAACATCAGCGGACGAAAGCGTCCGTCAGCACGTCGCGCCGCTTCGATCATCCATGGCAGCGGCGTCACGTGTTCGCCAAGTCCGCCCTGCACCTGAATACGGGCCTCTTCCTCTGTAAATGTTTCTTGGAACGTGAGCCCCATATGCTCATAAGGCAAAAACGCCTCGCCCATATCGGCCCCGCCCGCGGGTGGCGTACCGGTGATCCAGGCGGCCGTGGTCCCCGGCCAGCGCGCCATCATTTCAAGAGCCGCATGGCCGCCGAGCGACCAGCCGACCACCACCGCCTTGTCGATCTTCAATGCCTCAAGCAGCGCCATCGCCGCATCGGCAAAACCATGGATCGAATAGGTGAGCGCGGGGTCCGGCGCATCCGAGCTTGCCCCGTGTCCCGGCAGATCAAAGGCAATCATCCGGTAATTCAGCCCCAGCTCGCTCACAAGCTGGCGGCCAAACATCTCCTTACAGGCCGAATTACCATGAATGAGCAGCACCACCGGCCCCACGCCGCCCGAATCTGCCCAGGCGATACGTCCATGATTTGTCTCGCAAAAACCCGTTTTCAGCATCCCGCGTGTCTCCCCCTGATGTCGCTAGAGCCTAGCATTTTCTAATCCCCGCGCACCTCCGATTGAACTCTTCAAAAGATGACAGTGGCGTCATTTTTGTTTGCCACCCCAAAATTCGGGGCGTAGGCTTCCTGTCAGGAATAACGGTCCGTCAGTCCGGCACCTCCGGTCTTGCGGTCGCTTTACCCCGACGATTAGGCATTGGCTCTGGGAGGAGACATGACGAACATCACCACAAACATCACGACGGATCCGGCATACGAGGCCGTCGCGCCCGATGATTTTCCGGCGATGATGGAAGTTGAACGCTATGGCAATCGCTCGAAGGCGTTCGACAAAATCATCTCCGCCACGCATGACCACTTCTGGGATCCGCTCGACACC
>TARA_R110000868_G_scaffold42158_20_pt1 | contig 11877 bp, 13 predicted proteins | sample TARA_R110000868 | Tara Oceans TARA_R110000868 (sample SAMEA4397489) | marine metagenome | biome: Polar Biome; feature: [SRF] surface water layer (ENVO:00010504); material: water (ENVO:00002006), including particulate matter (ENVO:01000060) such as... | depth 5 m | reverse complement strand
CGGCTCGTGTCCCGCCGGGAACGAACCGTCCGCGCCTGTCATTGATGTCTGGGCCGGTCTTATCAGCCCGACCGGCACTTGGCGTGATTTTGTTGTGGGACGTTGGGTGAAGCAAGGGAATTTTGCAGTGCAACAAACGGCGGATTGACGCGTTTGGGCTGCTGAGCGGTTGGCAGAAGTTGGCATTTGTCCTTTTGCAGCGCAGCAAAGGCTGTGATAATCCGCGCCTGTTCTCCCGCGTGACCCCGTCAAAGCAAGATTGCCCAATGACCAAGACAGATAAGCCCTGGATTTTCCGTACCTATGCCGGTCATTCGACGGCTAAGGCGTCGAACGAGCTTTACCGGATGAATCTTGCACGGGGCCAGACGGGCCTGTCGGTCGCTTTCGATCTGCCAACGCAGACGGGCTATGATTCAGACCACGTACTGGCGCGAGGCGAAGTCGGCAAAGTGGGCGTGCCGGTCTCACATATTGGCGACATGCGGGCTCTCTTTGAGCAATTGCCGCTTGATCAGATGAACACGTCGATGACGATCAACGCGACAGCGGCCTGGTTGCTGGCGCTCTATGTGGCGGTCGCCGATGAACAGGGTGTGCCGCGCGACAAGCTGCAGGGCACGGTTCAGAACGACATCATCAAGGAATATCTCTCGCGCGGTACCTATGTGTTTCCGCCTGAACCGTCGATGCGGCTACTCACCGACATCGTTTCCTATACCTATACGCAAGTGCCCAAGTGGAATCCGACGAACGTTTGTTCCTATCATTTGCAGGAAGCAGGCGCGACGCCGGTGCAGGAACTTGCCTTTGCGCTGGCCAACGCCATCGCACTGCTTGATCGCATCAAGGCGGGTGGGCAGGTGCCGGATGAAGATTTTGCCCAAGTGGTCGGGCGCATTTCCTTTTTCGTAAATGCCGGTGTGCGTTTCATCACCGAGATCGCCAAGATGCGTGCCTTTGTTGATCTCTGGGACGAGATTTGCCGCGAGCGCTACGGCGTGACCGATGAAAAGCTCCGGCGCTTCCGCTATGGCGTACAGGTGAATTCGCTGGGCCTCACCGAACAACAGCCGGAAAACAACGTCTATCGCATTCTGATTGAAATGCTCGCTGTAACGCTGTCCAAAAAGGCTCGTGCGCGCGCCGTGCAATTGCCGGCATGGAATGAGGCGCTTGGCTTGCCGCGTCCGTGGGATCAGCAATGGTCGCTGCGTGCGCAGCAGATCGTCGCGTTTGAAACCGATCTTCTGCAATATGAAGATATTTTTGACGGCAGCCATGTGATGGATGCCAAGGTTGAGGAATTGAAAAACGATGCGCGCGCCGAGTTGAAACGCATTGAGGAAATGGGCGGCGCAATTGCAGCGGTCGAAAGCGCCTATATGAAAGAGCAGCTTGTCGGCTCAAATTCATCGCGCTTGCAGGCCATTGAAGCTGGTGAGCAATCCGTCATCGGCGTCAATAAATACGTTGAAACCGCGCCGTCTCCCCTCACGACAGGCGAGGGTTCTATTATGGTCGCCGAAGAAGGTGTCGAGGACGGCCAGATCGCCCGCCTCGTCGAATGGAGAAGGACGCGAGACAATGCGGCCGCCGAAGCCGCTCTCGCCGATTTGCGTGCCGCCGCCAAAGATGGTCGCAACATCATGGAACCTTCAATTGCTTGCGCCAAAGCAGGTGTCACCACGGGTGAGTGGGGACAGGCGCTGCGCAATATTTTTGGCGAATACAGAGCGCCCACCGGCGTCAAAAGCGACGCGCGCTCCAACGCGCCGGAACTTGCCGATTTGCGCGACATGGTCAATGCGGTGTCCGTCAAACTTGGCCGCCGTTTGAAATTCCTTGTGGGCAAACCGGGCCTTGACGGTCACTCGAACGGGGCCGAACAGATTGCGGTGCGCGCCCGCGATGGTGGCATGGATGTGGTTTACGAAGGCATCCGCCTCACACCCGCAGAAATTGTCGATGCGGCCATCAGCGGCGATGTGCATGTGCTTGGTCTCTCGATCCTGTCGGGCAGTCATGTGGCGCTGGTTGCTGATGTGATGGAACGTCTGAAAGAGGCGGGCGTCACCATCCCCGTCGTTGTCGGCGGGATTATTCCGCCGGAGGACGCCGAGCGCCTGAAAGCAGCAGGCGTTGCAGCCGTCTATACTCCCAAGGATTTCCAGATCACCGACATTATGACGGATGTCGTGCGCCTCGTTGATCCGGGTGATAAGGCGGCGTGACCGGGTTCACGATCACATTCTCGCCATATTCCCATAATGCTTTCGCCTTAAAGCGGTTTCACGATGAGACAATCAGTGGAGTCGTGCGTAGCAGTAAAATCATCATGTGGCAGTGCACATGGATGCTCACGGCTTCTCCATTTCTGGGTTAGGGTTAACGTGACTTAACCATACGGGGGCTTAACGCCATGCGGAATGTCAGTGATCGTGTGAGTAAAGAGGGACAAGAGGCGCGCGCCTATGGACGCGCTGCTGAGCCGCTGCCCGATCTTCATGTGTTTTCGCGCTTGTCTGAAATGGACGAGGCTTACGCCGAGGAGCTTGCGGGCGCACGGGCGCGGCAGGAAACGATTGAACGCGAAGTGGCAGAACTTGCCAAGCGCCTCATGGCACCGCTCGAAGGGGCGGCTTCCGTCACATCCAATCAGGGCCGCCGCTGGTTCGGTCGGGATAAGGCCGCGACGCAAGCTGCTGTCGCAACCACGACGCGGAGGGCCTGACCCATGGCATTTGCATCTCACACCAACGGTTCGCTCATCCCCGAAGCGGTGCGCGCTGAAATTTCCAAAAACTATGTGGCGAGCGAGCGCGAGGCGCGGTTCACCTTTTTTCATGTCGGCACTTTTCTGGCTTTTGCCGCTGTGTCGTTCGGTGCAGTTGTTGTCGACTATATGATCGTGTCGGAATTCTGGACGCGCGCTCTCGCCAACGAATTTCTTGAATTGCCGGGATCGCTGGCGTCGTCGGTCGCTTTTAAATCGATGCAGGTTCTGTTTGCCACCATTGCCGCCCATATCCTGTTTGAGAATATGGGCCGCTTTGGGCGCGCACTTTTTGTGCGCCTTGTCTTTGTCATGGCACTTTTGATGTTGCTCGGTGTCGGCTTTCTGCTTGCCACCATGTCGCTGCCCAATGGCATGGCGGCCACAGGCAGCGGCGGTGTCGGCGACAGTCTGAGTTCAGCCATGAGCGGGCTCGGTATTGTGGCCCCTGTTGGTGGTGAAAGCACAGTTGTGTCATCGGAAATGGACACAGTGCGTCAGTGGCAGCCGGTGCTGTGGCTCGGTTCGCTCGGGCTTGTGTTCCTTGTCGTGACGGGCGTCGCCGCGCTCTGCATCCATTTTGCGGCGCAGTCATTGCGCCGGATTTTCCTCGGTCGTGATTTTGCGCACCGTAAGCGCGATATGGCGCGTCTTGCCGCGCTCGAAGCCGAATATGACCAGAACCGTCACAAGCTTGCTGAAATGGAAGGGCCGGAAAATCGTCGCCATCTTCTCTGGACAGCCCTCATGCGCGATTGCCGTGCCTATGAACAGGGACTTGATGAAGCCCGTGGCATGATGCGGACACCGGTGGTGCGCAAGCGCTTCGGCGGTGCGGGTTTGCCGTCGCCGCACCAAAGTGCTGATCGTTTGAAAGCTTGCGAAGGCGCGCGCGACATTAAGCGCTATGAGCAATTGTTCGATGATTGGTGGGAGCGTCGCTCGCGCAATGCGATGAAGGCGGGACCGACCGCGTTCAGTGGCATCCGCGAACCTGTGGCCGAACTCATGCCACCTGTGATCACGCATCGTCGCATCGTCATCGACCGCGCGGCTGAATGATCATGTCGCACAAAAGTTCTTTCACCTTTGGTCTCCTGCTCGCCGGTATTTTGGCGACAGGCGCGGCGCTGGCCGAAACATCGCGTCCGCAGACTTATGTGATCGGGCTTGATCTGTCGAAAAGCAATCCGTTGGTGCGCGACAAGGCCTATGCGGCGCGCGCGGCGGCCCGCACGGCAAAGGAGATTGCGGCCCTGCCGCTCAAGAGCCGTGTCATGCTGCGCACCTTCGGCAGCTATGATGCGAGCGCCAATGGTTTGAAGATCGATCAGGTGATTTCCTCCCATGCGCGGCCCGACGCTGTCGCGCAAGGCATTGCGACGCTCATCGCCAATGTGCCCAAGCTCGTGGGTGAAGGAAAACTGCGCGCACAGGGCAAGACCAATATCGTGCCGTTCCTCGATACGATGGCTGAAGTTGTCGATTGCCGTGCGAGCGATGTGCATGTCGTGCTGCTTACCGACGGGTTTGAAGATTCTGAATATGCCCATCTGACGAAATCGGGTGGCGTGTTGCCTGCCGCATCATCGCCTGCCTATCAAGGCTGCGATGAATTGTTAATATTGGGATTGGGTCAGGGCGGCGGCAGTCCTGCTGCCACCAAGCGCCTGCGCGAAGCTTGGGCGGGCTATGCAGGCTCTGCCGGTTTTGAGCGGTTTTCCGGCCTTTACGACTGGTGAGTATGCGTTGCGTTTGACGTGGGGTGCGGCGACCGTCATAAGGTCGCGCCCACACAGACGGAAGCTCACATGGAAATCGCCTTCTCCCTCGTGCTGCCCATATTCGGCGTCATCGCTCTTGGCTATCTGGCTTCGCGCTCTGGCCTGATGAGTGACGCAGGCATCGACGGACTCGATGTCTATGTCTTCACTTTCGGCATCCCGTCGCTCCTGTTTCGCAATCTCGCCCATACCGAATTGCCCGCGACACTCCCTTGGGGTCTGTGGCTTTCCTACTATGGCGCGATGCTGGCGATATGGGCGGTTGGTTCGGTGATTGCGCGTCTGATCCTCAAGCGACCACCGGCCGATGCGATCATGCTCGGCTTCGGCGGCGGTCAGGGCAATGTCGTGATGCTCGGATTGCCGATCATTCTGACGGGCTTTGGACCGGAAGCCGGTGTGCCGCTCTTTCTACTTTTGATGTTCCACGGGCTCATCCTGATCACAACGGCAACGCTGCTTCTGGAATTCACACGTGCGCGGGCAGGCGAGGACATCGGCGTCAAACGTATCCTGCTGGCGGGTCTCAAATCATCGCTGAAAAATCCCGTCATTATCGGCTTGCTCGCCGGCGTCATCTACGGGCAATTGGGTGTGGCGCTGCCAGCAGTCATCGACAAGACGCTTGAGCTCACCGCTCAGTCGGCGATCCCCTGTGCGCTCTTTGTGCTGGGCGGCACGCTGACGCGCTATCATATCCGGCGTTCGATCGGTGCGGCTTCGCTGACTGTCTTGTTCAAGCTTGTTGCGCATCCGGCACTCGTATTTGTGCTCGCTTATTATGTGTTCGATTTGCCATCGCTTTGGGTGGCGGTTGCCACTGTGCTTGCGGGCATGCCCACAGGCGTCTATTCGTCGATCCTTGCCGGACGCTATCATGCGGCACCCGGCGCTTCGTCGAGTGCAGTCCTGATGGCGACAGGTCTCAGTCTGTTGAGCCTGACCGTATTGCTTCAGTTGTTTCTCGGTCAGCCTTGAGCGGCAGGCAGTGCGGCTGACGAGACTTGTGCGTTCTCTTTCAGCTTCAGTGTGTCCGGTCGCTCAAAGAAGAAGGCGAGCGGCGTATGTCTTAACGCCGCATAGGCGATGAGCGGCATGCCGACTGCCATGAGCGATGTCACGAGTGTGATGACATCGCCTTCGGTGATGCCGAGTTTGATCATCACTGTGCGTGTCACTGCCATTGGCAGGAAGAAGGCGAGGAACACATAGAGCGAGCGCGAGCCGACATAGGTCAGCGGTTTGGCATAGCCGCGTGAGGCGGCAATGGCAACTAGCATAATCGTGCCTGCCGCTCCGGCGATGCCGGTGAACAATTCAACAGGGCGCATGTCGGTTTTGCCCGTGAAGACACATTCGGCAACAACGACAAGCAGCAAGAGGCCCGTTAACGCGGCGCGCTTGGGTTTATTGATCGCCCATTGTGCGGCGTCGAACACATAGGGTGCGCCATAGACACCGGCCGTAAAGAAGAGGAAGCGATGAGCGAATTCGTCGGGCATGGTCCAGCCGGTGTTGAGGTTTGTAAAATAGAGCGCGAGCGCGAACGTGATGACAATGGCGGGGCGTACGTCGCGGGCGAAGCGCATGAAGGCGAAGAAAACGGCAAGCGCGTAGATGAACCACATCAGACCGAAGGGTTCGAGCGGGATGAGCAGGAAGTCGAGATAGCTGACTGACCAACCGCCGCCATGCGGCAGAACCATCTTGATGCCAATCTGGAGGGCGGACCAGAGCAGGTAGAAATAGACGAAGTGCAATATCTTGCTGTCGATGAAACTGCGCAGAGGAGCGCGCAAAGCTTTCTGGGCGAAAAGGCCTGCGACGAGGAAGAACAATGGCATGCGGAAGGGAACCGCCCATTCGCAGAGAAGGTCGAAGTAGTAAGGGATCTGGTCAAGTGCAGCGGCGGTGCCGTAGGTCGCATGCTTAACGACGACCAGAATGATCGTCAGACCTTTAACGGCGTCAATCCAATCGACCCGTGGTTTCGCGGGGGCAGTAACCATGACCATGTCCTCATATGCGACAGACCCGTCTCGCGGTGAGACGGATGTGTGGCGTTACCCTATGAGGAGCATGAAGCGGGCCAAGGCATGGTGAAGTGCCTGTTTCCGGCGAAAGGTGCTTCAGATTCCGATGCGGCGGCGGATGTCGTCCGGGGTCGCACCGCCGAGCCGCAACTCTCTCAGGCCCTGATCCTTAGCGCTTTTTGACAGGCGTCGGCCTGTTTCGTCCCGGATCAGGCCGTGGTGGCGATAGGCCGGTTCGGGCAGGTCGAGCAGAACCTGTAGCAGACGGTGGATATAGGTTGCCGGAAAGAGGTCCTGACCACGGGTCACGACTGTTACGTTTTGGAGCGCATCGTCTAGCGTCACGGCGAGATGGTAGCTGGTTGGCACATCCTTGCGGGCAAGGATGACATCGCCAAAGAGCATCGGCTTGATCGGGAGCTTACCCTTTTGCCCGCGCGGTCCTTCGCCGTCTTCGCGGAATGTGATCGGTCCGCCGTGCATGTCTTCAGCAAGCGCCAGCGCCTTTTCGGTGTCGAGACGCCAGGCGTAGGACCGGCCTTCCCACATCAGCCGGTTGAGTTCAGCTGGGGCGAGGTCTTTGTAGAGGCCAGGATAGAGCGGGGCACCGTCAGGGTCGAGCGGCCAGCGCGCGTGGCCAATGCCGGAGGCTTCGATGGCGTCCGAAATTTCCTTGCGGGTGGCAAAGCAGGGGTAGCAGAGCCCCATGTCGCGCAGCTTTTTCAATCCTGTGTCGTAGGTAGCGAAATGCTCGGACTGGCGGCGAACGGGCTCCTCCCATGTGAGGCCAAGCCACATGAGATCATCGAAAATGCCTTGCACATATTCGGGTCGGCAGCGGCCGACGTCGATGTCTTCAATGCGCAGCAGAAATTTTCCGCCGAGTGCCTTTGCGGTTTCAGACGCAAAGATTGCTGAAAACGCATGACCCAGATGCAGCCAGCCGTTAGGACTTGGTGCAAATCGTGTGATCGGGGTGCCTGAAATTTTTTCGGGGCTTCTCATTCGGGGCGCATTAAACTTCCGGTCCGGGGCGGACCGGCGGCATCTTACAACGAAGGACAAACTATGGCGACGATTAGCGGACCGGGCATGGCAGCAGCAAGTGGTGTGACACGCCAACTCGTCATTCTGTGCCACGGCTACGGAGCGGACGGCAACGACCTGATCGGGCTTGCGCCACATTGGCAAGACATGCTGCCTGATGCCGATTTTATCTCGCCCAATGCGCCGCAACGTTGCGATGCAGGTTTCGGCTTTCAGTGGTTCGGCATTTCACGGCTCGATCCGGTTGAACTCATGCGCGGCGTCGAAGCGGCTGCCCCCGTGCTCAATAGATTCATCGACGAGGAGCTTGAAAAACGTGGACTTGATGAGCGTTCCTTGGCGCTTGTCGGTTTCAGTCAGGGCACGATGATGTCATTGCATGTCGGCTTGCGCCGGGCGATCGCGCCTGCGGCCATTGTCGGCTATTCGGGGGCGATAGTGGGCGGCGAGCGATTGGCAACAGAATTGAAAGTGCGCCCGCCAGTGTTGTTGGTGCATGGCAGTTCCGATGAAATGCTGCCCGTCTCGCGCATGCATGATGCGGTGAAGGCGCTCGAGAGCGCGCAAGTGCAGGTGCAATGGCATGTATGCCCCGGCCTTGGCCACAGCATTGACGGAACAGGGCTTGCGCTGGGCGGTCGTTTTCTCGCTGAGCATTTTTCAGGCACGGCTTCGGCGACGGCGGCAGGAGAATAATCGACTGCCCAAGACCTCGCCGCTTCACAAAGCTGTCGCACCAGATATAGTAGAGTTCTTGACGTTCGGAGTGCGTGCCGATGTCCGGCTCGTAGTCTTTAATGGGCATGATCCTCAAAGGGGATCAGGGAGGTCGGCGTGCACGGTTCGTTTGCCAACCCAGATAGCTGTCCGGCACTGGTGCTGAACGCGGATTATCGTCCGCTCAGTTACTATCCGTTGTCGCTCTGGTCCTGGCAGGATGCCATCAAAGCAGTGTTTCTCGATCGTGTGAACATCGTGTCGAGCTACGACACCTGCGTGCGCTCACCCAGCTTTGAAATGCAACTGCCGAGCGTTGTCTCGCTGAAATCCTATGTGAAGCCCGCGCGCTTTCCGGCCTTTACGCGCTTCAATCTTTTTCTGCGCGACCGCTTCTCCTGTCAGTATTGCGGCTTTCGTCATGATCTCACGTTCGATCATGTGATCCCGCGTTCGCTTGGTGGACAGACGACATGGGACAATGTAGTGACTGCTTGCGCGCCGTGCAATTTGCGCAAAGGTTCGCGTCTGCCTGCTGATGTTGAAATGTTTCCCCTACAAAAACCTTACCGGCCAAGTGTGACGGATCTGCACAAGAACGGTCGGCATTTTCCGCCGAACTATCTGCATGAGAGCTGGCAGGACTATCTCTATTGGGATAGCGAGTTGGAGCCGTAAACCCTAATTATCGGCAGATTGCTTGTGGATTTGGCTGATCGATGGGCTGAATACAGCGCTGTAGTTTGTGCTGTCGCCATTTCATGGCAGAGTCCTAGGTTCGCACCATGTCACCTCTGATTTTGGTGTGAAAAAAAGGCTTGGGGGAGCGAATTGGCAAGTGAAAGTAATTTGGTCGCAGCAGCGACCATGTGGCGTGGAAGCATGTCACTTGAAGAACGTTTCAAACATTTCCTTACACCGCCACGTCTTTACATGAAGTATCGCGTGGCCAAGGAAATGTGGAGAGGCGAAAAGGAACTAAGGCTGCTGTCGTTCTTGGTCGACTCCACCCGCAATGCACTTGATATCGGAGCGAATAAGGGCGTCTGGTCAGAAGTGCTGCGTGAAAAGTGCACGCATGTTCATGCGTTCGAACCCAATCCGAAAATGTTCTCGCTGTTGAAATCGGGTGCTGGCAGAAATGTAACCTGCCATCAGATTGCATTGTCCGACAGTTCCGGTGTCGCAGAGTTTCGCGTGCCGCGCGGACGCAGTGGCAATTATTCCAATCAAGGTGGTTCGCTGAGTTCAGATAAAGTGTCTGAAAACTACGGCCAGGTATCTGTTGAAACTCTTCGGCTTGATGACATGGATGTTGGTCGCGTCGGCTTTATGAAGATAGATGTCGAAGGATTTGAAATGCAGGTGCTTGATGGTGCCAGCAAGATAATTGCGCGCGACAAGCCGGTGATGATTATCGAGATTGAGGAATGTCACAACAAACGACCAATTGAGGAATCCATCGCAAAAGTTGAGGCGCTTGGCTATTCAACATTTGTCTTGCGCGATGATGTTCTGACACCGGTGTCGAAGGTGAACATGAATGATCGGCACCGTATTGCTGTGGGATCGCGCATGTATATCAACAACTTTATTTTTCTGCCTGCATGAGGCGGCGCGTCAGGCTTTCTCAGAAATCCTGATGGCGAGGCGGCAGGCGGCTTTGATGGCGCCTGAGAGAAGCGGATAGGCGGTGGCGTCGCGTGCGCCCTTTTCAATCGCTTCGTCGCGGTGCTCTAGTTCTTCAAGCCGGAATTGTTCAATCGTGTCGCGCAAAGGGCGCTCAGCTTCGCCCAGCGCATCGAGGCGTTTCACTTGAGCTGCGTAATGTTCGTCGATGACGGTCTCGACCGCTTCGGTGCAGGCGTGGGCAGCCTTTTCGCCAAGCAGCGCCGTTGCTGCGCCGAGCGCAAAGCCCGCGACGTGCCAAATGGGATTGAGCGCGGTCGGGCGTACTCCGCGTTCGTTGACGATCTTGTTGAAGCGCGCCAGATGCACTTCTTCGTCTTTGGCCATGCGCGCCAATGCTTCGGCTGTCTCGCGCTTGTGCGGCAGGTGTTTGAAGACGGCTAGTTGGCCTTCGTAAATACGGACCGCGCCATATTCGCCTGCGTGATCGACGCGGATCATTTCCTCGATCATGGCTTCTTCGGCGACGCCGGGTTGTGCTTTGCTCTTGTTGGTCATGCGCTTTGTCCTTGAGCGCGTGCCCGCAATGCGGGAAGGCAGGAGAGCACGAACAGTGCGAGCGAGATCAGCATGTTGTAACCCGCCAAGGAAATACCAAAAAGCGTCCAGGCTGCAGCATCGCATTGCGGCAGGTGTTTGCCCTTAGTCAATTCCGCGGTCAGTGCCTCAAGCGAGTTTGCGAGGAAGCCGCCAGTGCAGGATGTGGGCCCCGGCCACCATTTGTATTCGACGCCCGCGTGATAGGCCGAGAGACCTGCGCCAATGGCAAAAGCAAGCGCACAGAGCGACATCAGAATGGTCGGTACCGTCGTCCAATTGCCGTCGCGCGTGAGCACGCCTGCATAAAGCGAAGCGACTATGACAACGAAATAGGGAATGCGCTCTTGCAGGCAAAGATGGCAGGGCATGTAGCCGAGCACGTATTCAAAGAAATACGCACCTCCGAGCGTCGCGATGCTGGCGGCGAGTATGATCCAAGGCAGGTGACGGGTCTCGATTTGGTTGAGCATGAGACAATCAAACCATATGGGGCGCGGCTTGTCGCTTGCGGCAGATTGTTGCGGAGACGCGAGATCAGAGAATATAGCGAACGGCGACAAAGCCGCCGATGAGTAAGACCATGAACAGGATCGAGAGCAGGCCAAAATAACGGTCAATAAAAGCGCGGATCGGCTCGCCGAACCACCACAAGAGAGCCGAAACGGCAAAGAAACGCGCGCCGCGAGCGGCAATGCTCGCCAGCATGAAGACCAGAAAATTCAGATGCGTGACGCCGCTCGCAATGGTGATGACCTTGTAGGGAAATGGCGTGAGGCCGGCGATCAGAACAATCCAGACGCCATAATCATTGTAGCGGGTGGCGAAACTCGAAAAGGCATCCTGATAACCGTAGAGATTGAGGATGTAGGAGCCGAGCGTATCGAACAGGAAGAAGCCGATGGCGTAGCCGAACATGCCGCCGATGACCGACGCGATGGTGCAAATGGTGGCATAGGCCCAAGCCTTCTGGCGCTGTGAGAGCACCATCGGGATGAGCACGATGTCGGGCGGTAGTGGGAAAAAAGAGCTTTCGGCAAAGGAGACAGCTGCAAGCGCCCAAGGCGCCTGACGGCGGGCGGCCAGATCAATGGTCCAGTCGTAAAGCCGACGCAGCATGGCGCACCCCTGTTTTTTCTATGTGCGGGTTTAGCAGGAGGGTGGCTGATTTGTCCACGACGGGCGGAGCGAGCGGCATGCGTGTGGTGGATTTTCGGCAAAAACATTTGGCGGAACCACCTTTGGGCGCAGTTTTCGTTTGAACGAAACGCGCTGCCGACTAATATGCGGCGCG
>TARA_R110000868_G_scaffold44898_2_pt1 | contig 11878 bp, 10 predicted proteins | sample TARA_R110000868 | Tara Oceans TARA_R110000868 (sample SAMEA4397489) | marine metagenome | biome: Polar Biome; feature: [SRF] surface water layer (ENVO:00010504); material: water (ENVO:00002006), including particulate matter (ENVO:01000060) such as... | depth 5 m | reverse complement strand
CTGGTGTTCTTCCGAATATCTACGAATTTCACCTCTACACTCGGAGTTCCACATACCTCTCTCACACTCAAGACACCCAGTATCAAAGGCAGTTCCAGAGTTGAGCTCTGGGATTTCACCCCTGACTTAAATGTCCGCCTACGCTCCCTTTACGCCCAGTAATTCCGAGCAACGCTAGCCCCCTTCGTATTACCGCGGCTGCTGGCACGAAGTTAGCCGGGGCTTCTTCTCCGGGTACCGTCATTATCGTCCCCGGTGAAAGAATTTTACAATCCTAAGACCTTCATCATTCACGCGGCATGGCTGCGTCAGGCTTTCGCCCATTGCGCAAGATTCCCCACTGCTGCCTCCCGTAGGAGTTTGGGCCGTGTCTCAGTCCCAATGTGGCTGGTCATCCTCTCAGACCAGCTACTGATCGTAGCCTTGGTGAGCCTTTACCTCACCAACTAGCTAATCAGACGCGGGCCGCTCTAATGGCGATAAATCTTTCCCCCGAAGGGCACATTCGGCATTACCACCCGTTTCCAGGAGCTATTCCGAACCAAAAGGCACGTTCCCACGTGTTACTCACCCGTCCGCCACTAATCCCGAAGGATCCGTTCGACTTGCATGTGTTAGGCCTGCCGCCAGCGTTCGCTCTGAGCCAGGATCAAACTCTCAGGTTGAGTTGACTATCTGACTAAAGCAGACCGACCCGAAGGCCGGTTGGCATTAGTTCTACGTATTTTTGACGAGAACCACTTCGCTGATCCGTAAGAACCAGCGACATGGTTGTATCTTTTCAAAAAGACCGCAGAGTGTCAGTATCGTCGTAATAACCCCGAAGGGTCATCGCTAGGACACCGCCGCCTGCGTTTCTCTTTCCAAATCAACGATTTCAAAGACCCGAACCGGAAGACTTCCAGTCCCACCGTTTAGCGCCAGGTGATGGCGGAGGCGGCGATGTAGTCGCCTCGGTAATCCGTGTCAAGCGGTTCTTTTTAAGAGAACCTCTTTTCGACGCCCGCTCCGAAAAGCGGCGGAGGCGGCGATGTAGTCGCCTCCGTTTTCCGTGTCAAGCGGTTCTTTTTAAAGAAGAACTTCTCTACTGCGGCCCCGCCCCGGAGGGCGGCGGAGGCGGCTTTCTAAGGAAGGCCGATCTCCGTGTCAACCGGGCTTTTCAGCCATTTCGCGAAACCGGAAACCGAAGCTTCCGAAGCCGCAAAAAACCGTCGGAGGAAAGCAGCGAGGCCACCCTCTTTATCGTTTCCGACGATTCGATTGGAGCGCGGAGACTAGTTGGAACTGACTGCAGAAGCAAGAAGTTTTTAACTTCTTTCCTCCTTGGGGTCTGGAAGACTTTCGTCTCCCCGGCCCCGGCGGCCAGCCCGTCTCCGAGCGAGGTGGCGATATACGGACCGGGCATTTGGTCTGCAAGCGGCTTTATCGATTCCAGCGAAGTTTCTCGCCGAGTCCGGTTCACCGACCCGGGTGAGAATGCCGGTCCTGCTCAGCCGCGCTGTGCTTCAGCCAGCGGCTATATAGGTCCGGAGGCTCTCAGCCTCACTGGTGGCCTCCGCGATCTGGCATTTCACGACATCGCCGATGGAGATCACGCCACTCAGTCGACCGTCCTTGAGCACCGGCAAGTGGCGGATCCGACGATCGGTCATCCGGCCCATCAGAATCGCCACCGTCTCCCCGGGCTCGGCAAAAACCACCTCGCGGGTCATATAGTCGGCGACCGGGCGCAGCAGGCAGGCCTGCCCATCCCTGGCCACAGCCCGGACCACATCGCGTTCGGACAGGACGCCGACGACCTTGTCGCCATCGCAGACAATCAAGGCACCGACCCGCTTGTGCTCCAGTTCGGCGCAAGCGCGCGAGAGGGTGAAGTCGGGGGCGATCGAATAGACAGCGCCCCCCTTGTCCTTGAGGATTTCGGTAACCAGCATCGGGCGGTTCCTTCACTCTATATAAGGGGCAGCCGCAGCTGGCTGCTTTCCAACAGGATCGCGCAGGCGGCCCCGGGAATCAAATCACGAAGGTTTCTGACCAAAAAGCCGGGCGACCGGACCGATGGCGAGAAGTCCAAAGACAAAGCCGGCTGCGTGCGCTTCCCAGGCGATACGGGCCCCCTCCACGCCCGGCGCGAACCCGATCAACCCCGTGGCGGCGTTCACGGCCATGATGACGGCCGCCGCGGTAACCACGCGCCGGTCTGTAATGGCGCGCAGACGGCCCGGGCGACTTCCCAGCAAACGCAATGCAGCCCCCATCAGGCCGAACACCGCCCCGGAAGCACCGACCACGGCGTCATCGCTGCCGAGATGGACCACGGCGTAGCCGATCGAAGCCACCAGGCCGCACACTATATAGAAGGCGAGAAACACGGCCGGCCCCTTGGTGCCGGTAAACAGTCGGGCGACGGGCGGTCCGAAGGCCAGGGCGGCAATGGCGTTGGCGGCCACGTGCCCCCAGCCTCCGTGGACAAGCATGGCGCTGAACAGTCCCGGCCACCAGTCGCCGTACACGAGCGACGACGGCAGAAACGCATAGGACAGGCCGCCATCATGCAGTCGCTGCTGCACAAAAAACAGAATCGGCATCGACAGGGCCAGAAGGACCGCCACTGGTGGAGCGTTCAGAATCTTCTCGCGGCGGGGGGCGTCGATTCGGTCAGGCGGCAATTGCATCTGCTTCAAATGCGCAGCGGTCACCGCAATCTCAAGCGCTTCTTAATATCCCTATCCCATTTTGGCACGCGGATTGCCTGTCGATCCGTAAACCACGTTCGCGTGCGGAGCGCTGTAATGTCACTCTTTCGGCTGAAGTCCGTCCTGATGCTCGTCGTCCTGGGCCTGCCTGCGCCTGCAGCGGCCCAGTCCACCGGGTCATCAAGCGCGGCGACCTACCAGGCCGGCTACGGCGGCTCACGCTACACGACAGCGAGGGCCCAGACCGGATCGACGCGCGACGCCAACGGCAACCGCCTGATCGTCAACGGTCTGATCCAGAACGGTGCCAGCGCCTATTCCAGCGCATCCGGCGGCGTTTCCTCCAGCTACAGCGGCGCGGGCAACACGGGTGGACTGAATGCCATCGGTGGGGCCTCGGCCATCGGCAACAGCCTGAACGTCGTGGTTCAGGGCAGCCACAATACCGTCATCGTCAACTCCACCCAGACCAATAACGGCGCGATCACCGCCGGCACGGCCCTGAACGGCACCCTGAGGTTTCCATGAGCATTCGCCAGCGCCGATCGAAGACCGCGGGCGCAGTCTGCATCGCGGCGGCCCTGCTGACCGGCTGCATTTCGGCGACCGCCAGTCCCGCGGGCCTCTATGCCACGCCGATCGGCAATGCGCCCGTGACGGCAAACCCGACTCCCTACTCCACCGCCCTGTTCTGCATGGCGGACTATGCCCGCCGCTACAATCTGCCCTCGCCACGCATGGCTGTCGGGCGGATCAGCGACTACACCGGGACGGTCTCGGCCGACGGCGGCCGCCAGGTCACCGGCGGTGCCTCGCTGATGGCGGTCTCGGCCCTGGCCAAGTCCGGGGCCAGGATCGTCGAACGCTACGACACCTCGGTGTCCGAGCTGGAGCTGCGCTACGCCAACAATCGCCTGATCGGCGACGACGGCCCGGGCGGCGCTGAGGACCAGCAATACCGCCGCATCCTGGCCGGCCAGGTACCGGGGTCGGACTTCTACATGGTCGGCGGCATCACCGAGGTGAACTACAATATTCGTTCGGGTGGCTTCGACGCCGCCGGCGGTGAGGCCACGTCCAGCACACCGCTGTCGGTCGCGTTCAGCGGCAAGGCCTTCGTCATGAACATCGCGATCGACCTGCGGCTGGTGCAGACCACCACACTGGAGGTGGTGGATGTCGTCTCCTACCAGAAGCAGATCATCGGCCGTGAAGTCTCGGCCGGGGTGTTCGATTTCCTGAACGGCAATGTCTTCGACATTTCTGCGGGCGAAGGCGGCTTCGAACCTGTGCAGCTGGCGGTCCGCGCCCTGATCGAACGGGCCACGGTCGAATTCATGGCCAATCTGTACGGGGCACCGGGCCCCGAGATCTGCCTCAACGCCTCGAACGACCCGCTCGGCGGTACCACCGGCCTCACCGGCGGCTACTATCCTGCCTATCCCAACACGGACACCAACAATGGTCAGACCCGCTCGGATCCGTCTCGCTGGCACGATCGGCGCGACACTGCTGTGCGCCGCAGTCGCTACTGAGGCCCTGGCGCAGGACGGCGCGATTGTCCTGAACAACCAGATCCAGATGGGCGACGTCGTCGCCGGTCAGACGCTGAACGTCGTCGACGCCGAAGAGCAGGTCACGGTCTCGACCTCGGCCCGGGGCAACAGCTTTTCGGGTGCGGTCGAGAACGGTTCAATCACGGTTGATTCGACCCAGGAGATGCACGGCGACGCGCTGGCGACCACCACCATGACCCTGGGTGGGGATACCGCCGGCAGACTTACGGCGACGACCCAGGCGGGCGGGAACTATCTGGCCGCCGGTGCCTACGGGGCCGATCTGCGTGTGGACGCCAGCCAGTTGGTTACCGACGGTGAGATCGCCGCCAACTCGACCATCACCAACGATTCGGCACGCCTGCTCGCGGGCGCTACCGTCGACACCTCCGCCATCGGCAATACAGCGGCCCTGGGCGGCGATGGCTCCACAGTCAGCGGCGTCATCAGCCAGGGGTCTTCGGCGACGATTCGATCCTCAAATCTGGCCAGCACCCAATACATCCCGGCCCAGGCCGCCTTCAGCAGTCAGGCCATCGCCAATGCCGTGGCCGTCAACAGTGACGCCGCATCAAACCAGAGCCTCTACGTCCGACAGCGCTCGACCGGCGATTTGATCGAGGCCGGGACCAGCGCCAATGCCGGCAATGCCTGGGATCTGGCCGGGCGCGCCCGCGCCAATGCCAACCAGGCGGTGTTCCAGAACCAGGGCGGGGCATTGATTGCCGAGACGGATCAGGCGAACGCCGCACGGGTCCGGGCCACCGCAATCACGACGTCCTACGATTTCGGGGCCGCCGAAGCCTACGCCCGGGCGGCGGGCAACGAGGTGTCGGTCGGCAACAACGATGTCTACGTCGAGATCGACAATACCCAGTTCAACTCGGGGGGGGTCGACTCAACGGCCACCTTCTCCGGCACCAACGGCTATGACGTCTATGTCGGTGCCGACGCCGTCGGCAACTCGGTGACCGGCTATGCCTGCTCGGAGTGTGCCGGCTATCTGACAGCGACCAACGTCCAGACCAACAACGGCTCCGTCACAGCCTCCGCCCATACGACCGTGGCCGGTTCCGCCCGGGCGGTGATCACCGGCACCAACGCCGTGGGCAATGCCGCGACCTTCTACGTCTCCAGTCCCGGGCCCTGAATGCGCGGACAAGCAGCCGCCGTCCGCGCTATGCGGGTGACGCCCAACAATTGACACGCTAGGGTTCTGGCAATCTTTTCTGTGCAGTACCGGTGCCTCTCAATTGTCTTGGGGCACCGGGCACCTGGAGTGTCCCCAATGCGATCTGCCCGTTTCCTTCTGCTCGCCGCATGCAGCAGTCTCGCCCTCTCCCTGGGCGTCCTGCCGGCTGTAGCTTTCAGCCAGGCGCAGCCTGCGGCAGTGGCCCCGGCAGCCGCACAGCCTTCGGACCCCTGGGCGCACTCGACCAGCGACATTCCCGCTGACGCCAACGTCCGCTTTGGCGTTCTGGCAAACGGCATGCAGTACGCGATCCTGCGCAATGCGACGCCGGCGGGTCAGGCCTCGTTCCGCCTGCGTATCGACGCCGGCTCGCTGATGGAGACCGAGGCCCAGCTCGGGCTGGCCCACTTCATGGAGCACATGGCCTTCAACGGGACGACCAACATCCCCGAGAACGAGCTGCTGCGCATCCTCGAACGCCTGGGTCTGGCCTTCGGTGCCGACACCAACGCCTTCACCAGCTTTGACCAGACCGCCTATTTGCTGGAGCTGCCTCGCACCAATGACGAAACCGTCGATGCGGCCCTCCGGATCATGCGCGAACAGGTGTCGGAAGCCCTGATGGCACCCGCCGCAGTCGATGCCGAACGGGGCGTGATCGAGGGCGAGGAGCGGATGCGCAACACGCCGCAAATGCGCATCGCCAAATCCCAGTTCGGCCTTCTCGCGTCGGGCCAACGCCTTGCGAACCGCTTCCCCATCGGCGATCTCGACATCATTCGCAGCGCACCGCGAGAGCGCTTTGTGGAGTTCTACAACGCCTACTACCGGCCCAACCGCGCCACCTTCATCGCCGTCGGCGATTTCGATGTCGAGATGATGGAAGGCAAGATCCGCGCCGCATTCGAAAGCTGGACCCCCAAGGCCGCCGATGGTCCTGATCCTGATCTTGGCCAGGTCGCTGAACGCGGCCCTGAAACCCGGGTGCTGGTCGAACCTGGCGTCCAGTCCTCCGTCGACATCAACTGGATCCAACCCCCTGATCTCGATCCGGACACCGTCGCCGAACGTCGCGAAAGCCTGATCCGCGGCCTCGGTTTGGCGGTGCTGACCCGCCGTCTCGGGGAGCTGACGCGCGCCGACAATCCACCGTTTGTAAGCGCAAGCGCCTCGACCGCCACGGTCTTCGACAGTCTGTCGGCTGGCTCTGTCAGCGCCAGATTCAACCCCGGAGGCCTGGCGCGGGCGCTGGAAACCATCGAGCAGGAACAGCGGCGACTGGTCCAGTTCGGAATAACGCAGGCCGAACTGCAGCGGGAGATCACCGACAACCGCACCCGGCTGCAGAATGCGGTCACCGCCGCAGCAACGCGTTCGACTCCCGCACTGGCCAACGAGCTGCTCGGAGCGGCCAATGAGAGAGACGTCTTTGCTTCACCGGCGACCAGCCTCGCCCTCTTCAACGCAACCGTCGAAGGCCTGACACCCGACCAGGTCACCGCCGCCGTCCGCCCGGTTTTCGCAGGCCAGGGGCCGGTCGTCATGGTCACCTCCCCGGTCGCGATCGAGGGTGGCGAGGCCGCCGTCACGGCGGCGCTGGAAGCTTCGCGCCAGGTCGGGGTCACCGCTCGTGCGGATGAAGCCGCGCTGGAATGGCCTTACACAGACTTTGGAACGCCCACTCAGCCGAGCGCCCGCACAGAGATCGCTGACCTTGGGGTCACCCGCGTAGACTTCCCCAACGGCGTCCGGCTGTTCGTCAAGCCGACCGAGTTCCGCGACAACCAGATCCTCGTCAACGTTCGCACAGGAATCGGCGAACTGGCTTTGCCCACGGACCGCATCACGGCCATGACCCTGGCCAATTCGGTGATGGGGCCGGGCGGCACTGCGAAGCTGACCGTGGATCAGCTGACTCGCGTTCTCAGCGGCAAGACCTACGGCGTCAGCGCCCGCCTATCGACCGACGCCTATACCCTGAGTGGGGCAACACGGCCGGAGGACCTCCAGCTCGAGATGCAGGTGCTGACCGCCTACCTGGTCGATCCGGGCCTTCGCTCCGCCCCCTTTGAACTGGCCCGCAGCCAGTTTTCCGCGCAGCTCGCCCAGAGTCGCGCAACGCCCGGCGGCGTTCTGAGCCGCAACCTCGGCGAATTGATCAGTTCGGGAGACCAGCGCGACGCCACCCCTACCGAGGCGGAGGTCGCGGCCATGTCGATCGAGGAGATTCGCGCCGGCGTGACCTCAGGCCGCGCGCGTGGGCCGATCGACATCGTCATGGTCGGCGACGTCGCCGTGGAGGACGCCATCGCCACCGTGTCCAACACCTTCGGTGCCTTGCCGGATCGCGGAGCCCAGGCCGAACCCCTGCCAGGCTCCGACGTCCGCCGCTTTCCCGCCCCCACGGCCGAACCGCTCCGGCTGAAGCATGAAGGTCCGGGTGAGCAGGCAATCGGTCTCATCGGCTGGCCCACCACCGATGCCGTCGACGACAAGCGCGCGGCCCGGCAGCTTTCCATTCTCAATGCCGTGATCCAGCTCCGGCTGAACGAGGAAGTCCGCGAAAAGCTGGGCATCTCCTATGGTCCGGGGTCGGCAGCGTCGTCGTCGTCGGTGTTCCCCGACTATGGCTTCCAGCTCATGCTGGCCGAGACCCGCCCCGAAAACCTGCCGGTGCTGTTCACCGCCTTCGACTCGATCGCCGCGAGCCTCCGGGACACGCCGGTCAGCGAGGATGAACTGCTTCGGGCCCGCGCGCCTGCCGTCGAATCGCTGCGACGCAGCCAGGCGGACAATGGCTACTGGGTCAGCCAGCTCGCGGGGGCAGGTCGCCAGCCGGCCACGTTTGAGGAAATCCGCTCGCATCTGTCGGATCTCGAATCGGTGACGTCCGACGATATCCAGAGATTGGCGCGCCGGTACCTGACACCGGACACGGCATGGCGTCTGATCATCACTTCGGACAATCCGGCCGCACCCGCCGCGGCGGTGCCACCGGCGCAGTAGAAAAAATGGCCCCGGTCCTTGCGGATCGGGGCCAGTTGCATTCCCGGCTTCGTCGATGGAGATCGACGGGCATACGGTACGGGATCGCGGATGACCCCGGGCTGAACAGCGGCTTCAGAACACCCGGCCGCCGACGCCACCGTCCAGGGTGATGCTGGCCCCCGACACCGCGATGCCGGACGACTGCACGACCTCCTCGCGATACTCGGTGTAGGTTTCCTCGCGGATCATCGTCAGAATTTTGACCCCGGCACCGTAGCGACGCAGCAGCGAGCGTTCGTTGCAGTCACGCTCGGGCTTCTCCGGGCGGCATTCGACCGTGCCGCCGCGGCCGTGCCACAGGGCCTCGCGCTTGCGGCAGCTCATCGTCTCGCCGTGATCGAAGCGGACTTCGCCGAGATATTCGGCGATGGTGACCTGCAGCCAGGTGCCGGCGAGGCAGCGATAGAGTTCGCCTTCATAGTCGCCGCGCACGTCGCGCTCACCGCGAACCTGCGAGGCCGGATGCGGCACGTTGCGGTCATCGATGCAGACGGCCTGGATGACCACCCGCTTTTCAAAACGGCGGCGTGATTCGAACGGCACGCGAATGACCTGCGAGACCGCGGCCCCCTCGACCATCAGGCCGGAAATGGTGGTCGGATAGGGTTGGTCAACCGTGACATAGGCACTTCCACCGCCCTGCACGAAGACACTGGAACCGGCCCGGGCATTGATTCCGGCACGCGCCGAGGCACCGGCGTTGGCGTTGGCGTTGGCGTTCACATTGACGTTGACGTTCACGTTGCCTCCCCCGCAGCAGGGCGGCGGCGGCGGCTGCTGGCAGCACGGCGTCGGCGGCGGCGGCGGCGGGGGCGGGGGCGGCGGGGGCTGACAGCAGGGCGGCGGCGGCGGCTGACAGCCCGTGCCACATTGAGCAGCGGCGCTGTCGGCGAAGGCCGTCAGGGCGAGAAAGCCCGCCGCGGCTGGTAGCCAGGTCTTGATCCGCACCCGCATGGGCTGGACTCCCGATCGTCAAAGATTACGCCGGCCAAGCAAGAGTCAGGCCGGTCCAACCGGTATCAAAGCGGAAAAGCCTTTCGTTTCCGTTGCCATCCGGGGTGTGCGGTCCCGGCCCCATCCTTGCGGAACAGGGGGTGGAGGCCGGAGCCATGTTCCATTCTGACACCCAGACGCTGATCGACACCTGGACCGCCCTGGGCGAGACGGCGGCGATTCCCGATCGCGCCCGCCTCGACCCAACCCGCCTCGGCCTGTTGCTGCCGCGCGCCTTCATGGCCGTGCGGCGCGGGGATGGGGCCGTGTTCCGCCTCGCCGGCGGCTGGATCGAGACCTTTCATGGCGACCGCCTGGCCGGCACGGCCTGGCTGACGTGGTGGAGCGAAACCAGCCGGCCGCTGGTCGTCGACGCCATCACCCGCACCTTTCGTGAAGCGCGGCCGGTGGTCATCGTCGCCGGGGCCGGTGACGACGAGACGGCGCTGGAGATCACCCTGACGCCGCTGCGCGGGCCGGACGGCACCGCGGACCGGATTCTGGGCCTGTACGCCCCGACCACGGCCGCGACCCGCGATCTGGTGGACGTCGATTCGCTGACCGCGCGCGTCTCGGTCGGGGTCGGCGACGCCCGACGCGCCCCGCTGAGCCTGGCCACGGTCGACGGCCGGCTCATCGCCTAGACCGGCTTGAGGTCGGCGGCATAGCGCCGCCAGTTCTGCACATAGTGGGCGGCCGAGGCCTTCAGCGCCGCGATCTGGCCGGGCTCGAGCTGACGCACCACCTTGCCGGGCTGGCCCATGACCAGGGAGTTGTCGGGAATCACCTTGCCCTCGGTGATCAGGGTGTTGGCCCCGATCAGACAATTCCTGCCGATCCGGGCCCGGCCGAGAATCACCGACCCGATACCGATCAGACAGTTGTCGCCGATCTCGCAGCTGTGCAGCATGACCATGTGGCCGACGGTGACGCCGTCGCCGATGGTCAGGGGCTCGCCCGGGTCGGAATGCAGGACACTGCCGTCCTGGATATTGGTGTCGCGGCCGATGGTGATCGGATCATTGTCACCGCGGACGACCGCGCCGAACCAGACACTGGCCCCCGGATGCAGGGTCACGTCGCCGATCACGGTGGCGTTCGGCGCGATCCAGTATTCACCGTCCGCCGGCACCTGCGGTTTCTTGTCCGCTAACGCATAGACTGTCATGAAAGCATAACCTTATCTGAAGCGAATGAGGGCTTTAAGCCTTCGTAAACCACGTTAGCATCATCCTGTTGATGCGATTCGAGGCCGCCATTTCGGCCCCGGATCGGAAGCCGGATCAAGCCCGGTCCGGTCAGGCCCCGAGGAGGACGCGCGTGACGCGTTCCGGTCGACGGCGGGTATGCCCGCTGGAAGTTCACCCTTCCCCCGATCCGGGCGGCTGCACGGCCTCCGTTGCTGCGATTATCCCGACACTCGTACGAGGCGATGCTTTTCCGGCATCGCCTTTTTTCATGCCCTGGAGGCGCCCGTGACCAAACGTGCCGCTATGAGACGCCAGTCGAACCGTGACGGTGTCCTTGATTCCCGCCAGTTCAGTGATGAGTCCCGCGCCCGGCGCGGGGCGACCCAGGGCAGCTGGTCGCCGATGCCTTCCAATGATGATCGCGACCAGGCCTATCTGAAGACGCTCAAACCCCGGTCTGACGGCCAGGCCGAGATGATGACGGCGATCGACGAGCACAACCTGGTCCTGTCGCTGGGCCCGGCGGGTACCGGCAAGACCTATCTGGCCGTGGCCAAGGCGGTCGAGGCCCTCGAGGCCGGCACCATCGGGCGCATCGTCCTGTCGCGGCCGGCGGTCGAGGCCGGCGAATCGATCGGCTTCCTGCCCGGGGACATGGAGGACAAGCTGGCCCCCTATCTGCGGCCCCTCTACGACGCCCTGTCCGACCGGCTGAGCATGAAGCGGGTCAAGGCGCTGATGGCCGAGGGCCTGATCGAGATCGCCCCGATCGGCTATATGCGCGGCCGCACGCTGAACAATGCCTTCATCGTCGTCGATGAGGCCCAGAACTGCACCTATGTGCAGCTGAAGATGCTGCTGACCCGGCTGGGCTGGCATTCGACCATGGTGGTCACCGGGGACCCGCAGCAGTCCGACCTGTTGCCGGGGATCTCGGGCCTGACCGACATCGCCGAGCGCCTGGCCCCGCTGCCGGACATCGCCGTGGTCCGGCTGGCCGAACGCGACATCGTCCGGCACCCGCTGGTCGCCAGCATGATCGGGGTGCTTTAGCCCGCGCACGGCCCCTCCCTTCTCCCGTCGGTGGCGGGAGAAGGGACCCACACCCGAACTGAACAGCCGCCATTGGCCGCGCGGGTTTCCCGGGCGGTGAGGGGCGTTGGCGGAGCGCCGGGCGGACGCCCGGAGACCGTAGGGGTATGG
>TARA_R110000868_G_scaffold27033_3_pt1 | contig 11879 bp, 14 predicted proteins | sample TARA_R110000868 | Tara Oceans TARA_R110000868 (sample SAMEA4397489) | marine metagenome | biome: Polar Biome; feature: [SRF] surface water layer (ENVO:00010504); material: water (ENVO:00002006), including particulate matter (ENVO:01000060) such as... | depth 5 m | reverse complement strand
GGCCCTGAGCAGCACATAGGCCACCTGAAAGCGGAAGATCTTCAGCCCACCGGCCGTGGAGCCCGAACAGCCGCCGACAAAGGTCAGGTAGAAGAACAGCAGCACGGCGAAGCCGCCCCAGGTGGTGTAGTCACCTAGTGCGAAGCCGGTGGTGGTGACCACTGAGGTGACATTCACCGCGACAATCCGAAAAGCATCCCACCAACTGTTGTCCGAGTGCAGCCACAGCCAGGTGCCGAAAACCAGCCAGGTGGCCAGCAGAAAACCGAGAAAGCCGCGTACTTGGTGGTCTTTGAACAGCGCTTTACGGTTGCCGCGCAGCGTGGCGACATACAGAGTAAAGGGCAGGCCGCCGCAGATCATCAGTACTACCGCCACCCAATGCACGGCCGGTTGGCTCCAGTTCGCCAGCGAGGCGTCTGAGGTTGAGTAACCGCCGGTTGAGATCGAGGTCATCGCATGATTGATCGCATCGAATGGCGTCATGCCGGCGAGCCAGAAGCCGAAAAAACCGCTTAGGGTCAAGCCAAGGTAGATAAACAGAATGTATTTGGCGGCCATGTGCGAGCGCGGCATGACCTTCTCGCCCCAATCCGATGACTCGGTCTGGAACAGGCGCATACCACCGACGCGCAGCAGCGGCAGGATGGCCACGGCCATGCCGATAAAGCCGATGCCGCCCAGCCATTGCAGCATCGAGCGCCAGATCAGCAGGCCAGGCGAGGCGTGATCAAGCCCGACCAATATGGTTGAGCCGGTAGTGGTGATGCCAGACATAGTCTCGAAGAAGGCGTTGGTGTAACTGATGTGATGAATCAGTACCATCGGCAGAGCGGCAAAGATGCACACCACCAGCCAGCTGCCAGTGGTCAGCAGGTACATGTCGCGCGGGCGCAGTTCGGCATCTTTGGGCCGTCCGGGAATGACCATGATCATTCCTGCGACGGCCGTCACCAGGCTGGACCAAGCAAAGGCACTGAGGTCGTCAGTGCGTGAATACAACAGCAGCGTCAGCATCGGGATCAGCATGCTGGCAGCTAAGGTAATCAGGAATATGCCGAGGATAAAAGCGATGATGCGCAGTGTCGGCAGTGACATGGGGTTGGCTCAAGCGCAGGGGTAAAGGGACGCTATTCTACGCGCGCCGCAGCCGCTGTACAGCGGTTGAAATAGACGCTTTACAAGCGCTTGGCGCGGCATAGAATAGCCGCCGCGTGCCGGCCATTGCCGGTTTCTGAGCATCCCCCATCATGTCTGATAACAATCCTTGTCTGAGCTGTGGCGCGTGCTGCGCGCATTTCCGTGTGTCTTTCTTCTGGGGTGAGTGCCAATCGGCCGGTGGTTTGATGCCTGACGATCAGGTGGTGTTGATCACTCCGCATCGTGTCGCCATGCGGGGTACGGAGAGTAAACCGACCCGGTGTACCGCCTTGTTGGGGGATGTCGGTCAGGGTGTGCGCTGCACCCTTTATAAAGAACGGTCCAGTACCTGCCGCGAGTTTGAAGCCTCCTGGGTCAACGGCGAACACAACCCGCAGTGCGATTCTGCGCGCAGCGCACACGGCTTACCGCCGTTAATGCCACCCGTGGCGCCCAGTATTGCTCCTGAACGAGTGGCCTAAGAGTCTGCTCATCGGCTTGCCCGTCAGAGCTCCGCAGGCACTAGAATGGCCAATTGATTGAATTGCCGAGGTGACTGATGGACGCGCTTGATGCGTTATTAAACCGTGTATCCGCGCCGCGCTTGGTTGCGCCGGCACCTGACGCTGCGCAGCGCGAGCTGTTGTTTCGCGCGGCGTTGCGTGCGCCTGATCATGGTCAGTTGCGGCCATGGCGTTTTCTTACGGTTGAAGGCGAGGCGCTGACGCAGTTGGGCGAGCTGTTTGCCCGTGCATTACCGGCCGATGCCAGCCCAGAGGCTGTAACCAAAGCCCGCGCGATGCCGCTACGTGCGCCACTGCTGGTGCTGGTCATTGCCCGCGTTCAGGCTGATTCGAAAGTGCCTGCGCAAGAGCAGGTACTGGCTGCCGGCTGCGCCGCCCATAGCATTCTGTTGGCAGCCCACGCTCAGGGGATTGGCGCGGTCTGGCGCACGGGCGATATGGCTTACAGCTCACACGTTACCGCCGGCTTGGGCCTGAGTGCAGATGAGCAGCTGATTGCCTACCTTTACTTGGGCACGCCAGCGCGCGAATTACGTGCGGTGCCTTCGGTGCAGGTGAGCAATTTTGTCAGTACTTGGCCGGCGCCAGATTCGGCTGAGTGAGCGGCATGCGCAGGGTGGCGATAAAGCCACCTTGCGCATGGTTGCTTAGTTCAAGCTGGCCACCATGGCGCTCGGCCGCACGGCGTGCGATGGCCAGCCCGAGACCATGGCCGTTGCTGGCTTGCCCGGGGGCACGATAAAAGGGCTCACCCAGACGCGCTAGCTGCTCAGGGGGAACGCCAGGGCCATGGTCACGTACGCTTAGGCAGAGTCGCCCAGCGCTTATGCAGGCAGTCATTTCGATGGCTTGGCCGGCTGGATTGAAGCGCAGGGCATTGCGCAGCAGGTTATCCAGCGCGCGTTGCAGCATGTCTGCCCAACCGTTGAGTTGCACCCCTTGTTCCAGCTGAATGTTGATCTGTTGTTGCGGTGCGTCCAGGTGCGCCTCTTCGCGCAGCGTGTTTAGCAGCTCAGCGAGATCGATTGGCTGCGCTGCGCCCGGTTCGGCGTCGAGGCGGGCGAGGGCGAGAATTTCACTGATCAACGCTTCCAGGCGGTCGCATTCCTGGCTCAGGCGCGGCCAGTATTTCTCTCGCTCTACGTCATTCGCGCGCTCGGTCAATGCCAGCGCGATACGCAGACGCGCCAGTGGTGAGCGCAGTTCGTGGGATACATCGCGCAGCAACTGACGCTGGCTGTTGATTAAGCCTTGCACGCGCTCGCCCATGCGGTTGAAGTCTACCGCCAGTACGCCGAGTTCATCGCGTCGCTCGGCCAGCTTGGCCAGGCTGCTTTGCTGATAAGCGGTTTGTCCCAGATCGTGCACGGCGCCGCGCAGGCGATTCAGCGGGCGGGTGATGGAGAGCGTCAACCAGAGACTGAACAGGGTCAGGACCAGCATGGCAATCGCCAGCGCACTGAGTGGCCAGAGCAAGCTATCGCGTTGCCAGGCGGCGACTTCGGGTATCGGGATGCGGTAGATGAACAGGAAGGTTTCGCCACTGCTCGGGCTGGTGTAATCGACACTTAGGCGGCGCCAGGGCAGACGCTTTTCGTTGCGATGACGGGCTTCAAAGGCAGCCGCGCGGGGCGGAAATGTACCTTTGATCAACGGTTGTCCGCTGTTATCAAGCACCTGTACATCGATGCGAAAGCTGCGCTTGCGCTGTTCCAGCAGGGTTTGGGCGGCACGCGGGCCTTGTGTTTCGTAGCGCTGGGTCCATGTTTCGGCAAGGTTATTCATACCGGGGTGCTGGCTGAGCAGCCAGGCGTCCTGGTTGAGCATGCGCCCCAGTAGCATGGACAACCCGGCAACCAGGGCAATTGCCAGCCAAAAGCTGGCAAAAATGCGCCAAAAAAGTGATCGCACGGCAGCTCCTTGGGTAACAGAAACGCCCATCAAGGCTTGCGACTTGATGGGCGTAAATCTAGGGGTTTGGCGTTAGCTTTTCTTTGCCTGCTCAGCTTGCCAGGCCTTGAAGGCTTCATGCTCGGCGCGGCGCTCTTGCATCTTCTTATGGTGTTCGTCGAAGGCTTTTTGCTGCTCGGGCTTGAGCAAAGCGCGGATGGCGTTGTGCTGTTTATCCTTGGCCGCTGTCAGCTCGTCTTGCATTGCTTTCTGTTCAGCAACTGGAAGTTTCTCCAGGTAGCGTTGGGTGATCGCATGGCGGCCTTTCATCTGCTCGCCCATCAATTTACGGATTTCGCGGTGCTGCTCTTTGCTCAGGTCGAGTTCTTTGAACAGGCGTGAGCCATGTTCGCCGCCATCATGCCGGGGGCCGCTTTCGGGCATGGCCATCGCCAGGGTCGGCAGGGTCATAGCGAGCAGTAGTGCGGTAAGGGTCTTGCGCATGAAGTGTCTCCTTGTCTGAAACCGGTCGATACCGGATGAGCCCAGTCTAGGGCGGTCAAGGTCAAGGGCGGTCAGGGCAAGGTAAAGCTTAGGTAAAGGCCGCGGCTGAGCCGACTTACTTAAACGCTGTAGTAATAGCCGCGGCTACGCAAGGCCACAATGCGCTGGCGGCCATCAGTGTGTGGGCCGAGTTTTTTGCGCAGGTTACTGACGTGCATGTCCAAACTACGGTCGTACAGGGTCAGTTTGCGGCCGAGGGCCAGTTGCGCCAGCGCCTGTTTGTCCACGGGCTCGCCCGGGTGCTGCAGCAGCGCTTCGAGGATGCGGCTTTCCGAGAGGGTCAGAGTGACCTCCTGTTCGCCTAGGGTCACGGTGCCGCGAGCCTGGCTGTAGTGCAAATCGCCAAGGTCGAGTGGGTTGCTCGGCGTGGCCGTTAGGCTGCGACGCAACACGGCGCGCAAGCGTGCGGTGAGTTCACGCGGATCGCAGGGCTTGGCCAGGTAATCGTCGGCACCCAGTTCCAAACCAAGAATCCGATCCAGTGGCTCGCCGCGGGCCGAGAGCATCAGTACCGGCAGCTCCGGGTGGTCGCTGCGCAACTGCTTGAGCAGCGCCAAACCACTGCCGTCGGGCAGCATTACATCAAGTACCACGGCATCTGGGTTGTGCGTGGCGAGGGCGTTACGAGCGCTTTTGCCGTCATGACAAGCGCTGACCTGAAAGCCTTCCTGAGTCAGCCAACTGGTCAGCAGTTCGCAGAGCTCGACATCGTCGTCGATTAACAGCAGATCATTCATGGCTTAGTTGAGCCACTCGCGGCGTGCGCGGCGACCACCGCGTAGCAGAGCGCCGATAAGTACCCCTAGCAATCCCGCTCCGGCGCCTGTGGCAAACCACATTTGCTGCGCAGTGATCAGCGGGGGCGGGGCGCTGGCCTGGGCTTTTTTCAGTTCCAGTTTGAGACGCTGATTATCCTGGCGTAGGCGCTGCAATTGCGCGATTTCACGTTCATTGCTGGTGCTTTGCAGCTGTGCACCGAGCGCCTCACGCTGTTCTTCACTAAGCGCCAAACGTTGCTCCAGGTCATCGATTTGCGCCTGCGTCGAGATGGCCTCTGCCAAAGGTAGCTGTGGGCTTTCTTCGGCTTGGACGAAAGCGGGTAAGCACAGGGTCAAGAGCAGCAACAGCGGGCCTGAGCGCATCGGAACTCCTATCGGTGTGATTATTATTTTGGGTGGTGCAGTTGGAGAAGACGGTTTAGGGCAAAACCAGCTTGAAGGGTTTTACCAACACCGAGGCATACACCCCGGCGGCGCGGTAGGGGTCAGCGTCGGCCCACTGTTGCGCGGCTTGCAGCGATTCAAATTCCGCGACGACCAGGCTGCCGGAAAAACCAGCCGGACCTGGATCATTGCTGTCGACGGCTGGGTGCGGGCCGGCGAGGATCAAGCGGCCTTCAGTTTTCAGCTGCTCCAAGCGCGCAAGGTGCGCCGGGCGTGCATTCAGGCGGTTTTCCAGGGAGTTTTCCACATCGGTGGCAATGATTGCGTAAAGCATCTTGATCCTTAGATAAAAGTCGTTTGTGGTGGCCGCAGCGGTGGCAGAAAAGCAGCCTGTTTAGACAAAGTCGAGGAAATAATGGCTCAAGCCAGCAAGAATCTACATCTGCCGGCATAATAACAAACATAAATGACTCGGAAAGCGCCCCTTATGGAAGTTGATTTACATTGCCATAGCACCGCATCAGACGGCGCCCTTGCGCCGGCTGTGGTGGTGGCGCGGGCGTTTGAGCGCGGTGTGCGTGTGCTGGCGCTGACTGATCACGACACCCTTGATGGCCTCGATGAAGCCGGGGTTGCAGCGCAGGCGCTGGGCATGCAACTGGTCAACGGCATTGAGCTGTCCTGTATCTGGGGCGGGGCGACCATTCATGTGTTGGGGTATGCCTTCAATCGTGAGGCGCCGGCTTTGCAGCAGGCGATTGCCGAGTTACATGAGGGGCGTTGGTTGCGTGCAGCGGAAATCTCCAAACGTTTGGAGGCTAAAGGCATGCCGGGTGCGCTGGACGGTGCGCGGGCCATTCAGCAGGAATTGGGCGACAGTGGTAATGCCCCGGCGCGCCCGCATTTTGCCGATTTTCTGGTGCGCGGCGGTTATGTTAAAGACCGCGCCGAGGCGTTTCGCAAATGGCTGGGCTCGGGCAAGCTGGGTGATGTCAAACAGCATTGGCCGGAGCTGGCGCAGACAGTCGACACCCTGCGCCGTGCGGGTGCCTGGGTCAGCCTGGCGCATCCGTGGCAGTACGACTTTACTCGGAGTAAGCGCCGCAAGTTGATCGCCGACTTTGTCGGTGCCGGTGGGCATTCGTTGGAAGTGGTCAACGGTATGCAGCCGGCTGACCAGGTGGGCAGTCTGGCTATTCTGGCGCGCGAGTTCGGCATGTTTGTCACTGCGGGCAGTGATTTCCATGCGCCGGGCCAGTGGTCTGAGTTGGGTGTTTATCGCCCCGTTCCCGAGGATCTGCCGCCCCTGTGGGCACGGTTTAAACATGTCCAGCAGCCTACTGCAATCTGATCAGGACTCTAGTGTGAGCCAATTCTTCCAGATTCATCCGGAAAACCCACAAGCACGCCTGATCAAGCAGGCGGTGGAAATTATCCGTGGCGGCGGAGTCGTGATCTATCCGACCGATTCGTCTTATGCAGTGGGTTGTCACATTGGCGACAAGACCGCGATTGAACGTATTCGTCGCATGCGCCAGCTGGATGATAAGCACAACTTCACCTTGGTATGCCGTGATCTGTCAGAGCTCAGCACCTTTGCCAAAGTCGATACTGCGGCGTTCCGTTTGCTCAAGGCCCATACCCCCGGGCCTTATACCTTTATCCTCAATGCCACCCGTGAAGTGCCACGCATGTTGCTGCACGCTAAGCGCCGCACCATTGGTCTGCGCGTGCCCAGCCATCCAATTGCCATGGCGCTGCTCGAAGAACTCAACGAGCCGATGATGAGCGTGAGTTTGATCCTTCCGGGTGAGACACTGCCGATGAGCGACCCGTATGAAATGCGTCAGGTTCTGGAGCGTCAGGTTGATCTGATCATTGACGGCGGTTTCGGTGGGCTTGAGGCCTCCACTGTGGTCAGTCTGCTTGAGGATGAGCCTGAAGTGTTTCGAGTGGGCTGCGGTGATCCGTCGCCGTTTACGGATGATCTTTGAGCTCGCCTCTATATAATCGAACTCCTTCGTTTTTACAGGTAACCCGTTTTGAGTCTTGCTGACGCTGAACGTCGCGTGTTCTCTGGCATGCGCCCGAGTGGTTTGTTGCACCTGGGGCATCACCAGGGGGTGCTGAAGAACTGGATCAAGCTGCAACACAGCTATGAATGCTTCTTCTGCATTGTTGATCTACATGCGCTAACGACTGACTACGATGATGTCGGCCCCTTGTCCCAGCGAGTCATGGATATGGCTGTGGACTGGCTGGCTGCTGGCGTCAGCCCGAGTTCAGCGACGCTGTTTATTCAGTCGCAAGTGCCTGAACACGCTGAATTGAATCTGCTGCTGTCGATGATTTGCCCGCTCACCTGGTTGGAGCGTGTGCCTTCCTACAAAGAGCAGCAGGAACAGTTGCACGGCAAGGATCTCAGTACCTTCGGTTTTCTCGGTTACCCCCTACTGCAAGCGGCCGATATTTTGTTGTACCGCGCCGGTGTAGTGCCGGTGGGCAGCGATCAACTGGCGCATATCGAGTTTGCCCGTGATGTGGCACGGCGCTTCAACCATCTGTATGGCCGTGAGCCAGGCTTTGAGGAAAAGGCCGAGGCCGCAATCATCAAACTGGGTAAAAAGACCGCCAAGCTCTACAACAATATGCGCAAGGCCTATCAAGAGCAGGGTGATGGCGAGGCACTGGAAACCGCCCGTGCACTGCTTAAAGATCAGCAAAGCATCACCCTCGGCGATAAAGAGCGCCTGTATGGCTACCTAGAAGGCGGCGGCAAGATTCTCTTGGTTGAGCCGCAGGCCTTGCTAGGTGAGTCGCCCAAGTTGCTCGGGCTTGATGGCGGCAAGATGTCCAAGTCCAATAACAATGCCATCTTCCTGCGTGACAGCGCGCCGGCAGTTGAAGAAAAAATCCGCCGCATGCCTACCGACCCGGCGCGTGTGCACCGAGATGATCCGGGTAACCCGATCAACTGCCCGGTGTGGCCGTTGCATCAGCTCTACTCCAACACGCAAACCTGCGAATGGGTTCAGCAGGGCTGCCGCAGCGCCGGCATCGGTTGCCTGGAATGTAAAGCACCGCTGATTGAGGCGGTGCAGCTGGAGTTGCAACCATTGCAGGCGCGCGCCGCGGATTATCAAGATAATCCGGATTTAGTCCGGCAGATTCTTGCCGATGGCGCCGATAAGGCGCGTTCAGAAGCACGTGAAACCCTTAGCGAAGTGCGCCTTGCACTTGGCCTGAATTACCGCTGAACCTACTGTCGAGAGTGACCATGTCCAGCGCGCCGCCCGAGCAACACCCCGATAGTCAGGCCAATGCTCAGCAAGAGCTGCCGTTTGCCTTGGTCTATGGCCAGGCAGTGACTGAAATGCCGTTGGACCTGTACATCCCGCCGGATGCGTTGGAGGTGTTTCTCGAAGCTTTCGAAGGCCCGCTGGACCTGTTGCTGTACCTAATTCGCAAGCAGAACATCGATGTGCTGGATATCCCCGTGGCGGAAATTACCCGCCAGTACATGGGTTATGTCGAGCTGATGCAGTCGGTGCGCCTGGAGCTGGCGGCCGAGTACTTGGTCATGGCGGCCATGCTCGCCGAGATCAAATCACGCATGCTCTTGCCGCGCTCCAGTGAAATAGAAGCCGAAGAAGACGACCCGCGTGCCGAGTTGATCCGGCGTTTGCAGGAATACGAACGTTACAAGGCCGCGGCTGAAGGGATCGATGGCCTCAGTCGGGTCGGGCGTGATCTCACCGTGCCGCGCCTAGATGCACCCGAAGCACGGGCGCGTAAGTTGTTACCGGATGTCAGCCTGGAAGAGGTGCTGCTGTCGATGGCCGAGGTGCTGCGCCGTGCGGATATGTTTGAGAGTCATCAAATCACCCGTGAAACGCTGTCTACCCGTGAGCGTATGAGCGATGTGCTTGAGCGCCTTAAAGGTGGCGCTTTTGTACCCTTTGTCAGCCTCTTCAGCGCTGAAGAGGGCAAGCTCGGCGTGGTAGTGACTTTTATGGCCGTGCTGGAGTTGATCAAGGAATCATTAGTCGAATTGGTGCAAAACGAGGCTTTCGGGCCAATCCATGTGCGCGCACGGGCGGAATAAGCATGAACCTTAATGAGCCGCGTGAGCTGGCAAGCCTGCTTGAAGCCTTTCTCCTCGCGTCCGGCAAGCCGCAATCCTTGGAGCGTTTGTTCGAGCTGTTTGAAGAGGCTGAGCGGCCGCAGCCATCGGTATTCAAGAAGGCGCTGGCGCACCTAGGGAAATCCTGTGAAGGGCGCGCTTTTGAGCTGGTCGAAGTCGCCTCCGGTTATCGCCTGCAAGTGCGCGAAAAATACGCGCCCTGGGTTGGCCGGTTATGGGAAGAGCGGCCACAGCGCTACTCGCGCGCCATGCTCGAAACTATCGCGCTGATTGCCTATCGTCAGCCGATTACCCGTGGCGAAATTGAGGATGTGCGCGGTGTGGCGGTCAACAGCCATATCGTCAAAACCCTGCTAGAGCGTGAGTGGATTCGCGTGGTGGGTCATCGTGATGTGCCGGGCAAGCCGGCGATGTTTGCCACCACCAAGGCTTTTCTCGATCATTTCAACCTGAAAAGCCTCGATCAACTGCCGCCACTGGCTGCCTTGCGTGAGCTGGAGCCTGAGCCGCTGCTGGCCTTTGAGGATGACCCTGAGGCTCCGCAAAGTCTGCAAGCGCGTGCCGATTTAGCGTTGGCCGATGAGCCGGCAGTGGAGGCGATCGAGGAAACTAGTTTTAGCAGCCTGCTGGCTGAGCTCGACTCAATGGAGCAAGGGTTGAAGACCGACTTCGACGATTTGCTCGAGCAAGACGCTGGGCTTGATGATGCGGATGAGCTTTACCCACCCTCGGACAAAGAGCATCTACCGGAGTGACGGTCGCCGGCTGGGCGACTTATCAATAAGGGTGCCTGCTCTGTGAAAGACCCCTGCATCAAGCTGTGTAAATTCGAACGCGATATTTGCCGCGGTTGCGGGCGTAGTAAGGCCGAAATAAAAGGCTGGAAAAAGCTTGCTAAGGCGGCCCGACGCGCCGTATTGGCTGAAGCGGAGAGGCGCTTGCTCGGTTTGGTTGCCATCGGTCGCGGCAAGGCCTGACGGCTGTTCGTCTGCCAGCTAGTCTCAACCCGTGCGCGAACGCTGCGTTTCGCGTATGCTCCGCGCCCCTTCGACGAATAGGCCAAGCCTAAATCGTCCTAATCACCAGAGAACACACCGGGAGGTGCCCAGATGAGTGACATTGAAGAATACAGCCCAGCAGGCGAGAAACTACAGAAAGTCATGGCGCGTATGGGCCTGGCTTCACGCCGTGAAATCGAAGCCTGGATCAGCGCCGGCCGCGTCAAGGTCAATGGCGCTGTCGCCAGTCTCGGTGTGCGCGTTGACCTGCACGACGCGATTGCCGTCGATGGTAAGGTGATCCGTCGCGAAGAAGCCGCCGAGAGCGTGCGCCGCGTAATCATCTACAACAAACCCGAAGGCGAGATTTGCACCCGTGACGACCCAGAAGGCCGTCCGACCGTGTTTGACCGTTTGCCACGGCCGAAAGACGGTCGTTGGATCAATATTGGGCGCCTCGACATCAACACCACCGGCTTGCTGATGTTCACCACCGACGGTGAGTTGGCCAACCGCTTGATGCACCCGTCCTTCCAGATGGACCGCGAATACGCCGTGCGCGTACGTGGCGAAGTCGACGAAGAGATGATCGAGCGCCTGAAAGCTGGGGTAATGCTCGAAGACGGCCCGGCTAAGTTCACCGACATCAAGGTCGCGCCGGGCGGTGTGGGCTTTAACCATTGGTACCACTGCGTGGTGATGGAAGGTCGTAACCGCGAAGTGCGTCGTCTGTGGGAGTCTCAGGGTCTGGTAGTCAGCCGTCTGAAGCGCGTACGTTTCGGTCCGGTCTTCATTACTTCGGACCTGACCATGGGCCGCTGGCGCGAAATGAGCCAGCGCGAAGTAGATATTCTCAGCGAAGAAGTCGGCCTTAAGTCGGTTGCTTTGCCGGATATGAAGGAAAAAGCCCGCGACAAGATTGACCGTCTGCAACGTAAATCGGCCAAACCGGTCGGGCGTGCAGCGCGTCCGGAGCGGACGTTGCGTCCAGCCCATGGCGGCGCGTCAACGGGTGGCGATCAGGGTCGTTCGCGCCCTGCGCGTGGTGAAGGTGCTGAGCGCACCGAGCGTGGCGAGCGTCCGGTACGTAACCCGCGTGCGCCGCGTGACGAGCAGAGCAAGGGTACGCCGGTTGCCGAGCGCCCGAGTGACGTCAACAAAAAGCGTCCCGCCAAGCCGGGCACCCAGCGCCCGGGTGTTGGCTTAACTGATCGCCCGGCACGTAAGCCAGCCGGTGCGCCAGTTAAGCGTCGCAGCCAGCCGAGCCGTGAAGGTCAGCGCCCTGGTTTCGGTCGCGGTCCAAAGCCAGAGTAATTTGCGCGAGCGGATATAAAAAGGCGACCCTCGGGTCGCCTTTTTATGGCCTGCCATCTATGGCGGTCAGCCTATGATTTGTCGCTGAGCGACGTGATCCCGGCCATTTTTCTGGCTGTTGCCTTTAGCCGGCCATTGATAG
>TARA_R110000868_G_scaffold42681_5_pt1 | contig 11884 bp, 10 predicted proteins | sample TARA_R110000868 | Tara Oceans TARA_R110000868 (sample SAMEA4397489) | marine metagenome | biome: Polar Biome; feature: [SRF] surface water layer (ENVO:00010504); material: water (ENVO:00002006), including particulate matter (ENVO:01000060) such as... | depth 5 m | reverse complement strand
ATTGAGATCCTCTTCCATATATTTGAGCCCAAGTTCTTTCTCAACCTCGTTTAAATTCTCGAATGCGTTTGGATTCTTTTTCTTTTTATTCTCAACTTCATCCAAGTTTTGCTGTTCTAAGAATTTGTCCTCATCGACCTTAGCTTCATTAAGAGCGCGTTCACTGGATTCAAGTTCGGCCTCGAGCTTCTCAAGTTCTTGTAAGTCGCGCTCGTGGTCGCGAATAATACTCTTCTCACGCTCTTGGCGCTCAAGCTCTTGTAGTTCATCTTCCGTTAGCTGAACCTTGTCAGCCTCACGTAGAAGGTCGTCAGACAGCTTGTCGAGGTTAAGTTCAACATCGAGTTCATCCAACGCCTTGCCCTCAAGCTCGGCCACATTACCAAGGGCTGATTGCTGCTTCACGCGAAGGGCTCTTGCGGCGTCTTCTTCAGTTTTAGTAAAGGCCAGCTGACCGACATGCATTTCGTTAGATGATTGAGTAACAAGTGCTGTGGCAAAGTTATCAGTTAGACTGATAACAGTAAGCTCACCCACTTTATACGTTGGATCCACGGTAATTCTTTTTTCAGTTCCGCGGTCAGTGAATGAATAGGCTTGAAAGACAGAACCCATTTCAACCCCGTCGGCGCGACCGCGATCAAGATAAACCACATCGCCAAAAGAAATGCCCTTACTGCCAGCTTGGAAGGCTTCAATAATGGCCGCTTCAATACGACGTGGGTTGAAAGTTCTGATGATTTTATTAATTTTTGGAGTGAAGACTGTAATACGGTCTTTTCTTTGTACTAGCCCCGTAAGATCTTCAACCGTACATTCCCAAAGATTATTAATCTTGCGCACAGCTTTTAGTTGCGCGCCAATGGTGTATCGATATCCTTCGCGATCCGAAATTTTATTTTCAACTTTGCCTTCCGCCAAATAAACCGAGAATAAGTCGCCCGGCTTCACACGAACGGAATCATCGAAATTGACGTAAATACTGTCGAACTTCTGAATAAAGACCGCTTCATTCTTCATGGCCTCAATATAACCAAGGTCTTGAATAATATTTGTGGTCACGAAAGTATTTAAGAAGAACCCCTCTTTAATCTGGTAACTGATACGAGAACTCTTATCAAAGCCTGAGCTATCATATTGTTCATTAGGCTCTTCAATTAAAATATCAGGAATTGGTGGTTCATACTTTTCGTATTCACGAACAAGAGACTGATTACCAATACTGGCTAGATCTTCATAGGTTTCTTCAGAGGCGTATTGGAAATATGTTCCATCGCCGATGAGTTTTTTACGCTCTTCGATCCAGCCTGGACGAGTGTCATCGCCAAATTCTTTAAAGTCGAAAAGTTGCTCACCGCCAACAGCAGCTTTCTTTTGTTCGAGTGGTGTCTCTTCAAAAACGCCCACTTTAACGTCAGGCATTTTGTCGGCATTCCCCGTATCAAATAGGAGAACCATCCCCGGTTCAATTTCGTGCGGGTTAGTAATTTGTGGGTTGAGCGACCAAATTTTTGAATAGTAAAAACCTGAGCCAAAAAGCTTTTGTGAAATTTTCCAAAGCCAATCGTCTTGCTGAACTTGATAGCGATCAAGTTGAGCCTTAGTCGCAATTTCATCCCATTCAGAATCGGGAATTTTGCCTTCGACATACTTGGCTAGATTTAATAATTTTTTCTCTTCATTACCGATATCGAAGATCTGCGGCTTACCTGAGATCTTATTCTCATTGGCAATCTCGTCTTCAGCATTGAGAACTTTGATGGAGTCATCAATCACAATTTCGGGATCAATTGAATCGCTATTGGCTGCTTTTTCTTCAGTCTTGGGAGCAGCCTTAAAATTAAGCGTATCACCAACTTCAACTTTCTTCGTTGTCGTTTCAGGGTCTTGACCAATATCTTCTTTGAGCGCCTGAATTTCATCTAGTTCTTCAAGGCCTGAAAGATCGATGGTGGTCTTTTCAGTCCCTTCATCGATTAGCAGTTTCGCATCTTCAGGCTCTAAGAGTTCAAGGGAATCTAAATCTTGCGCACGCAACTGGGACTGCGTAGCAAGCAGCCCTAGCAAAATCGTTAACGTGCGAAAATCGATTCTATTCAACTTCTACCCTATGCCTCGAAAAAATCGTGCAATAAAGAATAATAACGCTCTTTCTTCTTTTCTAATTTCAGTTTTTCAGCGCAAACAATCAAGCGACCAAGCGCTTTAAGAACCATTCCTGAGAATGCTTCTTTTTGAATGATCTCTTCAAAAATTTGCATGGAAAGATCAAAGTCACCTTGTCTAAATAATGACTCACCGACTAGGTAGCGAGCGCGAACTCTCACTTGGCGAACGGGAGATCTTTCAAGCGGCTTGAGAAGGTTTAAAGATTCATCAAATTTGTTTTTATTAACTAATTGCTCCGCAGTTTGCAGATTTCTAATCTGCGCTTCTACATCGACGGAACTATAATCATCAGATCCTACGACCGTTTTTGAAGCGCTTGTTGTGGTTGCAGCTCCTGCTCCAGCGAAAACATCAACTGTTTCGGCTAACTCGCCTGAATTAGCGTTTTGGAGGGCACCAAGAATGGCCTGGTCATTACTACTTTGCACACCTTCGTCCATGGCGGCAGGCATAGCTTCGCTGACAACTTTAGCCTCGTCACTTTGGTAGCGAGTTTGGAGTGCTTCATATTTTTGCAATAATTGATCGTATTGATGCTTGGGGACAGTGGTCGCTTCGGTCTGTTTAGCCTTGGTTTCATCGGCACTTTCAAACAGTGATTGTCGCTTTTGCAACCAGGCGCAACTAGTTAGACTCAACATTAATGTGACTGCTAAAAATCCTTTCACTGCTTCGTCCTCCATGACGTAGCCGGTAACTTAAACGAATTCCATGAGTTAACCGCCTTCTTTATTATACCCCGTGTCCAAGGCGCGTCAACGATTTCCATCGCTCGCCTTTGACGAGTGTCTTTGTCGGGGATAATCTCGGCCTATGAATGAAACTGAATTTGAACTCGACCCCCCACTACTTCCAGGAATGTTTCGCTTTCTTTTGCGCATGCCGAAAGCCCAAACCTCCTTTGTATACTTTGTTTTCGAAGCCAATGAAGGCTTGTGCTTTTATTCCACGCTAAAACACCAGGTCGGACAAGCCGACAGAGATATGGTCCTACGGAGCGATAGGACCATGTATAAAGAAACAAAAAGATTAATCGATTATTTACAAACAACGGTTCCGGGGCTGGAAATTATCGAGGAAAATCAATCATGAGCCATTTTCCAAATGCAAAAACAGTTTATGGCCCGGTCAGATCTTGGCGCTTTGGACTATCCCTTGGAATTGATCCCATCTTTGAAACTAGTACTTGCTCGTTTAATTGCGTCTACTGCCAACTAGGTCAAATTCAAGACATCACTTTAAAGCATAAGGAATATGTATCGACTGAAAAAGTTCTAAACGACTTTAAAGAAGTTCTCGAGGCTGGAACAAAGATAGATGTTATTACCTACTCTGGTTCAGGCGAGCCAACATTGGCTTCAAATCTTAAGGATATGATCCTGGGAATTAGAAAACTTGCACCGCAACTACCGCAGTATATTTTAACCAACGCTACAGAGCTTCAACATGCCTCAGTTCGAGATGCTTTGAAACTTTTAGATAAGGTCATTGTTAAAATAGATGCGGCCGATGAAGAGTTATTCTCGCGGGTTAATCGCCCGGCCGAAGGCGTAACCTTAAAAAGTGTTATTGCAGGTATTACTCAATTTAAAAAAGAGTACTCAGGCGAAATTGAAATTCAATCTATGTTCATGCCTATGAACGACAAAGAATTTGAAGATTACGCGAAAATTATTACAAGTATTGCTCCCGTTGCCGTTCAGCTCAACACGCCAAAGCGACCTTATCCCCTGTCTTGGCACAGAGAAAATCGTGGAAATCATGAAGGCGTGTTTGATTACGAGGTGCGTGAACTCAAGGTTATTACGCCCGAGCGAGCAAAAGAAATCGAAACGCGCTTGACTGAAGTAACAGGGCTTAAGATCCTGTCTGTGTATAGATAAAAGTAAAAAGAGGTCCGATGAAAGATTTTATTCAAAAACTGCCAAAAGCTGAACTTCACCTTCATATCGAAGGATCACTTGAGCCAGAACTTATGTTCAAATTGGCCAAGCGAAATAATATTGAGCTGAAATTTAAATCCATTCAAGAAATCAAAGATGCTTATGAGTTTGATAATCTTCAATCTTTCCTAGATATCTATTATGAAGGCGCGGGCGTTTTACAAAAAGAACAAGATTTCTATGATTTGACTTGGGAATATCTTGAACGCTGTAAAGAAGACAATGTGAGACATACTGAAATCTTCTTTGATCCACAAACTCATACTGATCGCGGCATCGCTTTTGAAGTAGCACTTGGTGGAATTCACCGCGCCCTTACAGATGGCCAGTCTAAACTTGGTATCACTTCTCATATCATCATGTGCTTTCTAAGACATTTGTCTGAAGAGGAAGCTTTTAAGACTCTCGATCAAGCGATTAAACATAAAGATAAGATCATTGGCGTGGGACTTGATTCTTCAGAAGTCGGTCACCCTCCTTCAAAGTTTCAACGAGTTTTCGATAAGGCCCGCTCACTTGGATTCAAAAGCGTTGCTCATGCTGGAGAAGAAGGTCCGCCAGAATACATCTGGGAAGCACTCGATCTTCTTAAAGTTGAGCGCATTGACCATGGCGTTCGCTCTTTAGAAGATGACAAATTAGTTGAACGTTTAAAGAATGAAGAAATTCCTTTAACCGTATGTCCATACTCGAATATCAAGCTCCGCGTTTTTGACAAGCTTGAGGATCACAATCTTAGAAAATTATTGAATAAAGGTTTAGTAGCAACCATCAATGCTGATGACCCAGCTTACTTTGGCGGCTACCTTGGTGAAAACTTTGAAGGCACGCAAAAAGCTCTCGATCTTTCTAAAGAAGAACTAAAGACCTTAGCTAAAAACTCATTTAAGGCATCATTTATTAGCGATGCTGAAAAAAACAAATACTATAAAGAGATCGATTCACTATGAAATATATCTGGCTGTGCTTCATACTATTGTCTTGTCGCGACTTTAATTACAAAGAGCAGCCAGTTATTTTTACTTCTGAAAATCTCGAGTTATCGCAACTTCAAAAAACATATTCTTTTTTAAGTAAGGAAGACTTTGATCTTAAGCTCAAATCGTCGCTTGATCGACCATTAATGTTCTTTAGATCATTCACCAATACTTATTACGCTGATACTAAAGTCCCTTCTCAAATCCCCTTGGCCCTATGTCTCGGTGACGCCCATCCAGAAAACTTTGGTTTTCTACTATTCAAAGATACTACACAGTACGTCTTTAATGATTTGGATGAGGCCGGTGCCTGTCCTATCGCTTTAGATGCCCTTCGCTATTTCACAAGTCTTAGAATGATGGGACTAAGTCAAAGAGAAGTCGCGGCTTATACACGTTACTATATCAAAAGACTGACAAAGCTTGGATCATCTCCAAGTCTTCCTTACTCCTTGATTGAGAATCTTGATAAAAAACGTAAGAAAAATCTAAAGAAGTATACTGAGGAAAATCTTTTTAAAACCCATGAAGACTTAAGCGAACTAAGTGCACTAGAGAAAAAAGAATTACTCGAAGTGCTTAGGCCAATGTTTAATCAGCTAAAAATTCTCGACTTGGTGTCGCTTAAAAAAGAATCAGGTGGAAGTGCTGGGCTAATTCGCTATTGGATTTTGATTGAAGACGAGACAAAGCTTCAAGATATTCTTGAACTTAAGCCACGAGTAAAACCTGCCACGGCTTACTCAACAGAGGAAGATGCCGAGTATAGCGTGGTTCAACTGGCCAAAGATATTTGGGGCGAACTCCCCCTTCACTTTGGGGAGATAGAACTAGGTGGACAAAAGTATCAAGTCAGATCCAGAACTAAAGATGATATTAATTTAGAAAAACTTAATCCAAGAGAATTTGATTTAGTTTTAAAACTTCAAATCTGGCTTATGGCAAAACACCACCAGCCAGAGTTAGAATCTGTTCCAGAGCTTGCTAGTCGATGGCTCGATTATAACGCTGATCTTATTTTTAAACGTTATAATCAAGCCTACTCAGACTTGAAGTCACAATTTAATTAGTACTTAAGCTTTAGAATAATTGGGAAGTGATCGGAGTAACCTGCTTTTGAGCTTCTACTCGTATTGTGCTCATAACGCTTGGGAATTCCCGTAACATGTGAACCAGCGTGATGATCGGTTTTATAGGTGTACTCGTAAGTATCTGTAATAAACTTTGGCGCATAGATCTGGTAACTTGTGATCTCTGCTCTTAACCCACTTTTAGCAACTAAGTTCTTTGAAACAAAGAAGCGATCAAGTAAATTCCACTGCATTTTTTTACCATAAAAATATGTCCCCAGCGGATAAGTAACCTTTACTCTGTAATCGACATCCTTACTCTCCATATAAAGTGAGTGAACATCACTTAAGCCACCTTTTTCCACAACAGAAAAGAATGGATCCGGGCGATTAGTGTCAATAACGTTGAAGTCCCCTGTCGCCAAGATAGCCATTTTAGAGTTTTTCTTTTGTATTTGTTTCACACGATCCATCATCACCTTGGCGGCATCAATGCGAGTTTCGTTTTTGTTTCCTTGTGACGGCCAATGGTTCACAAAGACTGTTAACGGATGCTTACCAGCAACAACAAACTCTACTTCTAAAATATTACGAGTGAAGCGTCCTTCAAGAGCTTTGCTTTTGATCACGTGCTCGCGCTTGGCCACTTTCTTAAGCTTGACTTCATTCCAAAGGATGGCTAAATCAACTCCACGCTCATCCGGAGAATCTGAAACCGCAAATGCTGTATAACCCAGTTTTTTGGCCAAAATAGAAATGACGTTTTCATTTTCGATTTCCGACAAGGCCAAAACATCTGGCAAGGCCGAACGATCACGAGTTAGTACTTCTTTAATTTGATTGAGTTTAGTTTCAAGTTTTTCATCATTCCAATCAGTTTCAAAACACTCATCGCGGTAACGCTTATAACTAACCTTGGCGCAGGCATCGTTTTTTCCGGGCGTTTTTGCTGCCACGAAAGTCCAGTCGTTCTTGCCTTCATCATGTTTAGTATCGAAAAGGTTTTCCACATTCCAGGCCATAACTTCGATTTCACTTGCAGAACTAAAAGCAAGTGATGAGTTGGAGGCATTAGTTGAACTGGCACAAGACGATAAAATGAGAAGAAGTAGTAGTGAAAGATGATGAGTCATGGAACCTCCGATATGGCCGCAGTTGTATCAAAGGCAAGATGATTCGAGAAGTTCCAGGGGATAACCCCCTGGAATTAAAGAAGTAATATCAGCTACTTAGTCCAAATTTTCTTTTATCCAAGCCAAAACATCATCGTGATGGGTCTTGGTATTTACCTTTGGCATCATATGCTTGAGCTTGCCGTCTTTACCGATAATAAATGTCGATCTTAGAATGCCATCGTACTCGCGCCCCATGAATTTCTTGGGTCCCCACGCTCCATACTTATCGGCAATGGCGTGGTCTTCATCTGATAAGAGATCAAAATTGAGCTTATCTCTTTCAATAAATTTTAGAAGTCTCGCAGGTGCATCGGGGCTAATTCCAAAAACAACGGTATCAGAACTAGTAAACTTTCTTTTCGAGTCACGAAGTCCACAGGCCTGGGTAGTACAGCCAGGAGTCATTGCTTTTGGGTAAAAATAAATCACAACATTTTTTTTACCTTTAAAATCTTTAAGTGAAACCTTCTCACTTTTTTGATTAAGAAGGGTAAAACTAGGTGCTACTTTTCCAACTGTTAATGATGCCATTTTTATCTCCTACCATTTATTTCTAAGTTCTCTAAGTGTAATAAAAGTTTCTTCTTCTGTTATTGTTTTTACTGGTAAGTTTTTAATTACCTCTGAGCGATCTAGACGTAAAAACGTGTTAATCTTTTTTTCTTCGCCCATTTTCGTCAGCCAAAACTCTGAGTTTTGATCGATCTTATTATGGCGCTCGAACCAATCCTTTGCAGTTTTATTGCCCGGTTCACGATCTAGAGTAAAGCCGAGGTTATTTCGAAGGTAATCATGACCTGGATAAATAACCACATCATCAGCCAGAGTCATAAAATAATCTCTTATCGTTTGAAACAATATCTTAGGGTCGCCGCCATTATGACAATTGCCTACTCCGGCATTAAAGAGGGTGTCGCCAGTAAAGGCCGCTCGAACTCGCTCTCCCTCTTTGAGTAGTAAACAAATATGAGAGAAGGTATGGCCTGGAGTATCCAGGACACTTAAGGACCACACTCCACAAAGATCAATTTGATCGCCGGCTTTCAAACCTCGATCAAGCATAGGAATTGAAGCCTCAGCATTGTGATGGGCTAAGACCTTAGCCTCGTACTTTGTACGCAATTCACTATTGCCGCGAATATGGTCGTGATGTTCATGGGTGTTGATAATCCATCGCAATGACTTTTGAGTTTTATTAATGAACTCAATTACCTGATGAGCATCATATGGATCGATGGCGACAAAGAAGTCCGCAGTCTCAATAAGGTAGTTAAAGTTGCGCAGACTATTGTGGGCATAGATTTGGTGGACCAAGGGCTTCATAGGAGCATATTAACTATCGTTTATTGACATGGCACGATGCGGTGGTTCCAAGCCTATAAAGGATATCTATCTACTGCGAAACTCCTTATCAAAAATTTAAAACATGACACAAGTCATGTTGCGGGGAGCACTTAGGGAATAATCTAGCGATGTACTCAATGAAAGACATCCTTAGGATTAACAATTGCCTATTATGCATGCTAACTCACAATCCACTCTAGATAATGCGCAACTTTATTGCACTCACTGCGATGAACCTGCCTTGGCAGGAATTATCTCGAGACAGGATGAGAGTAAAGTTTTTTGCTGTGTGGGATGTCGAACAGTCTATGAGGTCCTCAATAATATCGGACTAGACGAGTACTACGACATCAAGGAACAGTCCGGAGTCATCAGAAGACGGGCACCAGTTCAAATCAGTGAACAACAGTACTTATTCTTAGATCACGATTCATTTTTAAAAGATTACGCTGAAAAGTCTGATGGCATCCTATCGATGGACTTTTATTTAGAAGGAATTCACTGTTTAGCTTGTCTATGGCTAATTGAGAAACTTCCAGAACTGATTGACTGTGTCGTGAACTCCAAGCTCGACATGGAAAAGTCAGTCGTAACAATTTCAATCACTGATCAAGCAGAATCAAAGTTCTCTCTGGCGGCGAAAAAGCTCAGCCAATTAGGATACAGACCTCATCCTCTTAAGAAAAATCAATCCATCAAAAAACTAAAACAAAAAGAAGAGAGAAGCTATTTGCTTAAGACGGGCATCGCTGCGGCTGGCGCCAGTAACGTCATGATTTACGCTGTATCCAATTATGCAGGGGCAAGTGACTCCTATGCAAATATCTTTAACTTACTCACTATTGTCTTTGCCATCCCGGTCTTATTTTATAGTGCATCACCTTTTTATAAAAATGCATTGCGAAGTCTACAAAACAAGACGATATCAATAGATCTTCCAATTTCAGTCGCGCTGATCGCTGGGACGTTTTACGGTTTTTGGAATGTAATCCATGGTGTTCATGAGAATTATTTTGATTCTCTAACAACTCTCGTTTTCCTACTTCTCCTCTCAAGATATTTTTTAAAAAAGATCCAAGAAAAAGCACTCTCGAGTAGAGACTTCTCATATTTTTATATGGGCGACAGTGTTAAGCGAGTAATTTCAATCGAAGACATGATCACCCAAGAGATCCATCCTGATTTTGTCGCCAAAGATGATTACTTGCTTATTGCCCCTGGCGACTTTATTCCGGCAGACTCAGTGATCATTAATGGCCAAAGCCATATTAATAACTCACTACTGACAGGAGAATCAGAACCACAACGATACGAGGAGCAAGACCAAGTTTTCGCTGGCACACAGAATATTTCAAACCAGCTTCTTATCCAGGTCAAGCACACGCGCGAAGACACACGGGTTGGTAAAATATTGAAAAGCGTTGAAGAAGGCTGGACAACAAAGGCACCAATTGTTTTGTATGTCGACAAAATTTCAAAAGTCTTTATGTACTCAATACTTATCCTCGTAGCTATTCTCTTCGTTAAAGAGAGTGCGACCGGCGGATTAAGCTCAGGCTTCGAAGCTGCATTAACATTGCTTATTGTGACGTGTCCTTGCGCTTTAGCACTTGCAACTCCCCTAGCCTTTACCAGAAGTCTCGAGATTGCATCATCTGGAGGCGCCATCATCAAGAACGATTCTGTACTACAGAAGCTATCAGAAGTTGAGAATGTCTTTATAGATAAAACAGGAACTTTAACCATTGGTCAGCTCGTCTTAAAACGAGTCGACAATTTCTCTAAACCGAATGAACCAATAGAAAATATCCTTTTTAGTTTATGCAAACAATCCACACATCCAAAATCTAGGGCTATTTCATATTACTGTGAAACACTTCAAGCGAAGGAACTCGTGAAGTCAAAGTACTCAGAAATCCCTGGGCGCGGGATCTCCGCTCTCATTGACGGGCACTACTATAGAATTGATCGAGACAGATTATTTAAAAATGAAAAAATGATTGCGGTTCTTACATTCGTTGATCAAATCAGAGCGGATACAGCGACTAGCGTCCAATCCCTCAAGCAAGATAAATATAGTGTTTCACTAATTTCCGGTGATCATCGAGATATATGCTTTAGCGTTGGTGAGCAAGCTGGAATAGATGAATCTAATATCTTTACTGAAGTCATGCCTGAAACTAAAAACAAAATTATTAAAAGTCACAAAAACTCAATGATGGTTGGAGATGGTGCCAATGATGCCATAGCGCTCTCACAGGCCCATGTTGGAGTGGCAGTATTAGGAGCCATGGATATCTCGCTTAAAGCAGCTGATATTTATATGAGTGAGCCAGGCATTGGTCGTATCCGAGACGTACTTATTCTTGGAAAAGAAACCATGTCTGTTATCAAACGAAACCTAGTCTTTTCTCTTATTTATAATCTGGTCACGATCGTCGGTGTTTTTGCTGGAGTAATTACTCCTCTAATAGGTGCCATCATTATGCCGCTTAGTTCACTTACCGTGCTGCTCTCAACATATATGGGGACAAAGAGAATGAGGGCGCTATGGAAATAATACTCATTCTTCTACCGATCTCAATACTACTGGGCCTGTTTTTTATTACAGGGTTTGTGTGGATGACGACCCGAGGACAATACGACGACTTAGAAACACCAAAATTTAAAATGTTATTAGAAGATAAATTAGAATCAGCTCCCAAGGAGAATAGAAAATGAGTAGCGCTGTGACCAATAACAATAGACGTTTAGAAACGTTTTCCTACGATGATCAGTCCGTCAGGTGGTTTGTCATTGCAACGGTAATATGGGGCGCAGTTGCAATGCTCCTAGGTGTTACTATTGCATTTCAATTAGCTGAGTATCGACTCAACTTGGACTTACCTTGGACCACTTTTGGTCGACTACGTCCACTTCATACGAATGCCGCTATCTTCGCTTTTTGTGGCAACGCGATTTTTGCAGGAATTTACTACTCAACTCAGCGACTGCTTAAAGCAAGAATGTATAGCGACGTGCTATCCAAGATACATTTTTTTGGTTGGCAGTTAATCATTATTTTAGCAGCTATTACACTACCGTTAGGAATGACGACAGGAAAAGAATATGCCGAACTTGAATGGCCAATTGATCTATTGATCACTGGTATCTGGGTAGCTTTTGCCGTCAACTTTTTTGGAACCATCGCCAAACGTAGGGAGAAA
>TARA_R110000868_G_scaffold74710_3_pt1 | contig 11886 bp, 10 predicted proteins | sample TARA_R110000868 | Tara Oceans TARA_R110000868 (sample SAMEA4397489) | marine metagenome | biome: Polar Biome; feature: [SRF] surface water layer (ENVO:00010504); material: water (ENVO:00002006), including particulate matter (ENVO:01000060) such as... | depth 5 m | reverse complement strand
ATTTATAATCTTGCAGCTCAGTCTCATGTTAAAGTTTCTTTTGAACTACCTTATTACACAGCTCAAACTGATGGACTAGGAACTCTATCAATATTAGAAGCAATCAGAACACATTGCCCAGAAACAAAATTTTATCAAGCATCAACTTCTGAATTATATGGAGGAATGGGATATAATATGCCAGAAACTGGCTATACAGAAGAGTCTCCATTCCATCCAAGAAGTCCGTATGGTGTAGCAAAGTTATACGGTTTTTGGATTGTTAAAAATTATAGAGAAGCTTATAATTTATTTGCTTGTAATGGTATTTTATTTAATCATGAAAGTGAAAGAAGAGGAGAAACTTTTGTTACAAGAAAGATAACAATAAATCTTGCTGAAGTTGCAGCTGGAAAAAGAAAAGTTTTAGAGATAGGAAATTTAGATTCTAAAAGAGATTGGGGTCATGCTAGAGATTATGTTGAAGGTATGTGGAAGATGTTACAAACAGAAACTCCAGAAGATTATGTCCTAGCTACGAATGAAACTCATACAGTAAGAGAGTTTTTAGAAGAATCTGTTAAGCATTTTGGCTGGGAGATTTCTTGGAAAGGTTCTGGTGTGGATGAAAAAGGATACGACAAAACTACTGGTAAATTATTAATCACTATAAATGAAACATACTTTAGACCATCAGAGGTAAATCTTCTTTTAGGAGATTACTCTAAGGCTAAGAAAAAATTAAACTGGTCTCCAAAAATTAAATTCAAAGAGCTTGTAAAATTGATGTCTGAAAATGACAAAAACAAACTTTCTAAAAAAGGATATAAATCTTATTCTAACACAAATGGATAAGAAAATAATAGTAACAGGAGTTAGTGGCCTATTGGGCTCTGCAATTAAAAAAGAACTAGAAGAGGATAAAAACCATGAATTTTTGTCAAGTAAAGACTGTAATCTTTTAAATTTAGACTCTGTAAGCAGAGCTTTTGAAGATGGTTCAAAAAATGGATATGATACAATTATTAATTGCGCAGCAAAGGTAGGTGGAGTTAAGGCTAATATAGATGATAATGAAGGGTTTTTTATGGATAACTATATCATTAATAAAAACGTTCTTGAGATTGCTTATAAATTTAAGTATAAAAATGTAGTCTCAATACTGTCTACATGTATTTTTCCTGATGACGTAGAATACCCTTTAACGGCAGATAAGATAGACCAAGGACCTCCACACGATTCTAATTATGGTTATTCATATTCAAAAAGACTACTTGGGTATCAGACTAAAATTTTTGGAAGTATGATTCCTGATTCTAATTGGATTTCTGTAATACCAACTAACATATATGGCTCTAATGATAACTTCAATTTGGAAAACAGCCACTTAGTACCAGCTTTAATAAGAAAAGGATATGAAGCAAGTTTAAGTGGTGAAAGTTTTGAAGTTTGGGGTGACGGAACTCCTTTGAGACAATTTATTTATTCTGAAGATTTAGCAAAATCAATTTTATGGGCTATTAAAAACTGGAAGAAAGACGAGCCGTTCATGGCAGTTAATGAAGCTGAGTATTCTATAAAAGAAATAGTTGATATAATTGCAGAAAGGTTTAATATATCTGAAGACAGAATTAAATATGATATATCAAAACCAAAGGGCCAATTTAGAAAGTCTGCAAAAACTGATATACCAAAATCATTTGAATTCACTCCATTGAAAGATGGAATGAATAAAACTATAGATTGGTTTATAGAAAATTATGAAACAGCCAGAAAATAAAAACATATTAGTAACTGGAGGATTAGGTTATATAGGAAGTAATACTGTTGTTAAATTACTCGAAAATGGATACAACCCCATTATAATGGACAATCTTTCTAATAGTGATTTTTCTAGATTAAATGAATTAGAAACTATAACTAATTCACAAATTCATTATTATGATGGAGATATAAGAGCGCCTAAAAGCTTTAATAATTTATCTTATATAATGGAAAATTATGATATAGATTCCGTTATGCATTTTGCTGCAGATAAATCTGTAAATGAATCTGTAAAAAATCCATTAAAGTATTATAACAATAACATATGTGGCACTATATCCTTGTTGGAAAAAATGAAGAGATATAATGTTAAAAATATAATATTTTCTTCTTCATGTACTGTTTACGGACAGCCAGACAAATATCCTGTTTGTGAGGAAAGTCCAATAAAGCCAGCAGAAAGTCCATATGGCGAAACTAAACAAGTGTGCGAAAATATATTAAAAAACACTTCAGAAAAAGAAGATATAAACGTAGTATCTTTAAGGTATTTTAATCCGATTGGATGTCATGAATCTGGACTATTATCAGACAGACCAAAAGGTATACCAGAAAATTTAATGCCATATATAATTGGTGTATTAAAAAAAGAATATGAATATTTAAGAGTTTTTGGAAATGATTACAACACCAAAGATGGGACTGCAATAAGAGATTATGTAGACGTTTCAGATTTGGCCGAAGCTCACGTTAAGGCTTTAGGTATTGTAAGTAAAAACAATTATCAAACTATCAATGTAGGTTCTGGGTGTGGATATTCAGTTATGGAAATAGTTGAATGTTTTAAAAGTTTGGGACATGAAATACCTTTTAAAGTGTTTCCTAAAAGAAGTGGAGATATAGAAAGTATATATGGAGACATCTCAAAGGCAAAGAAAGTAATGGGCTGGACACCTAAAAGAACGGCTTTAGATAGTATAAACTCTATATTAAGGTCAATAAGTCAATAAAAACTTGCATTTGTGAAAACTTTTACTTTTATTTGTTGATAAATAAATACTAATAAAACCTTCATGAAATTTAAAGATATGACGAAAAGTGATATAAAGCTCTTTTCAGCAATTTATAGAAATAAAGATTTAACTTGGGATGATAGAATGAAATCTTTAATGGACTTAGTAGGAAAGTCTGAGAGAACAGTAAGAAAATGGGCTTCAGAAAAGTTTAAACTAAACGAAAGTCAAGACCCTCCTAAATCAGAAGAGTACCTAAAGGCAAAAAAAAGAATTTTCGATAAAAAGAAAAAAAGATTTATAATAACATGGGCTCAAAACAATACTCCAATACATAGTAAATTTTTTCATAATCTAACTGAATATGCTAAATTTATAAATGCAGATATACATGTAATTGCTGGAAGATACAGAAATCCAACATCTATATGGTCGTCAGAACAAAAAGAAGAGGAAAGTTGGCCCAAAGAGGTTCAGTCGTACTTAGATGCAAATAGACACAATATACACAAGTACGTATCAATCATGTCTGACGTTAAAGTTCAGCCAACTGCAGTAAATCCAATGACTGGAATGCATGCTATGTCTGGGGTTAATTCTTGTATTTTTGGTTCTCCGAAATTACAAATGGAAATGATACCAGTAATAGAAGGTGAAAAACCTAAAATGATGCTTACAACTGGCTCTTGCACAAAGAAAAATTATACAGACTCTAAAGCTGGGAAAAAGGGCGAATTTCATCATGTTATTGGATTTTCAATAGTAGAAATAGAAGACGATGAAACCTTTTATGTTAGGCAGGTGTCTGCAGAAGATAATGGAAATTTTTGTGACTTATTTAATCAAGTTAATTTTGTTGATGAAACAAAAAAGACTATAATAAAAAAAATAGATAATATAGAAGCTTGTATTTTAGGAGATTTGCACTGGGGACATCATGACCCAGAAGTAATCAGTTTAACGCATAAAATGTTAAAAAAAATAAAGCCTAAACATGTTATTTTGCATGATGTTTTTGATGGTTACTCAATTTCTCATCACGATATGAAAGACCCATTTGCTCAATACGGAAAAGAGGTTAATGGAAATAATGATTTGAAAAAAGAAATTTCAGAAATGCTGGAGGGGTTAGCTCCGTTTGAAAAGTATGAAAATGTAGTAATAGTAAGAAGTAATCACGATGATTTTTTAGATAGGTGGGTAAAAAATGAAGATTGGAAAAAGCAACCAACTCCTAAAAACTCACCACTTTACATGAAGTATTCAGCCATTTTATTAAATCAATATGCAGAAAATCCAAGTGATATTAAAGGAATAATACCAACAATAATTAGTGAAAAATTTCCTAAATTTACAACCCTAGGAAGAAGAAGTTCTTATAAAGTTTTAGAATGGGAGCTTGGCCAACATGGAGATATAGGCTCTAACGGCTCAAGAGGTTCATTATTACAAATGAGAAAGTTAAATACAAAAATTGTGGTAGGACACTACCACTCGCCAGGAAGAAAAGATGGAGCACTTGCAGTTGGAACATCCACTCACGTAAGAGTTGGATATAATATGGGCCCAAGCTCTTGGCTGCAGTCTCATGTTATAATTCACAACAACGGAAAGGCGCAACATATAAATTTATTCAAAAACAAAAAAGGAGAATCAAACTATACAACATTTAAATAATGAAATTAAGTAAAAAAGAACAATTTTTAATAAATAGCGGAAGGTCTATAGAGACTTTAAATTTTTGTAAGAAATTTAACATTAATCAAAAGGATATTGTTTGGTTTGTTAACAGAATAGAGAAAGAGTTTGAAGAAAAACCTCTTGATTCTAAATATTTTGAAGATAACATAAAAAACGTTGTAAGGTACTTTGAGCTAAGCTCTCATACTCATAAAATAAACTCAAAAAAAAGAAGTCTAAAGAATGTAATGGAAGATGCGAATCAAAATTTAGAAAATGAATCAAATGTTAATTCAAGAATATTACACAAATTTAAAGATGGTTATTTTATAATAAACTTAACATATAAAGAGCTGGCCTTTGAGGGGATTAAAATGAATAATTGTCTTGCAGATTATAGAAAAGCTATAGAGCATAAAGAAACTTGTATACTAGCTCTAAAAGACAAGAATTCAAAAACTATTTGTCACTTAGAGGTAGATAGTAATGGTTGCATAGGTCAGGCTTTTGAAAAATCTAATACAGAACTTAAGTATGAAACTTTTGGTTATATTCAAGAGTTTTTTAAAATTTATGAAGATAAAAATATATATAAAAGAATTAAAAAACTAGGAATAGGAACTTTATATGACATAGATTTATCTTGCATTATTAATGGAGTTCCTGTTGTAGAATCTTTTTTTCCAACAAAGCTTTCTAAGTCAATATTAAATGAAGATGAGATGGCTATAGATTTAAACTCTTGTAAAACAATAAAAACATATGTTAACGGCAATATAGATTCAAGTAAAAAATTAAAAAAAGCTGGCCTGAAGGATACTATTAAAAAAATAGAAGAATATAAAGATTATATAAATAAATCTATTGATAATATGATTTTGGGAATTGAGCAGTCTTATGATAATTATTTCATTTTAAATGATGAAATAATAAAAAAAATATATGGAAAAAAAACAAAGTCATTAGAAGTAAAGATAAAAGAAATAATAGACAGAAAAATTAATTATAGAAATTTACATGAAGTTGACTTGCCTGATTTGTCTCAAGAATTTTTTGACGACCAATCTGCAGATGAAACCGAAGATGATGAAGGTTGGTTACCTAAGTTGATTGATGATATTGAAGGCGATTGCCTAAGAGTAAGTTATGATGGTGTCATTTCTGAAATGGTTGATTTGAAAAAATAATATATTAACATTAAAAACATTTTTTTAATTAATATAATTTTTTTATATTTGTGTAAATAAAGTTTAGAAATTTAAATTATAATAAATGAAAATTATTGAAAAAGAATATGAAATTCTAGAAATAGATAAAAAAAATAAAAATCACAGAAGCTATGCTAAAGATTTAATTTTAAATTGGATTGAGGCATCTGAAGATTTTAAAGAAGAAAATTCTGGATTTGACTTAGAGTATGCAATAGATGAAGAAGATGACGAAAGAGACATTTATCGTGAATTTATATCTAGCTCCTTAAGTTGTGGTGTTGTTAATTCCCTTAAAATAAAAAAAGGAACTCTATATGCGAATATTAAATTTAAATTACCTGAATCTTGCTATAACTTGACAAAATCAATATATGAAGGAAGTTTAGACTTAGATAAGTTAGCTATAGTGCCAAAAGGAAAGGGTTCTGTAAAAAATCAAACTGTTCAAAGTGATTATGAATTATATGGTTTTAATTTAATTTTGCTAGCAGATTCTGCTTTTGCAGAAGTAGAAAGTGAAAATGAAGAGGCAGAGGTTGCTGAGAAAAAAATAAATCAATAATTCAAAAACCTTATTGAGAGGTTTATATATTTAAAAAATTATGTCTAAAAAGAAAAAAGTATTAGCAATATCTATAGATGGAGTTACCAGGGACTTATATAATCAATTTGACACTTGGTATAGAAAGGCTTTTATAGCAAATGACTCCATAGTTGAAATGGATGATAACTATAAATATTTAGAAAGTAAGAGTTCTAATGAAGAAGATGAATTATCACTACAAAGGACTATAGATGAAAAGATAAATTTACCTTTAGATACTTTTGATTTATTAAATCATTATCAATTTGAAGATAGAGAGGATTTAGAAAGGTTTATGTATATAAATTATTCTTTTCAAATTTTTGCTTCTGCCAATTCTTTTCCAAAATCTATGGATTCAATAAATTTCCTACAAATATTTGGAGACACAACAGGTCTTTTTGATGTTGTTTTATTTGCTAAATGTAAAGACACTTCCATTTCCTCTACATATCATTTTTTAGCTAAAAATGCTTGTAAAATAAGAAATGTAAAATTTATAGAAGAATATGAAGAAATTTGGAAAAACTCTGATGTAGTTATTTCAGACTGCCCAGAAGTTTTTGAAACAAAACCAAAAAACAAAAAGTCTATTAAGATAAATCATATGTATAATTCTTATTCAGATTCAGACTATTCATTTGATTCCATTTTAGATATAAAAGATGAAAATTTTATAAAAGAAATTTTTAAATAAACCAAACCACATATAAAATAAAAATGCCCATCTAATAAAGGTGGGCATTTTTATTTTATTCTTTTTTATTTATCATTTACTTTTAGTAATTAATAATTATTTTTGATTAAAATATAAATTAAAAATATATGGAAATAGTATCTCAAAAAGTTTCAGAAACAAAAGAAGACGAAACAAAAAAGAGGGAAGAAATGGTAAAAGGAGTTATATCTAAATTAGAAAAAAAAGATTATAACATTTTTATATACACCCCAGCAATGAACGCTCCTAGTGGAGGAATCTCTGTTCTGTTCAAGCATGCACAAACTCTAAAGGAAGCAGGTTACAATGTTAAGATTGTATATGAGCCTCAGCAAAACAGTAAAGCGTCTATGGCGGCTACAAATAAGGCTAGAATGAAAGGTGCAACACAGCCAGTGATAATTTTTGATAAATTTAGACCAGATTGGTTAGGAAAATTAAAAGAAAACATAGAGTTTAGGTGTCTAGCTGAAGGGGAATTAACTTATTCTGACGGAACTACAGAAAAGATTGAAACTCTTATGATGAATCCTGAAGATGTAATGATTATACCAGAAGGTTTTCCTAATATTATGGAAAATACGGCAACACTACCTTGTAGGAGAGTTGTTTTTGCACAAAGTTGGTATTATATACTTTCAGGTATGAAGATTGGTCAAAAATGGCAACACTTTGGAATTAAAGATGTGATTTCCATATCAGACGGAATAACTCAATATATAAATACAATAATGCCAGGATTGAGCATAAAAAACTATAAACAATCAATAGATAGAGAGTTATTTAATGTTCCTGAAAAGCTTTCTGATAAATCACCATTAATATCATACATGCCAGGAAGGGGACCAGAGTCTCAACTAAAAACAAGTAATGTAATAAGAACGTTCTATGAATTTTTCCCTCAATACAAGTGGGTTAGATTTGCGCCTTTACAAGGCTTGTCAAAAGAGGACTTTGCAACCCAGCTAAAATCTTCAGCAATAGCACTATATACTGATGAAATTGCTGGATTTGGGACTCTACCCCTAGAAGCTATGGCTTGTGGAACTCACGTTGTAGGTTGGTCTCCATTTGGAAGTAAAGAGTATATAAACGAGAACAATGGTTTTTGGGCTGTAAATGGAGACGTTTTCCAACTGGCTGAGTTAATCGGATTTGCTCTAGACAGATATTTTGCTGGTATCTTGGATGATAAAAAAGTTTCAGATGAATATGAAAAAACTGTATCACAATATTCTGTTGAAGAAGAAACAAAATCTATTTTAAAAATTTATAAAGACATAACAAATGAAAGAATTGAAGAGCTTAAAAGCATTAAATAATAAAAACCTATTAGCAATAGTTCCTATTGCCAATTTAGAAGATGAAGTTTTAAATGAAACTTTATATAGTTTAGGAAATCAAACTAATCAAACTGACTTACTTCTTTTAGTATCTAAAGATTTAAGTGATGAAGATATGAAAAGAGTTGTTGAAATAGCAGAATCTCCAAAAAAGAGAATTGTGAAAACTGAAGAAGACGGCAGCACTAAAAATGAAGTATTAGAACCTGTAAATAAATTAAATTTTGCACTTAAGAAAGTAGATTTAGAAAACTTCTCTTCAGCGTTTAATGAATCTTTTAATGAAGCTAATGAAAATGGTTATAAATGGTTTTCAATTATAGATAATGGAGATTTTCTAGAAGAAGATTGGGTTAAATATTTTGAATTATATTCTTCTGAATTAGAAGATATTTCTATATTTCTGCCTTTAACAAGGCAAATTTCTGCTGGTAATATGACTGGGCATCTAAATGAGGCAACTTGGTTAGAGGGTAAAGCTGAAGTTGCTGGTCAAGCTGATTTACAAATTTTAATGTCTTGGAATTGCCTATCTCCTACTGGATGTATGTTTAAAGTTGAAGACATAAAAGAATATAGCGAAGAGAGAGGTGGTAAAAGCTATCCTTTTAAAGAAAATATGAGTATAGCATCATCTTATGAGTTTTTCTTAAGAATGATATATGAAGATTTAAAAACTTATACCATTCCGAGATACGGATATCAAATGAGACTTGATAAGAATGATTCTTCTTTCAGTAAGCTTTCATCTAAAATACCTTCTAATCTAACTCAGTTAGAAAAAAGTAAGGGCGGAATGACGCAGCATGAAATAGGATTTTGGATGGAACAAGCCAAGTCAGAGTATTTTATGTCAGAAGATAGAGAAATAGAATACGAAGAAAAAGTATAATATAATGTTAAAAGGCAGCCACGCCAGGCTGCCTTTTATTATTCCACAATAAATTTGAGACGACAAACTATATAGGATATTTACAAAAATAGTAAAATGTCCTGTAAAAACAAAATAAAAATGAAAAATAATGTCAGGACAACTAAAAAAGTTAAAGCCAATTGATGAATTAAAGTTTGATTCAGTTGGAGAAGAGTTTATATATCTACATGATAAAATATCATTAATATCATCTGATTTTATTGACAATTCAAAAGATATTACGATAGAATCCTTAAGAGAAGAATATTCTAGAATAGTAAATGAAGAAAAAGTAGACGAAAAATATGAAAAATCTTCAGTGTATTGGTCAGGAACTCAAGAGAGAGCTATTGTAAGTTTTGTGTCAGAAAAAGATTTACAAAAAAAAGATAAAATTTTCAGAGAAGATATATATAAGCCACTAAAAAAGTTGGTAGAAAATATTATATATACATATAAGTTATTTAGAGCAGATGTTGAAGTGAGGGAGTTACAAGAAGATTGTATGTCTTTTTTAATTACCAAGATGGATAGATATGACGCATCAAAAGGAACTAGAGCATTTGCGTTTTTTGGAACAATAGCAAAACATTATCTAATGGGAGAAAAAAAGGTTTCCTATAAGAATATGCAATTAAACATAAATATAGAACAGTCTAGTGCAGAATATACTTTAGATGAAAAAAATGATAGTAAAAACACAGAAATAGAATCAGAACAAACGAACTCAGTAGTGTTTTTAGAGGTTATAAGGAAGTTAGAACTTGAATTAGATAATCCAAAAATGCTTAAAAATGACAAAAAAGTTGTTGAAGCTATAGTTTTTATATTCAGAAGACATGAAGTTATAAATATTTATAATAAAAATCTTTTATATCACTTAATTAAAGAAAGAACTGGTTTACAAACAAAAGAAGTAACATATTCTCTTACTAGAATTAGAGAATTTTACAAAAACTTTAAACAAGACTTTTTAAAAGGGTTAATTTAGTTTATTTTTTGTTTATCATATTTATAATAAAATTATTATGGAAGATTTTGAAAATAAAAAAGATTTAGACTCTATGTTTAGAGACCTTATAGATAGGTCTCTTAAAAATATGGAAGAAGAAAGGGATTTATCTTTAGAAAGATACAGAAGGCAAGATGAAACAATTATATCTCCTGAAGATTTTATATTACAAGGAAAATTTGCGGTAGACTACTTAAAAGTAGCTGCAGATAGGTCTAACGCTATGTTTGGCATTGCAAAAATGATAAAAGATATAATTTATAAAGATTCAGATTCTAGCAACTCTCCTATTGCTGGTGGTGGTCTAAATGATGATTTAAAAAGAAAAATAGCAAGCTATATAAAAGATAAACAAGACAAATAATATGCCCTTTAAAACTCCAATAAATTCACCACTTACTGAAATTCAAAGCAAAGCATTATCAAAAGTAAATTCATTACGAACCTATGTTGCTTTACCAAAATTTCAATTTCCAACTTTAGATGAATCACAACAAATAAGTACATTTGATTATTCTTTACGGCTATTAGACTCTATTGCTGGAGATAATGCTGGAGATAAAGTTTTTAATAAGTTCATGAATAAAATATTTGCAGTAACTGGCCCTGACAGTATTGTTCTAGAAGAAATGATTGTTAAGGGCTTGGGAGACTCTTTAGAGGCGAGAGGAATATTTTTAGCTCCATCTGGTAGTACATCATCAGAAGATTCAAGTTCTACATCAGGCTCTACATCAGGCTCTACATCAGGCTCAACTTCAGGTTCTACAATTACACAAAACACTAAAGATTTTAGACAATTCGAATTTTTAGAATATAAATTCTTTTTAAGAAGAGAACCTATAATAAATCCAGATAACACAGAAAACAATGCTTCAATTGAGTATAATTATTTCACAACAACTGATACTTATAATGATGGAACTACATCTGGATATTCTGTTAGAGTTACAAACAATAGAGGTCTACCAGAATTTATAAAAAGATACGGTACTAGCGTAGATATAGATTCTGTCATAGAAGGTTTAAAATTATCAGCTCAATCATCAGGTTTTTTTGAAGTTCCTGTAGGGGAAACTTCAGCAGATGATTATGAATATGGTGGTGGAGTGGCGATTGAATACCCTTCAATAAACAGTACTACATCTACACAAAATGGAGATACAACACCCAGTTCTAATGTACCTGAAAATTTAGTAATAACAGTAAAAAACAATTACGATAGTGTTTTTCCTGATTTTGAAGTAATACTTACACCTGCAGAGATGCCTAGCGGTATATTAACAGATGAAGAAATTGTTTCTACAATGCAACTAGAGGCTAATGAGGTTGGATTCACCCATGAAGGTCTAACTTACCCTAAAACATCAACTGAAATATCGACAATATCCCTACCTTTTGGAAATTTAGTAGGAAAAGTTACTGACAAAGAAAATGAGCCCATACCAGGTGCTTATGTTGAGGTTTTAGGCGCAGAACCTAGAACTATAGTTGCTACAGATGGAGATGGAAATTATGCCATAAAAGACTTGGCATCCTCTAAATATAACATAAAGGCATCATATAGCCTTGAGGCCTATGAAGAGAGGACGGAAGAGCTTTTTACAATATCAGGAGGTAAAGATAATGTTTTAAATTTTCAGTTAGAAGATAAATATTTAATAACAGTT